>WUUC01021803.1_pt1 | contig 12256 bp, 13 predicted proteins | sample 6278441 | NCBI WGS metagenome assembly WUUC01 (sample SAMN13675441, study PRJNA597444) | soil metagenome | isolation source: soil | place: USA: Washington | collected 2017-10 | reverse complement strand
GCCGGAGTCGAGCTTGAACGCGGCCCGGGCGGCGATCTCCTTGTTCTCGGCGGTGGAGGCGACCAGGATGGCGGCCGGCGCGGCCTGCTTGGCGATGCCGGCCAGGATCTCGGCCTTGGGCGCGACCAGGTAGTCGGCGATCTCATCGCTCTCGGCGGCGTAGACCTTGGCCGCGCCGTACTCGGCGAGCTGGTCCTGCAAAGCCGCCGCGGTGCCCGGCGCGCCGATCACGACCGCGGCCGGCTCACCGAGCGAGCGGGCGGCGGTGAGCAGTTCGAGCGTGGACTTCTTGAGCTTGCCGTCCGCCGAATCGATCAGTACGAGTACTTCAGTCATGGTGTGAGTCCCTTTGCCTTCTCGTCAGTCGTCTCGTCAGCCGGCTCAGATGAGCTTCTTGCTTGCCAGGTACTCCGCGATCGCGGAGCCGCCGTTGCCGTCGTCCTTGACCACGACGCCCGCGGCCCGCGGCGGCGCGAGCTCGAAGGACTCCACCGTGGTGGTGGACGCGGCCAGCCCCACCTCGTTCTCGGCCAGGCCCAGCTCGGCGAGGGTCAACGTGGTGACCGGCTTGGACTTGGCGGCCATGATGCCCTTGAAGGAGGGGTAGCGCGGGTCGTTGATCTTCTCGACCACGCTCAGGACGGCCGGGGTGTTGGCCTGCACCACGTCATAGCCGGCGTCGGTGACCCGCTCGACGGTGACGCTCGAGCCGTCCACGGTGACCTTGCGGGCGCCGGACAGCTGCGGCAGCCCGGTGGCCTCGGCGACCAGCGCGGGCAGCACCGACAGCCGGGAGTCGGTGGCCTCGAACCCGCCGATGACCAGGTCGTACTCCAGCGTGCCGAGCGCCTTGGCCAGCACCTTGGCGGTGGTGATGACGCACGAGCCGTGCAGGGCGGGGTCCACCACGTGCACGCCCTTGTCCGCGCCCATCGACAGCGCCTTGCGGATCGACTCGGTGGCCCGCTCGGGGCCCATGGTCAAGATGGTGACCTCGCCGCCGTGCGCTTCCTTGAGCCGCAGGCCCTCTTCGATCGCGTACTCGTCGATCTCGTTGATGACGGCGTCGGAGGCCTCGCGGTCCAGGGTGTTGTCAGTGGGGCTGAGCTTGCGCTCGGCGTAGGTGTCGGGCACCTGCTTCATCAGAACAACGATGTTCATCCGGTGATCGTCCTTACTGTTCAGTCGAGTTCGAGGCCAGCGCGGGTGCGTGCTGCGAGTGCGTGTGCTGCGAGTGCTCGTGCTGCGATGTAGTCGAGGTTACCCGTCAGTAGCAGACGAGGCACCGCGGCACTGGGCGTGTTTCCGGTCACCCGCAGGTCCAGCGCGGGCGCCGCGCACCGCCATTCTCCTACACGCCCGTCGGGCTCCGACGAGGCTGGTGCGCCGAAACGGGCTGGGTGTAGGAAGTAGGCATGGTGATGCCAGGACCAGACCCCGACGACTACCCGCCGATCGACCCGAACGAGCCGGTTCCCGATGATCCGGGAGAGCTCTCACCGGACACTCCGGAGACCTTGCCGCCGGCCCCGGCCGAGCCGATGCCGGGACCCGATGACCCGGGCAACGTGCCTGCCGGCGAACCCGAGCCTGCTTGATCCCTGCCTTGTTCGACGGTCCGCCAGCGTTTGCGTCCAGTCGCGCCCGATCTGATCGCTGAGGGTGCGACTGGGCAACGCTCAAGTGGGTGCGACAGCGCTTGCTCGCTACGGTCATCCGACGTAGTTCTGACTGTTACGAACAGCCCATCAAGATGCAAAGGACCGCGGCGATCGAGGCGAGAAGCTCCAGCGCGACAAGCAGCCTGGCGCTGACCGGTGAGCGGACGGCGCCCGGGATCGCGAGCGAGAACTACTGGTTCCGCAGGCACCAGGCTGCCTACCTGCACCTGCGCGAAGAGGTGCTGGGGCCGCGGGTGCTCGAGGTCGGAGCCGGCGAGGGCTACGGCTCAGCGCTGCTGGCCGAGCGGGTGCCCACCGTGCTGGCCCTGGATTACGACGCGCTGGCCATCGCTCATCTGGCCAGGCGGTACCCGTCGCTGGCCGCGGTCCGGGGCAACCTGGCCGTGCTGCCGGTGGCCGACGGCTCGATCGACACCGTGGTCTGCCTGCAGGTGATCGAGCACGTCTGGGACCACCCGCAGTTCGTGTCCGAGTGCGCCCGGGTGCTGCGGCCGGGAGGCTTGCTGATGCTCAGCACGCCCAACCGCCTCACCTTCTCCCCCGGCCTCGACAAGCCGCTGAACCCCTTCCACACCCATGAGTTCACCGCCGCCGAGCTACGCCGGCTGGTCGCGGGCAGCGGACTGTCCGTGCTCGCCGTCCACGGCCTGTTCGGCGGCCCGGCAGTGGACGCCCTGGACAGCCGCTACGCCGCCCACGGCGGATTCGTCGCGGCTCAACTGGCCGCGCCGCCCGAGCGGTGGACGGCCGAGCTGGCCGCTGAGGTGGCCTCGATCCGGTGGCAGGACTTTCAGGTCAGCCCGGGTTGTGCGGCCGGCCCTGAAGCCGCCCCTGAGGCCGCCCCTGAGGCCGGCCCGGTGGCCGGTCCGGTGGCCGAGCCGGTGGCCGAGCCGGCCGACGTGGACCAGAGCCTGGACCTGGTGTTGCTGGCCAGGCGGCCATGACCGAGCTAGGCAGGTTCAGCCTGGTGCTGCACACCCACCTGCCGTGGGTGGCGCACAACGGCACCTGGCCGGTCGGTGAGGAATGGCTCCACCAGGCGTTCACCGGCTCCTGGCGGCGGGTGCTGCGGGTGCTGGAGACCCTGGCCGAGCATGGCTACCGCGACGTCGCCACGCTCGGCGTGACGCCGGTGGTGGCCGCCATGCTCGATGACCCGTACTGCCTGTCCGAGCTGCATTCCTGGGCCGGCCGCTGGCAGCTGCGCGCCGAGGAGTTGAGCGCCCGGCCGGGCATGCAGGCACTGGCCGACCATGAGCGCCGCGAGGCGGTGGCCTGCCTGCAGGACCTGCAGAGCAGATGGCTGACCGGCGGGCTGTCCTCGGTGCTGCGGCCGCTGGTCGACTCCGGCGTCGTGGAGCTGCTCTCGGGCCCGGCCACCCATCCGTTTCAGCCTTTGCTCACCGAGCGATTCGCCGCCGCTCAGCTGAGCACCGGGCTGGCTGACGCCCAGCTTCGGTTCGGCAGCCGGCCGTCGGGTATCTGGGCGCCGGAGTGCGGCTACGCCCCCGGCATGGAGGATTTCTACGCCGCGCACGGGGTGTCGCACTTTCTGGTGGACGGCCCGGCGGTGCACGGCGACACCGGCTTCGCCCGCCCGGTCGGGGACTCCGGCGTGCTGGCCTTCGCCCGCGATCTCGACATCTCCTACCGAATCTGGTCATCACGCACCGGCTATCCCGGCGGCGCCAGTTACCGGGACTTTCACACCTTCGACCACGCCTCGGGGTTCCGGCCGGCCCGGGTCACCGGCGGGTCGGTTCCCTCCGAGGCCAAGCAGTCCTGGGACCCGCGGCTGGCCTCGGCGGCGGTGCTGCGCGACGCCCAGGACTTCGTCGCCGCGGTGGTGCGCCGGCTCACCGAGCTGCGCGACCAGCACGGCCGCGAGGCGCTGGTGGTGGCCGCCTTCGACACCGAGCTGTTCGGGCACTGGTGGTATGAGGGACCGGAATTTCTGGACGCGGTGCTGCGGTTATTGCCTCAGGCCGGGGTTCGGTTGAGCACGCTGCGCGGGGCATGCTCAGCCGGCCTCGTCGCCGACCGGATCGACCTGCCGAGCTCGTCGTGGGGCGCCGGCAAGGACTGGCGGGTCTGGGACAACGACGCGGTGTCTGAGCACAACGACGAGATTGCCCATATGCAGAAACGGTTGTTCTCGCTGCTGGACAACCGGCCGGACGGCGCCGGACGCGATCCGGCGGCCGATCAGCTGGTTCGCGAGGCGTTCCTGCTCAGCTCCAGCGACTGGGCCTTCATGGTCAGCCGGGACTCAGCCGCCGACTACGCCCGTCAGCGAGCCCGCCAGCACGCCGAGAGGTTCACCTCGCTGGCGGACGCGATCGAATCGGGCGCGGGAGCCCAGGCGCTGGCCGCCCGGCTGCGCGCTGTGGACGGCCCGTTCGGCCGGCTGGACGCCCGCGCCTGCTGAGAGCGCGGGTCACCCGGTGACCACCCGCCGGAACGCCTCGGCCAGCCGGCCTTCGGCGTATCCGGCGGCGCGGGCCTGACCGCCGAGCATCCCCCGCATCGCCTGGTCCAGCGCCTGGGCCGGCTGCGCCGGGTCGTGCTGGGAGGCGTGCGTCCTGATCGCGGCCAGTTTCGCCGGGTAGCTGTCGGTGACGTCGACGAACAGGTCCGGGTCGGCGTCGCCCACCAGCCACACCTCACGCACCGTCCAGGGCCGCAAGCCTCGCGCTGCCAGTTCCGGGTGGGCGTACTCGTTGCGGGCGTCGGGATAGACCGCGCACAGGGTGGCCTCGCCGGCGGCCAGGTGGTCGGGGTGGGAGATGAGCACCCGGTCGAGATTGCGTTGCGGTGTGTGGGTGATCACGACATCGGGACGAAGCCGGCGGATCACCGCGGACAGCTCGCGACGCAGCGTGAGATCGGGCGTCAGGGCGCCGTCCGGATAGCTCAAAAAGGTGAGGTCACTGACCCCGACCAGCCGCGCGGACTGCCGCTGCTCGTGCTGGCGCAGCGCCGCGACCTCGTCACGCGGGGTTCCGGCGGCCTCGCCCGCCTGGCCGTCGGTGACCACGCAATAGCTCACTTCGACGCCGCGGCCGGTCAGGCCCGCGACCGTGCCCGCCGCCCCGTAGTCGATGTCGTCCGGATGCGCGGCCACGCACAGCACCCGGCTGATCTCGGCAGCACTCAGCATGGGCCGATCCTAGGATCCGGTGGCTCCGCGTACGTGCCGCGGCGTGCCCAGTGCCGGCGGCGCTACCCTCGATCCGCCAACCCCGCCGACGTCTGAGGAGCTGTCACGACATGCGCCGGCCAGCCACCTCCACGGTCGCCGGGCTTCGCCGCGCGGTCAGCGAGGCCGTCGAGGCGGCGCTGAGCCGCGACGCCGACCGGTTCGCGCTGGCCGCCGACCGGTTGGCCGTCCAGGACCAGCAACGGCTGGTCCTGGTGCAGGCCTGGGTGCTGCGTTGCCTGCTGGAGCACCTGCATCCCGACGGCTTGTCCAGCGCGGACGCCCAGGACGTGCTGCGGCGCTGCCTACTGTCGACGGCCGCCTGGCGCCCGCAGGCCGATCCGGGCGTTCTGGTGCTGGTGCTGACCGGCGCGCTGGGCCTGGCCGATCCAGACTCCGACCCAGGCGGCGCCTCCCTCGCCGGCGGGCCGGCGGCGCTGAGCCAGGGCGCGGCATTGCTGATCGCTGACCTGCTGAGCGCGGCCGGCAGCCCGCTGGCCGGCTACCTGGACGCGGCCTTCGCCGAACTGGAACGCGCCGAGACGATCGAACTGCCCTGACCGCCGGCTCAGGCGCGGCCGGCCGGCTGGTCGTCGCTGGTGCGGGCATAGCCGCCTGAGCAGGCCGCGATCACGCCCAGCAGCCCTGCCGCGATCGACAGCAGCACCAGCAGGCCGCTGCGGTCGGGCTTGGCGTTGTCGGCGTCGTCGACGAAGACCTCGGCGATGCCGGTGCAGCTCAGCCGGGCAGCGCCAGTGGTGGGAGCCACCATCGTGGCGAAGCTGTGCAGGTTGCGGTCGTCGTCGGTCGTCGAGGTCAGCCCCAGCGGCGCCGGCGCACCGGAGCCGGAGGTGATGAAGCACGCCAGGTTCGACAGCACGCCGGCCTGCTTCAGCTCGGCCACCGGCTGCGCCGATGACAGCTGATAGGTCTCGCCCGCCGTGAGGTGGTAGGCCGACGGCGGGGTCGCCCCCGGGTCATAGGCATGCTGCTGGCCGGCCGCGACCACCCGGGAGCCGGCGAACAGCAGCATCGCCAGCAGCAGTAGGGCCGCGCCTGCGGCCAGGCTCGCGCCACCTCGGCCGCGCGGCGGCGAATTGCCGGCCTCGTCGCCGGACATCTGCTGCGCGCCCTGCGGCGGCATCGGCTGGCTCATCGGGGTAAGGCACCATCTCTCGTGTGCGGGTGTTGATCGTGTCATGGGAGTTTCCTCCGCTGGTGGTCGGCGGGCTCGGCCGGCATGTCGGGCAGCTGGCCCGGCAACTCGCCGCGCTCGGCCATGAGGTCCGGGTGCTGACCCGGGGCAGCCGGCCCGAGCCCGAGCAGCAGCGCCAGGACGCCGTCACCGTCTGGCGGGCCGCGGCCGATGAGCTGGCGATCGACTTCGGCAGCGAGAGCGTGCTGGCCTGGACCCAGGCCTTCGAGCACTCGCTGACCCGGGCCGGGCTGCTGCTGGTGTCGGACTGGCGCCCCGATGTCATCCACGCCCACGACTGGCTGGTCGCCCAGACCGCGCACACCCTGCACCAGGTCACCGGCAGCCCGGTGGTGGTCACCGTGCACGCCACCGAGCACGGCCGGCAGCAGGGCTGGCTGACCGAGCCGGTGCCGCGGGCCATCCACTCGGTCGAGCGCTGGCTGTGCCGCGAGGCCGCGGCGGTGATCGCCTGCTCGCGCTTCATGGCCGAGCAGGTCGGCCAGCTGTTCCAGCTCGAACCGGGTGCCATCCGGGTGATCGGCAACGGCGTGGACCTCGACCCGGTGGCTGAGTCTCATCTCCACGTTGAGACCGCAGCCCCGGAGCTGTATCAAGGCCGGCCGCTGCTGGTGTTCGCCGGCCGGCTGGTGCACGAGAAGGGGCTGCAGGAGTTGATCAAGGCCCTGCCGCTGCTGCGCCGGCAACTGCCCGAGGTGCGGCTGGTGGTGGCCGGCGCCGGCCAGCAGCTGGCCGACCAGCAGGACCGGGCGGCCCGGTACGGAGTCAGCGACCTGATCGACTGGGCCGGCTTTCTCGACGCCGCCGACCTGGCCCGGCTGTTGGCCGCCGCTGATCTGGTGGTGGTGCCCTCGTTGTACGAGCCGTTCGGGATGGTGGCGTTGGAGGCGCAGCTGGCCGGCACGCCGGTGGCCGTCTCAGACACCGGCGGCCTGGCCGAGCTGGTGGAGCCTGGCCGCACCGGCCTGCGGTTCACCCCCGAGAGCCCGGAGGCGATCGCCGCCGCCGTGCGCCAGCTGGTGGCCGACCCGGCAGCCGCCCGGCAGTGGGCGGCAACGGCGCAGCGCCGGGCCCGCCGCGAGTTCGGCTGGGCGGCGGTGGCCAGCCGGACGGCCGAGGTCTACGCCGACGTCCAGCCCTAGCCGGCGGCCCTGCCCTGGGGCCATTGTGCGGCCTGAAACGACGCTGACCGACCCCGGCTAGCGTCGTTTCAGGCCGCACAATGACAGACTGCAGCGACAGACGGCAGCGCAGACGGCGGCTCGGATGGCGCCCTGTCACATCGTCAGTTCAGGCCCAGCTTGGCGGCCATGTCGGCGATCGCGGCCCGGGTGTCGGCACCTGCCGCGTGGTCGTCACGGCGGTTGCGGACCACCCTGGCCGGCACTCCGACGGCGACCGAGTACGGCGGCAGGTCGCGGGTCACCACAGCGTTGGCCGCCACCACGCAGCCCTCGCCGATCACCGTGCCGCGCACCACCGACACCTTGTTGGCCAGCCACACGTCGGCACCGATCCGCACCGGGGACTTGGCGATGCCCTGGTCCTTGATCGGCCGCTCGATGTCGGCGAAGACGTGATCGAAGTCCGTCACGTAGACCATGTCGGCGATGATGCTGGCGGCCCCGATGCTGATGTCGAGGTAGGCGTTGACCACGTTGTTGCGGCCGAACACCACCTTGTCCCCGATCCGCAGGGTGCCCTCGTGGCAGCGCAGCGAGGTGCCGTCCCCCAGATGCACCCAGCGGCCCAGCACCAGCCGCCCGAACCCGGGGCGGGCGAACAGCTCGACGTTCTTGCCGAGAAAGACGAAGCCGGTGGTGACCACATGCGGGTTGGCCAGCTTGAACCGCCAGAACCGCCAGTACCGCAGCAGGTACCACGGGGTGTAGGCCCGGTGCCGCAGCACCCAGCGCAGGCTGGCCAGGCTCAGCCAGCGCGGCTGGTCAGCAGCGCGGGCGCGAAACCGCCATCGGCCGATCACGGCTCAGCCTGCGGGCTCAAGCAGGTCGAGCACCTCGGCCGGCTTGGCGCACAGCCGGTACGCGCCGGCCGCGGTGAGCTCGGCGGCCGAGCCATAGCCCCAGAGCGCGCCGGCGCAGTGCAGCCCGTGCGCCGCGGCCCCGAGCACGTCGTGGCTGCGGTCACCGACCATCAGCACGCTGGCCGGGTCGGGCTCGCCCAGCCGGCGAAGGGCCTCGCCCACCACCAGCGCCTTGGACGCCCGGCCACCGTCCAGCGTGTCGCCGCAGACCGTCTCGAAGAAGTCGGCCAGCCCCAGATGCGCCACGATCCGGCTGGCGTGCGGCTCGGGCTTGCTGGTGGCGACGGCGAGCCGGGAACCGCGCTCGGCCAGCGTCTGCAGGGTCTCCAGCACGCCGTCGTAACGGGTGGTGTCGAACATGGCGCCGCGCTCGACGTAGTGCTGGCGGTAGGAGGCCACCACCTGATCGACCCGGTGCTCGCCCACCAGCGGCGGCAGCGAATGCCAGAACGGCGGTCCGAGCAGCGACCGGGCGGTGTCGGGATCGACCCAGTCCAGGCCGGCCTCGGCGAAGCTGGTGCGCAGTGCGCCGAGGATTCCGGGGGCGGAGTCGCTCAGGGTCCCGTCGAGATCGAACAGGACGGTCTCGATCATGCCGGCTTGGTCCCGGTGATCTCGACGTTGTAGAACAGCTGGGCCGGCACGAACCGGGCCAGCACCGCCGAGTCCAGCTTGTGCAGCCGCTGCCAGTTCTTGAACGCGAACATCGCCCAGCCGAAGCCGAGCTTCTCGCGCGGCACGGCCGCCTCGAACGTCCGCACCGGCCAGCCGAACCAGGCCGCGGTCAGCTCGTCGGTCCGGGTGCGTACGCCGGTGGCGCCGGCCTGCTCGGCGAGCCGGCGCAGGTCAGCGGGGTCAAAGGTGTGCAGGTCGACCACGGCCTCGAGCGCGGCGGCCCGTGACGAGGCGTCCAGCTCGGTCTTGGGCAGCGACCAGGACCGCAGCCGTTCCAGCCTGGTGAGGCGGGTGGTGGCCCACCAGGTCAGCCGGGACAACCGGCGGGCGACGAAGTCGCCGTAGCGGGTCGGCTCGCCGGCGAAGACGAACCGGCCGCCCGGTTTGAGAACCCGCAGCACCTCGCGCAGCGCCTGCTCGACGTCGGGGATGTGGTGCAGGACGGCGTGCCCGACCACCAGGTCGAAGCTGTCGTCGGGGTAGGGAATGGACTCGGCGTCGGCGACCCGGCCCTCGACGTCGAAGCCGAGGTTGGCGGCGTTGCGGCGAGCCACCTCGACCATGCCCGGGCTCAGGTCGGTGACCGCGCCGGAGTCGATCACGCCGGCGAGCTTGAGGTTCAGCAGAAAGAACCCGGTGCCGCAGCCCAGTTCCAGCGCCCGGCCGTAGGGCCAGCCGGTGGTGCCCGCGACGTGGGCGAACCGGTCCCGGGCGTAGTCGATGCAGCGCTGATCGAAGCTGATCGACCACTTCTCGTCGTAGGTGCCGGCCTCCCAGTCGTGGTAGAGCACGTTGGCGAGCTTGGGATCGCGCCAGGCGGCTTCGACCTGCTCGGCGCTGGCGGCGCTCACCGGGCTGGCGGCGCTCACCGGGCTGGCAGTGCTGACCGGGCTGACGGCGCTCACCGGGCTAGCAGTGCTGACCGGGCTGACGGCGCTCATCGGGCTCACAGAGAAATCTCGTTCGGCAGACATGCTCAGTTCCCGACGAACTCGGCCTTGCCGGGCCCGGATTCGATGAAGGAGGCCATGCCGCGCTGCTTGTCCTCGGTGGCGAACACGCCGGCGAACAGCTGCGACTCCAGCCGCAGCCCGCTGGCCAGGTCGGTCTGCAGGCCGCCGTCGATGGCCGCCTTGGCCGCCCGCAGCGCCAGCGCCGGACCGCGGGCGAACTTCGCGGCCATCGCCTGGGCGGTCGGGTACACCTCATCTGCGCCGACCACGACGTCGACCAGGCCGAGCTGGTGCGCCTCGTCGGCGTCGACGAACCGGCCGGTGAAGATCAGGTCCTTGGCCTTGGCCGGGCCGATCAGCCGGGCCAGCCGCTGAGTGCCGCCCATCCCGGGAATGACCCCCAGCAGGATCTCGGGCTGGCCCCACTTGGCGTTGTCGGCGCTGACCCGGAAATCGGCGGTCAGCGCCAGCTCGCAGCCGCCGCCCAGCGCGTAGCCGGTCACCGCCGCGATCACCGGCTTGGGCAGCTGGGCGATGGCGTCCAGCGAGGACGACACCGCGCCGCCCCGCCGCTGCATGTCCTGGGCCGACATGGTGTGCATCTCCTTGACGTCGGCGCCGGCCACGAACACCTTCGGCCCGCCCCACAGGATCACCGCGCGGATGTCATCGCGCCGCTCGCACTCGGCGGCTGCCTGGCGCAGTTCTTCCTGCACCGCCATGTTCAAGGCGTTCACCGGGGCGCGGTCGATCCGGATGGTGGCCACGCCGTCGGCGACCTCGAGCGCAACAAAGGAAGTCATGGGCGCGAGCCTACCCAGCGTGGCTGACCTTCTCGTGCGCGATAGGCCTCAGCGGGCACGGGCGAAGTAACGGCCGTCCTCATGCTCGACGACGAGGTCCAGCCCGAAGGCCTTGGACAGATTCGGCGAGGTCAGCACGTCGGCGATCAGGCCATGGGCCACGACCCTTCCCTCGCCCAGCAGTAAGGCATGGCTGATGCCCAGCGGGATCTCTTCGACATGATGGGTCACCAGGATCATCGCCGGCGCCTCCGGATCGGCGGCGAGCCGGGCCAGCCGGCGCAGCAGGTCCTCGCGGCCGCCGAGGTCCATGCCGGCGGCCGGCTCGTCCAGCAGCAGCAGCTCAGGATCGGTCATCATCGCCCGGGCGATCTGCACCCGCTTGCGCTCGCCCTCGCTCAACGTGCCGTAGGTGCGCTCGGCCAGCTCGGCGACCCCGAACCGGTTCAGCAGCGTCCGGGCCCGCCGGACGTCGAGGCGGCCGTAGGCCTCGCGCCAGCGCCCGATCACGGCGTAGCCGGCCGAGACCACCACGTCGATCACCAGCTCCCCCGGCGGGATCCGCTGCGCCAGGGCCGCCGAGGACAGCCCGATCCGCGGACGCAACTCGAAGACGTCGACCGTGCCCAGCCGCTCACCGAACACCGTGACCGCGCCGGTGGTGGGGTGCATCGTGGTGGCCGCCAATTGCAGCAGAGTGGTCTTGCCGGCGCCGTTGGGCCCGAGCACCGCCCAGCGCTCGTCCTCTTCCACCGTCCAGTCCACGGAGTCCAGCAGCAGTTTGGCGCCCCGCCGGACCGTCACCTGGCTCAACTGCAGGATGGCGTCGGGGTCTGGTTCGAAATCAGGGCTTACCACGCCCCCATCCAACCGCACCGTTCCAACCGGAGACAGCACGGCACGCCTGAGGCGGCGTAAGGTCGCCTGCGCTATGGAACCCGCAACCGACCTCAGCCACAGCCTGGCCCACCGACTCAACACCGCTCCGGGCCATCTGGTGGCATGGCCGGGGCAGCCGTTTCCGCTGGGCGCCAGCTGGGACGGCGAGGGCACCAACTTCAGCATCTGGTCACCGACGGCCACCCGGGCCGAGGTGTGCCTGTTCGCCGGCGCCGCTGCCGAGACCCGGGTGCAGCTGGTGGAGAAGAGCTTTCACATCTGGCACGGCTACCTGCCCGGGGTCAACCCGGGCCAGCGCTACGGCTTTCGGCTCGACGGCCCGCACAACCCGGCCGTCGGCCACTGGCACAACCCGGCCAAGCTGCTGATCGACCCGTACGCCCGCGCCATCGAGGGCGACTTCATCGACCACGCCGCGTGCTACGCCGACAACCAGCTCGACTCCGCGCCCTACGTCCCGCGCTCGGTGGTGGCTGTCGACGGCTTTCCGTGGGGCAGCGATCCCCGGCCGAACACGGCCTGGGAAGACACCATCATCTACGAGCTGCACGTCAAGGGCTTCACCGCGCGCCACCCCGGCATCCCCGCCGACCTGCGCGGCACCTACGCCGGGCTCGGGCATCCGGCGGCGATCTCCTACCTCAAGCAGCTGGGCGTCACCGCCGTGGAGCTGCTGCCGATCCACCACTTCGTCAACGAGCCGGCGCTGCAGCAGCGCGGCGCGAAGAACTACTGGGGTTACAACTCGATCGGCTTCTTCGCCCCGCACGCCGCCTACGCCACC
>WUUC01218849.1_pt1 | contig 12259 bp, 7 predicted proteins | sample 6278441 | NCBI WGS metagenome assembly WUUC01 (sample SAMN13675441, study PRJNA597444) | soil metagenome | isolation source: soil | place: USA: Washington | collected 2017-10 | reverse complement strand
GGAGCCACTAGTTCAGGCTTTTCACCAGTTTACTACCTGCTTTTTCAACTTTCCCTCACGGTACTCTGCACTATCGGTCAATGGAGCATACTTAGCTTTGATGATGGTACACCTTTTCTGCCTTAATAGACAGGGTATTATAAAAGCAGCTTGACAAGCCGCCAATTCTCTCTAAGAAGCCCTTGGTTTTAATCTAAGGACATTCACTGCCAAAAGGGAGCAAAGTCATATCCTTACTGGGCTATCACCATCTGTGGCTAGCTATTCCAAGCTATTGTTTATGTCTTTGTCCAAAGGCTACCTTTTTTCTGCTGCTATGCATAAATGTAAACAGACCCCTGTACCGGCATAGGTAGCCTAACAGGGGAGAGTTTGTCTAAGTTGATAGAGATAGCTTGTCTACGTTCGCTCGCCACTACTTGTAGAGTCTCGGTTGATTTCCTTTCCTCCTGGTACTAAGATGTTTCAATTCCCAGGGTAAGTGAGGCACCTTTTGGTCTTGATCGTCGAGACCGGGTTGATTAACATACCCTTGATAGGATTCGACAGTTTGGATTAAACCTCATTCCGTTCCATTGCCTAGTCATCCCTAGTAGCCCCTTTGTTATACTTGGTTTTACATTCCAGATCGCTGCGAATTTTCTCCATATAATTTCAAATCAAAATGTAGAACTGATAAACACAACCTTAAAAATCCAAGAAAATAAAAGAGAAATTACACCCCCATTTAATAAATTAAAAATGAAAAAGTCATTCACATTACAAAAAATGTGCAAACATTCCCTATCTCTCAAAACCTAGGAGAAAGAATGATAAGATTTCCAGAAATAGAGCATCTAATGGAATCAAAAGGAAAAATTGACTTTAATAATAAAATAGTAGCAGCGGATCTTGAAGCTATTATTAATCCAGATGGTACAAACAAAGTTTATATGGCTGCATGGTATAATGGTGAAAATGAAAGAATCTTTGATATAACTCAATGGGGTTATAATACTAACACAATGTTGGAGATGTTCTGGCAGGATTTAATTAGGAATAACTTAGGAAGAACATGTTACTTTCATAATTGGGGAGGGAATGATTCAATTCTGTCTTTAATTCCTTTACTTAATCTACCTAACTATGTTTGTGACCCTATTATAAATAATGGGGAAATCATGGCTTTAACAATCAGTAATAAAGGTAAGATTGTTTTAACTATAAAAGATTCAATAAGAATATTACCTGGTGCTTTAGGTAAACTAGCTAAAGACTGGAAGGTTGAAACCCAAAAAGACCACTTTCCTCATTACTTTTTCTTAAATGATCTTAAAACTACTCTTAATTATATAGGGGAAATACCTGAATATTCATTATTTGAGCCTAAAAGGACTTCCCCTTCTGATTATGCTGAAATGGTACAGGAATTCTCCAATACTCCTTGGTCTTTCTTGGAGGTGTCTAAAACTTATATTTTAGGTGACGTCAAAGCTCTCTATCAAATCTTGCTAGCCTTTTTCGAGACTCTAATATCTAAATTCCCTATTGACCCTCTAACTGTGCTTTCCGCACCATCTACAGCCTTCAAGATATGGCGAACAGTGCAATTGCCTAAATTAAATAAAGAATTTAAAGTCTATGATTTATCTAAAAGCCTCGATTCTAAGTTAAGGAAGGCCTACTTAGGTGGTATAGTGGACGTCTATCGTCCTCATTTAATAGAACAGACAGGTTACTACTATGACGTAAATAGTCTCTACCCAACTGCTATGTGCAAACCAATGCCAGTTGGAATGCCTCAATTAGTTGATTTAACAGTAGATGAGTTCCTTAATTCGGACTTCTTTGGCTTTGTGGAGGGAGTTGTAAGGGCCTCTTCTGAAGAATATATAGGACTACTTCCAATAAAGTTTCAAGGTAAACTAATTTGTCCAGGAGGTATCTTTACTGGCTTCTTTTTTTCTGAAGAGCTTCGCTTTGCTTTAGATAACGGTTATACTTTGCTTGAAATAAAGCAAGCCTACAAATTTGAAAGAGGTCCTCAAACATTTTTAGATTTAATAACACAGTTAAATAGGATGAAGATAGAGGCTCAATTAAATTCTCAACCAACCATTCGAAACATAGCTAAATTATTGATGAATAGTATGTACGGTAGATTTGGTATGCATACAGGATTAGTACAACAGAAGTTTGTAGAACCTAGACAATTAGATTACATAACTGAACACTTTGAAATATTATCGGAAATACCTTTTGGGGAATTATTACTTGTTAGTTATACTCTAAAAGATCCTACAGTAATAGGAACTAGGGGCTTAGCTTCAACCCTTAAGAGATTTGTAGACTCCTTACCAGGTAATACCAATGTAGCTATAGCAGCCGCCGTTACGGCCTATTCAAGGATTATAATTAATACTTACAAGTTAAAAGCTTTAGAGCTAGGTTTAGAAATCTATTATTCTGATACAGACTCTCTTGTAGTAAATGGTCCTTTACCTGAGGACATGATAGACTCAGCAACCTTAGGAAAGCTCAAACTAGAACACACTTTTAAAGAAGGAATTTTTGTTATGCCTAAAGTCTACTATCTAGAATTAGAAGATGGAACAGTCATAACTAAAACTAAAGGGTTTCCAGGATCATTAACTAAAGAACAATACTTAGCTTTACTAAGAGAAGAATCTTTAGACTTAAAGGTAACCAAGTGGTCAAGATCTTTAGCCAAAGGAAGAGTACAAACGATTTTTTGTAATCCTGCAAAGAATTGCACGAACCGATTATGCAAGTTCTTGGATATATGGTCATTTGTAAGGTAGCTTACATATCTCTTCTTTCTTGGATTTCTTGAAACAAGTATAATTTGCCACTATTTTGAAGGACATGTATTGGGATCAACTGAAATAGTTACTTATAAAATACCTACTCCTAAAATGAGTTTAGCTGAACAGCTTAATATTTTACAAAGACGATTTGAGCATTATAGGACTCTTTATTGGGAGGAGAAATATGCTCAGAGGGATGTTATTTTAGATTTAATCAATGTTTCAGTTGTTATTGGTAAAGTTATGAGTCAAATGGTTAATCTTATGAATAGTATAGTTTTATTAATGGGAAAAGCTTTAGAGCCAAAAATTCATGTAAGTGAAAGTTCTATGTTACAAACATCTGATTCAATAGGAAGTCCTCTTCAAAATATTCTAGCTGACATTTATTTTCTAAGACTTAGTTTTCTAAGAAGGAATTACATCGACTTATAAAACTTAGAAAACTTATGAGAATTTCTGATACTACTCTAATTTCTTACTCTAAGAAGAAGGACTTTAATCAATTCAAACATTCAGGAGTAGCAGAGGAAATAATTAGTCAATATGAATCAGAATTTGGAATAGGAAACAATGTCCCCATAGCTTCAGTGGTTACTTCTCACGCTAGAATGATTATTAATGATTATAAATTAAAAGCTTTAGAATTAGGGCATGAATTATATTATAGTGATACGGATTCTCTTATGATTTCTGGCCCTTTACTTAATGAAGATATTTCCAGTACAGTTTTAGGAAAAATGAAATTAGAACATAAATTTAAAGAAGGTTACTTCCTTATGCCTAAAGTTTATTATCTTGATTGTGAAACTGAAGAAGTTGTTAAATGTAAAGGTTACCCTGGAGAACTAACTAAAGAAGATTACAAATCCCTATATGATGGTGGTGTCCTTAATTTAAAAGTTACTAAGTGGTTCAAAGACAGAGAAGCAGGCAAAATCTATATTAAAAGTGGTTTACCTTACAAATTAAAAGTCTCCTTTAATAAAAGGGAACAAGTCTTAGATTCAAATAATAAATGGATTGGTACTGTTCCTCTAAAATTAAATGATTCTTAGAAAACTTCTCACTAAAAGTGAACTTAGCAAAGATAACTAACTCCAGTAGAATAGGTAGAGGGCTAACTAAGTAAGTTCAACTGATTCATGTAAGATGAACAAAGGTTTAAATAAGAAGGGTTCCTTGATGAGGTTATGGTGTCTAGCTTTATTGCTTACTTATTAACAACTTTATAAGCACAACTGAATCCTACAAGAAGAGTGGTCTAAGAGAGGTCATGGATTAATGGAAGGCTACCTAATTGAAGCTTTCAAATCTGATTCAATGCTATCTTTAGCTACTCCCTTTATCAAATTTAGCACTAGCAATTACCTTAAATAATGGGGACAGTAAGTTAATAGAGACTTAGAAGGAAGAGCCAACTGAGTGAAAGGAACTCCTTTAAAGCTGAATCCAAGAAATAAACCAAAGATAGCCATTGCTGGGAATCGAACCCAGGACAAAATCATTAACAGTGATTTGCTCTACCGCTGAGCTACAGTGGCCTTATTTGTTATTTAGGGGAGACCCCTGTTAGGCGTACCTATGCCGGTACAGGGGAGAGTTTGTCTAGAAGGAATTACATCGTAAGGGAATTGATGACAGGATAGAATCCTATTCAGCCCAATTATGAAAGTATACAATGCCTTTTGAATTCTTCTTAATTAAGTCAAACCAGAAAGCTTCAAGCATAGGTATTATGACATCATGTAAAGTATTGGTTATTTGAATTACAGCTAAAGGTCTTGTTTTCTAAGAACCCCTGGTGCGGCATAGGTACGCACTTCCAGGGGGAAGGTTTGAATTACAGTCTCCTAGGTCGAAGCAGTACCTTCTACGGAGACCGGAGTCGACTTAGAAAACTACCGTCTTCTCTAATGGAAGGAGCTACTTTTCCACATCCTAAAAATAGCCTCCCCCTTTGTTATTAGGACTTCTAAATCAGCAGTGACAATTCTATTTTAGCCAAAGTCATAGAGTTTATGGAGGTAGGCAGATTTGAACTGCCAATACAGAGATGCAAACTCTGCGTATTGCCAATTATACTATACCCCCTAATCCCTCTTATCCTGAATTGTAACCTTTCAACGTACTAAGGTTCCTTGGAACACAGTGCAGCGTACCTGTGGAACCAAGGTCATTACCAGTTACAAAGGCCAAATAAACCTTGGGCTAAAGTATCAAGAGAAGAAGTAAGATTAGCTCCATAGTTCCAAAGTTCCCTGTAGCTATGGTAGGTCTATGATACCTTCTTACAACTAGGTACAACTAAGCAGCTAAAGTAGATAAGACAGGTAGGAGAGCCATGGTAGGTAAGGCAGCACTAATAATGATACCCTGTACCTTCCCATAATTCCATAGCCGTCTTAGTTATAGTAGGTTGTTTCCCTTCCATTATACCAAATAAGGTAAGAAAGTATCATTGCTGTCCTGGGTATGGAATGTTGCCAGCAATAGTTAATAGTACCCCTCACCCAGCAAACAAAGTAGACTAGGGGGCTAAAGTCCTTAAGGCTAAGTTAAGCTACCAATAGACAAGGATAAGTCGTCCCCTTTGGTACTACCTTAGCTTGGTTCCACAGTACGCTGCCAGTGTACCAAGGAACCTTTACTCCATCTTTCTATCTCAGGAGAACCTTCTCCCTTACTTGTTCTTCCTACTTTATTATTCTACTTATAGAATTACACATTGTACAAAGGGAGAGAAATGATTGGAAAGAATACAAGGAAGAAGATTAATTGACAACCTACCCAATCTACCTGTCCAACCATACAAATGAGAGTAATAACCTCTCTTCCACTAGGAGAATATCTATTGAATAGGATTTACTTCCAGTAATCACACTTCAACTCCCTTACCCAGAAATAGACCTGAATCAATAAGTAAGGGAAATTGCTGTAGGTACTAACCCGGTTTGCATCATCAAAGATTCTTACCCCCATTATCCAGTACCTTCTATTTTAGAAGTTTTCTAAGTTTTATAAGTCGATGTAATTCCTTCTTAGAAAACTAAGTCTCCAAAATTGATTTTCTTTTAAAGATATTTTTATTCCCTTTATTTCAATAAGAGGTATCGGAAATTCGAAAATCAAATAATTATTGGCTCATTATGACTTCATTGTTAACTAAGATTCATTCACGTGACTTCGATTCTAAATTTCGATTCGGTAATTCTCCTGTTCCCTTGCCTGAAATCTCTCGTTTTAATAGCGCTTATTATCTGGATCTTAGCTCACTCATTTATTTACGTAATTTTGACTCAATTTCCTTATTATACCCAGGTGATTTCTTATTCATAGCTGTTGAGGATACATTATTCTTTAATGACTCAGACATTGATTTTCTAGCTGACTTCTTATTCCGTATTCCTGCTGACGTAAACTTCCTTGTTTGTCTTGAATATACTGATATTACTTCTCAATACTTTGAATTCGATAATGATTACTTCATTTCTCCAATATTCCCTTTTAACATTCGTAATTCTAACTTAGTCTCTATTTGTGCCGGTTTATTCTTCTTTATTTCATCTTATCCCATATCATTTTCTAACTATAACGAGTATCAATCTATTATGCGTTTCATTTCTAATCTTCATCCAGTTAACATTCATATTCCTTTAGCTTTCTTATTTCGTAATAAAATAAACAGGATAAGACAGTGCGAGCAGCGTGACTCGAACACGCGAATCATCCTTGGAAGGGATACGGTTTACCACTAACCTATGCTCGCTAAAATGGAGATTGCTTTAAGAGGAGAGAAATTACCATTAAAAATAGGTTCCTTGGTACATAGGGCAACAACCAAGGTTATCCCTTATTTTAAAAGAAGAATAGCTTACAACCTTCTCAAGACCAAATTATCTTGCAAAAACAAACCCCTGGAAGTGCTACCTATGCCGCACCAGGGGAAAGATTAAGCCACTAATTGATAAGAATTTAAGACATTTTCAAGAAAGGAAAACAGACCTTGTTGTCCCGAGCAGGAGTTGAACCTGCGCCCTATGATCTTCAATCATATGCTCTACCGTCGAGCCCTCGAGACCTTATCTTAGCTAATTTAGCTAGAGAACTACTTTTACTTTTCGATGGGTTTGTCCTATAAATTGTCTAAACTAATTTTGAGTACTTCTAGACACACCCTATCCTTAACTTACTTGATATCCCCTTGACTATCATATTTGTCCAAAGCTAAGTAACGCTTGTTTTGACTTTACCAAATATTTAGGTAACAAATGGTGGCCCTGGTCTCCGTAGGCTAGAGCCTGCTTTAGCCCAGGTGACAAAAGTATTTCAAGAGTTAGACAATGGAAATTACCTACCTACAGAAGAAGGTGTACCATTTCTAGAAGTGCAAGGTAGGGGGCAAAGACTCATTAGATGAAGAAGTAGAAGTCAACCGTGCTTATTGGACTTATATACCTTGTATTACTTCCGACAACTTCTTTGAGCAACTGATTGAACTCGTAAAGCAAAACCTTGGCCCTGGTCTCCGTAGGCTAGAGCCTGCTTTAGCCCAGGTGACTTACGACGTTACGTTGCACTATGTAACAAGGAACCTACTATGATAGCTATTTCTAATCTTGAATCTACTTTGACCCTTGCCAGGATCGAACTGGCGTTTAGGCAGTGAAGTTGCCTTGTACTATACCTAACTATACGAAAGGGCCCAATAAGATAGATTTTCCTAAGGTTAGAGATGTCCGCAGTTATTAAGATAACTACTACTCATCTCAATTTACTACGGATCATCACAATTGTTAGAGAATGGATAGACAGCTTAATCTTATTCTTTCTACTTATTTATTCAAGAGACATAATGTAGTTTTGAAATACACACTTCCTCTAAAGATTAGTTTAATAAGTTCTTTTAAGCCGTGGGAGATAGGTAAAATTAGTTTGTTGGAATTCTAGTAAAATTCTTTAGGAGAAGAGAGGGATTCGAACCCTCATGACCCACAGGTCGACTCATTTACAGTGAGCTTGCGTACCAGTTCGCCTTCTTCTCGCTTTTTTCTAGTGAAATTTTTTCTAAATTTTATAAGTCGCCAGATGTAGTGAATTAACGGATCTACTAATTCCCTCTGGAATTCCTTCTTAGAAAATAAGTGGCTTTCTTAGAAATTGGGGTGTTTTTTATTAGTAGCATATTGGACTACCTTTTGGGGTTACTAATTGCTATAGAACCTCTGAGTCTGTAGAAGGCAACTATGATAGCTAAGCCTATTGCACTTTCAGCTGCCGCAACCGCAATTACATAGATTCCAAAACCCTGAGCCAAAATATCCGAAAAGGTATAGGAGCTTATTAAGAGCAAGAGAGCAACTGCAAGGAGCATAAGCTCTAAACAGAGCAACATGAGAACAAGATTTTTACGGTTTACTATGAAACCCATCAATCCTATCAGGTACAAAATCAGAGAAAAGAACATCTGAGTTACTTTTTGGTCTTACTTCTAAAGGTTAGTTAGTTTGTTTTTAAGGTTGGGTTTACTAGTAGAGTAACCAAGTAAAGTTAACAACTAAAATATCGGGAAGGGGATTCGAACCTCTAACTCACGTATATGAAACGTGCGTATTAACCCTTATACTATCCCGACTCTAGTCTAATCTACTGGTTTTCCTTAACTTTCCCCTGGGGCGCCATAGGTAGCACTACCAGGGGTTTATTAGACGATGGAATCTATTAGTAATCCATACTACAAATAATGAACTCTCAAGACTAGGGAAACAAAATAGGAGGACATGAGTTTAATCGTACCGTAATAGGTTAAGCTTTCCTTTAAAGGTTACATACTTCTATTTCTTCTGCTTTATTTTCTTAGAACCAAAAATTAGAGATTTAACCATGGTAGAAAGACCAAGTTGTCGTGGACTGGGCTGAGAAGATTTGAACTTCTTTTTTCCGAATCAAACTCGGAGGTCTTACCTTTTAGACGACAACCCATATCTCGAAGAAGAAGACTTACCGGAAATAGGAAGAGTAAGCTGTATTTTAAAACTAGTGAATCAAGCAATGACTATATTTCAAAATCGGCCTTGGCTTTGGTCTTCGTAGGCAAGAGCCTGCTTTAGCCCAGGGGACTTACGACGTTACGTTGCACTTTGTGGTGGCTAACCATAGGTATTATTTCACGATTATTCCCCAGTTCCAAGCCTCAGGCTAAGGTTCTGAGAATGGGGTCTGTTCTCTATGTTCTTCCCCGCCGTTTTTACGGCTTGATGGAGTGCCATATAGATGGTCAGTATAGCCCCGGACTTTCCTATAGAGAATAGCAGTAGGAAACCTAGAGGTATAGAGCAGGGTTTGCTGTCTCCACTCTTTCTTTTCAGGCTTTTTTCTCCCCCTACCCCTCGAGTTCTTTTAAGGTATCTTTAGAGTATTACTCCTTAGTTAAGTTAAGGGTATTATTTCCCAGAAGGACAGCATTTAATTTCAAAGGAAGTAGTTTGTCATTTTTGTACACACTTGTAATTTTATCAATTTGTTTTGTTTTGTTTCCCTAGTCGATGTAATTCCTTCTAGGGAAACTTCTATTAAAAGTATGAAAAATTCAAATGTATGACAATAATACTTTATTTCTATTTTAATTAGAAAACTTCCTAGAAGGATATTTCTTCTCTTTTTATTGCTTTATTTTCTTTAAGAAAAGAATTTGAAAAGACTGGGTTAAGGGGGGGAATTTTAAGAAGGTGTAATTTCAAAGGCTACGAGAATACTCATAGTAAAAATAAAGAAGGCAAAACCTATTGGTAAAAGGGTAGTCCAACATATAACCATCAATTGGTCAAATCTTACCCGAGGTAACGTAGCCCTGACCCAAACGAAAAAGAAGAATATAGCAGAGGACTTTAATCCTAATATTAGTGATTCAAGAAGGGGAGTTGAGGGTAAACCAAAAGGTAAAAGGTAGCCGCCTAAAAATAAAAGACTAGTAAGGGTACTCATCAATAGTATGGACCCATATTCAGCTAGGTAAAAAAAGGCAAAGGGTAAGGCTGAATGTTCTACCATAAATCCTGCTACGAGCTCTTGTTCTGCCTCAGGCAAATCGAAGGGTGCTCTGTTTGTCTCCGCAAGGATGACGATAAACCAAACTAAAGAAAGCGGTAATAAAGGTATTATTAGCCACACCCCTTGTTGAAATTCAATAATCTGTAGAAAGGATAGCGAACCTGTTATTGATACAATTATAAGGATAACCATAGCCAAAGGAAGTTCATAGCTTACAAGTTGTGCTGAAGATCTTAATGATCCAAGGAAAGCGTATTTAGAGTTAGCTGACCAACCGGCAAGTAGGACACCATAGACTCCTAAAGAAGAAATAGCCAAAAGAAATAACACTCCAAGACTGATATCCGCTAGGGCTGTACCCTTGGCAAATGGAATCACTGCCCAACCCATAATGGCTAACGACAGGGTAATGAAGGGTGAAATTAGGAAGATTACCTTATTAGCGTGGCTGGGGATTATAGCTTCCTTAAACAGAAGTTTCAACCCATCAGCAAAAGGTTGAAGAATCCCGTAAAACCCCACTACATTAGGCCCTACCCTTCGTTGCATAGAAGCCATTACTTTCCGTTCAGCAAGAGTCAAGAAAGCAATACTCCCTAGCAAAGGTATTAGAATTATGAAGGATTCCAGTAAGAAGAATAGCATATTAAACAGATTGGGAAGATTAACTTCTAAGTAGGAAATAAACCACTAAGTAAGGGGTATTTTCAATAATAAAAGTGGAGTAAGTACATCAAATAGAGAGATTGGGTAGTTAGCGAGGGGAGTAAAGGTAAGGCAGGATTGGTTAAGAATATTCTTAAATGAATAAGTAGTAGTGATAGACATACTCTGGAAGGTATTCCTCTCACTGTTGCCAACCTTGGCCCTGGTCTCCGTAGGCTAGAGCCTGCTTTAGCCCAGGAGGCTTCCACAGGTACGCTGCACTGTGTACCAAGGAACATTGGTACCTTGATTTTCTCTTAGGAATCAAATAATATCAAGTTAATAGATGCTATCAGGAGAGGGAGGAATCGAACCCCCAACAAGAAGTTTGGAGCTTACCATTTTACCATTAAACTACTCTCCTTATTGGCTATCCTTTTCGTTGCTTCTGGCTATTGGTTGAAAAGGGACCCCTCTAGCCTACGGAGACCAGGGCAAACCTAGGGGGAGATTTTGGAGTAAATAAGGGATGATACAGAAAAATGCAGAGAATCTAGGATGACGAAAGGTACAATACCTAGTACGAAAATTAACAGAAGGAAAGGAAGTAGTAGGAAGAACTCTCTTCTAGTGATATCTGGGCAAGGATAAAGGTAACGGCTAGGACTCCCTAAGCAAACCCGGTTGTAAGTCCAAATAGTATACGCTGCGGTTAAGACTACTGAGGAAGAGGCCAATATGGTGATAAAGGGGTTTCGTTGATAGGCACCTGCAAAGGAAAGGAACTCTCCTAAGAAGTTAGCCGTTAGTGGTACTGCCATATTAGCTAGACAGAAAATGAAAAACAGAAGAGAGAATAAAGGCATGGTTGAGGTTAGTCCCCGATAATAAGGCAGAATAAGTGTGTGCCAGCGATCATAGAGCACACCGACACTAACAAACAAGGCTGGTGATGCTAAACCATGGGCTACTGATAGTAAAATAGACCCTTCTATACCTTGTACATTATTGGAGAAGACACCCATGGTGGCAATAGCCATATGGGATATAGAAGCGTAAGCAATAATACTCTTAAGATTAATTTGACGCAGGGTACTTAGAGAGGTATAAATAATACTAATCGTACACAAGGTGTATACTAAAGGGGTATAATAAGAAGAGGCCTCAGGGAAAAGAGGAAGCAGAATTCGTAAATAACCATAAGTAGCCATCTTTAATATTACACCGGCTAATAGCATGGAACCTGCTAAAGGAGCCTCCGTATGAGCCAAGGGGAGCCAAATGTGAAAAGGGACAAGAGGTGTTTTGATAGCTAAAGCTAGGAAGATTCCTAACCACAATATTTTTTGAACTTCTGGTTGAATAGAGCTTGTAGCTATTAGTTGATAATCAGTTGAGCCTATGGACATATATAAGGCAATAAAGGATAATAACATGAATAGGGAGCCAAACAGTGTATATAAGAATAGCATGAAGCTAGCCCTAACTTTGTTCTGGCTATGAGACCATATACCTATCATTAAAAATAAAGGAATAAGCACACTCTCAAAACATATGTAAAATAGTAGCAGGTCAAGCACCACAAACAGAGCAATCAGAAGTGTCTCTATTACAAGTAGCGATATCAAGAAAGATTTGACAGCGGAAATATTGACTGTACTGGATTGGTTACTGGTTAGGTTGGGAGTACCAAGGATACAAGTAGGTATTATGAAGGTAGTCAGAAGCACGAAGAACAGAGAGATACCATCGAGCCC
>WUUC01110535.1_pt1 | contig 12259 bp, 9 predicted proteins | sample 6278441 | NCBI WGS metagenome assembly WUUC01 (sample SAMN13675441, study PRJNA597444) | soil metagenome | isolation source: soil | place: USA: Washington | collected 2017-10 | reverse complement strand
AACACCCATCAAGTGCACGGCCATCGCTATTCCCACCAAAATGTAGAGAGTTGGGGTGTAAGTCCGAGATAAGAAAAAAGCACCTGTTAAAAAGCCATAAAAAGCAAATCGTACGGCCGTGGCCCACTTCGCCAGGTCCTGCATTTCGGGGTCATCGCTCTCGACATCGCTAAGCGCTTTCATTCGGGAGTGAATGAGAATCAACGTCGCCAACCATGCGAAATAACCAAGTAGACCCAGCTCCGCAAAGCACAGGACGTAGGAATTATGTGCGGTTAGTCCGTGATGGTCCGTGAAATTCATAAAACCGACACCAGTTAACGGGTTCGACCGCAGCATCTCCAGTCCCGCGTACCATGCTTCCAAGCGACCATCTGCAGACTCGTCGTCGGTTGAGATGCTACGTCCCCCCGTGACGCCTGCAGCAAGCATTCCAATACCAAGCACTCCGGCCAAGATGACGGGGCCGACGTTGCGGAACGACGTCATCCTTTCTCGCAGCCGCAGGACAACTATGACGAGGATCGTCAGAACGCCCCCTCTCGACTTCGTTAATAGAGAGCCGTACATCAGTAGCAAGGTTGGCAGCATCACCACAAAAAAGTTGCGAAGATACAGCCCTTCCCGCCAACGGGGCCAGAGGAGAGGTGCAAACGCGAGCAGGGCCTGAGACAAGTCGTTCGGATCGTTGAGGAATCCGAGTCCGCGTACACGACCAAACGCAACGCGCTCACCCACTTCATTGGCTGTTTCGGTACGTTGCGACATCACAAAGACGTCGTAGTTCCACCCGTAGTGGTAAGCGGCGATACCAGCAAAGACTAGCATCACCGCAGACGCCGCCAACGTGCCAGACAGAACACGGACCTTGCGGATGCTATCTACATTCAGAAACACGAGAACGCATCCCAGGAACGATGTCATGAAACGAAACAGCGCCTCGATGACGCCAACATAGTCGCCAACCGCCAGTGCAGGCGAAACAACCAAAATGCCGATGAACAAAAACAAGGTGTAAAACTCAGGCGATTCGAACAGCTCAAACTTAGCGGTAACCAGGAATCTCAGAGTGGATACGAGGAGGCCGATATTGCCCAACCAAAAAGCAATTCGGTACGGCGCCAGTTCTGGTATAAGTTCCCATGGCCGCAATAAGCTAAGCGCGATGTAGGTGAGCAGAACGAAAAATGACACGACTGTGGGGTTGCGCTCGGTCTACCGCGCTTCCATCCCCCTAAGCGTAGGGGTGCGTACTGCACGAGCGACTGGATCCTCACCGAGGCGTAAAGCTTCGATAGCTTGTCTCAGCTGCCAAGCGGAAGCGAAATACAAGGACATGCCTCGGGCCTGTGTCTCCGTCAGCAGATGCCGAAACGTTGTCTCGAAGCCGTCGGTTAGAAGGGGTCCGGAATTGCCTTCCTGCGTTCCGTGAGTGAATAGTTTAATAAAGATGTCTGAGCCTATTCGCGGCGCCACATCCAGCCATAAGCGGACACGCTCACGTGTTGGCATGTCGAATCCGGCCAGTTCACCACGTTCAATGCGAGGCAGCAGCCGTGCATTGCCGAAACCTGGCCAACGGATTCCGAGTGGTCCAGGGATCATCATCAATGCATCGTCTGGTTCATAGTCGCTTGGCGCCACCGGGATGCCCGTATCGTAAGACTTCGGACTCGATACATCGTCAATGGCCCAATAGATGGTATTCACCATCCGACTTTGTCCTGGGTGCGGCGCCGAAGGCATTGTAAAGTCGGCGTAGCACCCGAGCTGCGCCAACAGTGTCAGTTCGTTGTTCAGCCCGCAATTGCGTCCATCTGGGCTTGAATTGTCCAACGCCCAGTTCCCATGGATGAATCCAAAAGACGGGCGGCCATTCACACGCCGCAGAAGATTATGCCGAAGCATCAAAGTCTCAATGAAGCCGCTCATCCGATCCAGGAAGTTCTGTTCTCCCTCGCAGTCGTGATGCAGATGAACTTCTACGTCGGCGATACCCGCCTCTGTCATACGGGCGAGTTCATCCAACAGGTGGGGTCGATAGTCCTCCTCCGGATAGAAAAAGCTGTACACTGCCGGCCGGCCTTCTGCGTCTGCGAACCGGGATGCGATGCGCGGCCATTCGCGTGCCCATAATGCGACGCGCTGAGCAGCGATATCTTCCCGCGTGTTACGCCAGAACGGCTCATAGTGATCCGTAATCGCGAGCCACACGCGTGTTGCTGGTTCGCTACGGAACGTTTGCCATCGTTGTTTGATATACCCGGGAGCCCAGAGTTGCAGGTTGCGCGGCAGTCTCATTGATGTGTGTTCTTCATGCAAGCTGACAACCAACCGTCGGGGCCGGAGTCGGTGTGGGATAGACAAGTCATTCGGTTGAATACCGTTAAGGGCCGTAGAGTAGTAACCATGGTACAAACTATGAATAGTTCATCCCACAGTGTAGGACTCGCTATATTACAGTTCTGCAGTAACCAATGTGGCCTCGTTCGTAGTCGCGTGTGCGCCGGAGCGGATTAGGTCGGCGTAGCGTGACGTGAGCCGAGAGCGTTCGAACTGACGAATACTCTGATCGTCTGCACACAAGTCTGTAGCGCCATTCAATCCATAGAGTTTTTCAATCAGTAATCGGACGGAAGCTCTGTCCTCGCGATCAACAAACCAGCCCGCCTGTGTTCTGGCGATTAGCGTTGCCAAGTCTGTGTCTGGAGATCCCAAAACGATGATGGGTTTACGAGTAGCAAGATACTCGTATGCCTTGCCTGGGATGTTGAAAGTATCGCTCCACGGAAGCAGCAGGTAATCTGTTTCTTCGATGTAACCGAAGGCGGCTTGTTGTGGAACAAACCCGACAAGGGTTACCGCGGACTTGCGGTTCTCGAACAGCGATCGGTCGAACTCTTCCGCTATGCGTCCGATAAATCGTGTTTCGAACCGGCTGCGGATGTGCTCCGGCATGGAATCAAGAGTGTCCAGCCACACCTGTGGCGAGGCTTGTCGATACAGAGTGCCGGTATATGTAACGACTATTTTGTCACTCCCATGTCGGCGTTCGGTGAACGAGCCAAACGCATCCGGGTCGAAACCATTTGGTATCAACGCGAATTTTCTGTCCGGCTGTTCGGGATATCGATTTCTTACGGACTGACGCGCGGCCTCTGTCACGGAAACAACATAATCAGAAAGCTCTACCATTTCACGCTCAAGCTGTATCGAGCGTTGTTCAACGTGAGAGTTACCACGGAACGCGAACTCCTTTGCAAAGTACCTCAACCATTCGTCCCGAATGTCGGAGACAAGTTGAATGTGCGGGTAGCGGCGCTTTAGCTCATTACCGATCAGATACGCAGAAAAGGGGGGCGCGGTAACCAGCACCACCTCAATGCCATGCTCCTCAACGATCTGGGTTGCTTTCTGCAGCCCAAAGGGGTACCACAGAACCTGCGGATCGGGGCACAGGAACCGCGTAATTCGATCACCGATGAAAGATTTCAGGCGGCTAGCGGAGTGCCCGAAGGAAGCCTCTCCTGATACTGCAGTGGGACGTGGCCGACGGTTGCCATTCCCTGTGATCTTCGACCAAAGAGCTTTGCGTAGGTGGAATGGCGGCTCAAGCGTCCAGGCACGGTGAACGCGAACGGCAGAAGGAAGAGTGTTGAGCAGTTCTGGGTCGAACGATGGAACGCTTGGGTTGCGCGTGGTAAGTACGTGAACATCAAAGCCCAGCTGTGGAAGATACTTCGCCAGACTGACCGCGCGTTGTACCTGAATACCGCCGGCAGGAGGGAAGTAGCATGAGATCAGCAGCAGTTTCTTGATCGCCATAGGAACATATCAGTGGCATGCACATGAACCGCCAATGTAGCCGCTATGTTTATTAGGATGACCGTCCGCGGCTCCTACAGCGATTGTGCTTGCAGTACTAGTACGTAACGAGCCTTAAGACGGCAATGATAGCGAAGCCCGTACAACTGAAACAGTGTACGGGCTTAAACAACAGTGACTAGGGGAGAGCCGCTACTATGCGAAGACCGATCGGGTCGTCAAAAAGTACCGCCTGCCGAAGCTACAGCTACCTTGTCGATCGTCGATGGAACAGTAGCCATTCGGTCTTCAATGCGAAGCTTTTTCATCTTATAAAGCAGCGCCTTGTAGTCTAGCTTGAGGATCGTCGCAGCTTTTTTCCGATTCCAATGTGTCGAATCTAAGGCGGCAAGAATGGCTGCTGACTCGGCTTCGTTCTTCGCTCGAGTGACTTGCTCGAGGATCGTCCTTTTCACCGGTGCGCTGCCGCTTTCGGGTGACATGCCGGCCTGCAGCCTGTCGAATGACCATTGCCGGGACATGCGGAGGCGGAGTTCTTTAACAATCATGTCCGCGTCGCGGAACACGATCAACTTACGAATGACATTCTCGAGCTCACGGATATTGCCGGGCCAGTCATATTGGCACATTACCTCCCGCAATGCCGGCGTAAGCAGCGCAATCTCCTGTGAAGGACTGTGCTTCTGCAGCAGGAACGTAGCCAAGCTCGAGATATCTTCTTTTCGCTCGCGAAGTGGGGGGATTCGCAGGCTGATGACGTTCAAACGGTAATATAAATCGCTGCGAAAGGTGTTATCGAGGATGGCGCGATCCAGGTCTTTGTGCGTGGCTGCGATAACACGAACGTCGACTCGAACCGTTTCTCTGCCGCCCAGGCGGTTGAACTCCTGATCTTGCAGAACCTGCAGAAGCTTAGCCTGAAGCTTGAAGTCCATATCCCCGATCTCGTCGAGAAAAATGGTGCCTCCATCCGCGAGTTCGAATAGGCCTGGTTTCTTCTGGAAGGCGCCTGTGAAAGCGCCGCGTTCATAGCCAAACAGTTCGCTTTCAACCAACTCGGACGGAAGAGCGGCACAGTTGACTTTCAGGAACGCCTTCTTGGCGCGTGGCGAGCGGGCGTGCAGTTCTCGAGCAAGGACCTCTTTGCCAGCACCGGTTTCGGCCAGTATGAGCGCGGGAGCTTCGGACCAGCCAATCTGAGGTAGAAGGGCTTCGAGTTCGCGCATCGTCCCATTTTGCCCAAAGAAGATGCTCTTGGCTGCCGAACGGATCGGCTTGTCTTCCCCCACCGGAGGGGCCGTTGGTTTCGGTCCAAGCGCAGATCTCAGAACCTTCCGCAGATCGGCCGGAGCAACTGGTTTTGCTAAGAAATCTGTAGCCCCATTGCGCATAGCCTCCACGATATTCAATGGTGAAGACGCGCCCGAAAGCATGATGACGGGAACGTCAAGATTACGTTTACGGATCTCCTTCAGTGTTTCGAGACCATCACGGCGGGGCATGACGACATCGAGCAGAACCGCCGAAATTCCCGGCGTGTGTTCGAAAATGTCGAGAGCTTCCTCGCCGCCATCCGCCATTTCAATGGTGTACCCCTGTCCACGCAGCGCCATTTCGAGATAGCTGCGGACCTCGGGATCATCTTCGGCAACTAATACTGTCGGACCACTTTTATACGGGTTCATGGAAGCTGTTCCTTTGTTAACTAGAGCTCGCGTGCGCCCACAGCTCTGACGAACGCTTGCTGGGGGTGTTCGTAAGAGGTCATTGGACGGTGAAAAGGCAATACGAAGGAAAACACAGCCCCCATGTGTGCGGACTCTGCCCAGATGCGTCCTTTGTGCTGGTTCAGGATCATACGGCAGATCGCAAGGCCTAGACCCCCACCCGAACGATCAGCGCCACCGCCATAAGAGGTGTACTCCTCAAAAATCTTTGGCAAATGAGCAGGCGGAATGCCCGGCCCTGTGTCGCGGATGTCTAACCGGTATGAATTTGCCTTGTGCGGCCAATCCGCCCCGCCGCCTTTGGCGGCCGAACTGGAGTGTGTTTCATCATCTTGATCGGCAGCCTCGGCTGCACCATCGCCCACCGGCACATATTCGTCCCACACGTAGGGATATCCGCGGATGTCAATAGCGCCACCACGCGGCGCAAACTTGCAAGCATTATCAAGAAGATTCAGCACAACTTGCTCGATCTTCATAGCGTCGAAGTGTAGCGGGTAGGGACAAGGCAGCGTGTTTGCGTTTACTTTTAACCGCTTGTCTGCCGCCACCGGCAGGATTTCGTGCATGGCGTGGTCGATGCATTCGCGAATGTCACCACGCTGAAACGCCATGACCGCTTCTGCCCTGGGAGCGATGCTCAGCTGAAACATCGCGCTTGCCATCCGTGACAACTTCTTTGCACTCCGGTGCATGCGTTCGATAACGTCGCACTGCTCGTCAGTTAATGTGCCGACGTCATTGCCGAGTAACAGGCTGCAGTAGCCACTGATTGCCGTCAAAGGAGCTCGAAAGTCGTGAATCGCCCTTGCGAGGAATTTTGTTCGGTCATGATCGTATTCCTGCAGCTTGAGGTTGGCCTGCATTAAGCACTGAAGGATATCGTTGCGGTCGGCCTGTAACGCTTGAATTGACCGTGTCTGTACTGTGTTGAACTGTTCCCGTGCGTTCAGCAGAAACGCCTTCAACGGTGCCTGACCCACTGGCTTGAGCAGAATATTCGAGGTTACGTGCGAAAACGAAGCACGAAATCGCTCAATCTCGGAACTCTCTAGAAAGAAAAAGTGTCTCCAGTTGTCCTCAGGAGCTACATTTGCCAAAATGCTCGATTCGGGTACTATGTCCCAAAAGTAGAGATCAGCTTCGAGGCTCGACGTGGGCGAACAAGCACACTTCACGGCTGCCGTACTGCCAAAAGCCTCCAGGATGACCTCACGGCACAAGGTCTCTATTTTCGGGTTGTCTGAAATGACAGCAATTTTCACAATCTCCGGCCTCCGAGCCAGTGAACATGCCTTATATCCCACGTTTCGGCCAGCAATACACCGAAACATTACTAAGTGTGTCCTTAGTCTCTCTTGGGGATTCCAGAATACCGGACCCTAGAAAATTGTCAACATGACGAATCATTTGCTGGTACTAGCATTACTCCTATAGTGACAGTAGCTTACAGGCCGTTACACACGAGTCATGTCCCAAACATTGGGAAAGACCCTCACGTTCTGTCCTTTTGTCAATGGCATTTAAATGGCACGTGGATCGCATAGCCTTGTGCTTGTGAATTACGGTTGTTCCGATCCCGCGGATGGTATGGGGGTGGCGTTGACTGCAGGTCCAGACTTGATGAGAATACTCGACAGCAAGACTAACTATGTTGACCGCCGCAAAAGAGCCCGCCTAGCGCTGTCCTGGACTGTGTATTTGAGTCGGCAAGGGTCGCCACAAGCGATTGAGGCCAAGACAAAGAACGTCAGTTGTGAAGGGTTCTATTGTGTCTTAGAGCAACCTTTCACCGTTGGCGAACTAGTGCATTGCACTTTGGAGGTCCCGACCGTCGACCCGGGGACAGCCGGTAAGCCTCTCGGTATCGACTGTCACTGCAAGGTAGTTCGCGTTGAGTTCCTTGGGACGGACACGTATGGGGTTGCATTCCACATGCCGCCTTCCTGGCGCCTCACACCGGCTACTCTCTGCGCCACCCCCCCATCGCTTCATTGAGTAGAACCGTGGTAGCACTGCAATGGATGACTCTCATAGCACGTGCTGCTCACCATCGGAAGGTGTCTCGGAAGTTCGCTTGTTGGACGCTATCCTGTCGAGACAGTAGAGGACCTGCGTTCGACTAGAACGTGACCACTCAAAAGTACCAGGCCCGAGTCGTGCTATGTGCGACGATGTGAACGCACCTCATTGTGGAAGGTGTGATGGATCTAGACCACTGTTAAGCTATGAAGGTAATGTGGAATAGGATACCGGGGGCAAAGCTACTGCGGCACGCGGTTCCATTCTGAAGGACAAGTTGTGATTACTGCGGAACCACGATAGTGTCGTCAGGTTGCAGCACAATGTTCTGTTCCATGTGCTCCCCTTTGACTACCGCTTCGTAGTTGAATGTAAGGCGTACTTGCTTGCCCTCATAATAGCGCAGAATGTAAATATGCTTTTTCTTTGCAAAGTCGGTGAGGCCACCAGCCTGCGCAATAGCCTGTAGAACTGTCAGGGTTGATGGCATGGTCAGGGAACCGACGGTTCGGATGGCCCCCACAAGGTAGACTTTTCGACTGTTAACTGCACGAATGATAAGCGTGACATCGGCACCAGGAATCAACTTATCGAATTTCTCCGATAACATCCGTTCGGCCTCACTTGGTGTGAGGCCCGCGAGATCAACCTCTTTAATTAGGGGAAGAGATGCTTTACCATCGGACCTTACGGTAATCTCCTGAGTGGCGTCCGGCTCTCTCCACACAGAAACGAGAATTACATCACCCGCTCCGATGCGGTAGTCCAAGGGAACGCTCGTCTTTTTTGCAGATTCCAATGGCCCCTTCGGAGAAGCACTGACCGCTTCCTCCACTAGTTTCGAATCCCATCCAGCTGCGCGCGCGTGAGTTCGAATTGCATCATCCGTGAGTCCCAACTCCTTCGCTGATTGAACATAAGTCAATAATGTCTCACGCGAAATATCGGCCCCAGTCAACGATCCCGCTGCTAAAGTGGCCGCGATGATGGTGGATCGTAAGGAAGTTCTCAGGTGTGAATACATAAAACGTATCAATCGACTTGGGACTTCTCCTGCAGTTTGTGTTCCAAGAAGGGTCGGCTGAGCGTTGCAAGGTCTTGCTAAAAGTGACCAGAGATACACTCTCAAAGGTTTTTGAATTGCAAGAGGTGGGTACTGTAATTGCCAACGCGATACACACCGGGTATAGCCTTGCTTCTGCAGTTATTTGTGTGACATGTCGACTATAGATTGCAGATCGTTGCAAAACGATATTCGAGCGGCTGAGGTGTGAACCAGTTCGCTCCCTAAGACAATGGCCGCTTGAATTGTTCTACTCAGATCCCAACCGCAAACGACAGATGACTCTACGCAGACGCATTCAGTCCCGTTTACTCCGTGCCGCTTGTGACGTCGCCGGTGTCAACATAGGACGCTCTCTTTTAGCGCCGCGGTACGCTGGCAACGGAGTGATTTTCATGCTTCACCGGATTGTTACCGGCGTATCGGTATACCCGGGGTATGAACTCTCCGTAGATGATCTGGATGCCGGATTGAAGTTCGTCAAGGCTACAGGTTGGGATATAGTCTCTATCGACGAAGCGTGTCGCCGACTGCGAGTTGGGGATGAGCATCGTTTTGCCTGTTTCACATTCGACGATGGATATGTTGATAACTATACGCTCGCTCTTCCCGTGTTTGCCAAATATAACGCGCCAATGTGTGTATACGTCACGACAGGTATTCTGGAGCGATCGATCGCTTACTGGTGGGGTGGTTTGATCGAGCTTGTCACCCGCAATGAAGGGTTGGAAGTTCCTTTTGCGCACGCTGAGGTGAGAAAGTTTTCAACACGCACTTTGCAGGAAAAACGGGCGACGTACGAAGTTCTCGACAACGAATGTCATCGCAATCCATCATTCCTCGCCTCCCTTGATAACTTATTCCGACATTATGGCATTGAAGTCGACAGCCTGCTGGATCAGCACGCTCTTACGCTCAATCAGGCGCGCCAGTTTGCATCGCACCCACTAGTCACGATTGGTTCGCATGCTGTGACCCACCGACAGCTCGCGTCCTTGTCGGACGAAGAAGCGGAATGGGAGGTATCTACTAGCCGCGGCAGGCTTGAGTCCGCTTTGGATGTTCCCGTTCGTCACATCGCTTACCCGTTTGGAGGCCCTGGCGCGTGTGGAGATCGCGAGTTTGCTCTGGCGCAGACGGCTGGGTATGAATCAGGCGTCACAACGCGCCGCGGAAATGTTCGAGCCGAACACAGCAGTCGGATGTGCCAACTGCCACGGCAGGTGCTTCATGCGAATCTTGCAAACGTCCGCAATTGCCTGTTTGGTACAGATGCGTTAACTCGGGCCACGAGCTCGCAGTAAGACGCCTTACATACACCTAAGACATTTATGGTCACCATGTTGCAGGACATCATGGCGAGAATCTAGAACCATGGGAGATGCAGCTGATCGTTTTCTGGGAATCAACGTACCCGGACAGCGTATTCCTTCTTTGGATGGACTCCGAGCCATATCCGTCATGTTGGTGTTGTGGTCCCATTTGCTGGGGACGGAGGGCTTCTTCCCCCGCCAGTCCGGTACCCATTACGGCGACCTGGGTGTGCTAGGAGTTCGGATATTTTTTATAATTTCGGGATTTCTCATCACGACGATACTGCTTACGGAGTGGCAGCGGACTGGGTCGGTATCGCTGAAGTGGTTCTACTTCCGTCGTACGTTGCGGATCTTCCCTGCGATGTACGCATATGTTGCGGTAGTCGGCGTTAGTACATTGTTGGGATGGGTGTATGTCCCAAGGCAAGAATTCTGGTACGCCACTACATACACAATGAACTTTGTGGCGGATCCACAGTGGATTGTGGGTCATCTCTGGTCACTGTCTGTTGAAGAGCAGTTTTACCTGCTCTGGCCCGTGACATTGGTCTTGCTAGGGCCTCGCCGAGCACTTCGCGTGGCCATGATGGTCGTGCTGGTTACTCCACTCATACGGTTTGTTTCCATGTACGTTCCGAGCGCGAGGCCTTTGATTGGTTTGTCGTTTCCGACCATCGCCGACCCTCTCGCCATTGGGTGCCTCCTTGCTGGAATGCGCTCGCGTCTCGACGGAGATGCACGCTACCTACGCTTCCTGACGTCCAGACTGTTCTGGATTGTTCCGGTTTCTGTGTTTCTGCTTAATGCCGCTCCTGGGGCCAAGCTAAACATGCTGCTAACACAATCGCTTATGAACGCGGGAATTGCGATTTGTATTGACCGATGGGTTCGTTTCCCTTCTTCACCAAGCGGCGCCTTCTTGAACTACCTGCCCCTCCGCTGTATTGGCGTTCTTAGCTACTCGCTATATCTGTGGCAGCAGTTGTTTGTCGATCCGACGGTTCACGGTTCTATCAGCCATCGCTTCCCATTAAATGTATGTCTCGCGGCCGTCGCCGGATACGCTTCTTATCGCCTCATTGAGAAGCCGTTTCTGGATCTGCGCGTGCGGCTTGAGAAGCGGTGGAGACGTCCTCAGCCACCCCCGGGCCTGTCTGTATTGCCTGAGGACCACAAGCCGTACACGGCTAGTCCTTTAAGAAAAGCAGCTGCAGGCGATCGGTAACAGTAACTACACAAAAACCTGCGTCTACCCGCGGATGTGTTCGTTAAGATGCTTTCCTTCAGATATCTTCTGTGTTAGTATCTTGTACCCAAAACCACTACGCGAGTTACTGTACGAGGTAGACTATGTTTCAATCGAGGCAATCGCTATTGAACGATTTGCAAAGCCTAAAGGGACGGGTGCGAAACCCCGTGTGGATGGGCAACCTGCGACGCAAAGCTCCTGTGAGCCGATGGGGATGGGAAAGAGGGACGCCGATCGATCGATATTACATCGAACGCTTCCTGGAAGCTCACCGCGTCGATATTCACGGCGATGCTCTGGAAATATATGACCGAGCCTACGTCAACCGCTTTGGTTCTTGTCTCACATCAGTCAGTGTTCTCGACATCAATGCCGACAATCCTCGAGCGACGATCATCGCAGATTTGGCGGCCGCCTATAATATACCTGACAATACATTCGACTGCTTCCTATTGACTCAGACGTTGCAGTACATCTATGACACGGGCGCAGCAGTCCATCATGCAGCTCGTATTCTAAAGCTAGGTGGAGTTCTTCTGGCGACCGTGCCTATCGTATCTAGGGTAGATAACGAATGTGACTACTGGCGGTTTACGCAGAACGCTTGTTCGCGCTTATTCGGCGATGTGTTCGGCCCTAGCAACGTGAGTGTCCACGTTCGAGGGAACTCTATTGCCACGATCGCTGCTGCGGCTGGACTGGCCGCAGAGGAGTTCCCGCCCTCGGATCTCGATCGTGATGACCCTGGCTACCCGATCCTGGCTTGTATCCGGGCGCAAAAAAGAGAACCCGGAGAGACTGCACGCCGTGCTTATCGCATGGCAGACAATCTCTCCGGGGAGTAGTTGGAATAGTTACGGTTTAACGAAGCCCGATTTCTATGGCATTTATTATCGCGCTGGATGCGACTGCAGTAAATGTAATCTGAATCTTTCCACCGGTTACCGTGACCGGAATCGTTCTCTTTACTGCATTCAGTCGTCCACCTTCGCGGTAAACGTCAAGGTTCGACACAACTCGAGTGCCGTTGATATCGACGTGAAAGATGCGTTGACCT
>WUUC01068228.1_pt1 | contig 12262 bp, 19 predicted proteins | sample 6278441 | NCBI WGS metagenome assembly WUUC01 (sample SAMN13675441, study PRJNA597444) | soil metagenome | isolation source: soil | place: USA: Washington | collected 2017-10 | reverse complement strand
AGTATTCCTCCTCCACCTTCTCGAACTCCTCTTCCGGGTTCACCCGGCCTGCGCCGAAGCTGGGACCGTCCTTGACGAACTGAACGGCACCCAGACCGGCACTGACCCCGTTGCCCCCGGTGGGATGGCTCCAGGCGTAGAGGCGGATGGTCACGTTGACGAAGCAACCGCCGTAGCAGGTGCTCTTGATCTTCTCGTGGGGAATGGCCACGACTTGGCCATCCACGACCGGCACGGGGTCCTCCGACTTGGCCACGACGAACATGGTGTTCTCGTCATAGCCTTCCTTCTCCTCCATGTCCGAGCCTTCGCGCAAGCAGACGTGCTTGAGCTTGACCTTCTTGTCGAACTTGTCGAGGGCCACCCGGTCGATGAGCTTCTGGAGGTGCTCGATGTCGGCCTTGTGCTTGGTCTTGTCCAGCAGCAGGTTGCAGGAATACATGGGCTTGGAGGTGCCATCCGGGCCTGACTTGGGAGCGTGCAGGTTGGGAAAGCTCAGCCTCACGTTCTTGAGTTGATACTTCGTGGATTCAGTGGGTTTCGTTGGTGTTTGCATGTGGTTTCGTGTGTTGTGTTTTTGGTTCTGGGGAAATTCTAGTTAAATACTGGGTCGTTCAATACATCCCATTTTGAAGGGGATTGTTTACTCTCAATCCGATGACGCATCACGGATGCTCGTCCGGATTTAGTAGGAGGAAGATAAGCACCCGTCTTCCACCGGGAGTCTATCCCAATATTGCGAGCAATGTTGGTGGAGTCCGCAGACTTGAAAGGAAAAGTTCCGAGCACTTTAGGGTCCAACATTCGGAGCCCATGAAGTTTAGTGTAGGGTCGTCCAGTAGCATCACAAATTATGGACATAGCTTCGTGCATTTTCTTCCACCATGCTGGGGTGCCAATCTTGGCAAACTCCCCAGAGGAACCGAGGCACACACGAGGGAAAGCGTTGCAAAGGTTTTTCAACCGTTGGGTGGACTCGTTTAGGTGCCAAACGGGGGCACCGGATTCTTTCCCCAAAGGCCACTCGTGCACTAACTCGTCATTTTCAACTTCCGTGCCGTCGATTTTGTCTGGGATAACAGCGAAGTCGAAAGTTGGGGTTTTTGAAACTTCTCCCACCCACTGATAAAAAGGTGTCCAGTCAGTCAGCGACTTCCCGGCCTTCCATTTTGAAAATGCCCCATTATCGATAGCGAAAGATGAGCACACTTCAACCACACATGCAAGTTGGTCCGGATACTCAAAGGATATAAAGAAGTGTGCACCAAACAATGCTTGGGCCAGCACTATCTCCGGGGTTATGGGAACTCCGTGGTAATGGATCATCGCTGGCCAAGTTCCTTGTGAATTTGCAGGGATACGCGCCACTGTGGGTGTGCCTTCACGTATTCAACACACTCCATACGCGCATTTGGTATTTCTGCCGAATCCACTGGTTGTAAAAAGAAATGGTCAAATTCCAGCATCGAGTAAGCATCTGGGGACAAGACACCCTTCGCGTGTGCTACATTGGGCCACACAAACTTCAACTCATTCCCGTGTTGCTGGCGCATCATAGCAGGCAGTATTTTAGGACTGACTGTCACCCAATCAACCCCTGTAGGGACACGTATCGTTCCATTTGTCTCGACAGCCGTAAACAAGCCGAGGCTTTTTATGGATTGCACAAGTGATGAAGTGAGTTGCAGGCAAGGTTCGCCTCCTGTGAAAACAACCATCGGGCGGTTACTCGCTAGTGCTTTGACTGCGTTGACAATCTCAATCTCGGACATTTCAGTAAACGACACAAAATCTGTATCACACCACTTAGCACACCAGCCGCGACCTTTTGCCCGGTTTTCTTCTCCGCCGCTCCACATGTTGCACCCGGAGAAACGGACAAAAATAGCGGCGCGTCCAGACCAGTATCCTTCGCCCTGAATGCTATAAAAAATCTCGTTGACGTTCATAGCTTGAAAATCACGTTGGAGGATTCTGTTTCCTGAACCTGAACTTCCGAAAGCAGCGGAAGGACAGGATGTAACCGCTCTGCAAGCCACAGTGCCAGATTCTCGGCAGTCGTGATACACGGCAGAACGTCGTTCAGGTTCTTATGGTCAAGCTCGTTAAAAACAGGAGCCCAAGCTGTGGCGATGTCCGCGTAATCGATCAGCCACTCACCATCCATGGTGCCGCTGCAAAGCAGTGTTACTCCGTAAGTATGCCCATGCACGCCACGGCACTTGTGTCCTTCTGGCAGATGAGGAAGAGAGTGAGCACAGTTCATGTGGAACTGCTTAGAAATAGTTAAGGATGGTCGGTTCATAATTTAATAGGTGCCTCCGGCTTTCCCACCGTCAGCACTTCAAAGTCACTCACTGCCGCAATGCCCACCGCTTCCCGTTTGTCATCTTCCGGAGCCAGCACCGGGGCACCGGGCGGTTTGACAATCAGGTTGGTCAGTTCGGGGCTGAACTTCTTTTTGCCCAAGAGCTTTTCCACCGCTGCCGGGGAGGCGATTTTCTCCTCCACCACTTCACTGACCTTCAGCACGGTCTGACTCAGCAGCAACTCCTTGGCTTTCTGCGGGTCGCTCCACTGCCGGTTGCCTCCACGGCTCATGACCAGCTTGTAGCCAGGAATCTTTCCCCCTTTGCGGGCAAAGTCTTCAGACCAATCGTGCACATCGTCGATGAACTTCTTCATCTTGTCTCCGTATTTTAGGATAGCCAGCACATCGCGATCTAGGTCGAGCACTGCGGGAATCAGATGCTTTGGAGTAGCCATCACCTCTGGACTCAACACCTCGAACCCTTCAGCCAAACTGTCCCGGCGTGCGGTGCAAAAGCCTTTTGCCGGACACCACTGGCACGCTTTGTCCGAGGGGGCGAACTCAATCTGCAAATCTTCTGGACGATTACGTTGAATAATTTCAGCGGCTACCGCAATGTCACGAGCAATTATGCTCACCTCCCCCCAAGTGGTCTCCCATACATGCCCCGGTCCCGTCTCCCCTGCCCGTCCACGGGGCTGGTAGATGTGAATGAACACGGGGAAGTCGTCCATGAACTCGGTGCCGTTCACCGCTGACTTGGCGTAGATGATGCCTTGCTTGTTCTCCACCGGGGAGACGGGCACACCCTCGCCATACTTGTAATCCACCACATGCAGCGAGTCCTCATTGATGACCGCTGCATCCACGATGGCGTTGCGCTCGGGCATGTACCACAAGGGCATTTTCTGTTCGATCAGCACCTTTGCCCCCGGCTTGGCCAAGCTCAGCACGTATTCCATGTAGTTCCAAGCATGTGAGAGCATGTCCCCGTCAATCGGGGTAGGCACCTTACCCGGCAGACGGTTCTGAAGCAACGCCGCTGCCACCTCGTGGGCAGTCGTCCCCTCCTGATTGTAGCGGGTATCCGATGACACGGGCACCTTGTCATGGTTCTCCAGGATGAAGTGTGGGCTGGCCGTGCAGGTGGTCCAACGGTCGGCGGAGGACGGGTTGAGGTCGAGCCGGGGTGGTTTTTTCATTTCCGTTTACTTGTGAATATGTGGGCTAGCGAAGCGAGAGCAATACCCAAGCAGACTCCAGCGAAAGAAACTGCTAAGAACTTGCACCCATCAGTGAATGCAGCACACCCGAAGATGAAGCTAACGTAGAATATAAATTGTCTGTCGGTCATAATCTCAATACCACCCTCGGGTTCACCGAGGGCGGGGGTTGAAACTACTTGTCGTTTTTCACGAGTTCCGCGATCTCGTCACCGAGCTTCTGGTAGTCCGAGGCGTTCACCTGAGAGAGCACCGGGGCATACTGTCCGATGACTGCCTTGACCTTCACGCTGTATTCCGGACCCTTTTTGATGTAGTCGCAGAACTCAGCTTTGATGGATTCCACATCCCACTGTTTGGTTTCTTCAGTGGATTCAGCGGGGGTGGTGACCTCCACAGCTTCTCCCTGCTTGTAAACGATCACCTCCGGCTGCTGCTCAACAGGAGGAGTGGGCTCCGCGGGAGCGTTCTTGCTGCCAAGTGGTCGTCCTTTCCGTTTGGGTGGTTCAGCCGGGGCCACAGGAGCAGCCTGTTCCGCCTCCGGGACGGCAGCGGCTTCGGGGCTCCCGGTGTGGTTTTCAATGTAGGTGGCAACGGCTCGGGCTAACTGCGCGAGGGCTTTGAGGATGTCTTTCATTTTGGTTGGTTATTGCTCTTCGTAAGTAGCTGCGAAAATATCCGGTTTGCAGGGGTAGAACTCCCCTTTCACCCCACGGATGATGTAGTCACCCATTCCTGCAACCATATCTCCCTCACGAGTGGGAATGACTACAGTGTTTAGAATATCCGTTCGGATTGGCTGAGGTGTGCAGAAGGCACGAATATCTTCAAGGTTCTCGCCGTCGAACTGGAGGGCGCTGATGGTGATGGGTTTCTTTTTGTACTGTTTTGGTGTGGTTTTCATAAATTCAGGTTCTACGTTTTCTTGCTTCCGGCGTCAAGAATAAATCAGCTCCATGCAGAGATTTTTTTTGCCATGCTTCACCCGGTCGGAGGCGTCGGTTGCGGCGTCCTTGACTCCGGGGCGAGCCCACAAGTTTTCGCGTTCACCCCCGGCGATCATGTGCCGTCCCTTCAACTCCAGTCCCTCCTCTCGCAAGCACCGCGCGAGTTGCTGCTTGGTCACTTTCCCCAGTCCCTCTTCCATATTCAACGTGCGCTCCAAGGTGGTGATGCCCACGATGTCATACTGAATCAATGGCACGTCGCCCTCCAGCATGAGCCTGCGCACGGCGGCGGTGAGGTCGTTCGCGCTGTCGGCGATCATCTCTTCCACGTATTTAGTCCGGGGAGCCTGTGCGTTGGGGTTGAAGTCTTCGGATAGTTTCCAATTTAGCAACCACGCTCGCATGGCCCCCGGATGATGGTTCAGAAAGTCAAAAAGCTCGGTAAAGTAATCCTTCCCCAAGGCCAGCACTTGGCTCTTTTGCTGGAGGGGAGACTTGACCACGTAATAGCGCCGGTCTCCGGGGGTGAGGGCGAGGCTGTCCTGGTGGTTGCTGAAGAGCATGTAGTTGGTGATATTCTGCGCATCCCGGCTGCTGCGGAACTTCTCGTTGATGGGAATATCCTCGTTCGTAATCCACGGCTTGAGCCGGTTCATGATGTCGTGCCGGTTGGTTCCCACTACCCGCACTTCCTCGATGACCACCATCTGGTAGCCGAAGGTCCACTCATTCCACCCACTGGAGATGGTCGTGCCATCCACCGTCTTGACGTGACGCTTGCCCAGCACCGCCTTCATGACCTCCGCAAGATAGGTCTTCCCCGCGCCCTCGGCACCTTGCACCAACACCGCCCATCGGATTTTCTTGCCTGGGAACTGGACTTGGTAGGCCATGAAGTCGGTCAGCGTTTGCCGGTATTCGGGTTCGGAAACAAGATTTGAAAGGTGTTTCTGGAATAGTTCTCCAGCTTGGTTTTCGTTTTTTGTATCTAGCTCAGGGTAGGTAGGCGAATAAGTATTAACATACTTCCGTTTCTCATAAACAAAGACCATCTCGTTGGGTTGTTCGGGGGCATAAGCAAAATCGTAGAAAGTCGGGACTTGTAGAACATTAAGCACATAGTCCGTAGGCTTCACAAGCGGTCGGGACATCGTGGTATCATTGACCGGCACCCCTGCGTCCGTAAGGTCTTTCTTCGTGGGCAGGAGATAACGACCATACTTGAGGTCAAAACTATCCGGCTTGTATTTTTCTCCAGTCAGAGTGCGATAAAACTCTTTCGAGGTGGACACGAAACACAGTCCCTTCGCCCACTTGGGTTCTTTCTTTTCCACCTTGGGTGCTTGCTGCGCTTCCATCTTCTCGCGGAGCTTGCCGAGGTCTTTACGGAGGTCCGTGATGCTGGCCCGGTAGCCGAACCGCTCCTTTGCCCTCACCCGAAGCTGGTCCATCAACATACCCTCCTGCACGGAGGAAATCTGTGGGGTGGCCAGAATCTTCCGGATGCCTCCCTCCATCAGTTGAGTGACAGAACCCACATGCTCCATCCAATGCACGAGAGCGTCATAGCCTTTGTTTTTGAAGGTGCTGTCATCCCAGCCTCCCACCGCTGCCCGCTTGAGCAACGAACGGATAGTAACGGGGGCACGCCCTACTGGAGTAGGCCGAAGAGAATCCCACTTTGCGCGTGTCTCGTCTCCACCTCCGTACTTGCTACCCTGACTACTCCACTCGTCAAAAATTTCATACCCTTCTTCGGCTTGTTCCGGCGAAAACTGGTGCCGGAGACTCGCAGCGATTTCCAACCACTCGGCGTATGAGCAGTCAGGATTAACGAAGGAGAGAGCTTCCTTCGCAACTGCAAGGGTAACTTCCTGAACGGGCGCACGGAGAAAATCAAGGTCGTCTGAGTTGTCATGGCGTTCTTTTTTGGGTTGGGCCGGAAGGTTCCCTGCGATGTCTTGGGCGGTGAAGGCTCGTGCATCCGTGCGGTAGGCAATCAGCGGGTGCTGTTCCTCGGTGTCATCCTTGAACTGGGTGGGGAGAAACATCGGGAGCACCGCCCGTTCGCTTTCGGGGGTCAACGTGGGTAACCCCAAGAGGGCTCCGATGGTCCGCGCCGCGTGCGGGTAACTCTCCAAAGGCAGACCATCCGCCTCCACAATAATCCGCATCCGGGGCTTCTCCGCAGTGGAAGACGCGGTGGTATGAGCCGCAAAGTTAAACCCTTCCAGGGCAGTGTAGAGCGTTTCCGGATTATTGACAAACGGAGCAGCCGGACACTTCCCCGTCTCCTCGATTTCATCGAGGTCCAGGAAAATTAAGTTGCACTCGGAAGCATGCTCCAGACGGCGCGCCGATGGAGTGCTCTTGAAGGTCGCAGCAACAAAGAATGGGACGTGTTTCTTCTCCTGCCTAACTGGCTTGGGGAGGGCAAGAAACGCCTTCCGGCTCAGCGGTAGCTGGGGGCACACGTTCAGCTTGGCCACCACCTCGGCAAAGTTCTGAGCGGTGCTCGCCTGAACCTGCCCGTAAACCGACTCACCTTGGAAGTAGCGGGGGGTCATACTGCGCAGTATGCTCCTTCACCCCGTTCGTTTAGAATTTGATGCACGTCTTCCACATGGGGAGAACCATCGCCCGGCCAAAAATGACCAAGTTGCCCTTTTGGGACATCATCAAACGCATCCCAGAGAGCTTTTAGATTCTCTGTGGACAACTTTCGTGTAACAACTAATCTTAATTTCCAGTTGCGCTCTCCCTCAGCAATCATAGCCCTGGCGGAGTCCTCTAAAACTTTGCGCTCCTCAAGGGTCATAGCACTGACACGACAACGAGCATCTTGACAGGCTTCTTCAATACTGGCCAAAAATTCGAGCGTTGGCTGTCGCCTTTTAGGGTGCCTACAGAATTTCATAAAAAAAAGTTTACTCCAAAATCTCCCCCACACTGACCCCCAGCACCCGTGCCATCCGGCGCAGGGTCTCCAGCTTGGGCACCTGCTGCCCCCGCTCAATCCGGCAGACGCTTGCTCCCGCATTCAAACCCTGCCACCCTATTTCATGGGCTAGCTTCAGTTGGGTTAGTCCCCTGGCCTTGCGTAGTCTGTGGATGGTCTCTCCGAGCATGGCGGGGAGAGTGGGCTAGTCTTGCCGTTGGAGTCAATAGGGTTCTTGGGGAATGTCAGGCATCCGCCTTCCCTCCATCCTCCGCGAGGATTGCCGTAAGCTCGTCGGCAGCGGCGAGAAGCCCGTCTGCGTATGCGTTGGCGAGGTAGGCGTAGGCGATTTGAGCCTTCTTTGCTCGCTCCCTCCAATTTGGAGCCAGTCCCCTCGCAACATCGAGTGCGGCTTGGGCGGCGTCTCTTTCGGTGCCGAGGCGCTGAATCTGGTCTTGCTGCTCAATATCGCAGCGGCGACGGTCATTTACCTCGCGCCCAAGTTGGTCTCGCGCGCCTACAAGCTGCTCCCTCAGCCCATCGACCTCCCGCTGCTGGGCGTCGGCTTTGGCCTGGAGGGCGGCGAGTGAGGAAGACAGCTTTATCTCCCGCTCTTGTGATTCTTGGCATCCGGCGTCCGCTGCGTTGTGGAGCCTAGTCTTGGCATCCCGCTCCCTCTCCGCGCATTCGAGTTGCGACCGGAGGGCGGCGAGTGTCTTAGCTACCGTCTCAAGGATGCCTTTGTCGGTTTCCAGCCGGTCGCTCCACATCCGAAGCTGCTGCTCTACCGGCAAAACTGCCAAGTGGGCGAAATCCTGCTTGGCTGTGACGCCCGCAACCTGCTCCCTCAGCGCAGCCGCCTCGGCTTGGGCTTGAGCGAAAGCCTTCCTCACATCTTCGGTGAGGCAATATTGAATCGGGTTTTCAAATCTGTAGGCTTGCCTAGCGTAAAGAATAAAGGAGGGAATACTGGACACCCGTGGCGTCGGCGTCGCCCCCTCCGCTTGCGCGGGCGCTGGGGCGGGTGGCGCAAAGTCGATATACCGAACCACTTTACCCAAAGATTCCGCATGGGCGATTTCTCTGCGCGTCGAGCTTCCAATGTATTTGCCTTGGGTCACGATTATAACCTCATCGGCCAGTTTGATTTTTCGGAAGTGGAGAGAGTCAAGCATCTGTTTTACCTCGGTGCTTTCGTCTCCATCATTCGTCGCGGCTTTTGCTCCCTCTGGAAAGTCCGCATGTCCATAAAGCCCCATCGGGACAACAATCTTACCGGCCAGCGTCTCCTGCATCATTACTCGCATGTGTAGCTCTGGGTGCTTTGAGCTACCGCAAAGGCAGACGACCTTGCCCTCCCCCTGCGGAACGGCTGGCGAGGGGGCGCGGCGATCTTCATTTGGAAAAGGCACGCAGTGAATCATCATCTGAAACGTTTTACATTCAGGGCACACAAACACTTCGGCTCGCGATTGTCCGTATTCCCCTATCCAGTTGCAGGCTCGGCAATAACGTATTTCCAATTTTGGTAAGTCGGCAGAAGTTAGTCTTGGCTTCTCAGGGCACGGCAACGCTTCCGCGCTGGGATTGGGTGTGGTCATTTGGAAAAGTAGATAAAGTGGGTTGCCCATTTGGGTTTTGGGCCGTCATAGCTCGGTGCGTATTTCGTGGCGGTCGCCCAATAAAAGATTCCATCCCCTTGCTGACAGAACCCAAGAGCATATTCGTTTTCTGGCGTTAGTGCGTATTTGTCGCAATAGCTCGGGATTTTTCTCATCACTACGCAGCCATCAGCCTCGTATTTCTCGCATTCACTTTTGGAATCAAATTCCTCGCCGTCCTCAGCGATGTAGATAGTTCGGGTTTCGATTTTCATAATTCATTGGCTTTCGCTAGGAGGGAACGGATGTTTTCACAGCGGACGCAGACGCAGTAATCGGCATGTTTAGGCAGGCGCATCTTGCTCATCTCGGCAGCTATCTCCGCAATCAGCCTGCCCTGCCGATCGGCGGTTGCTTCGAGTTGGGCCACGTCGCTAGCGAGGCAGTAATCGCCGTTATCATCATCCTTGCGCATATCACCGCACCGCTCGGCATACCGTTGCAGCCTCGCCGGGGATGGCGTTGGGTGGGTGGGGTCATTTCCCATATACAAATTCAGTTTCTCCTGTTTTTTCGTTTACGATATACTTTGCCGCTCCTGATTCGATTGCCCGTTTCTGTTCCTGTTTGATTCCTTGTGAAATTCCGTGGAGACAAGAAATCCACGCCACGAAAACCAGAATAGATAGCACCAAAATTAACTCAGTAATTGGATTGGATTGTTGTGTCATAAGGTTGCCCTCCCCGTCGCCACAAGGATCGCGTCCGTTCGTTGGGCTGCGGTGGCGTGCGCTACTTGGAATCCGTGTTTTCCAACGGTTGACCGCCATTCTTTTTCAACAATCTGTAGAAACTGATACCCGTATTCCTCCTGCTGCTCCTCGCTCAACGTCTTTTCAAGCTCGTGGCAGGCGTTGAGGTCGTGGAGGAAGTTCGGCAATGTCGAACCGTGGCAATCGCCCGGTGCGCACCATCCGCTTTCAATCAGTTTCCACCCCGCCAACTCCGCGCACAGGACGCGCTTCTGCTCGCTCGATAGATCGGACAGCTTCGGGATCATGGCTGGCCCTCCGTCTGCGCGAACGCGAGGTCACGGCGAGCTTGTTCCCGCATGTCGCGGGCAAGCTGACAGACTTCCTCTGACTCCATCATTCCAAACTCGTCACGGAGGGAGTAGTAAGCGTATTCAGGGTCCACCAGTTCAAACAGCCTCAGCACCATCTCCGCAAGGGTTTTGGGTGGGGTGATCATGCGGCCTCCTTGGTCAGGGCGATGTATTTGCGGAGCATCTTGGCCACTTGTTTAGGGGTGGCGTTGGAACGGAGTGAGGGGAGACTTGGATGCACGTGCTTTTGATCCCAATTTCTATTTGCCGGACAGAAAAGATTTGATGCTTTCTCAGAAGACACCCCAAAGAGCCGTTCAGCTACCTCTCCCATGTCCGAATCCAAGCCTCTCCAGCGGGTGCTTCCGGCATTTTTCAAACCTGGCTTATCCCACATCACGAGCTTGGGGAAGAGAGCGGGAGTCCAGCCGATGGCGCAGGCCACCGTGGCGCAAGTGTGTTCTTCGTTAGCCTCGGAAACGACTTTCTCAAAATTAAATTTCTTCCTCGGGAGCTTCTCCAGAAAGGCAATGAGTTTGAGCAAGCGGCGTTCGCCAACCTTGGGCAGTGGTGGTAGTGTGGTTTTCATAAAAATAAAAAGAAGACGAGTTCCACCCAGGCGATCAGGCCGAAGTAGGTGCCGGAGAGGGTGAGCAGGAGGATCAGGGGGTAGGGGAGTTGGTTCATTTTTTAGTGGGGTGCCATGGTGGGGAATCGAACCCCATTGTAAGCTATTTGCCCCAGTGCTCTCCAGCACCACATGGCTTTTGGGTTTAAGGTGTGAGTTGTTTGGACTTTACACAAGCGTTGCAGAAAATTTGTCCGGCTTTGAACAAGCCTCCTTCGGTCTCTTTTCCACACATTCCACAAGTTGGAGTGGATTCGTATCTTTCGATAAACTCCTTCTCGGTCATCTCTCCAGCGTGCAGCCGGGCCATGTCATAAATTTCATGGATGAACCAAAGCTCACCAGTTGGGCTGGAATTCCAAATAGCTTTTGCGGTCCATGGTGTGCCGTCTTCCCGTGGTTTCAAAATGCCTGAATCCACAATGTATTGACAGACTTCCTCGTATGTTCGTTTTGGGCTCATGCTGCATCCTCCAGTTGGGTGGGTGGTTGAACCAGATACTTCGGGTTCTTTCCGAACCATGCGCAGGCCCACCATTCGCGGGTAACTTTTCCGAAAATGTTCATGGTTACTTCCTGCAAAACGGTAACTCCATAACGGTCATCGTCCGGTGCGGCTACGATGGCGTTGAAACGCCCTTGCGCCTCGGTCTCCACCTTTTTGTAATCTTCTTGAGGTTTGGACTGGCGGCCCAAGTCTTTCTGTTCAGTGTCGTCAAACCAGCGGACTACGATGATGTATTTCATAAATTTAGTTTTTGCCGGTGAGCAGGCAGGCCCACAGGACGAGGAATAGGAAGAAGGGAATCAAAACGAGGAAGATCATAAATCTAGAAGCGGAGGAGTACAAAACCGCTCCGGTAGCCAACCACCACGGCCAACCCCACCGCGTCCCCCAGGCGGGGCTGGGGCCCGGTGTAGCGGTACCACACGATCAGGGGGAGGGTGGAGATGGTGAGTGGGTAGATCATTGGAAAACCCGGCTAAGGAGGTTATCCATGGGGTGAGGCTTTTCGGTGAGGGCAAAACCAGCGGATGCGCAGGAGGTAGTTTTGCCCACAATGTCCCCGTCGTATTGCTGGCCCGCTTTGATGTGGAGGACGATCCACCAATCTTGCTCAGGGAGATATTCGGCAAGGAGCTTCTCTCCTTTTTGGATGGGCTTGCGGCAGATTGGGCAGGTGTTGGTTTTCATAAATTCAAAAGGGCTTCCAACCTGTCCGCGCGGTCTAGGGGTGTGTTGGGTGTTGGTTTTCATAAATAGTTCTCAGGAGCGCCCACTGGGGAGGGCAGAGGGCGCGGTAGGAGAGTTATTCTTGTGGGAAACCGGAAATCTTGCTGTAGGCAGATTTGAAGTTTTGGTAGTGCGGCGATTCCAGAAAATCACGGAATTGAGGTAGGAAACAGAGAAGCAAATCCATCTCCCTTGAAGCTCTCACCAGTTCTGAAAAACTTTCCACGGTGATACTTAAACGGCGTAGGAGGCAAATAGGTTTGTCAAACTCAGTT
>WUUC01038596.1_pt1 | contig 12262 bp, 10 predicted proteins | sample 6278441 | NCBI WGS metagenome assembly WUUC01 (sample SAMN13675441, study PRJNA597444) | soil metagenome | isolation source: soil | place: USA: Washington | collected 2017-10 | reverse complement strand
TGAAGTCGGTCTGATGCTCGCGGAACCGGAGGAAGTACTCCTTGATGTCCCAGCTCTTGTAGCCCAGGCAGAGGACGAACCGGGAGAAGCCGTAGTGGCCGTAGACCTTGAGGATGTGCCACAGGATCGGTTTCCCGCCGATGTCGACGAGCGGCTTGGGGACGCGCTCGGTCTCCTCCCGCAGCCGGGTTCCCTGCCCTCCACAGAGGACGACGACGGGGATGTCGGTCGCCTGCCCGCGTCCTGAGGTCATGACGTCTCCTTGCGTCCGAGGCCCCGCGAGCGGCGCTGTCGGTCCGGGGCATACTCTGTCTCGTGCGTTCCTACGGCCGCCCCGCTGCCCGGGACGGGTGATGCGGTTTCGCCCGACCTCCCTGCCGGACGTCCTCCTGTTCGAGCCCGATCCAGTCCCCGACGAGCGGGGCTTCTTCGTCCGCGTCCTGTCTGCCGACGTCTTCGCTGAGGCGGGCATCGATCACACCCGCTTCGTCCAGGAGAACCAGTCCCGCTCCATTCGCCGAACCATCCGAGGCCTGCATCTGCGGGCCGACGGCGAGGGCAAGATGGTTCGGTGCAGCCGCGGTGAGATCTACGACGTCGTCGTCGACGTGCGGCCGCGGTCGGCGTGGTTCGGAAGATGGGAGCGGTTTCTCCTCGACGACCGCCGCCACCGACAGGTCTACGTTCCCCCGGGGTTCGCCCACGGGTTCCAGGCGACGTCCGAGACGGCGGACGTCTGCTACCGGCACGACCGCTTCTACGACCCGGGACTCGACGTCGCGATCGCCTGGGACGATTCGGACCTCGCGATCCCCTGGCCCCTCGAGGATCCGATCCTCTCGGAGCGCGACCGCGGCGCCCCCCGACTTCGTGAGCTCAGGCCGCGGCTGGAGGAGTGGTTCGACCGAGCGGAACCGTGACCGCCGGCGGCCGGTCGGGCGGCTAGCGCTCCTCCAGCAGCCCGCCGGCCTCCAGGGCGTCCGCCGCCCCTCGCACGAGGTCGAACGGAAGGGACGCCCGTTCGGCGATGTCGAGGAGGCTGTGGTCGCCGTCGGAGAGGTTCAGGACCCACAGCATCGCCATTCGGTCCCCGACGCCGCTTCCTCCGGTCGCACCGTACAGGCCGCGCCTCCCGAGCTGCGGCTCGCCCATCGGGTTCAGGTTGCGGTAGGTCCGGTTCCCCTCCATGACGTTCACGATGGCGAGGCACTTCGCGAAGGAGTCGGCGAGGAACGGCGGCTTCACGAAGCTCATGTCATCGGCCGACGTGTGGTACTCCGGATACCGTCCGTGCGGGGTACGCATGAGGCACCCGACCGGGAGATCGAACCCCGGCGAGCAGTACTGGCGTTCGTCGTAGCCGTAGGGCTCGAACGCCTCGATGGCGTGATCGCCCGCGTGGCGAAGCACGTTGGCCGCCGCGCGGTCGATCTCGGCCTCACCGCGACGGCTCCGCTTGTAGGTTGACCTCCCGGGATCGCCGAGGCCGGCCAGCACCAGGCCTCCCGCGATCCGCGTGGTCGCCTCCTCGTTGAGCGCGAGCCACGTGATGGATCCGATCGTCCCCGGGATGAACAGGAAGCGATACGAGTACCGCCTCGAGGCTCCTGCCAGGTGCTTGGCGAGGAAGGTGGCTACGGCGACCCCCGACAGGTTGTCGTTGGCCAGCGAGGGATGGCATGCGTGCGTCGAGATGAGGATCTCATCCTCACGGTCGCCCTCGAGATAGCACTCGCCGTACGTCAGGAATCCATCCTCGAGCGTCGAATCGATGCAGACCTCGTACTGTCCGTCGGGAAGGCTCCCGAGCTGCCGTTCAGCAAGGCAAAAGCCCCACGATGGCTCGTAGTACGACGTTCGATACGGGATCCAATCGGGGTGTTCCGGCAGCGTGAATACATGCTGCTTCAACTCGGACAACGACATCGTCTCCCGTACCGGCACGCTGTAGCCCATGAGGTGCAGATTGGACCGGCCGAGGTCCACCACTCGCTCGCCCGCGCGATCCTTGATGTAGGCGTCCCGGATGTTCCATTCGGGCGGGACCGTCCAGTCGAGCACCCGCGTCCCCGTGGGGATCTCCCGGACATCGAGCGACAAATGCTTACCGACTCGCGCGAGGGTTTCACGAATGCCATCGCCAGTGATGCTGCGGCAGATCGGGAATAGGTGGCGCATGAACGCATGGATCTCGTGGCCGACCTCATCGATGTTTTCTACTCGCATCGCACCTCGATTGTTGCTTGAGGACGTCGGGACGCAGTCCATGCCCTCCGGGCTGTCGTCGGCGCTCAGGCTCCCTGGGACCACGGCATGGGGGAGGCCGCGCCCCTGCCCGGAGCTACGTCCCCGCGAGCCAAGGGGACCGGTGAGGGGGCGTGCTGCTCGGTCCTGAGCCCTGATCGATCGCCGCCACAACGGATGATGAAGATTCCCCTGCCGACGTCCATCTCCTCGAGATCGCCGCCGAGCTCCGCTGCCCATCGCCGGGCGATCCACTGTTCATCCGGCCTGCGCCCGTCATCCATCAGGATCACGCACTCCTCGCTGAGGTATGGGCGCAGCACGGGGACCGCCGGATAGCGCGCCCGAGGAGCGATGGGCCCAGGAGGTCCATCCACAACGAGGAGATCGATCCGGCTCCGGAGCTCCCGGTCGGGGTCGAAGCCGTACCAGGACAGCGCTTCTCCTCCTATGTGCCAGGGTCGAAGGGGGGCCGTCAGGACCTGCGCGTGGTCGTTCACCCCGAACCCGTCCTCCATCGCTCTCGTCCGCTCTGCGAATCGGGCCTCGTGCTCCAGCGACAGGAGGTATCCGCACTGCAATTGCTTCAGCGTGGCCGCGATCAAGACGGACGATGACCCCGAGCCGCATTCAACGACCAGCTGCGGCCGCCGTTCCAAGAGCTGGAAGACGAGCTGTTCGGCGAATATGGGATCCACTGCCCAGCCACTCAGGTTGAGCGGCAGACTACCGATGACGGGGCGTACGTTCGTCAACGAAAGCTGCTCCTGTCGCATCGCGCGCAGCTCCTTCTTGACGTCGGCTCGCAGGGACCGCAGCTGCCTCGACACCGCCCCATACAGCCCGAGGATCACGAACGCCGCCGCTCCGGATCCGAGGGCGATGGCGGCGCGGGGGGTGCCCGTGTTTGTGGCCGGCGCCAGGGCGGACGAAGCGATCCAGACACCGCCCGCGACGAGGAGGCTCGCGGCCGAGCAAGCCATCGCCCACCGACGTCGCGACGCCAAGAGCGCCGGGATCATCGCCTTCCCCCGTCCAGCGGAGCTGGGTCGCCCAGCCCTCGATGTGCCCTTACACGCATCGTTCCTCCTCTGGGCCTACGCCGGCGTCGTGAGCTCGCCCCGCGACACGACCGACCTGGGAATGGAGGTTGGCGGATCGAAGCGTCGTCAGACGATCGCCGGCACCGGCACGGGGACGATGAACCGCCCACCCCTCCGCCGGTACTCCGCCTGCTGCTTCATGACCTCGTCGGCGATGTTCCAGACGAGGAGGAGCACGTAGTCAGGCATCGTGTCCAGGAGCTGATTCGGCGGGACGACTGGGAGATGCACGCCCGGCATGTACCGCCCCTGCTTGTGCGGGCTCCGATCCACGACGAAGTCTACGATCCCGTCCGGGAGGTCCAAGGCGTTCAGCAGGATCGCTCCCTTTGCTGCGGCGCCATACGCGGCGATGCGGTTTCCTTGAGACTTGAGCTCGATCAGCATCCCTCGGAGATCGTTGCGCAGCGTCTCCGCCCGCTCCGCGAATGCACGGTAGAAGTCGATGGATCCGAGGCGGCGCCGCTGCTCGACGTTCAGCAGCCTGAAAACGGAAGGTCGGACCGGCTCCGCCCGATCCAGTGAGCCGAATACCCGGAGCGACCCACCGTGAATGGGGATGCGTTCCACGTCCACGATCCGAAGGCCGCTCCGATGGAAAACCCGATCGAGCGAGGTAAGGGAATAGTAGAAGACGTGCTCGTGGTAGATCGTGTCGAACTCCAGACGCTCGACGAGGTCGCCGACATAGGGCGTCTCAATCACCGCGATGCCGCCCGCGGCCAGCACGCGGGTGATGCCGCGTACGAAGCCATCGAGATCCGGGACATGCGCCAGGACGTTATTCGCATGAAGGACATCGGCCCGCCTTCCCGATTCCCGAAACTCCTCCGCGAGCTCCTCGGAGAAGAACGCGGGCAGCGTCGGAACCCCACGCGCTTCCGCAGCACGAGCGACATTGCTGGCCGGGTCGATGCCGAGGACCGGAACCCCAGCCCGGACGTAGTGCTGGAGGAGGTAGCCGTCATTGCTCGCGACCTCCATGACCAGACTGCTGGGACCGAGCCGCCGTCTCTCGATGATCCGATCGACGAGTGCGTTCGCATTCTGAACGACCGTGTCGGAGTAGGAGGAAAAGTAGGGATACTCAGAGAAGAGCACCTCCGGAGGCACCGAGAGGGTGAGCTGGGCGAGGGCGCACTGCTCGCAGAAGGCCAGGTCCAACGCGAGCCGGGCCTCCGGAGCCTCCAACTCCTCCTCGGTCAGCAGCCGGTTCGCGAGCGGCATCTCGCCGAGGGATAAGACCACGACGATCCCTTCCGCCCCGCATCCTCGGCAGGACGTGGCGATCCGAGGTTCAACCCGATCACGGACGTACGTCTCTGACATGTGATTCACCTCGTTCTCGCAAGACGCGCCTGCTGCGTCACGCGTCGCGCCGCCGCTCGGCCCCTCGGTCCCAGGAGGCTCGACGCCAGGAACCGTGCCGCACTCGGGGTGAGCAGGACCCGGGGGTCCACGCCGGCGGCCCCACGGAGACTGCGCCAGCTAGCGCGCAGGGGCCGATCCTCGTCCACGTGGTACGCGGCCCGTCGCACGAGTTCCCTCTGGAGCCAGCGCCTGGAGGAATCTCGGATCGCCGCGACGTCGGGAATCTCGCTCTCGTGCTGTGCGAGAAACCGACCCTTCACGCGCTTGATGTGACTCAGGCCGTCGAAGGAAGGCTCATACGCGCCCGACCCGAACTCCACGACTCCTCTCCTCGCACTATGCGCCTCGGGGTGGAACCGTGTCGCCACGAGTGGCTGCGCGACGAAGCCGATCGCCCGAGCCCTCAAGGCCACTCGCAGAGCGAGGCCAAGATCGTCGGCAAGCTCGTCTACGGGGTCGAAGCGTTCGCCGCGTACGATGTGCCGTCTGAACAACGTGCCCGTGTACGGTATCCAGTACGACTCCGTCAGCAGCCGGCGCAGGACGACTCCACCGGGCTCGATCAGATCCACGCCGCTTGCCACCCAGTTCGTGTCGTGGTCCACGCGTTCTGAGCCATCCGGCGTCACGACGACCCGTTCGAAGGCCGAGTGGACCCAGTCGACGTCCGGGTTTCGTTCGAGCATCTCGACCTTGCGCCTGAGGTTGTCCCGCAGCATCACGTCGTCGTCTTGGAGGACCGTGACGTACCGCGCGCTTCCCAGCACGAACCCTCGAGAGAGGTTGGCGTGCACTCCGATGTTGGCGGCGTTCCGGACGTAGCGCAGCCTCGAATCATTGAAGGACGCGACGACCTCCGGGGTCCGGTCGGTCGACGCGTTGTCGGAGACGAAGAGCTCGAAATCCGCAAAGGACTGGTCCAGAACGCTCTGGATCGCTCCTGCGAGCAGGTGCGCACGGTTGTACGTCGGGATCGTGACCGCGACGCTCGGAGATGCGTTCTGTCCTTCGGTCATCCTCTTTCCTCCACGTGCAGGGCGGTCTCCCGTTGCCGACCTTGCCCCTCGTTTTCGGGCGAGCGGGGAAACAGGTACTCACTCAGTTGTTGACCCACCGCATCGACCGAGAAGCGCTGCTCGATTCGCGTCCTCGCGCGGCTGCCCAGGTCCGTTGCCCGACGCTCGTCCTCGAGCAGGAGGGAGAGGGCATCGGCGAACGCTGGTGGATCGTCGGGAGCGACGATGATCCCACCCGACGAGCGGTCCCGTCCGAGGATGTCCCGAACTCCCGGGGAGTCCGTCGCTACGACGGGAAGGCCACACGCCATCGCCTCCATGAGGGCTACGGGAAACCCCTCCCACCTCGATGGAAAGGCGTAGACATCGGCTGCCGACAGGTGACGTCGGAGCGCGTCGTTGTCCCGGACGAACTCGTCGATCCAAACGACCGTCGGGAACCCGTCGAGCAGTCGGGACAAGTCCTCCCGATCTGCACCCGATCCCACCATCACGAGTCTCACGTCGCGTCCATGGATCGTGTGAGGAATTCGGCCCCACGCCCTCACCAGGGTGTCAAGGCCCTTCTTCCGCACCTCCACACGACCATGCCAGGCGACCACCTTGGCGTCGGCCGGAAGGCCAAGGGATGCCCGCGCGTGAAGGCGATCCGTCCGCTCCCAAACGGCGCAGTCCACGGGGTTGGGTATTCGTCGAATCTCGGTCAGCCGCGATCCGTAACGCGATCGCATCCGTGTCTCCTCGTGTTCCTGGGAGATGATGAGGCCGCTGCTGCCCCGCAACGACAGCGGCCGAAGGTAGCGCTCGAACCGGCTCCGCTGTGCGTCCGCTCCGTGAAAGGCGGCGACGATCCGAAGCCCCATCACCCTGCTCAGCAGCACGCAGACGTCGAACCGAGGATCCTCATACTCCTGACACAGGATCACGTCACACCCTTCCTGGCGCAGCGCTCGCGCGAGCGCCACGGGAGGCGTCGCCACATACGGCATGACGTGTCGTCCTACGGCGGGCGATCTGCCACGAAGGGCTGGGACGAGTCCTTGCTTCGCTCGTCGAGCCGGCGCTGGTCGCCTCGACAGGCTTTCTCGGATCCTCCGATGGATCCGCGGAGAGGGCAGGATCCACATCGGCACACCGCTTGCGTGCATCAGTCGAGTCGGTTTCGAAATGCGAGCGGAGACGAAGAAGAGCGCCGCGCCAACACCGAACCTCCTCAGTGCCTCGATGTAGCCGAAGAGCCATCCACCGTTCACGCCGGATCGAAACCGCTCGAAGTCGACGCCGATGGGGTCGAAGAAGTCCTCGAACAGTTCGCAGGAGAGCACGAACGCGGCCTTGCCTCGTGCGGGAACGGCCGCAGGCTCGCTTCGGGCCTCGACGACGGCAGGGTGCGTCACGCCTCCCTCCCGACGGTCCCCGTCGCTGCGTCCGATCGTCCCTCCCTTGCTGGTCCGGCGGGAGCCAACCCCCACCGCTCGAGCGTCTCGCGCCAGGCCGGCGGGAGAAGCGGCCCTGGAACCGTGACGGCGGCAAGGCTCTCGGCGGACCATTCGCCGACCGAGACATTGCTGAGAGGGTCAGGCTTACAGAACTTCATATGGAGGAAGACGGGTTCCTCGACGAGCATGCGCCACCCCCACGGCACCCGCGGAGCCAGGAACGGAGAGGTGAGGTCCTGAGACATCCGTCCGGTCGTCCACCGAGCATGTCGTCGCGGGAAGATATGAACGTGGTCAGCCGTGCCCGCCATCCCTCCCGCGCCGTCGTGGTGGGCCTGAAACGCCGCGATGACATGCCGCCGGTCGGAGTGGACCTCAGCTCCGTGGAACCACATCGAGACGTGACTCGAGGCCCTCCACTGCTGCAGCGCATGGTCCAACGTCGCCAGGGCGATCATGTCGGCGTCCCACTTCAGCACGAACGGCGTCGAGCACCGCTGCAGGCACCAGTTGGCGTAGTTGGCCGAGAGATGAGGCGAGTCAGGGCCGCGCGCCGCAAGCTCGGCCCGATTCTCGGTCCCCGCCCGGGCGACCTCGAAGGGGTAGCTGTACGACCGCAGCTTGTCGGGGAACTCATCACGTAGCCTCGCGATGATGTCCGGCGTCCCGTCACTGCTCAGGTTGTCGACCAGCACGACCTCGTCGACGTGGTCGATGATCGACCTGACGGACGCAGAGAGGAATTGCTCTTCGTCCTTCGCCCGAACCATGGCCGAGATTCTTCCGTGATGACGCAAGGGGAGCGTGCGCAGCTGGAACCAGCCTTTGCGGAGCAGATTCCGGGCGCGAATCGCCTGCCGCGTATTCTTGTGCAACGCGGTCTTGCCCGAGCCGGCGCGCTTTCCGTTCACCGCGTTGCTCCCTCACGGATGCTCGATGGCCGCCGAAGTGCTTCGAGGCAGGTCGAGGCGACCCTTCGGCCGGAGAGGACGCAGGCATCGGTCATCAGGTACTTCCACTCGGAGAAGCGGCCGGCTCGCAGGACGCCCATTCGATCCAGATAGCCGTCGACCTCCTCGAGCGCCGCTCGGCGGTCGAGGTCGAAGATCACATTGCCCCATGGGACGAACTTCGCGTGCACGGATCTCACCGCATCGGGTTCCTCGATGAGGCCCATCTCGATCAACTCCTCGACGACCCGCCGTTCGACCCACTCCCGGTCGGACGGGAGCGGCCGATATGGTGAGCCGTAGACCTCGACCTGAATCCCCGTGGTCCCACCCGGGGCATTGTTCGCAGAGAATTTCTCCGTGAAGCTGATCCGGGTGCTCAGCTTGTCCTCGTCGTACACATACACCCAGAACTCGTCGCGGCTCGCCGGGTGGTCCACAGCAACCTGCACGTGCAGGAAGTTGGTGCATCGGAGCATCGATGCCGCTTCTCGCACGCTCTCGGGAGCATCCGTCGACGCCGCGATCAGGACGGGCAGGGGAATCGTCGAGACCAGGACCCGGTACCGAGCCTCCGAGCCGTCGGACATGGTCATCGATCGGCGCCCGAAGTCGATTCGTTCGAGCGTGCTGGCGTACCGGATGTTGGCTCCCCTCGCCAACCTGTGGGTGTATGCGAGGAAACCGCCTCGGGAGGGATACCTCGAGTCGCGGGAGGCCACGTAGTAGGTCGGCTTGTCCAGTGGCCCCCTCGCCCCCTCGACGACTTCCTCGACGCTCGGGCGGAGGATCCGAATGCCGATCCAGTCGACGTCGAGGTTGGCGGGATCGGTCGTCCAGTATTTCCGGGTGTATGCCGCCGGAAAGGTATCCCCAAAGACCGGCCCCATGGCCCGATGAAGCCACTCCTCATAGTTCGTGGGGTCGGGACGACCATCGGTGGAGACCGACTCGAGGAAGCTCTCCACGCATTGTGAGCGCAACGGTTCGGGTACCTGATAGAGATGAGTCTGAGCCGGGTGCTCTACCCAATGACCACCGAAATAGTTCGTCGCTCGGACGTCGAGCTCTTCGTACTCATCGTCGACATTGTCGGCGAACAAGCCTCGCACGTACTCGTTACTTGTGAACGAGATGTGTGGACCATCGTCCCACGTGAAGCCGTCGCGCCGCCAGGAGTGAACGTGACCGCCGTAGTGATCCTGAGCCTCGAAGATGACGGCGTCTCTGTGCTCGAGATGGAACGACGTGCTCAGTCCCGAGATGCCCGCGCCGAGGATGGCGATGGGTGCGTCTTGAACGTGGCTGGACACTCGCGATCTCCTTCACTCGATGAACGGCTACAGGAACACGACGCGGTGGCGGATGCTCCCTCGAAGGCGTCCCGCCCTCTGGGCGGCGCGGCGGATCCACACGCCCCTGGACTCCCTCGAACGCAGAAGCTCCGGGACGCGAACGAGCAGTCCCACCCACTCTTTGAGTCGGCGCAGCTGGCTCGGGCGGACGAGACCCCGATCCCTGAAGTCGCGGTAGAGCTGCGCTTCGCCGAACCCGTATCGGTACGCCTGGCGGGCGAACGCGGGCAGGCTTGCCCGGTACCGGTACATCATGACGGCCCGCGGAGCGAAGCACAGTCGGTAGCCCGCCAGCTGGGCGCGCCAGCAGAACTCGACGTCATCGCAACAGCAACTCACGTCGTAGTCCTCGTTCCATCTCCCCAGCTCGGAGAAGACGGCCGCTCGAACCCCGAGGCTCGCTCCCTCGGCGTAGGGCAGGAATCCCAGCGACACGGGAAGATGATTTGTCGGATACGAGCCTCGCCACGCCACGGCCGAGGGTTCGTTGAGCGCCTCTCGATCGAGGAAGCCTCCGACGAGATCCGCTCCGCGCGCGGCCTCCGCCATCGCCGCAAGCCATCCCGGCGTCGCCATGTCGTCGGCATCGCAGAAGACCAGGAGATCTCCCCGTGCGGCCGAGGCGGCGACATTCCTCGCGTGATTGATCCCCTTCCGTTCCGACGCATCGACGACTCGCAGATCGGGAAGCCGATCGCTCCACGCCCGCGCGACGCCGGCCGTCTGATCCGCGGAGCCGTTGTCCGCGACGACCACCTCCCAGGCTCCGGAGTAGTCCTGACCCGCCAGGGCCCGGAGCTGGGACGGAAGCCTTCGCTCCTCGTTCCGCGCGGGGATCACCACGGTGATGAGCGACGGGAACGCCCTTGCCCTCGAAATGCTCGGCCCTCGGCTCGCCACGAGCCTCACCGAGCCATGCCCGCGGATGAAGGAACCCGGCGGGCATCGACCGCGCGAAGCGCGACGTCGACGATCTGGGGTCGGATGACCTCCCACCGATACCGCCGCCAGTACAGCTCGTGGGCGGCTGCGGTGAGTCGACGTCTGAGCCCAACGTCGACGAGGAGCTCGACACAGCGAGCGGCGAGCGTGTCGGGATCGTCTCCCACCAAGAGATGCCGCCTGTCCGTGACGTCGAGGCCCTCGCATCCGATCGCCGTCGTGACAACGGGAATGCGATGTGCGAACGCCTCGAGGATCTTGATCCGTGTGCCGCTTGCAAAGCGCATCGGAACGACCACGACGTCACCCTTCGCCAGCTCGATACCCATGTCCTTCACCTCACCCGCTAGGGCCACGTCATCGGACCGCAAGCGTGCCACCCGGCCGTCGTGCCGGCCCGCCAGCCGCGCTCGAGCCCGAGGAATCTGGACCTGCACCCGGGGAAGGATCTCCCGAACGAAGAAGTCGGCGGCGTCGGCGTTTGGCGTATACGTGAGCGACCCGTGGACCAGCAAGGTCGGTGGGTTGCGTACTCCCTCCCGGCCCGCCGGCCTCGGCGGGGGAGCGTACCCGTTCGGCACAACCACAGCGTTCGGCACACGCAACCGCTGCCTATCGACGTCACTGCACACCGTCACCGCCTCGACGGAGGAGGCGACCCTCTGCTGCAGCGAGTGCCACCGCCGAAGATTTGAAGACGCCTGGATACGTGCTCCCAGCGAGTGAGCAACCGCGCGTGGCCCGCGGCGTTGGGCGCCGTCATTCATCCGGTCGCTGTGGGCGCCAACTCGCAGCTTTGCGCTGATCTTCTGATCCTCGAGGTCGTCGAGATCGACGACGCACGGTGCCTCCACGAGGTCGCCGAGGCCGGCATGGCTCTCGGCACGAGCAATCCACGTCAAGTCATAGTCGGGACGCGCCCATTCCTGGAACGCCGACCGCACGCCGGCGTAGTCCAGGCGAGCGATCTCGTAGGGCAGTCGGCTGGAAACCAGCCATCTGGCGGTCGTTCCGAATCCGGATGATATTCCCGTCCGAGTCCCCAATCCGAGGCGCGCGACAGGTTCCAGGATCTGCGGCATCAACGCGTCGGATGCCGGCTCACGAGTTGAGACACTGGAGAACAGATCAATCTCCCCTAGACCGGCGAGGGCGCGCACGATATTTGCGACGCGGAGCTGTTGGCCGCTCCGTGCGGGCCACGGAAACGTGCTCGCGATGACCAGGATTCTCATCGACACCTCTAGCGCGACCCCGCTTGTCGTCGCTCGGGCGCGAGGAGGGGCCGGCGCCGCGTCACGAGATCCTTGCGCGCCAAGACCGGCTCCTCCACGAACTTCCAGGACATCCACGCCAGCGCGGCGGTCACCACGTAGACGAGCAGTACCCATGGGAACGCACCGCCGAGCCCCAGCTCGACCAGCACATTGATCACGAGCATATGGAAGAGGTAGAGGCCGTAGGACAGGTCGAGACCTCGGAGGAGTCGGTGGCTGGCTCCCCGATAGGACAGGGCGAAGGACATGGACCACATCGCGAGACCGATGGCGAGGGCGAGCTGGTAGCCGAACGTCGACAGCACCCACTCGGCCTCGAACCATATCGGGGCGTAGGCGAGGAGAGCGTATCCGGCGGTCCAGAGCAGCACCCGATCCGACGCCCATCTGCCAACGGCTCCGCGGTGCCTCCACATCAACGCGCCGATGATGAACCAGTACAGATACGGCAGTGGCGTCTGCGCGAGGATCCGTACCTCCGTCGGAAGATCGACCGCGCCCCCCATCAGCTCGTCGCGCCCCGTCGCGTTGCCGAGGACGAACCGCCCCACATACCAGACCACGA
>WUUC01030527.1_pt1 | contig 12262 bp, 8 predicted proteins | sample 6278441 | NCBI WGS metagenome assembly WUUC01 (sample SAMN13675441, study PRJNA597444) | soil metagenome | isolation source: soil | place: USA: Washington | collected 2017-10 | reverse complement strand
CACATGGATCGCGGCAGCAGCAGTGCCGGTCTTCGCAGGCGCCGCCGCCGCGGTGTGGTTCAGCGGCAAGGCCGAGCGCGACACGATCGAAGACGAGTGCGCTCAGCAGGGCTGTGATGACCGCGAGCTCGACCGCAGGTGGGAAGCGGCAAACCTCGATGCGCACGCGACCTGGACCAACGTTTCGCTCGCCGCGTCGGCCGGCGCCCTGGTTACTGCCGCGGTGTTGTTCGCGATCGAAGGCGCGGACGCTCCGGCGCCTGCGATCGCGCTCAGCGCCAGCCACGGCGGTGCGGCGCTGCACGGGCGCTTTTGAGCTGCACGAAGCGTCGAGCCTGTTAAGAAGAGAGCCGCAGCTTCCATGACCGTGTTGACGGACGATCCCCTGCTCGACTCCACGCTCCGCTCGCAGGACAAGGCCTCGAGCAGCCGGCGCGCGACGCTGCCGTGCTTGACCGTGCTCGGGCATCCAGACCGCGCGCGGCTCGGCGAGCGCGCCACACTCAAAGCGTTGCTCGTGGGCCAGAGCGTGGAGGTCTCGCGAACGCAGCCGAAGTTTGGTCGGCCTGGGGAGCCTGCGAGCGCGCCGCTCGCCGATCCGTACGTGAGTCGCACGCCGTTTCGCTTGCGCACAGACAGCGCGAGCGGGGTCGTCGTCGAGCCGTGCGGCGTGCCGCTGCACGCGGAAGGCCGAGAGCTGACCGCACCCGCAGCGTTCACGGCGCAGGACCTCGAGCGCGGCGTCGTGCTCGAGCTCGGTGAGCGCGTGGTGTTGCTCTTGCACACGTCGACCAACCGCCCGCTTACGGAGCTGCCCGGGTTGCTCGGTCAGAGCGATGCGATCGATGAGCTGCGCTGCGAGATCACGAGCGTCGCGGACCTCAGCACGCCGGTGCTGGTGCGCGGCGAGACCGGCAGCGGCAAAGAGCTGGTGGCGCGGGCGATCCACGCGCTGAGCCCGCGCCGCAACGCACCGTTCGTCGCCGTCAACATGGCGGCGGTGTCCGAGTCCACCGCCGTGTCGCTCTTGTTCGGGCACGCGCGCGGTGCGTTCACCGGAGCACAGCAGCGGCATGCAGGCGTGTTCGAGCGCGCGGCGGGCGGCACGTTGCTGTTCGACGAAATAGGCGAGGCGCCCGCCAACGTGCAACCGATGCTGCTGCGCGCGATCGAGACGCACCGCATCTTGCCGCTGGGCGACCCGACAGAGCGCGACGTCGACGTGCGCTTCGTGGCCGCGACCGACGCCGACCTCGAGCGTGAGCTGGCCGAGCGCTCGTTCAGCGCGGCGCTCTTGCATCGACTCGCCGGTTACGAGCTGCACGTGCCCGAGCTGCGCGCGCGGCGCGAGGACATCCCGCTTCTGCTCATGCACTTCATCGATAGCGAGCTGGCGGCGACCGCGGAGAGCGAGCGCGCTAGCGAGCTGCTCGCGCTGCTCTTGGCGTCGCGCTTCTTGGGCCGCATCGTCCGCCATTCGTTGCCCGGCAACGTGCGCCAGCTGCACAACGTCGCTCGGCACCTCGTGATCTCGAACCGCGGCAAGCCCGAGCTGACGATCACGAAAGCCGTCGAGCGCGCGCTGGGCGAAGAGGACGAGCAGGAGCGCGTGCCGCCGCCGCGATCGACGGCTCGCCCGAGCGCGACGCCCAGCACACGGCCCGCGGCGCTCACCGACGCCCAGCTGCTCGAGGCGCTGCGCGAGCACAGCTGGTCACCGAACCGCGCGGCCGCGAGCCTCGGCATCGCGACCGGTACGCTGCACGACTTGATGCGGCGCTCGGGCGCGATCCGGCGCGCCGCAGATCTGAGCGACGACGAGCTGCGTGCAGCGCACGTGCAGTGCAGCGGCGACACGCGCGCGATGGCGGACGTCTTGTGCGTGTCCGAGCGCGGGCTGCGCATCGCGCTGCGTCAGCGCGGGCTGCTCGAGGTCGGCTGATGCGAGGCGCGCTCAGCATCTTGATCGTCGCGATCGCCGGCTGCGCATACGACCCGATCTCGATCGCGGAGTCGCGCGACGCGCAGGCGCACGATGCCGAAGGCGACGGTCCTGCGCCCGACAGCGCGAGCGACAGTGACGGCTCGAATGACGCGGACGGCTCGAACGACGCGGACGGCTCGAACGACGCGGACGACGGCGCACCCGATGCTGACGTCGAGGCGGGCGAAGGCGGTCCCGTCGTGAGCGGTGAGGTGGTCGCGCTCTCTGCGGCCGCGCCGCACTGGAACGACTACGTGAGCGCCGATGACCGCGAGATGCCCTGCGCGCGCGCCGAGCCGCTACAGGACCAGGCCTGCTTTCACGCCGGCGCGATGCGCAAGCTCGAGCTGCCGAGCGAGACGCGCTGCGATGAGCTCGCGGCGTTCGATGAGCACGGCTGGTTCGACTGGACGTGCAACGTGGAGTCTAACGCTGCCGTGTTCGTCGCGACCCTGCGGCCCGAGACCGGGCTCGCCCAGCTGATCGACGAGGACGCGCTGGCCTGGATCACCAACAGCGTGACCGCGCTGAAGAACGGCAAGACTTTGGTCAGCACGCCCTCGGCGCCGTTGTGGTCGAACCGGGTGCGCGCGCTGCCTGCGGTAAGCGACGGCGCACTGGTGCTCGACGAGCCCGGCGCAATCTATGTGGTGCGCGAAGCACCCGAGGCCGATCTGCGCATCACCGCCGATGGCGTCGCGCTGCTCGGCGCGAGCGGCATCGTCTTCAACACGAACGCTAGCAGCGCGGCGGTCCTTCACGCCGATGCGTTCTTCGGTTGGATCGAGAACATCGCGATCGATGCAGACGATCACCCGCAGGCTGCGGATCTCTCGCTCGTGCATGGCGTCGTCCGCGGTCTCACCGTGACCCGCAGCGTGACCCCATTCTTGCCAGGCGCCGATATTCGCATCGACGCCATCGCCAGCACGATCAGCAGCGTGCGCTCGCTCTTGGCACCCGGCCTCGGCATCGAGCTGTCCGGCTACTTCAACGTCGTGCGCGATGTCGAGGTCACCGACACCGGCGCCGACGGCCTGTCCTTACGAGTCCGGGACAGCAGCATCTCGGACGTGCGCGTTTCGCTCGCAGGCGGCGACGGAGTGCTCTTGCAAGCCGTCACCGCGACGACGCTCGAGCGTGTCTCGATCGCCAGTTGCAAAGGCGATGGGCTCGAAGTGCTCGCGAGCAGCCACCACGACGTGTTCGCTGACCTCGTCATCGCCAACAACCACGGAAGCGGCATCGTGCTCGATGGCAACGATCACCGCGTGGTGCTCGCGATCAGCGCCAACAACGCGCTGAATGGAGTCAGCGTCGTCGGTCAAAGCGCGCTGCTGACGCACGGGACGTTCGTGAACAACGGCAGCGCCGGCATCGAGGTCGGCGCGCCTGCTCAAGGCACCCAGATCGTCAACTCGATCAGCAGCAACAACGTGCGCGGGCTCGCGCTGCTTGCCGGCACGAGCGGCACCTTGACCCACGACGCTTGGCTCGCCGGCAACGACGAGCGCGAGGTGTGGATCGCGGGCGAGCGCAACGTGTTCTCGGGGGCGCTGGCGTTCGGCAAACCCGATGCGTGCGCCCTCATCGAGACACCGACCGCGCCGGGCCTGGACAACATCCCGTGCACGATCAGCAACGGCTCGACCGCGGAGATCTCCTACGACAACCCGCACGGCTCCGTGTTCGTGGGCCGGCAGCTCGCGACCGACCCGGCGAACGAGGTGGTCGACGCGATGGGCCTGCGCGCCTACGCCGCGATCACGGATTGGCTGAGCTTCAGCCATCGCCAGCGACACTGGGGACGGCCGCCGATCGAAGGCGGCGTCTTCAACCTCGGCGGTGCGATCGGACGCTGCAACGAAGCGAGCGGCTGCGTCTACTGGGACTGGCGAGTCAGCGCGGAGGAGAGTCGCCTGCGCGATCCAATGGGCGACGCCGTAAGCCGACTCGAAGCGATCGAAGACCCGGTGCACGCGCGCAAGCACGTGTGGTCCGCGACGTTCGCATCGGCGTGCGACCTCATCCCCGGCGCGCAATGGTTGGAAGGCACGACACCCGAGTGCGTGACGATGCTCCTCAGCTACGCGTTCGAGCCAGGCGACGGGCAAGGCAACGACAACTTCGTGTGCGAAGCGGGTGAGCTGTGCATCCTCAACCGCAACCGCGGCGCCTACCCAGGCGGCGACTACCCCGCAGGCGGCACGCGCGAGGCGCTCGATCCCGATGCACAAGACGGCGTCACGCGCGTTTCGGGCTTCGGCGACGTGTTCCTGGACGCCTACACCACGAACGGCGAGTGAGCCGGATCAGCGCGCGGGCTCGAAGAGCTCGATGGGATTGCCGTCGGGATCCTCTATTTGGATTTGCCGCCCTCCGGGACCGCTCTCCACTTCGTTGCGAAAGCGAGCGCCGGTGTTCTCGAGCTCGGCGATGAAGCGCGGAAGGTCTACCACCTTCAACACGACGCGATTCCAGCCACCGGGCTCCTGCGCCTGTCCGCTCGGCATCGACCGGGAACCCGATGCGCCAGGACCGCTGAGCAGAATCTGTGCATCTCCGAGCGCGACGTTCGCGAATGCAGGGAGCTGCTGGTGTCGAAGCGTGAACCCGAGATGTTGGGTGTAAAACGCGACCGCGCGCGCGACGTCTTTCACCTGATAACGAACGCCGTGCACGCTCTTGACGAAGCCGTGGCCTGCGACGGTTTGGGGTTCGGTGGTCTGGGGCATGGGGTCCTCTGGTTGCTGGTCCGCAGCGTCCTTATGGATACGCCCGCACGCGGCCCTAGGAAGCCGTGGGCCGCGCGCCGACCCTCGGGAAGTAGCGCGCGGCAAGCTTGCCACTAAAGGCCCGATGTCTCGCCAAACACCCGAGCGCTCTTGCAGCGTATCGTCCGCTGCCTGGAGGCCGACATGGGCACACTGCAAGACAAGGTCGTGATCGTCACGGGCGCGAGCCGCGGCATCGGCGCGGCGATCGCACGGCGCTTCGCCGCGGAGGGCGCGAAGGTCGTGTGCACCGCGCGCACGCTGGAAGAAGGCGATCACAAGCTCGAGGGCTCGCTGCGCAGCACGGTCGTCGCGATCGAGCAGGCGGGAGGTCGTGCGCTGGCCTTGCCCTGCGACGTCTCCGATCCCGATCAATGCGAGCAGCTCGTCGCCGAAGCGCGCAAGGCGTTCGGTCCGATCGACGTGCTCGTGAACAACGCAGCGCTCACGTACTTCATGCCGATCGCAGAGTTTCCCGTCGCCAAGTGGCTGCGGTCATTTGCAGTGAACGTGCACGGCCCGTTCTTCATGTCGCGGCTCGTCTTGCAAGACATGCTGGCGCGCAAGTCCGGCGCGATCGTGAACATCTCGAGCGGTGCCGCGATCGGTCCCGGCCGCGGCCCTTATAAGGAAGCTGCGCGTCGCGGTCGCGGTGGCACGCTCTACGGCGCCGAGAAAGCCGCGCTCGAGCGCTTCACCCAAGGCCTCGCCGCGGAGGTCTACGAGCACGGCGTATCGGTCACCTGCTTGAGCCCATCGCTCGTGGTCGCAACGCCCGGCGTCTTGCACCACCAGCTCGTGCGCGACAGGCACGACCCGAACGCCGAGCCCGAGAGCATGATGGCAGACGCAGCCCTCTTGCTCGCGACTGCGCCGCTCGACCAGATCACCGGGCGCGTCACCTACAGCCAGCAGATCTTGAAAGAGCTGGGCGGGCTTCGCGAGGCGCGCGGGATCGGCGTGCAGCGTGCAGGCTCCGGCTACTCGCAGATTTAGCGCCGGCAGAAGGAGTTTTGACGCAGCTGCTTGAGCGCACCGTCGTCGAAGTGGGCAACGCGTTGCGCGCTTTGGCCGCGGCTTGCACATCCGAAGGCCGCGCTCGCCCATCCGAGCCGCATTACTTTACAGCGTACACTTCAGCTCGCGCGCGGACGTCTTGGGGCAGGCTGCGTCCCGCGCTAGCACGGAGATGGACCGATGTGCATTTGCAAGCGCGCGCTGTGGCTCGGTGTTTTGTTGGTCGCAGCGTGCGGCGCTGATCCCGATGCAGGCCGCAAGCCTTCCGGCGGTGGTGGCAGCGGCGGCGGCGCCGTCAGCGGTGGCGGCGGCGGAGCTGGAGGCAACGACTTCGGCAACGCAGGCTCGGGCGGAACCGTCGTCACCGCGGGCACCGGCTCGCCGCAACCGGACGCCGGCATCATCCCCGGCGAAGAGCCGCGCGAGCGCATGGTCATCGACGAGTGCCCGGGCATGCTCTCGGCCGAGACGCTCGCGCGCTTGCAAGATGCCGACGTCGCGCCGGGCATGCTGGGTTGGCTCTACCCCTACGACGAGACGGTGTTTCCGCGCGGCATGATCGCGCCGGTGTTGCAGTGGGAAGAGCCTTCGGCCGGCGCAGACGCGGTGCTGATCCACCTGCGCTCGATGTTCCTCGACTACACGATCTGCTTGCCGCTCAGCGAAGCGATGCGCGTGCAGGTCCCGCAGGCCGCGTGGGACCTCGCAGGCTCGCAGAGCGTGGGCCACACCGATCCACTCACCGTGGATGTCGTGCTCTCGAGCGGTGGCAGCGCGCTGCGCTTGCCGGCGCGCACGCTCTCGTTCGCGCTCGCGGATCTCAAAGGCGCCATCTACTACAACACCTACAACTCGTTGCTCGCTGCCAACGCGGGGATCGTGGGCGGCGTGGTCATGCGCATCTTGCCGCGCGAGCCCGAAGCCGATGTGTTCGCGACCGCGACAGGCGTCGGTGAATGCATCGGTTGCCACGCGGTGAGCGCCGATGGCAGCCGCATGGTTGCAGAGGTGCACGTCAACGGCGGCACCACCGAAGGGCCGAGTCGTTCGTTCGATCTCACGACCGTCGGCACGGGCGTCGAGCCGCCACCGCTGCGCTCCGACCTGCGGCGCGCAGGCTTCTCGGGCATCTATCCCGACGGCTCCGTCTACGTCACGACCGGGCGCGCGGAGCCTGGACCGCTCGGCGGCGTTTCGTTCGGCGGCGGCGCTACCGTCGTCACCGGCACGTTCGGACCGGAAGAGACCAAGCTCTTCGACACCACCAGCGGCGCTGAGATCACCGACAGCGGCGTTCACCCCTACGCGTACATGCCGAGCTTCTCGAGCGATGGCAAAGGGCTCGTCTTCAACAAGATGGATACGAGCGGCGCGTCGGGCCACACGCTGGCCGTGATGGACTTCGATCGCGGCAGCAACAAGCTGACCGAGCTGCGCGACGTCTTCATGGATCCGATGCGCTTCCCCGCATGGCCGTTCTTCTTGCCCGACGTCGTCTCGACGCAAGACGAGAACAACCTGGTCCGCGGCAAGCGCGTCGTGTTCTCGCTCGGTACGAACGCCGACTTCGTCACCGCAGGCGTCAGCTTCGGCGTCATCGCCGACAGCGACCTGTGGTGGGTCGACGTCGACACCGGCATGGCCGCGCCGCTCGACCGCGCCAACGGCGTCGGCCACTTGCCGTACGGCGAGGCTGACGCGCACAAGAACTTCGTCCCCACCGTGAGCCCGATCGCCGCGGGCGGTTACTTCTGGGTCTTCTTCACCAGCCGTCGCAGCTACGGAAACATGCTGCTGGTCGACCAAGGGCTGAACTCACCCGAAGCCAAGAAGATCTGGGTCGCCGCGATCGACATCGACGCGGCACCCGGCACCGACCCGAGCCACCCCGCGTTCTACTTGCCGAACCAAGAGCTCGAGTCCGGCAACATCCGCGCGTTCGCGGCGCTCGAGCCGTGCCGCGAAAATGACACCGCGTGCACCAGCGGCATCGATTGCTGCTGCGGCTTCTGCATCGAAGGCGCCTGCGGCTGCAAGCCGGAAGACCGCTGCGCCATGCTCGACGAGCGCTGCGAGACCGCCGCCGATTGCTGCGTGGAGACCGCCGCGTGCATCGGCGGCTTCTGCCAGATCCTCGGGCCGGATTGAGCGGCCTGCCTCGCTGTGATCAGCGCGCCCGACCCTTCGGCGTCGGTGCGGTCGCAGGCCGTTCGATGAACGGCTCGAGGTAGCCGACCATCACGTCCGCGGCGGCTTCGCGGTAGCGCGCCGTGATCGCTCCGTGCGCGAACACCGAGCGTCGAAAGCAAGCCATCCCGAGATCGATCGCGAGCGCGGCGACGTCGGGATCGGACGGCAGCTCGATGCCGCGCGCCTTCCACGCGAGGCGTCCGAGATCCGCGATCTGCTTGACCGTGAGCTCCTGCGCACGAAACCCCGCGTCGGTCACCGCGCCGCCGAGGACGAGCATGCGAGCCACCGGATGCGCGTCGTAGAAGCTCGCAGCTGCATGCACACCGGTGCGGATGCCTTCGCGCCACGGCATCGCGCCGAGCCCGGACATCCCCGCGAACGTCGCGAAGACTTGGCCCAAGTACCGAACCGCAAGCTCGTTGAGCACCGCGTGTGCCGTCGGGAAGTGCGCGTAGATGCTGCCGCGCGTGCAGCCCAGCTCGTGCGCGATCGCGGGAATCGAGAAGCCGCGCAGGCCACCGCTCCGTAGCAAAGTCTCGGCCGTCGCAAGCACGCCTTCGAAGCGCTCTACTGCGCGCTGCTGTTGCGGTCGCTTCGCCGTTGCAAGCGGATCGATGCGCGGCGCTGCGGTGCCACGGCTACGGCGACGCTCGATCATGCCTGCGACGCTGCTGCGCAGCATGCCGCGCTGTCAACCACATCTGACTCTTGTCAGTTTCTGCCAAGCCAAGTGCGCCAGAGTTTGCGCGCATTTTATCCAATTTATCCCGCACTGCGGTTGCATTACCTGCCAAGCGAGCTCGCGATATTGACACTTGTCAGATCATTGGCGTTTCGTGCCCGGCAGGAGCCAACGCGATGACGACCCACAGCTCGAGCGTGCGCACGCGCAACACGCGACGTTGGTTGCCGCTCTGCATCGTCATCGTCGCGTGCAGCGGCGGAGCGAAGAGGCAAGCCGGCGAACCCGATGACCCGCTCGCGACCGCCGCGCGCGGAAGCGCAAATGGAGGCGCAGGCGCAGGCGGAGTAAACGGCGCTGCCGGCGCGGGCGGCAGCGGCGAAGGTGGCGCGGCTTCGATCGCGGGCGCAGGCGGAGCGGGCGGCGCAGGCGGAGCGGGCGGCGCGCAGGACGCCGACGTGCGCTGCGGAAGCGACCTACCCCGCACCCAGAGCTTCGACGCAGCGCGCGCGGCGCGCGGCGACGCGTTGTTCAAGAGCGGCGCGCTCACTCCCGGCATCCTGCCCGAGGTCATCCTTCGCAACCTGTGGGTTGCATGGGGCAGCGCGCCGCCAGCGACCGACGACGAGTTTTGGCAGCAGGCTGCGACGCGCTACGGCCTGACGCGCGCACCTGGCGAAAACGGCGGGCTGCCCTTGGGGCTGTCGCGCGCCGATGCGGGCCTCGTCGGCTTCGACTGCCTCCTGTGCCACACGAGCAACGTCGCGGGCACGACGCTCATCGGTGCGCCCAATCACCGCGTGGACTTGGAGTCGCTGTACGACGACCTGTTGTTGATGCGCGACCTCGCGCCCGCGCTCGGCTTGCCGCTCCTGCCCGTCCCCTTCGTGCTCGATGGCTTTACGCACGCGGCCGGAGCCCAGGACGCTTTCGGCCTAGGCTTCCGCCTCGGGGGCGCGGCTCAAGGCTTCGGACCGCAGCGCGCGCCCGCGTGGTGGCAGCTTCATTACAAGGAGCGCTCGTTCGCAGATGGTTCGGGCGACGCGAAGAGCCATCGCAGCACCATGGCCACGCTCGTCGCGTTCGGCGTCACGCCCGATCAGCTCATCGCGCGTGAGGAAGACTTCATCGACGTCTTTCATTACCTACTGTCGCTCGAACCTCCGTGTTGGAGCCTCGCTGCGCTCGATGCACAGAAGGTCGAGCGTGGACAGCTCGTCTTCGATGCTCAGTGCGCGAGCTGCCATGGCGTGCACAGCGGAGCTGCAGCGAGCTACCCGAATCAAGTCGTGCCACTCGCGATGATCGGCACGGACCCTGTGCGCGCGCAGCGCTTCACGTCCGTCGAAGCGGGCAGCCTCAACGCGAGCTGGTTCGGCGACCCACCGTTCGAAGCGACGGGCGGCTACCTCGCGCCGCCGCTGGTCGGCGTATGGGCGCGAGCGCCCTATTTCCACAACGGCTCGGTACCCGATCTCGTCGGTGTGCTCGACCCAACCGAGCGCCCCGCGCTGTGGCGGCACGCTGCGATCGACGGCTCGGACTACGACCCCGTGCGCGTCGGCCTGCGCTACGAGGTGGTGTCGAGCAGCCCTGATCCCAACACGCGAGATGGCCGGCTCGTGTACGACACGACGCGCGAAGGCATGAGCAACGCGGGCCACGACTTCGCTGCAGCGCTTTCGGCAGAGCAACGCGCCGACCTGCTCGAGTACCTGCGCAGCCTATGAACGTCGTGCGGACGCGCCTCTTCGCACGAAGAACAACGCCGTAAGGCCGATGCACAGCGTCCACGCGCCGGGCGCATCCGGTGCCGCAGCACGAACGGCCGAGCAACCGCTGTTGCTCGAGCTGCCCGAGTGGCTCGACGCACTCGGCGTCGGATCCTGCTCCGTCATCTCGGAAGCATCGTCCGCGGCGCTCTCATCGTTCGGCGCGCCGCCTGCACCTGCGCCGCCGTTCGCGGGTCGCGCAGTGTCATCGTCCGCAGGGTCCGCGGTCTGCGCTTCGCCCGCATTGGCCACGTCGAGGTCCACCGGCATGCCCGCCGACGTAAGCCCCTCGGGGGTGCAGCCGAGGTCGGGCGAAGTCAGCTGCGCCAGCGCGCCATCCTCGCGACAAAGCATCTGAGGCTCGCTGTACGTACCGTTCATGGCGCGCGTACGAAGCCGCACGCACTCGAACGGCGTGCCCTGCTCGATGCCGGAGAGGTTGGTCATCGACGAGCCACGCGTGAGGTACGTGTCGTGGAGTTGTCCGAAGCCATCGATATACGTGTGCTCGACCAACAGATCGGGATCACCAAACGAAAGACACGAACCGCTCGGTGGAGGATCGCAGCTCGACAGGATCGTCATCGTGAGCTGATAGTGCTCGATCAGGGCGTCGGGCGTAGCGGGTGCACCTGCGAGCGGACCTGCGCCGGTCGTGAAGCGAAGCGTCTTCGTCGCCGTGTCGCTGCCGACCATCCAGCTCCCGGTCAGCGCGTAGGCGGTGTTGGGCGCGAGCGCTTCGGCAGGCACCAGCTCGTAACCCCACACGTGAGCGCGACGCGCGGTGAGCGCGACTTCGCCTCCATCCAACGTCGTCAGCGTGAACGTCCCGGGCACATCTTCGCCATCCGTCGCCTGCCCAGGAGAGATTGGGTAGTAGAGGATCACGTCGGTCGGGACATCCGTCGCGTTGTCCGCGGGCACGCCCCATCCGAAGTCCGGCCCTTCCAACTGCGTCGAGCACGCGTGCGCTTTCGGCGCGTCGGCGCAGAGCGCAACGAGCAGCGCGCCCGCGATCGATAGAAGTGAGTCGAGAGAAGCGCGCGTTTGCATGGTTCGAAGTCCCCCTGAGGCTGTCGAGACTTTGAGCAACAACCGTGCCTGCGATTTCGTGTGTTCCACGGCCCACTACGGCACACGTCCCGAAGAACCGGCCGAGTGCCTCGCAAACTCTGCTAGCTCTTGCCCATCTGCGAAGGCGTCGGACCGCGCAGGCCACGCACCGGATGCGGCTTGTACGGCGCCTCGAGCGCAGCGACCTCCGCATCGTCGAGCACCAGCTCGACTGCAGCGATCGCGTCCTCCAAGTGCGCGAGCTTGGTCGCGCCGATGATCGGCGCCGCGACGACCGGGTTGCGCAAGAGCCACGCGAGCGCGATCTGCGCGGGCGGGAGGCCGCGCGTCGCTGCGACTTGCTTGACCGCGGCGACGACATCCCAGTCGGAAGGCTGGTCGTAGAGCACCTGGTCGAGCCCATCGCTCGCCGAGCGCGCCGTCGACGAATCACCGAGCGTCGTGCGTGTGCCCGCGAGCAGGCCGCGCGCGAGCGGCGACCAAGGGATCCAAGCGATGCGTTCGGCGACGCACAGCGGCTGCATCTCGCGCTCTTCCTCGCGGTACACGAGGTTGTAGTGGTTCTGCATCGTGACGAAGCGCGCAAGGCCGTTTCGATCCGAATGCGCGAGCGCCTTCATCAGCTCCCAGGCGTACATCGAGCTCGCTCCGATGTAGTGAACTTTGCCTTGCCGCACGAGCTGATCGAGCGCCGCGAGCGTCTCCTCGATCGGCGTGTGCGGATCGAGGCGATGGATTTGGTAGAGGTCGATGCACTCGACGCCGA
>WUUC01198996.1_pt1 | contig 12263 bp, 12 predicted proteins | sample 6278441 | NCBI WGS metagenome assembly WUUC01 (sample SAMN13675441, study PRJNA597444) | soil metagenome | isolation source: soil | place: USA: Washington | collected 2017-10 | reverse complement strand
TGACGGCGGGTATAGGTTCTTTGTGGGGTCCCGCCCACGGCGGCGCCAACGAGGCGGTCATCCGCATGCTGGACCGCATCGTCAAGTCCGATCAGGATGTCAGGCACCACATCAGTCGTGCGAAAGATAAGGACGACCGTTTCCGGCTCATGGGCTTTGGCCATCGCGTGTACAAGAATTACGATCCGCGCGCCAAGATCATCCGCAAGAGCTGTCACGAAATACTGCGGGAGATGGGCGACAATAATCCGAACCAGAAGCTGTTCGATGTGGCGATGGAACTCGAGCGGATCGCGCTGGAGGACGATTACTTTGTCGAGCGCAAGCTCTATCCCAACGTAGATTTCTATTCCGGCATCATCCTGCGAGCGATTGGCATCCCGCTCAATATGTTCACGGTCATCTTTGCCTTAGCGCGTACGGTGGGATGGTTGTCGCACTGGATGGAGATGATGGGCGATCCCCAGTCCCGTATTGGCCGCCCGCGGCAGATCTATACCGGCTATGGTCAACGGGACTATGTACCTATAGACCAGCGGGAGCGCGCATAGGCGCTTTTCGCGTCTTCAAATGACCGACGCGCGCGATAGCACGATCCAGAGAATCGGCAGACGCGTAGCCTAGGTCTAGGCCGGCCGCTGCTCGTGCCGCTGCGTGCTGGCGCCGCGCGTTGCAGCGGTTAAAGTCCGCTCAAGAAACCTTTCACTACCGGCGCAAAGCGCTCGCGGTCAATCAGAAATGAATCGTGGCCGTTGATGGAGGCCAGCTGGGTGAACTCAACCTCGCGTCCTGCACTGCGCAGCGCGCCTGCGAGCTCCTGTTGCTGATGTACCGGGAACAGCACGTCGGAAGTCACACCAATAACGAGTGCGCGCCGGAGGTCACTCGGGGCGAACGCTGCTTGGACGGAACCCCCATGTGCGGCCAGGTCGAATAGATCCATACTCCGCGACAGATATAGATAGCAGTTTGCGTCGAACCCGCCTATGAATTTCCGGGCATTGTAGTCGAGATAGGACTCAACCTCGTACAACATGCCGAATGGCTGCTCGCCCCGCTGCCTGACCTCCAAACGCCCAAAGCGCTCCTGCCACTCCTGCGCTGAGCGGTACGAGATCAATCCGAGCTTGCGAGCCATGCGCATACCCAAGAGGGGCTGCCTGTCGAGCTGATAGTACCCGCCCTCCCAGCCAGGGTCTGAACAGATGATCTCCCGCTGCAGGGATCGGATCGCGATCGCGAACGCGCTCGCACGAGCGGCCGCCGAAATCACCAGCAGATGCTCCACCCCACGCGGAAACAGGGCAGTATAGGCGAGGGCCGACATGCCGCCCAACGAGGCGCCCGCGACCGCGCACAGACGTTGGATACCCAGCGCGCGGACCACTTCATGACCGGCGGCGGCGATATCTTCTACGGTCAGCTCGGGAAAGTTCAGTCGATAGGGCTCGCCGGTGGCAGGATTGGCTGATGCCGGTCCGGTTGAGCCAAAGCAACTGCCCAATGAATTTACGCAAACGACGAACAGCCGGCCGGTGTCGATCGGCTTGCCACGACCAATCATGTATTCCCACCAGCCGGGCGAAGGATCTTCCGTGCTTGAAGCCGCATGAGCGCTTGGCGACAGACCGGTGAACAGCAGCACCGCGTTGGTTCTCTCGGCATTCAAATGGCCCCAGGTCTCATACGCGAGGCTTAGCCCCGGCAATACGCCGCCACGACGCATCTTGAATGGTTCAGTTCTGTTCAGAAAGCGCGTTGCAGGAGGCGCGTGGGTGAACGCGGCGGGAGCTAAAGCCATGAAGAATCTAAGTCAGGGAATCGGAACTGCGGCTGCTGATCGAGGCCCGCCCGGCAATGAGCGCGCTATTGTCTCAGAGAGGATGGACAAAGGATAGCGGATCTCGACCACCCGAAGATCGTAGGAATTGCCCAGTCCCATGCACCGGATTGAGCGTCATCTCTAGCTACGAGACGGCGGGCACGGCTATGCAGGCCAATTTGGGCCGCATCGGTCGCAGCGCAAGGGGCGACCGCCCCAAGTGTCGACCGATTCCCTGTGACCAGCGGGACGCGCCAGCTGCTAGGAAATCAAGCGGATTCAGGCGACGCGAGCAACAAGTCCTCTCTTTACCCCGCAACATTCGCTCGCCAGTCCGGGACTACTCTGATCTATGCGCTTGGCTTACTGGCTGCGCTCGGGGATATTGCCCTCGGGATCCGATATGATCACCTCCACACGGCGGTTTTGCTGCCGGCCGGCGACAGTATCGTTGGTGGCAAGCGGAAACTGTTCGCCATAGCCAATCGTGCGGATGCGGGACGGATCGACCCCTTCCGCAACTAGCGCATCACGCACAGCATTGGCGCGCCGCTCTGAAAGCTTCTGGTTGTATGCCTCCTCGCCGGTGCTGTCGGTGAAGCCTTCGATCAGTGCGTTGCGCTCCTGATAGTCGTTCAGAAACTCGGCCAGCTTGTCTACCGCGCGTACACCTCCTTCCTTCAGCTGAGCTTCGCCGGTATCGAAAAGTAGATCCCCCAGGGTCATGACGAGTCCACGCTCGGTCTCACGCGCCTGCAGCTCGCTGACCTGCCGTGAGAGTTCCTCGGCCTTCACCGCCAGTTCGCGCGCCTTTTCTTGCGCCCGCTCGGCTTCCAGGCGGGCCATCTCAATTTCACGCGCGCGCTCTTCGGCCAGCGCCTGCGCCAGCTTCGCTTCGCGCGCACGCTGATCGGCAAGTTCCTGGGCCCGCTGCGCATCCAGAGTACGGGCTTCCAGCAGGATCTGCTGGCGCTCCGCCTCCGCCAGCCTCATGTCCGCCTGAGCAGCATTCGCGCGAGCCAGTTCGCGCGCGATCGCAACGCGCTGCTTCGTCAGGTAAGCCTGATGTTCGACCTCTGCCGGATCTGCGCCGGCGGCGGATAATCGCTCGGTCGTGCGCAGCGCATCCTCGGCCTCCCGGAGCGCGAGCGGCGCGTTTTCCGCGATCTGGGCGTCGCGCGCGGCTCGCCCATATTCCGCGCGCGCGGCGTTCAGTGCCGCGTTCTCCTCCGGCGTCAACGCGCAGCTCGCCGTTAACAGAACGGCGCCAATGACGGTGAGGCTCCAGCTGCCCGACGTATACATCTTCATTATTGCTCCTTATCGCAACGGCTGAAAATCGCGGCTTCCATCAAGGCGCCGCGGCACTTCCGCCAACCTCTTCGCGCAGCAGGCGTATGCTCTCGCGCACCTGCATGACGGATTGCTGCGCCACCGCTGATTGCGATTTGGCCTGCGCCAATTCGGCCTCGACCTGCGCCTGCTCCGCCAGGCGTCTGGCGACTACGTAATCTTCCGCGCCCATTGCGGCTCGAGCTTGTCGGAGCTTCTCTCGTGCACTGTCCAGTTCAAGCGGCGCGTGGTCACGCGCGCCCGCCTGCGCTGCGAGATTGACCGTAGCATCGGCGCTCGCGATTTCTTCCAGGGGCGGCGGCGTGCTAGCACAGGCGCACAGCAATAGCGCTGTCGCTGCCGCGAGGCTCCTAAAGGCGCTGGCAAACTTGATGCAGGGACGTTTCAAGCTGATCTCCTTCGAATATTTCGGGTTTTCTTCGACCGCAGCTGCGCCATTGTAAAGGCCAAACAGAGTAAGAACACCGCCCGCGCAAGCTTACGTCGGAGTGACTTTTATCTTGGCCTTATCGCCTGGTTGATCTTCGGACCACGCACCGCCGCCTGAGTAACAGCTAACGGCCTTGCTCTCTAGGTGCATCCGTGGGCGGCGCACCAGACCGGCTTGGACTGACCGCGGACTTATCTTCAGTCCGCTTTAGCAGCTGCTTGTCAGCATGAAAGGGCCAGTGTTCATGGTCGAATCCGGAAGACGCTTGCAGGCGCGAACGCGGTATATCAACCGATAAGTAGTCTGCATTCGCGGAGAATCGCAGGGCGCTGATTGGAAGGGCGTATAAACGCTCGCCGATACCCAGCACGCCGCCAAACGCCAGCACCGCGTAGCTTACGCGACCAAGACGCGCGTCGATGGCGAGATCCACGACCTCTCCGAGCTCTTCACCCTCGTTGTTTCTAACACTGAATCCAACGAGGTCCGTAGCCCTCACGATGCCGGCGGCTTGTGCAGGCGCATAACTGCTCGCGGTCTGAAGGTCTTCGCTGGAGCGGCCCGCTGAAGCCTTGGTGTCTTCTGCAGCCGCAGAGGTGGTATTGAACACTGGCAAGAGTAAGCCCAGCAATATCGTAGGAGCTGCTGTCTTCATGGCACTGCCGTCACTCGCACTTTTTCCGCGGACTCACGATCGAAGCGACAGCGCGAGCTTCACAAAGCTTGAAATATATGAAGTCGTACCTCGCTGCAGGCACGCTGCGCTTCTGGGATCCGCTACGAAAACCGCCACCGGCGCGGTGAAGACAATGATGACAAGGCGTCGGGATAAGCACGGCGCCTGACTTTCACTAATGGATCACCCAGCTGCCGCGGACTGCGCATGTGCTTGCCACTCGGCAGCATAGGCGTCATTCCCGGTAGCATGTCTGACTTTCTGCACCATACGACCTGCAGTTCAGCCGGCGCGCCGGCGCACGGCGGCGGCAACAGGCGTGGATCAGCCTATTAATGCGCCTCGTACCGCTTGAGCTTGTTGTATAGCGTTTTAAGACTGATGCCCAAGGATTGCGCCGCAAGCTTCTTGTCACCATTGCACTCGGCGAGCGTGTCCATGATCAGTTGTCGTTCGGCGTCCTCCAGGGGCTGGATAGATAGACTGCCATTTCCATTCAGCGCAGGATCGCTATCGTCTTTGACCGTGGGACGGGGCGATCTATCGAATTCAGGCATCTGGCGCAGCAGGCCGACATCGATATCCCGTTCCGCAAGAATGAATATGCGATAGAGCATGTTCTTCAATTCGCGCACATTTCCGGGCCATGAATACTCCGCCAGGCACTGTAGGGCTTCCGGCGTAGCCCGTTTATTCGTGCCGGCTTTGGCGTTCAAGCGATCTAGGAAATGCGGCACCAGCAGATGGATGTCCTCGGGGCGCTGCCGCAAGGGGGGCAGTTCAATCGGGAATACCTGCAGGCGATAGAAAAGGTCCTCGCGCAGCTTGCCATCGGCAACCGCTTGCCGAGGATCACGATTCGTGGCGGCGATCAGCCGTACGTCAACCTCGATCTCCTTGTCTCCCCCAATGCGTGTGAGCCTACCCGTCTCCAGCACGCGCAGCAGGTTCACCTGCAGCTCCAGCGGCATCTCGGTGATTTCATCGAGCAGCAGCGTGCCGCCTTGCGCGCGCTCGAAATAGCCCTTGTGCTGACGGCTGGCGCCGGTAAAGCCGCCACGATCATGCCCGAACAACTCATTGCCGATGAGATCGGTCGGTACCGCGCCGCAGTTGAGCGCTAGAAATGCGCCATGGCCACGGTCGCTCAGAGCATGGATAGCCTGCGCGACCAATTCCTTGCCGGTACCGCTCTCACCGCAGACCAGCACCGTGGCATCGGTCTGAGCGACCTTGCCGATCATCGCGTAGACCTTGCGCATCGCGGGCGAATTGCCGACGAAGGCGCGGAAGCGCCTTCGCTCGTGCGTTACAGCGTCGTGTACAGGGCGAGGAGAACCACACAGCCTCGTCAGGCAATCCCTGAAATGTGCCATGTCGATCGGCTTGGTAAGATAGTCCGCGACGTTGGCGCGCAATCCCTCAATGGCGGTATCCACACTTGGATAACCGGTGAGCACGACCACCTGCGTCGCCCCATCCGGAATTTCCTTAATGAGGTCCAGGCCACTGCCGTCAGGGAGCTGTAGATCGATGAGCAGCAGTTCAGGCAATTCTTCAGCCAGCACCGAGCGGGCATCCTGCAGACTCGCCGCGGTGCGCGCTGAGTACCCCTCCTGCCTGACATAGTTCGCCAACTCAGGCGCAAACGCAGAATCGTCGTCGACTATCAGCACGTCGGTCATATCTTCTCTTTGTCCACTCGTCCGCGCCCCGGGTCTGTAGCACACCGAGGCGCCAGCAGAGGGAGCCTCCTTCGCTTGGTAAACCGTTCTTCTTTCGATCTAGCGCCAAGCGTCACCGAACTCCGATGCCACGCTGACGGCCGTAATCGATTATACGACAGGAAGGCGACGCGTTGAATTAAAAACGGTTGCCTAAGACGCCTGAGCAGCCACTCACAGCGAACGAGCATGAGTCCACGTGTCTTATTCAGAGCACGTAATGCTCACCCCGTCACCGTTGTCCAGGCTTTGTGCGGTTCGCAGGCTGGCTGCGGATCCCAATGGGGAGAAAGGCCAACTGCCGCCTGCCGATGTGGAGAATTCTTGGGACCTCACCTCCTATGGCTCGAGAATTGCCTTTTGCACAAAGAGCAAACGGAGGTGCGGCGCCCTTGCCAACAACGCCGTGAATTAGAAGACATCATCCTCGACAGGCCGCAGCTCTTTGGCATCCGCTCCCCCTCTCTTGATCGAGAGCCGATCTATGACCTTTTTGACGCCCGCGGCTTTGAAAGCGGCGTCCAGCGCAATCTGACGTTCACGTTCGCCATCGACAAAGCCGCTCAAGGTCACCACCGAGTCGCGCGTCTCGACGTCGATATTGACGGCATCGGTATTAAGCCTTCGGATCACGGCGGCCTGCACCTCGCTCGTTATCCTTGCATCGGAAGCAAACCGAGAGTCCTCGGAAGGCGCGGCGCACGCCATCAGGGATAGCGCCATCGTCAGGCCGATAGTCGTCGCTCTAACACTCTGTACTCGCATACGGGCACCGCCTATGATGATGAAGTCCTTGCAGCACCCTCTAGCAAGGAATATACCTGCCGGGCTGGGGACAGATAGCATCGGCGCTGCGATCGAGGTGGCTCGGCCTGCGGGCCGCGACCTCGGTTGACCTCGAGCGAGGACATTGGATGGCATTCTGGATCGCATCTTTGATGGCTTTGGGCGTGACCCTGGTATCCGCTTGCACTGCCGGCGGTGGCTGCGATACGCGGGTCGATGAGATCGTCGAGCGGAGCATGAAACAAGACTATCCCGACGCGCTCAAGAACGATCTGCGACAACTGCGCGACGCGGCGCTCGTATTCGCGCAGCGCGGCAGGGACGCCGCGTGCACCAGCATCGCCATCGACATGGACGATATGCTCGACGACATCACGCAGGCGATGGCAGCCGCGCGCGAACAGGCCGCGCGCAGGGCCTACCTGGAAGCCGCCACACCGGTGACGCAGATCAGTGGCCTCATCAAGGCGGAAGACATCGTCGGCGCTCCTGTCCTGAACCTGCAGGATGAGGAATTAGGCGCCATAGAAAACGTCGCCCTTGATCCTGACACTGGCGACATCGCATACGTTGCGCTCACCACCGGCGGCTTTCTAGGTCTGGGCGAGAAGTGGATCGCGGTGCCCTGGAAGGATCTCAGCCGAACTCGCGATGCTAAGAACTTCGTGCTTGATCTCACTACTGAGGCGCTGGCGAAAATGCAGGGCTTCGACGCGAGTCGCTGGCCGGATCAGGCCGCCGCCAGGCTCCCCGAACAACCATCCCAACTACAACAATCGATGAAGCAAGGCAGGCAACCGGAGACGCGCGAGAAGTCCAGCGTCGATCAGGGTGGCCGTTAAGGGCGGCGCAAGCGTAGCTGTTCAGCGATGGCGACGCCCACTAGTAGCCAGAAACCACCCACCAGCAGACCAGCCGCGACGTCGCTTGCGTGATGCACCGATAGAAAGACGCGACTGAAGCTGATCATCGCGATCAGTATCCCACTCCAGAACACCACCTCGAATCGCTCTCGCGGACGCCGCAGGTCGCGTGTGATCAAATAGGCTATGAAGCCGAGCACTGCCATCGAGCCGGTCGCGTGCGCGCTAGGAAAGGAGGGCGAGAGCGCGGTCACCGCGGTCTCGAATTCAGGTCGATCGCGATTGAAGCCGAATTTGCCGGCCCAGGTAGTGGCATGCGCGCCGAGAATGGTCACCCAGAGTGGTAGGATCAAAAAGCCGCGATACAAAGTCCACAGGAAGCCGGTACTGACAACCGACACCAGGACCAGGGCGGGCGTTCCGCCGAGCTCCGTTATCCAAGTGAATAGGCCTACCAAAAACGGCGTGCGGTAAGGATCGAAGACATCGCCCACCGCGGCATCGAAGTGGACGATTTCCTCCGCCTCCATGACGTCCTCGATCAGTCCGCCGAGGAGAAACCCGAGGTATAGCACCGCCATGACGATCAACGTCAATGGCAAACCATCGAAGCGCCGAGGCGTGAGGCGGGCCATAAGAAATCCAGAGCTGCGTGGAAGCCGCCGCGCCAGCGCGGCCCGTAACGGATGGGTCCGCTCGAGGATTTGAGAACGCGGAAATCGTGTAGCCAGCGCTGTTGCCGCAATCCCGGTCAGGCGCACGAGCTGCCACGCCGCCTGCCACACCAACAAAATACATAGGACCGACATCAAGAAGACGACGATCGAATCGTTGGTGGTCACGTCCATGCGAGGCAAGTATAGTCACGCGCGATGCACGGTGGCGAGAGATCTTCCGGTTGGCGTGGCCGCTCCCGGTGCGCATAAGGTAACGTATGTCCCAGGCACGCGCATTGTTGATCATCAATCGCAAGAGCCGCTGCGGCAGCGCAGATCTGGCCGCGGCATTGCGCGTGTTGGAGGCGCAAGGGCTGCAGCCGACGACTGAGTATGCAGAGGGCGCTGGACAGTTCGAATCCCTGATCGAGCGCCACCGCGGCGAGATCGACCGCCTGATCATCGGCGGCGGCGACGGCACCATGAATTGTGCCGCCCGCGCGTTGGTAGAGGCGGATCTTCCAGTTGGCATTCTGCCAATGGGGACTGCCAACGACCTGGCGCGCAGCCTTGGCATTCCGGCCGATCCGGCCAGGGCCTGTGAGACGATTGGCGCCGGGCGCTTGCGGCGCATCGATCTGGGACAGGTCAATGGCGTCTATTTTTTCAACGCTGCGAGCATCGGCCTGGGCGCGGAGGTCACGCGCAACCTGACGAGTGAGGTCAAGAGCCGCTGGGGCGCGTGGGGCTACGCGCGCACCGTTTACGACGCCGTTAAAACAGCGCGCTCTTTCTCGGCAACGATCACTTGCGATGGGCACACGGAGGATGTGCGCTCTATCCAGATCGCGGTCGGCAATGGCCGCTATTACGGAGGCGGCATGAGCATCGCCCATGATGCATCGATTGATGACGAGCGCCTGGATCTGTATAGCCTCAAGCCGATCTCCTTCTGGCAGCTGCTAAAGCTGACGCCTGCGCTACGAGCCGGGCACCATCGTGATCTCGAGGCGGTGCTCGTACTGCACGGCCGTGAGATCGAAGTGCATACCCGCCGGTCGAAGTCCGTGACCACGGACGGCGAACTGACCACCCGCACCCCGGCGCGATTCAGAATAGTGCCTAAAGCCCTATCGGTGTACGTACCACAAGACGCTCCTTAACGCCCACCCCCGCAGCGCAGGCACACTGCGGCCATCGTACATGATTCAGGGCTGACAACCGCGCGAGGCATGCAGTAAGCTCAGAGACTCAACCATCACGGCGGGAGCTACGGCATGCTGTTGAACGATGCGCAGATCGCGCTTAACGATATCATCGTGAACTGCAAAGACGCCGCCGATCATTACGACGACGCCGCCTGCATGCTAGAGGAGCACCACGCGACGGCGGAGCTATTGCGCGAGCTCGCGCGCTCGAGACGCAAGATCGCCAGCGATCTGGAAGATCATATTCGCGCATTGGGCGGCCTGCCGCGCGACGCCGACGGCGATCGAGAAACCATCAGCCGGCTCTTGGCGCGGCTCAAGGCGACTCTCTCGGAAGACAAACGCGTCGCGCTTCTGACCGAGCGCGAGCACGTGGAGGGCGAGCTTGCCGCGATGACCGAGACTGGGTTGCGGCAGGACCTGCCGCGAGATACCAGAGATTACCTCAGCCAGCTGAAGTCTCGATTCGCAGACGCCCAGCGGCGCTTGGCAGAGGCCAAAGAGAGCGCGTAAGAGACAAATCTTCTTCCTGAGCTAACCCGCAGCAGCGCACTTGCCCTAGGCATCTCCCTTGCCCACTGTAGCCAGGAATGCCTCAGCCTCTCTGATGGCCTCGTTCATCTGCTCGATGAGGGTAGCCACGTCGGTCTCGACCGCCGTGCGCTCGTCACGCAGCGAGGCGATCGCCTGCGCGTTTAGATTATGCTTCAAGGCCAGCACCTGATCGCGGAAAGCGGCGAGCACGGGTTCCATGCTTTCTTCCGCGCGGCGCATGGCGTCCATCAGTTGCTGATATCGGACCTGAGTTGCCTGCAGTTGGCGCTCGCTGGCGGCGCGCAGATCGGAGTCGCTATACTGATCCAGCTCGGCACGCCACTCGTCAAACAGCGCCTCGGCGACATCCTCTACCGCCTCGATGCGGTCGCTTACCGCCTGCGCCCGCAACTCACTCTGCTCATATTCGGCACTGAGTTGATCGTAGCGCGCCTCGAGTTCGCCACCCTCGAAATCAACGACGCTGCGGAAAGCCTCTAGCGCCGATTCGAATTGCTCCTTCGCGGCCTGCTGGGAATCCTGGGCATCCTCAACCCGGCTCACAAGCACGTCGCGCTTCTCTATGCCAAGCCGCTCCAATGCGCCGTAATAGGCGCTTTGGCACGAAGCGGCGGTGACTACAAACAACGTGAAGACGAGCAGCGCTCTAGCCTGCGCCATGCATGTGAACTTGCTTGCGGATTGACTCTGCCTCAGTAGGCTGAGCGCCTAGATCAGAGGCTTCAAACTGCGGTGGCTCGAGGCTCCTGCTTGCTTGTATATCACTCGACTCTGGCTTAGCTAACATCCGCCTTCTGTGTCCCTGTCGCTTGATTCCCCCACGCGCCATCGTTGCTCTCGCCAAGCGAGCGACCATTGGCCTTCCCTGCCGCCCGATGTAGGATCGAGTCTAATTCGAACAGGCTGATCGGTTTCTCGAGATAGGCCCCGACGTCGAGGTCAGCGGTGACGGCGCGAAGTTGGTGGACTGGATAACCGGTCACCATGATAATAAGCGGCCGCGGCTTACGGCGGGCGAGTGTCCTGGCGACGCTCACGCCATTGCAGTCACCCTCCAGCAGCCAATCAGTGATGAGCACGTCCGGTCGGAAGTCGTCGCTAATGTCGATCGCTTCGCGCCCGTCCGCTGCAGATCGCACCTGGTACCCCTGAGTTTCCAGGAAGGCCACCAGCGCATCCCGCGCATTGATCTCGTCTTCGGCGATCAGGATCCTGTTCATCGACTGATGATTCCTAACCCGTCTTAGGCGCTGCCTGCTGGGCTCTGATCTTCGCGAGGCAACGGAAGTCGTACGACGAACTCCGCACCTTTGCCGGATGCGCTGCTGACGTCTATGGTGCCGTCATGATCGGTAATAATGCGATGGACCAGACTCAAGCCTAATCCAGACCCGCCTTTCTGCCGCCGGGTGGTATAGAAGGGATCGAACACGTGCGGTAGATCCTCTTGCGAAATACCGCTGCCGTCGTCGCGCACTGTTATATGGGCATGCTCACCAAACCTTTCGGTCATCAGCCAAATATGTGAGGCCTTCGCCTGCGCAGCATTGGTGATAAGGTTCGCCATGGCTTGTTCGATGGCGATCTGATTGATCGCCAACTCCGGCAATGCGTCGTCAATCTTCAGCTCTAGCTCAGAGCCATATTTTTGCAATACCGGTGCCATACGTTGACGCACTTTTTCCAGCACCGTCTTGAGGTTCGCACGATCCTTTGGAGTAAACCTGTCCGCCGTTGAAAACTGCAGCACATTGCGCGTGATGGAGCCGCCGCGCTTGGCTTCCTTGATGATGGTCTCGAGCATACGCGCCAGCCTTTCGCGGTTGTCTACAGCTTGTAGAGAAATCAAGGCGAGCTCGGCGTTCATCATGATGGCGTTCAGCGGGTTGTTCACCTCGTGTGCAATTCCGGCCGCTAGCGTGCCCAGCGATGCCAGACGTTCGGCCTGACGCATGCGCTGCTCGGCCTCGGCCAAGGCCTTACGGCGTTGACTCTCGCCAACGCCAATCTCGTGCTTCTGCCGTACAAGAATGGCCGCCAACAGGTCGGCCATGGATTGTAAGAAGTTCGTTTCATACGGAAAAAAGTGCCGCGTTTGGCCATCGTGGGCGCTGAGCACGCCCTGCGCCCGCCCGTCGATCTTAAGCACGACGTTCAGACTGCTGACCAGGCCTGCTTCGCGCAGATACC
>WUUC01199967.1_pt1 | contig 12266 bp, 9 predicted proteins | sample 6278441 | NCBI WGS metagenome assembly WUUC01 (sample SAMN13675441, study PRJNA597444) | soil metagenome | isolation source: soil | place: USA: Washington | collected 2017-10 | reverse complement strand
GCGAGCCTCTGCATGTCGTGCGCGTCGTTGATGCAGCCTGCGAGGTCATTCCCGCTGCCGTAGACCTCTTCCGAGATGTGGTTCAAGCCGATGTGGATCGAAAAACCGGTTGCCATGTGCATTCTCCTTATGCTGCGCGCGTCTATTGGATCGAATCCCAGCTCAAGCTGATCATGTTGCCTTGTGTCGCCAGTGACCAAGTGCGAAAGGCGCAGGTGCTGCTCGTGCCGTCCAGGGCCACGCGCGTGACGACGTACTCGACCTCGGGGTTTGCGAGATAGCGCGTCAGTGGCAGCACAAACTCGAGTGTGCCGATGGGCGCCGCGTCGTTTAGCGTAAGCGTGCGCGTGTCCGGTAGCTCGCGAATGCGCGCCTGCACGACCAGGTGGCTGAGGTTGTGATTCGCGAAATTGAGCAGATTAATGAAGCCAATGCTGGTGTGTACATCTTCGACGAAGCTGCGGACCTCCGTCAGTTCGGCCGCGTCGCCGGGCGCCATGTTCACGTTCGGGATCGCGCCTGCGGCTCCCGGCGGCAGAGGCAGTCGGATGCTTGCGCCGCTCTCCAGACGCTGCTCGACGCGCAAGTTGCGACTGCCGCCATCAGCGGCCAGATCCACGAGTAGATCGATCACGTCGACCGCGCGCTCGATGCGGTTTGTGAGCTCACATTCCGAGTTTTCGCCGAGCAAACGCGCTTCGACGGGCCCGTTGGGCGCGGGGCCGACGATGTGGTTGAGGTCCAAGCTGACCGAAGCGCTGATGCTCGTGCCGTCCGGCAGCTGATACTGCACCGAGCCGACGATGCCCGTGCCCTGTAACATCGTTTGCAGCTGTGGGATGACGTCGAGTGCACACACCAGCGTCACCTGGAACGAGTCGAACAACTTGACGGTACGCTGCTCGATGCCGCTGCTCGCGGGCAGTGGCCAAGCGAAGCTCGTTTCGGCTTCGATCGCGTTGACCAGGCTCAAGATCGGCGTTTGCGCCCTGCTCGCCAGCTTCTGATCGAGCGCGCGGAGCTTGGCTGACGAAATATCTGGGATGAGCGAAGCGAGCAGCACCCCACGATTATTCTCGGGCACACTGGCATCGACCGTGGAATACACAAGGATCGCGGGTCGGTAAGCACGGGTCGCATCGTCAGCAGCGAAGCGCGCGATCGCCCAGCGCTGCGGCACCAGCAGGAAATGCCCCGGCTGCTGCAGTGAGCACCAAACACTGAAGTCAGGGTCGTCTAGGTCGCTCACACGCTGATACTGCTTGTAGTCGGTTTGTCCGAGCTTGAAGGCATCGCGGCAGCCGATCGCTTGGCGAGCGCCGTCGCCGCTCTCCTGCAGGTAGAACGCGCCCAAGCTCTGACACGGATAGATGACATTGTGAGGTTGAACTCGCAGCACGCTCTGCACGCCGTAGCGCCGCTCGGCGATCGGCTGCGTTAGCTTATCTGACGCTTCGAGCTCCGGGCGGATCACGAAGTCGTTGCGCTTATCGATCTTTGTCGACAGTCGTTGACCGGACGCGAGCGCCGCCCGCTTCTCGCGGCTCCACTTCAGCTGAGCGACCGGCGTGTTGTAGGTCAGCTCAGTGGTGTTGAGATAGGAGCCGGCGGCCGGGCCGATCGGGTCGTCCGCGTACGTGCGCAAGGTCGCAAGCTTGGCATCCATGACGAGCGAAACCTCGGCCATCTGGACCGGCACGTAGGCTTCGAAGCTATAGACCACTTTGAGCACCGCGCCAGTGGCCTGATAGTCAGGCGTCGACAGGGCGCCGTAGGCCAAACGCAGCCAGTCATCCAGCAGAGCAACCTCCACCAGATACGTATCGCCCTCCGCAGTGAGTGTCGCTGCAAATTCCTGACTGCGCGTCGCGCCGCGCTGATCGCGAAATGGGATGGACAGCGTCGCGGATAAGCCCTTCACTGCCACGGGCGCGATCTTGAACTTCCCCGCAGCTTGCCAGGCGGAGAGCGTGGCCGCGCTCATACTCGGTCGGATGCGAATGCGCACCGAGCCGTCGAGCCCAACCTTACCTGCAGGCGTGTGTCCGTTGGTGCGGAACACAAACAAGAACGGGCTGCTCGATGGGTCGCCGTTGGCGGCGGCGGGATCCGGCGTGTACTCGGGGGCGTACCAGTGCAATGCAGGGTCTCGGTGATCGGGAAAGTAGTGGGCTTGCGCATTGTTGACACGTGGCAGCGAGCGAGCTTGGACTGGTTGTGCAGGCAAGAGCACGCTTAGATCATCCACAAACCAATGCAATCTTCCGCTGGCGATGATGTCGGAGAGGCGGACGCCCGCGTCCTGGAGCTGTAGATGCGCGTTCAGCTTGCTGTTGAGCTCGGGGCGAGCGAACACGCTGAGCGCGCTGGCGCTCGTGCCGAGCCGCGCGAGCTTGCCTACTCCCGCAGCCGTCGGCGGCGAAGCAGCACGTGTGGCACGCTGCTCGACGCGGCGTGCCAGTGGTGCGGGCAGGCCCTGCTCGTCCGGAACGATCAGCTGCAAGATCGCCGTAGCGTTCTCGGGCGTGAGCGCACCAGCAAGCAGCTGATCGAGCGTACACGACAGTTCCAGCGTTCGCGTGCTCGGGACTTCGCTGACCTGGATGGTCATGTCGAACGGCGCGTCGCTCCACGGCTTGCGCAGGCTGTAGAGCGAATCCTGCACTCGCAAGATCGGGCCGGCGATCTTGAGAAACGCGGCGACGACCTGCGAGAGTGGCGCAGGGTCGGCTCGGAGCGCTCCACTTTCCAGCGCGTCGGCGATGCCAGTCTCGATCGCCGGACGATCGAGCTTCGTGCCATAACGCATGAGCGCTGCGTACATGCTCCCGTAGCTGCCGGCCAAGTGCAGGCGCGTAGCTTCGGTTGCGAGCTGATAGTCCAGCTCACAGCGAACTGTCAGCTGACTGTCGTTGCCGCGGACAGCGGCGAGTGCTTGCAGCGCCCCCTCGCGATCGAGCGCGAGAGAGAAAGCCGCCGACGCGTCTGTGCCCAGCACCGTGACCTGCTGCAGGGTTAGCGCCTCCGCTCCGCGCAAGCTGAAAGTGGCGCGGCGCGCGAACAGCGGCGTAAAGGCCGCGCTAGAGTCTGCGTTGCTGTTCGCGGGCAGCGCCAAGGTCGCGGTAAGGCCGAGCAAGCCATAAGTTACCAGAGGCTCGAGCGACGGCTCGTCCACGCTCGGCTTGTGCCGCAAGCCGAGTGTGAGCGCGAGCTTCGGCCGACCATCCGGCCCGCGCGCGAGCAGTGGGCGCGCGGGGACAGCCAGCAGTCGGTCGCCTTGCTGTTGTGTCAGCAGAGGTAACGTTTCGTCGCCTATATGGACAGTTTGCTCAGTCCAACTGCGTGAAGCTGTTCCCATGACACCACCTGCTCGGCAAAGAAGGCTCAGGATGCGTTGCGCGTACCCAGCGGCGACCAGCCATCGTCGTTCGACGGCGCGAGCTCACGCGGCTTGCTGCTGCTAGAGCCGTTGGCTGGGAGAGCGCGTGCGTTACTGCCCGTGGGAGGCGGCTCGAGCGACCAGCCACCGCTCTCGAGCGCAGGTCGGGCCGGGCCGCGCGTCGTCGGTGGACGGCTGGGCGAGGTCAGAGGGGGCTTGTCTTCCGTTTGCGGTAAGAGCTTCGACGGCGTCATGGGCACGACGAGTTCGCGCGTGATCACACCTTCGTCCTCGGGCGTTGGGACGCTGATCATCAGCGGACCATTGCCGCTGCGCTCTTGCCATGGTCCGACCCACTCTTGGCCTTTGGTGAAAATGCTGCCCTTGACGAGCACACGCACCTGATACTTGAACTTAGGCAAATAGGCCGGATCGCCTGTATAGGTCATCCAGTAGCGCGGCTCCGCCTGATCGCCATACTTCCAGCTGAGCACGACCGGAGCACGCTCGTGCCCATCGAGCGTCTTGCCTTCGGCCTGCAAGGTGACCTCAATGACTTGCTTGTCGTTCTCGAGATCGACATTCAGGCTCATCGGTCCCACGTTCAGCGAGCCGACGTTGTCAACGCGCACCTCGAGGTTGATGGTGTTGAGCGGCACGCCGGCATCACCGGGGTCCAAATCCACGACGTTGCGCTCGATAGACACACGCACAAACGGGTTTTCGGTCTCGTTCGGTGGCTCGCCGAAGTGCACCTGTCGCTTCACGAACGTCTTGTCAGGCTCCCATCCGGCGGGCGCGTTCGCCACGTCCTCTTTCTTCTTCATTGCGGTGCCGGTCTGCCAAGTGTCATCCGCACGATCCGTCGCTTGAAAGATATGACCGTCCCACTGCAGCGTACCCTGCGTATCGGGATAACCCACTTGCGCTGATAAGAACGCCACCGGTTGCCCCACCCACTTCTGTGTCGCGTCGGGCCAGTTGCAAACGGGCTTGAACACGCGCGTCACCTTGCGATTCCAATCGCCCATGTCGATGGTCGTGAAGTACTTCTTCTCCGCGCTGGGATCGGCCTTGATTTGATCATACAAACCTTCCAGCTGCCCGGAGATCGGGCTGGCTTGCAGATAGGCCATCTGCCGCTTCTCGTGATAGTTGAGGTCGAGATCCACTTGGTCGCGGCGAAGCTTGAACGCCGCACCACCACCAAAGCCGAGAAGGCCGCCGCTAGCCTGGGCCGATTCTTCCTGGAAAGGCGCGGGCTCGAAGATCACCTTTTGCGCTTGATCCATGAACTTTTGGAACACCAGGTCCGAGCGCTTCTCCATCTGCTCTTGGATCTGCTCGGCGTTTGGCAACGTCGTGTCCACGAGCACCTCACACTCGATCGTGCCGCTCTGCCGCATGGAGTTAAACTCGGCCTTCAAGTCTGCCGACCAGAATAGCCCTCCGGCATGTCCCGCCGCCGAGAGATGATCCTGGACACGCTTCCACTTGCCGTGCAGTTTGATCTCACAGATCGGGCTCCACACCTTCAGCTGTAAGATCTGCCAGACTGTAATCGGCGAGCTACCGCCATGAAAGCTCGCGTACACTATGGCCGCAGGATAGCTGCCCAGCATGCCTGAGAACGCGTTCTCCGCAAAGGGTGTGATCGAACCGGGCCCTTGACCTTGCAAGTTAGCGTACCAAGCGTCGAGGTTCGAGGCGCGCATGCCGCGCTCGAGCGACACCGTGCGCGGGGACGCGACGAACGCCGGCCGCTGTGCCAGCGCAATCTGCGGCGCGCGGCCCTTTGCGCCCATCGGGGGAGCGACGATGCCTCCCGGTGCTGGTGCAGCTCCGCCGCCCTCGGCTGCAGGCGTCGTGGCCGAAGGCAGCGAACCGTCGGTGTTGGGCGCGAGGCTCGTGATGCTCATGCTGTTCGAGACGATCGGTGCGGGCCGGAACATCGGCGTCGCGGGCGAGCGCCAGCCCCAGTAAAAGTCGTCACTCCCGCGGAAACGCTCTATCAGCTCGTTACAAGCCTCCTGCAACACCGCGGGCGGCGGAGAGGACGTCGTGGAAAAGCCGACCATCGCTCCCGAAACCTCTTCGGTTCCGGTCACGCCGACATTGCTGTCCTCTTTGCGCACCCCCACGAAGTTCAAAAACGAGAACTTATAGTCACCGTTGTCCTTCTGGGCGAGCCGAACTGTGTTGCTGAGCCAGTGATAGACCGGTGCCTTTCCTTGTCGTTGCAGCGCGTCATTGTTCGCGTCCGCGAGAAACAAGATTGGATAGCCGCCCTTTGTGATGACCTGAAAACCTGCCGCAAACAGCGGCCCAATTGCATCGATCATAGGTCCCTCCGCGCGACGGCCTGAGCGGCCTGCCGGCTAGCATGTTGTGTCACTCGAATGGTTAACGTGCGACTACCGTCAATCTTCCGAAGCAACGTGACTGTTGGAGAGGCAGTTCACTCACTAGCCGCCTCCAGCTGCATCGCTCGCGATCGCGTGCTCGAGCGCGCTGCGCAGCTGCGCCCGCGCCCGGTGTAAGCGCGAAGCGACGGTGTGCACTGCAACACCCAGCTGCAGCGCGATCTGCTGGTAGGACAACCCCTTCTCGTAGAACAAGTGATAAGTCTCACAAAAGGCAGGTGAGCGTTCCAGATCATGCCGCGCGCGGTCGAAGTCAGAACCCCTCAAATGGGCCCAGCGCGGTAGCCCATCAGGCGGAAATGCGGGGCATTGATCGATATCGCAGCAAGCGAGCATCTTGCGTTGCCTGACTTGGCGCGCACGGTCTGCGAATATGCGCCGCATCACGACTTGCAGCCAACCGCGCCAATTGATATCCGGCGCCGCGCTGTGCACACACTCGAGCGCGCGCAACAGCGCACTTTGCACGATATCCTCCGCCTCCGGGCGATTGCCCGTCATACGACACGCCGATCGCGTCAACTCGTCATGCAAACGTCTGCATGCCAGCACATCGAGATGGCGGGCTTTCACTACATTGCTCATGACACTCCTTGGCGTCGTCGCATTGCGGCGCGGGAGAGCGCAAAGACAAGGCGCGCGCGTAATGAAAGCCTAACGGCGACGAAGCGCAGGCGTTATGAGCCTAGTCACTTGCGGCTCGTCTAAAACTCGCCCTCTGCAACCATCGGCGGCGCGGGCCCTCCGGCGCCGAGCTGGCAAGCGCCGCGACCCCCCGGGAGTACCGCAGGCGGCAGCACCTGCATCGCCACGGACGTAGCCCCATGGGCATGGTGCAGCGATAGGAGCAACTCGCACGCGACATGAGCGTTGACGAAACGCAACAGTGCGCGGGCGCCGCGCCGATGTCATTGTTTGTGCAGGACGCGGTCACGTGAGCCCATCTGTCACGGGTCGGCCTAGCATTCAAGGCAGCCAAGACCGCGTAACGGATCAGGTCTGCCGAACCAGCGCATCGATCAACGTACGCGAGATCGGGATGCGCCAAACTGCCGGATCAGATCTGCCGAACTCCACCCGATCTGCCGAGCCTTGACGTTCATCTCGGTTGGGCTGTCGCAAAGGGGACGCTGCCCTTAGCGGATCCACGTGCGCTGCTGGTGGCAGCGCGAGCCGCGATGGCCATTCTGCCCGCCGCGCTTGCGTCTGGATCCTGGACGCGCTGGCCTGATGCTCCGCCGCGCGAACCTGACCCGGGCCGTCTGGACGGCGGACGGCGCGCGTTTTTGTAGTTTGCCCAAGCTGTTCGGCGCGCCTCTCGATCTGACCAGTCAGCTTGGCGACGAGATCCACGAACTCAGCGAGCTTGGCGTCGCGCTCTGCCATTGTAATAGCGGCCATGATGACGGCGAGCATAGACAGTGCCCAAGCAGTGCTACTTCGGTTGGGGCACTGTCGACTGAACTATAAGAATGCTCGCGCTTTGACGTTTCAAGCGTCTGTACGAGCGGACGTGTGCAGGGGAAGGAGCATGATACTGGAATTCGGTGGTCCTCCCCAAGAAGTTCTGAACTACTCGGCAGTTCCTCATGCAACTGCTATGTGAAATGTTTCACGGTAGACGTGAGCGCATGCGGGCACAATCGAGAAGGTTTGGTGCGCTCAAGCAGCTGCTGCTCTCGTAGACTTCCTAGACGACAGCTCTTCGAGCAGTTGTGTGGAACGGCAACGAAATGCAAGTCGAGTCAACGTGTATCGAAGAATCCATGGTGGGTTGAACAATGTCGTCAGCGCAACTCGATATCAGTACTCAGCTCCACAGACAGCTATCGCAATGGGCATTCCTGGCAGGCGCACTGCGTGCCCTACATATCGCTCTTTCGATCGCAGCGGTCGGGCTTCCTGTCATTGCCACAGCAGCACACGCTTCTGTGGCGGCTCCCTGGCTTATGGCGGGCGCCGGTGTCTCGTCGGCAATCCTCACAGCGTTTGATCTGAGAACCAAAGCTAATAGAACGCGCGACGCGTGGCGCGTGCTGCGTGTTGAGCTACTGCGCTTTGCGTACTGCGAACCCGACGCCGAGAACAGAGAGCGCTTGCTTCTCAAGTATGATCAGGCAGAGCACATTATAGGGGATGTCGCGCCGGAGGGCTTGGCCACAGAGAGCATAAATCACGAAAGGAAGTGAGTATTTTTGCCGCTGTGAAGACCAGCGGAGCAACGAAGAGCCGGCGCCGAAAAATTTTGCTCAATTCTGGTCCGAGGATCAGTCAAAATTGCAACACGTTCTCTGTGCGGCTGCCGAACAAGACCGATGTGTTCTGGCTCACCACACCCTGCAGTAGTCAATAGCCGACGGGTATCGTCGGCAGAACACGTGCGCTCAGCCATCGCGCAAGGCCGATATGGAAGATAGGACCCTTTAGGTTGTGATGCAGAGCGTGGTATTCGAGAGCTGTGGCGCGACAATTAGATTCACGCGGCGACGACATCGAGTTCTTGTTGAAAGACTTTGAACAGTGGTCGAACAGCTACTCCAAAAATGAAGAATTGGGCGAGAAACGTGTAAACTTTTTCACGAGCGTGATCGCCGCGACATTCGGCGGCCTGGGTTTCCTAGCTGAGAACAATCCATTGCGAACACTAGAGCTGTACGTCGCCGCAGCATTTGCCGCACTTGTTCTGCTGCTGTTCGGCATACTGACGACGTTACGTATAAAGCGTAGGAATAATCAGACTAGCCACTACCTCGCGTTGATTGCTGAGCTGAGGCAACGCCTCGCACCGCATTGGGCGCGCACTGTGAGCGGCGAGTTTATTCGATACGACGAAAACCGGCGACGACGGTCACTTCGAAACGGTGGCTATGTTTACGTCGTGGGTTTACTGAACAGTGCGTTGTCGATGATCTTCTCGTGGGCAGTGAGTGCGGCCCTAGGACAGACGCCCGCAATCGCAATCTGCGGCGCGCTTGGCTCGGGGCTCTTTGCAGCCATCGTTCACATTGTTTTACTCAGCGAGCGGAAGGCTTAGGCGCCGGTGCCAGCCATATTTCAAGCGAGCGTCGGTGCCGTAGTCGCCAACACACGAGGCGAAGTGCTTGCCATGAAGAGCAGAGGGCAGGGTGGTACTTGGCAGTTGCCTCAAAGCGCACTCGAGCGCGATGAAGACGCCCAGGCAGCGGTCTGCCGCGAACTCGTGACAAAAACGGGACTCGCTCGCACGGACGTAGAGCTCTGAGGACGTCTATGCGGCCCTGCAAGAGGCGCGAACACCACTGACGCACGCCTGATGACGAAGAACGGTGGGTGGTCGCAGCTCTCGGGGGTGCTCACGCGGCTCTGTCAGAAGTTGCCGCGAACAGCAAAGCCTGACGGCGTCACTGACACTTTGCCAGCAGGCGATCCAAGCCAGCTGCGAAACAGGTAAACGATCGGCACATTCAGCAGCGGCAGCGAACTCAGCATCAGCATCGGCCCAAACATCCCGTCGGACGTGCGCGCGTAGCAGGCTCTTGAAGTGCGCTCCCCGGCCACTACAGCCATCGGTTCGCAGTTGCCGCGCCTCACGGCGTAGGCGACTCCGACAGCCGCACCGGCAACGCCAGCGGCACCAGCCACCCAAGCTGCAACAGGCACCCCGTCCGCTCACGGTAGCAAGAGGTACTCGGCTGCGACGAGTCCAGCCGCAGCAGTGCCGCCAATGGCGAGCATGCGTGTCCCGCGCGCGTCGAAACCTTGCATGACCTCGTCCGTGCCCGCTGGCCGCGCCTCAAGGCGAACGGCTTGTCGCTCAGCGTAGAGTGCCCAGCTGGTGATGAGCCGTCCAACGCCGAGCACTCCGAGTGTCTCCGAGCACAGGCCCGACCAAGTTACTGCGTGCCCAGGTTCTGTGGCTCCGCGCGCCCGCAGCACAGTGTCGAAGCCCTCGTGCATCGAGGTCGTTGCGCTTTCAATGGCTGGGGTAGGGCGTTCGCGGGTTGCACGGCGAAGCGCTTCAACGGAGTGGGTCACCGCGATTCTCGCGTGTTCGCCCAACGTAGTGTAGCTGCCCGGCGCTCGCTGGCGGCGCCAGCCGGTACCGTGACTCTGAAAGGATGAGCTGACCTCGTCATGCCCGATCACATGACTGCGCGTAGAGCCTTACTGATCGCGTCGGCGTCAATGCTCGCTCAGACCACGATCAGAAGGCCCCTTGCACCGCAATTCCAGTTGGGAGGAACGCTACTCGTGTAGCTGGGAATGCGTCAGGGCCTCGGCGCGCAGAGACAAGCAGCGCACTGCCACCACCGACGGCCAACGCTAAGCCGCTCCAAAAGCTGACCATCGAGATTGTCTTCGCGGCGCGGTACGAGCTGGCTTTCGATTCATCCGGGCACCAGTGCTCCGAATCCGACTCAGGGCAGGCGTCGAGCTTGGCATCAGCGACCAGACTGCTTATACCCCATACTATCAATGCTGCAGCTCCAAGTGAGACGGCGGCGATGCCCACCGGTTGCCAGAGACTCGGCGCGACGGTTGATTCTTCGTGGGATGCTAAGGTAGCGACCGCGCGCGCCGGTGCTAGCTGCGAACTTGGGACCTCAACGCTTGGCAATGTCGGCCTGGTCGTCGCTGCAGCCTCTGGCGGCGTCGAGGCCGGGTCCGTTAAGCTCAGAACAACGTTCTTCTGCTCTCGCTCTGTCAGCTCGAATGTCTGCTCCGCTCTTTCATTCCCTCGCGTGACAAACACACGATGAACGCCCGGATTCGTAGGGCGGGCGATACCGAGCATGTCCTCTGGATATCGGTTGTTGTCGAACACCACCTTGACATCAGATGCCTTGAGATCTGCGAGCTGCAACGTCAGCATCGGAATGCGAGGCACGAGTTCTTTGAGCTCTTTGGCTGCGTCCTCCTGGGCGGCGCGCTGTGCTTCGAGCTGTCCTACCTCCGGAGGCGAGAATTGCAGCACCTGACGATAACGCTCGGCTCCTTCAACCAAGCGGCCGAGCTTGACGCGGGCTCGAGCAGACCAGAGACCCAGTGTTGGGGCGGCGAACAACCGATAAGCTCGCTCCAGCCTCTGGTCCGCCGCTTTGATGTCGTTGGCTTGGTATGCTTGGATGCCTTCCACCCCGAGCTCGCGCGCAGCGGCTCGGGTGGCGTCGTCACTCGTTTGCTGAGCGCGCAGATGCGGAACCCAGGCCAAACACGCGCACCAGATCAAAACACAAAGCAGCGACAAGGTACGGCCGATTGCCCGTTGACCCAACGTCGGCAAAGGACTCTTACACTTAGAGGAGGTGTGCATATCAAAAACCTATCAGGTCTCGAGGATCTTTATTGATGGGCACTGCTTGCACGGCTGGTGGGTTGCTCTCAGCAGGCGTGACCGCTGGGCGTTTCTGAATCTGCACCGCAGGCGCGGCGATACGTGCCGGAGGCAGATGCTTCGGCGGAGCCGACAGCGGCACTTTCGTGGCTACCATCTCGGCACGTCGCAAGATCTTCTTTTTCGCGCTTTCACTTACGGCAGTTGGAGGCACTGAGACCTCAAGCTGCCTCGGAGCTGGCTCCGGCGCGCTTGACGTCGCTGAGGCAGGCGCCTCTTCGAAGACTGTGCTCGGCTCATTCGGCGACGGCGAAGCCGAGGGTCGCCCTGCGGGTGCAGGAGTCGGTCGCTCGCTGCTCGCGGGATCTAACAACGCAGCCGCGTTCTTGGTCTCGGCTTGCGAGGGTGCGTCGGACAATGCAGCCTGCTCTTGCAGCCACAATGAGCCGGCGACCAGCCCGCTTGCCAATGCAGCTCCAACCACAACCCAGCGCGGTCGAAGCCAACCGGGAGTCGTGGCGTGCGGTCCGCGGGCAACTTCGCTTGCGCGAAGGGTGTCAGCATCAGGCCTCAGCGCGGGTTCCTTTTGAGCGCGAGTCGCCGCAGGCGAGCTGCGCGATTCAGCTGTAGATGGCGTGGCCTCTGCGAACGTGACTGAGGGAGCAGCAGCCAACCGCGGCACCGGATCGTTCTTCTCAGTCATCTGCTCGCGAAACGTGCGCTCGTGCGCAAACAGCTCTAGCTCTTGCTGCAGCGTCTGCAAGTTCGGCAGCCGCTTATTTCGGTCACGTGCTACTGCCCAGTCGACGAGGCGCGCAAGCGCGGTGGGAACGTCGTTTCGCAGCGACTTGACCGACGGCGCATCCGTCGTCGCTACCTTGATGGCCAACTCCGGAAGCGTCTCCGCGTCGTAAGGCATCGTGCCTGTCACCGCTTCGTACAGCATGACACCGAACGCATAGACGTCCGCACGCTGATCAACGTCCTTGTCCCCTCGAAGTTGTTCGAGAGACATATACAGCGGTGTGCCGAGCGCAGCTCCCGATCGCGTTAGCGTTGCGCCAGGAGCCAGCGCAAGCTTCGCGATTCCAAAGTCGAGCACTTTGACAACGACGTGCTTTATGCCACCAACTTGCGCGAGGAAAATATT
>WUUC01143900.1_pt1 | contig 12266 bp, 11 predicted proteins | sample 6278441 | NCBI WGS metagenome assembly WUUC01 (sample SAMN13675441, study PRJNA597444) | soil metagenome | isolation source: soil | place: USA: Washington | collected 2017-10 | reverse complement strand
AAGCGTTTCGACGCTATCGTCGTGGGTGCAGGGCCCGCCGGATCCACCGCGGCGTACCACCTCGCCAAGGCGGGCGCGAGCGTCCTCTTGCTCGATCGGGCACGGTTCCCGCGCGACAAGCCGTGCGGGGGCGGCGTGACGGGAAGAGCCGCCCGACTGCTGCCCTTCACAGTCGACCCGGTCGTCGAGCACGTCGTCCGCTTCTGCGACCTCCGTCTCCGGTACGGAAAGTCGTTCTCACGCGGGAGCGGCGAGCCGCTCGCGTACATGACGCAGCGCAGTCGGCTCGATCTCTATCTCGCCGAACAGGCGGCCGCCGCCGGCGCGGACTTTCGCGACGGCGTCAAGGTGACGAGCGTCGAGGACACGGATGTCGTCGCGGGCGGCGAGCGCCTTCGCGCGGAGGCGGTGGTCGGGGCCGACGGGGTGAACGGCATAGTCGCTCGAGCGCTGACGCTCGGCGGAAACCAAGCCATCGGTGTCGCGCTGGAGGGCAACGTGCCCTACGACAAGATCCCGGCCGACCGCTACAAGGGCCGAATCGCTCTCGAGCTCGGGACGATTCCCGGCGGCTACGGCTGGGTCTTTCCGAAGGCCGACCACGCGAACGTCGGCGTCGGCGGCTGGGAGAGCGAGGCGCCGCGCCTCCGCGAGCACTTGCGGCGACTCTGCGCCGAGCACGGCACACGGACCGAGGACGTCGAGAACGTGCGCGGCTTCCGGCTGCCGCTCCGCTCTCCCCGCTCGACGGTGGCCCGAGGACGCGGCCTCCTTGTCGGCGACGCGGCCGGTCTCGTCGACCCGCTCTCGGGGGATGGGATGTACGAGGCGTTCCTGAGCGCGGAGCTCGCCGCCGACGCCGTTCTCGACGTGCTCGCCGGCCGCGAGCCGGGTCTCGAGCCCTACGGCGAGCGGCTCTCGCGGCGGCTGGCGATGCACCTCTGGACATCGTGGGGCGTCAAGGTCGCGCTCGATCGCTTCCCACGTACGACCTTCAGGATCACGCGGACGCGACTCGTCTTCGGAGTGATCGAGCGCCTCGTTCGCGGCGAGGTCCCGGACGTCGGCGCGGTCAAAGGGCTCGCCCGCCCGCCGCTGAAGGCTCTCGCAATCCTGGCCCGCGCCTCCGGCGATCCCGGCCGGGCCTATCGCGAGGCCTAGAGCACCTAGCATGCCGACGTGCAGAACTACCTCCTGACGACGCTCGACGGCGGGGCGCGCGTCATCACGGAGCCGCTCGGCAGCGTCCGCTCGGTCGCGATCGGCTTCTGGATCGGAACCGGGTCGCGAGACGAGAGCGACGCACAGGCCGGTCTGACGCACTTCCTCGAGCATCTCCTGTTCAAGGGCACGCAGTCCTACTCGGCCGTCGAGATCGCGGAAGTCTTCGACGCCTTCGGCGGCGAGCTCAACGCGGCGACCGCGCGCGACTACACGGTGGTCTACGCACGCGTCCTCGATGAGCACCTCGGGACCGCGCTCGACGTCATGACGGACATGGTGTTCATCCCGTCGCTCACGGATCTCGACGCCGAGCGTGAGGTCGTCCTCGAGGAGATCGCCATGATTGACGACACACCCCAGGAGCTCATCCACGACATGATCACGCGGGCGGTCTTCGGCGACCATCCGCTCGGCCGCTCCGTCCTGGGGAGCGCCGACGTCATCGCGAACGTGACGAGGCGGTCGATCTCCGCGTACCACCGCGCGCGCTACCGGGCCGACAACGTTGTCGTCGCGGCGGCCGGAAGCGTCGACCACGACGAGCTGGTCAAGCTCGTCGCCCGCATGGCGGAGAAGTTTCGCGAGCCGCCGGCGCGCAAGCCCTCGGCGCGGGCTCCTTTGGTCGCGCCTCCGGCCCCGAGCCTCAGCTTCCAGCGCAAGGACACCGAGCAATATCACGTCTGCCTCGGCGCTCCCGGTATCGCCCGCTCCGACAAGCGCCGCTTCACCGCTTCGATCCTCGACGGCGTGCTCGGCGGCTCTGCCTCGTCACGTCTCTTCCAGGAGATCCGCGAGAAGCGGGGGCTCGCCTATTCGATCTACACGTTCTCGTCCCAATATGCCGATACCGGCCAGATCGGCGTCTATGTCGGCACGCGCGACGAGAACCTGGCCGAGTGCATGAGCCTCGTCTCGCAGCAGATCGAAGCCATCGCTTCGGGCGAGTTCGGCCCCGAAGAGGTCGCTCGCGCCAAGGAGAACCTCAAAGGGCGGATCATGCTTTCGATGGAGCTGACGTCGAACCGGATGAGCCGCCTCGGCAAATCGCTCATCACGGACAGCGAGCTGCTCTCGCTCGATCGCATCATCGCCGAGATCGACGCCGTCGACGCCGACGGGGTCGCGCAGCTCGCGCAGCTGCTCTTTGCCGCCGACAAGCTCTCAGCCGCCGGGATCGGCCCGAGCGAGCAGCGCTTCCTCTCGGCCATCGAGCCGGTCTGCCCCGGCCTGGTTGCGGCTGCCGCAGCGTGAAGGTTCTGCTGTTCGGAGCCGGCGGGAAGGTCGGCTCGGTGCTCGGCCCGAAGCTCGTGGAGGCCGGCCACGCGGTCACGAACGCGGAGAAGGGGAAGAAGGCGAGGTACCGCGGGCAGGACGCCGCCGTCGATTTCACGCGTCCGGACGCCGTGCGGGCGAACGTCGAAGGCTGCCTGCAAGCGGGCGTTCCGTGCATCGTCGGAACGACCGGCCTCGGACCGGCGGACCTCGCCTCCTTCGACGCGCTCGCGCGTGCGCACAGGATCTCCTGCTTCGTCGCGCCCAACTTCGCGCTCGGCGCAGTCCTCATGATGCGCTTCGCAGCCGAAGCGGCGCGACACCTTCCCCGGGCCGAGATCGTCGAGCTGCATCACGAGACCAAGCTCGATGCGCCCTCCGGCACGGCGCGCGCGACGGCCGAGTCGATGCCGGGCGACGTTCAGATCCACAGCGTGCGCCTGCCAGGATTGCTCGCCCACCAGGAGGTGCTCTTCGGCAGCCTCGGCCAGCTCTTGACCATCCGGCACGACACCCTCTCGCGCGAGGCGTTCGCGCCGGGCGTGCTTCTCGCGCTCGACAAGCTGCCCCAGTTGCCGGCGGGAGTAACGGTCGGGCTGGAGGCACTGCTCTGAACGAGCTCGACAACCGCGTGCGGGTGCACATATACGAGCGCTTCGTCGCGGACGGTCGTCCGCCGAGCGCGGAAGAAACGGCGGCCGGCCTCGGGATCACCGCCTCGGATGCGGAGGCGGCCTACCGCCGTCTCGAGGAGGGTCACGTCATCATCCCCGCACCCGGCACGATCGACATCTGGGCCGCGAATCCCCTCTGCGCGACACCGAGCGCATTTCCGGTCGAGGCCGGCGGGCGCTCGTGGTGGGGGATCTGTGTCTGGGACGCGCTCGGAATCCCGGCCATGCTCGGGACCGACGGCCGCGTCTCGACTTGGTGCCCCGACTGCCAGGAGCCGATCGAGCTCGTCGTCCGCGACGAGAAGCTCGAGCCGGTCGACGCCGTCGTTCACTTCGTTGTTCCCGCGAAGCGGTGGTGGCACAACATCGCTTTCACCTGAGCGACCATGCTCGCCTTCCGGTCGGAAGAGCACGTCGAGCGCTGGTGCGAGCAGCGGAGGATCCCGCGTGGCGCCGTCTTCGCCGCCGAGCAGATGTGGCGCCTCGCGCACGCGTGGTACGCCGACCGCATGAGCCCGGACTGGCGGCGCAGAACAGCCGGCGAGGCCGAGGCGCTCTTCGCGGAGATCGGCCTCAGCGGGCCCTTCTGGCGCCTCCGGTAGAATAGTGCCGTGCTCGGCGAGGTCCTGACCGCCGTCGTCACGCCGTTCAACGACGACGGCTCGGTCAACATCGAGAGTTTCAAGCGCCTCTGCTCCCACCTCGTCGACAACGGCTCGGACGGCGTCGTCGTCGCCGGCACGACGGGAGAGTCGCCGACGCTCTCCGACGGGGAGCGGCTCGAGCTGTTCGCGGCCGCGGTCGAGTCGGTCGGCGACAGGGCAAGCGTCGTCGCCGGCACGGGCACGTACTCGACAGCGCACTCGGTCCACCTCACGAGGGAAGCGCACGCGCTCGGAGTCGACGGCTTCCTGGTCGTCACCCCGTACTACAACAAGCCTCCCGTCCGGGGAATCGTCGCGCACTTCAGCGCGATCGCGAATGAGACGGACAGGCCGATCATCGCCTACAACATCCCGCAGCGCGTCGTGCTCAATCTCGAGCCCGACACGCTCGGGCAGCTCGCCGCCATCCCGAACGTCCAGTACGTCAAGCAGGCGACCACCGACCTCGAGCAGGCCCGCCGGATCGTCACGGACACCGGTCTCACGCTCTACGCGGGCAACGACGACCTCCTGCTTCCCTTCCTCGACGTGGGAGGAAAGGGCGGCGTGTTCGTCTACACGCACCTGGTCGGCCCGCAGGTGAAGGCGCTCATCACGCGCTTCGACGACGGCGACCACGAAGGAGCGCTCGAGCTCGAGGAGGAGCTCCGTCCGGTGGTCGAGGCGCTCGCGGTCACGACGAACCCGATCCCGGTCAAGGCGGCGCTGAACATGCTCGGCCACGAGGTGGGCGGCCTGCGGCTTCCGCTCGTCGAGGCGACGGACGAGGAGCGGGCGGCGATCCGCGACAAGCTCGAGCGCGCGGGCGTTCTCGCCGCCGTGCGGGCCTAATCCTGGCCGCCCGCCGCTGCGCGTAAGCTGTCCCGCATGACAACGACGCGGTTGATCGCGCTCGGCGGCCTCGGCGAGGTGGGCAAGAACATGATGGTCGTCGAGAGCGACGGAGGCATCGTGGTGATCGACGCCGGCCTTTCCTTCCCGCGTGACGAGCATCTCGGCGTCGACCTCGTCCTGCCGGATTTCGGTTACCTGAGCGAGCGGCGGCGTGATATCCGCGCCGTCGTCCTCACCCACGGCCACGAGGATCACGTCGGCGCACTGCCCTACCTGCTCCGCGAGATGAGCATTCCCGAGGTCTGGGCGACCCGCCTGACGCTCGGTCTCGTCCAGTCGAAGCTCGACGAGCACGGGCTCCTACAAAGCACCGAGCTGAAGGAGATCGAGCCGGAGGGGCGCCCTGTGTGGGTCGGCCCCTACCAGGCGGAATTCATCCGCATGGCCCACTCGATCCCCGACTCGGTCGCGGTCGTCCTCGAGACGCCGGGGGGGCGGATCGTCCACACCGGCGACTACAAGATCGACCATACGCCCGTCGACGGCTTCCGCACCGATCTCGGCCGCCTTGCCGACCTCGGCAACCGCGGCGTCGACCTCCTGCTCGGAGACTCGACGAACGCCGAGCGACCCGGCGTGACGCAGTCGGAGCGAACCGTCGGTGAGGTCTTCCGCCAGATCATTCCGCAGCGGGAGGGGCGCATCTTGATCGCGTCGTTCGCCTCGAACGTCCATCGCGTTCAGCAGGCCATCGACGTCGCCTTGGAGGCGCGGCGGAAAGTCTGCATCGTCGGCCGCTCGCTCCGCAAGAACGTCAACATCGCCCGCAATCTCGGTTACATCGACGTACCGGACCACATCCTCGTGAAGCCAGAGGAGCTCACGGAGCTTCGTCCTGACGAGACGTTGATCCTCTGCACCGGAAGCCAAGGCGAGCCGATGTCGGCCCTCACGCGCATCGCGTACGGCGACCACCCGTCCGTCTTCGTCGAGGAGGGCGACACGGTCGTCATCTCGGCGAAGCCGGTCCCGGGGAACGAGCTGCGCGTCCACGACACGATCAACCGCCTCGCCCGCGCGGGCGCCGAGGTGCTGCACCAGGAAATCGCCCCCGTGCACGTCTCGGGTCACGGGCACGCGGAAGAGATCCGGACCGTGCTGGCAGTCCTCCGACCGAGGAACGTGATGCCGATCCACGGCGAGTTCCGCATGCTCGCCGCACAGGCCCGCCTCGCACGGGATGCGGGCGTGCCCGCGGAGCGCATCGTGCTCGCCGAGAACGGCACGGTCGTCGAGCTTGCGGACAGCGTGGCGCGCGCTGTCGACACGGTCGAGACCGGCCTCACCTTCGTGGACGGTCTAGGGGTCGGAGACGTCCAGGACGTCGCGCTGCGCGACCGCCGCCACCTGTCCGAGGACGGCGTCCTGATCGTCGTCGTGACGGTCGCCTCCCAGAACGGAAGGGAGATCGCGGCGCCGGAGGTGATCTCACGCGGCTTCGCGGAGCCGGGGCCGCTGCTCGATGAGGCGCGGGGGGAGGCCGAGCGCACGCTCGCCCGCTGTCTTGCGGAGGATATCTCGGAGCTCAAGCTCCTCCAGGAGCACATTCACGACGCCGTGGGACGGCTTATCCGAGAGCGCACCGGGCGCCGGCCGATGATCCTCCCAGTCGTCCTCGAGCTCTAGTCACCTCCCCGAGTTCCAGCGGAAGCCAGTCTCGGAGAGCGCAGGCTGGAGCGGGCTGCCGGGAAGCCCGGGCGCGGGCTCACGGCCGTTGTAGGCGCCCGGTGCGACGTCGTTCGGCGTATCCGGATGGAACAGCGAGGCGAGGTATTGGATCTGGCCGCGACCCGGGCCAAGCTCGAACTGGCCGCCGCCGTAGATGCGGATTCCGCGCGACTCGCAGTAGTCGTAGGCGTCGAGGAGGTTGCGGAGGCTGCCGAACCGGGACGGCTTGAAGTTGAGCATGCGAGGCGGGAAAGGAAGGGCGGCGATGTCCTCGGCCGAGTGAATCGGTTCGTCCCACGTGATCCGGTCTCGGTGGGGCTCGAGCACTGGGTCCGTCTCGGCCGTCAGCCCAGGATCCTCGAGCCAGGCAGAGGGGAAGCCGGTCGCGACGCGCGCGTAGAGGAGCGGGTCGGGCTCTTGGTCGACCGGCGTTCCCTTGTACCTGCCCTTGAGATCGAGCGTGTCGATCGCCCCGCTCCGGACGAGCTGCGCGACAAGCGCCTCGTCCCATGTGCTGCGTGGATCGAGCTTGAAGCGAAGCTTCGGGTTGAGCTCGAGCCAGCGTCGGACGGGTTCGTAGGAGGGCGGGTCTCCGAGGACCGGCGAGACCACGAACGTGACGGGCCGTGCCTCCCGCCCAACCACCTCGGCAAAGGACCGGCCTGCTTGGCGCAAGGCAAGGTCGAGCGCGGCGCTCTCGAACGCCCACCGCCGGTACTGGCGAAAGGCCCCGAGCCCAGGCCCGGCGGGGAAGAGAGCGAGCCTGTCTATAAGCGCGGAGAAACTGTCGAGCGTGTGTGAACCTTCGAGCGGGAGCGTCAGCCCCTCGCGCTGGAGCGCGATCTGATCGGTCTCGTCGTACGTGACGTCCTCGCCGACGCCTTCGTGGCGCCCGGCGCGCAGCCGAACGACGGTCGTGCGGCGTGTGAACGCGCTCGAGAGCTGGAGCTCGAGCCCTTTCAGGTCGTACGACTCTATCTCGACCGACATGCCAGCGAGAGGTTCGTAGAGGCCCACCGCGGCGGAACGGTACGCCTTTCGGACAAGTCGTGTAAGAGTTAGAGCTGTGCACGATTCGAACGGACACGGCTGGGCAAAGCTCGTGCGCTCGTACGGAGTCTCGGATGCGACCGCGACACGGCTCATCCGCTCGCTGACGGCGAGCGAGGCCGCCGCGCTCTCGTTTTGCCGGCTCCTCGAGCGCTGGGCGCGCGGCGAGCCCGAGCCCTGCACGCCCGAGAAGCGTCAAGCCGCCTTTCGCCGCGCCGCCGAGCGGGCGGAGACGGCCTTGGCCGGTCTCGAGGTGCCGCTCGGCCGCTACCTGCTCGAGCTCGAGGCCGACGACGCCGAGGGCCGTTCGTGGTACGGCGAGCCTGGAGCGGGGGAGGTGCTCGCCTGGGACGCCGTGCTCAAGCGCGCGGGTGTCGTCGCCTCGCCGGCCCGCGTCGCTCACGCGTACCTCGAGCTCGCCGTCCTCGTCCGGGCGCTCGAAGGTCTCTCGGCGTCTGCCCGCCTTGCCTCGGCGCCGGATCCGTCGTCCCTCTGGGCGGGCCTCTTCGACCTGCGCGAGAACCTGCTGAACGGCGCGGTGGACGACCTGCGCGCGCTTGCCGCCTGACGGTCACCTACAGACCAGATCGCGTTTCCAGGTCGCGGCCTTGCATCGCTCCGGGGGATGTGGGCTGCGAGGAAGGGGAACGTGAAGCCCAGCCTTACCGTCGTCGGCAGCATCAACCTCGACCTGGTCGCCCGCTGCAAGCGGCTGCCGCAGGCGGGCGAGACCGTTACAGATGCACGATTCGAACGTCATCCTGGGGGCAAGGGGGCAAACCAGGCCGTCGCGGCCGCTCGGCTCGGCGCCGACGTGAGGCTCATCGGCTGCGTCGGAAGCGACTCCTTCGCCGAGGAAGCGCTCCGTTACGTCGCCAAGGAGGTGCGCCCGGACATCTCGGTGGTCGACGGACCAACGGGTGTCGCGCTCATCGTGGTCGCCGCGGACGGCGAGAACGAGATCGTGGTCGCCCCGGGAGCCAACGCGGAACTCGTAGCCGAGCAGGTCGACTTCGGCGACGACGCGGTTCTCTGTCAGCTCGAGATCCCGCTCGCGGCTGTCGCCGCGGCCGCCGAGCGAGCCACGGGCTTCTTCGCGCTCAATGCCGCTCCGGCTCGTCCGGTGACGGCACACGTGATCGAGCGGGCCGACCTGGTGATCGTCAATCGCCACGAGCACGAGGTGCTCCCTCCGTACGACGGTCTGGTGGCGCTCACGCTCGGAGCGGACGGCGCGGTGCTGATGAAGGGCGGGGAAGAGGTGGCCCGCGCGTCCGCGCCGAGAGTGGAGGCCGTCGACGGCACGGCCGCCGGCGACGCGTTCACCGCTTGTCTGGTCGTCTCGCTCCTCGAGGAACGCTCATACGATGAAGCGCTGATTCGCGCGTGCGCCTCCGGCGCGCTCGCGGCGTCGCGCGCCGGCGCCCAGCCTTCGCTGCCTACGGCCCACGAGGTCGACGCCATTCTCGCACGGTGACCGTCCCCCTCCTGATCGATTGCGACCCGGGACACGACGACGCGATCGCGCTCCTGCTCGCGCTCGCAAGCCCCGAGGTCGAACTGCTCGGCGTGACCACGGTCGCCGGGAATCAGACGTTGGACAAGACGACCGCGAACGCGATTCGAGTCCTGGAATTCGCCCAACGCGGGGACGTGCCCGTCGCGCCCGGCGCCGACCGCCCGCTCGCGCGCAACCTCTTCCTCGCCGACTACGTGCACGGAGAGAGCGGCCTCGACGGCCCTGTGCTCCCGCCGCCGCAGGCGAAGCCCACGGAGGAGGAAGCCGCCGACTTCCTCGCCGCCCGTGCCCACGCCTCACCCGCGGCGGTTACGCTCGTCCCGATCGGCCCGCTCACGAACGTCGCCGTGTTCCTCGAGCGCCACCCGGCCGCGGCCAAGCGGCTAGAACGCATCGTCCTCATGGGCGGAGCGATCGCGGAAGGCAACGTGACGCCGGCGGCCGAGTTCAACATCTGGGCCGACCCGGAGGCGGCTCAGGCCGTCTTCCGGAGCGGCCTCGACGTGACGATGATCGGACTCGACGTCACCCACAGAGCGCTCGTCACCGACGAGCACGCCGAGCGTCTCCGCTCCGCGGGACGTGCAGGGACCATGGTCGCCGAGCTTCTCGACTTCTACTCCCGCTTCCATCGCGAGGTATACGACTTCCCCGGGTCGCCCATCCACGACGCCGTCGCGGTCGCGCACGTCGCCCGGCCTGGGCTCGTTCAGACCGTCCAGCGCAACGTCGAGGTCGAGACGGAGTCCGAGCTCTGCCGAGGCCGAACCGTCGTCGACCTTTGGCGGCGCACCGACCGCGAGCCGAACGCTCAGGTCGGTGTCGGGATCGATGCGGACGGCTTCGTCGAGTTCCTGATCGAGCGCATCGCCGCCTTCGGGTAGAAGGAGCCGCTCGCACGCCGACGAATCACCGCTCCATGGCGCAGAGGAAGCGCTCAACCCGCATGCGTCCACGAAGCCCCGCGCGAGTGCGGAAGTCGAAGAGGTCCCGGCGAGGGCGCGGACGGCAGCACCCCGAGCTCGTCGGCCTGGGGCTGCTCGCGCTCGGTTTCTTCCTCGCCGTGGTCGTGTGGCTCGAGTGGGACGGCGGCGTCATCGGCGGCCAGGTCAACGACGGGCTCGAAGCACTCATCGGGGCTGCGGCGGCGATCGTGCCGCTCCTCCTCATCGCGGTCGGAGCCCTGATGGTCGGGCGCGCATCCGTCGTCGAGGTCAAGCCGTTTCGCACCGGCCTTGCGCTCCTCACCGTCGGCGGGCTGACTGTGCTCGGCGAGCAGCGAGGCGGGGCGATCGGAAGCGGCCTCGACGTGGTCTTCGAGCGCCTCCTCGGCCAGACCGGCTCTTTCATTCTCGGTCTCTTCCTACTCTGGGCCGGCGTGCTCCTCCTCACCGGGGCCTCGTTGGGGGCGTTCCTCCGCCGTTCCGCCCGCGCCGCCCGGCAGACGGCCTCCGTCGCTCGTCGCACGGTCGAATGGGCCCGCGTGCCCATGGAGGACGTGTCAGGGGTCAGACCCCTGACAGGTCCGAATGGGCCGCCCGTCGACGGCGAGGCCGCGTACCCCGACGTCGTCACGGAGCGGCCCGCCGCACCGCCAGTGCTCCTCGAGCAGCTCGAGGAGCACGAGCCGGAGCCGGAGGCGGATGTGGACCCCGAGCCTAATCTCTTCGACCCGACGACGAGCGAGCACGCCGGCTACCGCCTGCCCGACCCAGGTGTCCTGAAGCGCTCGCGTCCGGTGAACGGCGAGCCGGCCAAGGCGACCGAGCGGACAGCTGAGGCCCTCGTCCAGGCGCTCGCCAACTTCGGCGTGGACGCGCATCTAAGCGGCCAGGTCGTCGGGCCGCGCGTCACGCGCTACGAGCTCCAGCTCGCGCCCGGGACGAAGGTCGGCAAGGTTGCTGCGCTCCGAGACGACCTCGCCTACGCGCTCGCCACCACCGAGATCCGCATCCTCGCTCCGATTCCCGGCAAGCAGGCCGTCGGCGTCGAAGTGCCGAACCTCGCGCCGAACGTCGTCACGCTCGGGGACATCTACGACGAGCTTCCAGCGACCTCGAGCCCGCTCTCAGTGTGGCTGGGAAAGGACATCTCCGGCTCCGCGGTGTGGGCCGACCTCGCCCGCATGCCGCACATCCTCATCGCGGGCACGACCGGCTCGGGCAAATCGGGCTGCATCAACACGATGCTCTGTTCGATCCTCCTCCGCGCCACTCCCGAGGAAGTGCGCATGATCCTCGTCGATCCGAAACGCGTCGAGCTCGGCCTGTACGAGTCGATCCCGCACCTGCTCACGCCCGTCGTCTCGAGCCCGAAGACCGCAGCCGCCGTCCTCGCGAACATCCTCACCGAGATGGATCGCCGCTACGAGCGCATGAGCGTGGCCCGGGCGCGGAACCTCGGCGAGCTCAACCGCGTCCTCACGCAGCGCGGCGAGCAGGCGCTCCCGAATCTGCTCGTCGTCATCGACGAGCTGGCCGACCTCATGATGATCTCGCCCCAGAACGTCGAGGACGCGGTCATCCGGCTCGCCCAGAAGTCGCGTGCCGTCGGCATCCACCTCGTGCTCGCGACGCAGCGGCCGTCGGTCGACGTCATCACGGGGATGATCAAGGCGAACGTCCCCTCGCGGATCGCGTTCGCGGTCTCGAGCCAGACCGACAGCCGTGTCATTCTCGATTCGGCCGGCGCCGAGAGCCTCCTCGGCCAGGGAGACATGCTCTTCAAGCCGCTCGGGACCTCGCGGCTCCAGCGCGTCCAGGGCGCCTTCGTGACCGAGGAGGAGATCGCGCTCATCGTCGACCAGTGTCGCGGCCAGCGGGAGCAGGAGCTCGACGAGTCGATGCTCGAGACGCCGGCAGCCCCCGAGCTCGAGGACGACCTCGACGGGGACTTCGACCCCGACGAGGACCCCCTGCTTGACAAAGCGATCGAGATCGTCGTACAGACCCAGACTGCCTCCGTCTCGCTCATCCAACGTCGCCTGCGGGTCGGCTACACGCGGGCGGGCCGCCTCATCGACATGCTCGAGCGGCGCGGGATTATCTCCGGCTACGAGGGCTCGAAACCGCGGCGCGTGCTCATCTCCGAGAACGACCTCGCGCGCGTCCTGACGGAAGCTTCCTCCTAACGAAGCTCCGGGTCGACCGTCCTAGACGGTGGAGCCGCCGGAGGAGTAGCATCCGGCGATTTCAAAAACCGGGAATGGATGACAGAGGAGGTTCAGTGAACGCAACGCGAAGGCTGACGTGGGTCATCTTCCTGCTCATGACCCTCGTCCTCGCGGTCGCGGCCGCCGGC
>WUUC01166186.1_pt1 | contig 12268 bp, 8 predicted proteins | sample 6278441 | NCBI WGS metagenome assembly WUUC01 (sample SAMN13675441, study PRJNA597444) | soil metagenome | isolation source: soil | place: USA: Washington | collected 2017-10 | reverse complement strand
TCACCTCCGAGCACCACCAGGGCGACGACCGCGCGCTCGTGCGTGAGGCGTACGACCTCGAGGCCCTCCGAGACGCTCACGGGGCGTTCATCCGGCGGTTTGGCGCCGAGCTCGCTGAACTCAGCGGCAACAGGGACGGCCTCGGGGACGCCCTCGGGGACGCCGAAGCACTCGCCCGCCGTCTACGGCTCGTGCACGCGTGGCGAAAGTTCCTCTTCAGCGACCCGGGGCTGCCGGTGGAGCTGACCCCCAGGGACTGGCTGGGTGTGCAGGCCACTGACGTCTTCCGCCGGCTGTACCGGCTCTATGAGCAGCCGGGCTGGCGCGCGTGGGACCGCATCGTCGCTCGAGCGGACCCGGACGGAGTCGCGCCCTGGCATCCGCGCTCCAACCTCGACCGCGTGCTGCCGGCCGCCCAGGCGAGCGGGCGCGCCGCCCTGGAGCGGCGCACCGAGGAGTTCCGCCAGCGCATCGCCGCCGGCCGGCGGGTCGAGGCCTCCTGGTGGATGCCCGAGGAGTACCGCAAGGTCGCCCTGCGGTTCATCGAGATGCATGCCAACAGCGAGCTCATGGGAGCGCTGCCAGAGCGGGAGTGGATTGCGCGGGCGCCGACGCTCCGGCGCAAGCGCTCACTGGCCGCGAAGGTTCAGGACGAGGTCGGCCACAGCCACCTTATCTACCGGGTGGCGCAGGATTTGGGCAAGAGCCGCGAGCAGATGTTCGAGGACCTCATCGCTGGGCGAACGAAGTTCCACAATGTCTTCCACTATCCGGCGGAGACCTGGGGCGACGTCGCGGTGATTGGCTTCCTCGTGGATGGCGCGGCCATCGTCACGCAGCGAGCGCTGCTCGACACCTCATATGGGCCGTACCAACGCGTGATGCGCCGCGTGGTGGCGGAGGAGTCGTTGCACTATCGCCACGGCGAGGACATCACCCTCGAGCTCGCCTCGGGGACCCAGGAGCAGTTCGAGATGCTTCAAGACGCGGTGAACCGCTGGTGGGAGCCCATCATGCACTTCTTCGGGCACAACACGCCGCGAGAGCAGGATGTGCCGCTCCAGTGGGGCATCAAGTCCCGCACGAACGAGGAGTCCCGCCAAGAGTTCTTCGGACAGTACGTCCCGAAGATGTGGGACATGGGTATCGAGATCCCGGACAGCGGCCTGCGCTACGACGCCGAGGAGAAGCTCTGGCGGTACAGCGAGCCCGACTGGGAGAAGATGAACGCGATCATCCGCGGCGAGGGCCCAATGACCCAGACCCGCCTGGCGTGGCGGCGGTGGATGCGGGAGTCGCACGCCTGGCTTCGCGTGGTCATGACTGGCGAGCCGGCCGGGGCGTAGTGCGGTCTAAGCGGAGTGCGGTGTAGGAGAACGACCATGCCGACGTTCGAGGTCTTCGGCCGGCGCAAGTGGGAGGACGGGCTCGCCCACGTCGGCACGATCGTCGCACCCGACCCGGACGCCGCGCTCCTGCTCGTCCGCGAGACGCACTTCCGCCATGGGGAGGGGGTGGACTACGCGGTCGTCCTCCGGGAGCACATTCACCGGCTGGTCGACCCCAGCATGCTCGAGCACACCGTCGATATGTCCTACCGGCGGCAGGAGGGTTACACCGGTTTCCGCGAGAAGCGCGAGCGGGCGCGGCAGGCCGCCCGTGCTCGGGGCCTGGGGTACCTCCAGGAGCGGCCCGTCCCCGGCCGCGCGGACACCGAGGAAGCGCCAGAGCGCCTGGTCAGGGGGAGGGCCACGGCGGGGAGGCGGGCGTGATGACCGGCACCGACGCGCGCAACGCCTACCTGCTGTCGATCGCCGATGACGAGCTCGTCATCGGCCACCGGCAATCGCACTGGACGGGGTTCGCGCCGTCGCTCGAGGAGGATCTCGCGTTCGCGACGATCTCGCAGGACGAGATCAACCACGCCGACGTGTGGTACCAGGTGCTCGTCGGCGGGGAACGCGCCGGGGTCGACGCCCTGGGGCTCGGCCGCCAACCGGAGGAGTACCGTCACGCGGTCCTGTGCGAGCGCCCGCCGGGCGACTTCGCGTACACGATTGCCCGGCAGTTCCTCTACGACCACTTCGACGCGGTGCGCCTCGAGGCGCTGCGGGACTCGGCCGACGATGAGGTCGCGGCGGTCGCACGCAAGCTCGCCCACGAGGAGCGCTACCACCTCCAGCACGCCGACGAGTGGATGGCCCGTATCGCCGGCGGCGGGGAGGAGCCGAGGCGCCGCCTCGGCGAGGCGCTCGGGCGGGCCTGGCCCGAGGCGCTGGGGCTGTTCGAGCCAACGCCCGGTGAGCAGGAGGTCGTCGCCGGCGGCGTGCTGACGGTGGGCTCAGCCGAGTTGCTCGGGCGCTGGGTCGACGTCGTCGAGCCGCTGCTTGCTGGGCTCGGCTACCGGGAGGTCGTCAGCGGGGTCGAGCGCGACCGCGACGGGGTATGGGCCCTGCCCGGCGGGTTCTTCGCCGAGCCGGCAGGCCGCCACGGGGTGCACACTGCCGACTGGATCGAGGACGTGTGGCCGGAGATGACGATGCTGTACCGCCGGTACCCGGGAGCCCGGTGGTGAGGCGGTGACACCGCCAGTGCTCTCGGCAACGCCCGACCTTGATGCCGTGCGCGACGCCGTCGCCTCCGTGCCGGACCCCGAGCTGCCCCCGGTCACCGTCGGCATGCTCGGGATGCTCCACGACGTACGGGTCGAGCACGACGGCTGGGTCGTCGTGGAGCTGCTGCCAACCTTCAGTGGCTGCCCAGCGATGGAGGTCATCGCCCGCGACGTCCGCGCCGCGGTCGAGCGGGTTCCGGGGGTCACGAAGGTCGACGTCCGCTTCCGCTTCGACCCGCCATGGAACACCGGTCGTATCAGCCGCGACGGGCACCGGGCGCTCGAGCGCTTCGGCATCGCCCCGCCCATGGGTGAGAAGCCCGCCACGGACCGGCCGGCGCGCCGCACCTCCTTGCCGATCTTCGGACTCGTCGCACGGCCGACCCCGTGCCCGTACTGCGGCTCGACCGACACGCAGCGGGACAGCCCGTTTGGCCCGACCCCCTGCCGCGCGCTCCACTACTGCAACGCCTGCCGCCAGCCCTTCGAGGCCTTCAAGGACCTGTAGCGAGCCACCCCAAAACCGAGAGCTGACCTATCTGGCGTTTCCGCCTGGCGGCGTGGGGGGAGGACAGCGCCGACCACACGGGCGCCGAGGGGAGTGGATGTCGTGGCACGGTGCGAGGTCTGCGGGAACGAGTACGACAAGGCGTTCCGGATCGAGCGTGACGGCGAGTCCCACACGTTCGACAGCTTCGAGTGCGCCATCCACGCCCTGGCGCCGACGTGCGAGCACTGCGGCTGTCGAGTCATCGGCCATGGCGCCGAGATCGACGATCGCATCTTCTGCTGCGCGAACTGTGCCCACGAAGCCGGCGTGGTGGGCCTGCGCGACCGCGGCGACTGACCCTTCTCCCCCCTTCTTAGGCCCCCACGCCGGCGAGGAGCGCTCGAACCTGCTCGACGGCCGCGGGCAGGTCAGCGATCGCCCGCTCGACCGGGCCGTCAGGGGTGAGGAACACGAACGCGACGCGGGCGACGCGCTCGCCGGTCGCGCGTTCGACGGCGAGGGCGTAGGCCGCGCCCTGCAGGCGGTAGCCGGCGGCTCGCTCGTCCAGGTCGGCGTCGCTGCCGGCGGTCTTGTAGTCGACGATCACGAGCCCCTCGGCGGTGCGGTAGAGCAAGTCGACGTACCCCTCGAGGGTGGTGTCCCCCATGGGGGCGGCGACGTACGTTTCCCGCCAGCGCGGATGACCGACAGCCTCGCGTACGGACGGCGCCACCAGCGCGGCGGCGGCCAGCGCGCGGATGTCCGCCTCGCGGCCGACCACCCCCTCCGCTGCTGCCTGCGCCGCGACCGTCTCCTCGAGCCCGGCGCCGGTGGCGAGGTCGACAGTCTGCAGGACCGCGTGCACCGCGCGGCCGACGGCGGTTCCGTAGCGGCCCTTCATCCACGGCGGCAGGTCCAGGTCGCGCGGGTCCTTCTCCGTTCCCGGGTCAACCCCGAGCCCGGCTCCCGGGGCGGTGGCGTCGGCGGGGTCGCCCGGGAGCTGCTGGCCAGCGAGGCGCGCCACGCCGGTAGCGCCGATCGTCCGTGGGCGTGACCCCGCCAGCACCACGGCGTCACGTTCGCGTTCCCACGCGGTGAGATCGGCCAGCGCTGGCGCACGCGGCCGCTGTTCACCGCCGGAACCCGCAGAGGCGAGAGCAGCGACGAAGTCCTCCTGGTGGGGCGCGTCGGCGCACACCTCGGCCAGGAGCTCCGCGTTCGTCCGCTTCTCCCGTTGAGGCTGCTGTTTGCGAGCCTTCCGGTGCAGCGACACCACGAGGTGGTCCCTGCTGCGCGTGCAGGCGACGTACAGCAGGCGGAGTCGCTCGTCGAAGCTCATCTGCTCATCGAGGGGCTCGAACGCCTTGAACTCAGGGCTCACCACGCCTCGCGCCTTGATACCCACCGTCCCGTCCAGCGGCCACACGAGCTGCACGCCCGGGCGGCGCCCCCGCCACGCGGTCGTGAGGCCGGAGAGGATGGTGATGGGAAACTCCAGGCCCTTCGAGGCGTGAATCGTCATGATCCGCACCGAGTCGTCGTCGGTCTCGGGCAGGACGGTCTCGGCGAGGCGCACGCTGTCGGACGCCTGCAGTCTCGCCCACGCGAGGTACTCACGCAGGGTGCCGCCCTCGGTCTCGCTCCAGGCCCGGCTCTGGTCGACCACGAAGCGCAGCCGCCGCCACAGGTCCCGCGGGCGGCCGCCGGCGAAGCCCAGCTCGAACAGGCGCCGGTCGCGGACGAGGCGGTCGAGCAGTTCACTTGGAGTGGCCCAGACGTGCTCACGGTGAAGCTCGGCGAGGTAGCGCATGGCCTCGCACACCGGGTGCGTCGCCGCCAGGTCGCCCGGGAGTGGCGCGAGGCAGTTCCACCTCCCCCCGGCCTGCCGGTAGGTGAAGAGGTCATCGTCACCGCACCCGAACACCGCCGAGCGCAGCGCGGTGACGAGCGCGAGCTGGTCGCTCGGGTCGGCCACGGCCCGCACGGCGGCGAGCAGGTCGCGGACCTCCCGCGTCGAGTAGACGAGGGAGCTCGTCTCTGCCCGGTAGGCGATCCCCCGCTGTTCAAGGGCGTGCTCGAGGGCCGGCAGGGAAGTGCGCGCCGGCAGCAGGATCGTAATGTCCCCCAGCCGTGCCGGCCGCCAGTCACCGGAGCCCGGCGCGTCCCCAGCGGCCCGCACGGCCCAGCGGCCCGCCACGGCCGTCGTGACGGCGTCGGCGACATCCGCGGCCTCACGCTCCCGCAGCTCGTCCGCGCTCAGCCGCTCGTCCGGGTGCGCGCGCCGGCCGAGCAGCGTGACCGGGGGGCCCACCAGCGGGGCGGCCCGCCCCGGCGCCGGGGCGAGCGGCTCGTACGCCGGCTGGGACCCCACCACGGGGGTGATGAGCCGGCCGAAGACGTGGTTGATCCAGTCGATGACCGGTGGGGTGGTGCGGAAGTTCGTTGAGAGCTGCAACGGCCGCGAGCCAAACGTGCCGCGGGCGTCGAGGAACAGCGCGATGTCGGCACGGCGGAAGCGGTAGATCGACTGCTTCGGGTCACCGACGAAGAACAGCCGGCCGGGGTCGACGGCGATGTCACGCCAGTGCTTGTCACCGGCGTTGGGGTCGCTGGAGCCGAGCAGAACCGCGAGCTCGACCTGGATCGGGTCGGTGTCCTGGAACTCATCGAGCAGGAGCCGGCGATAACGGCCCCGCAGCGCCTCACGGACCTCCGCGCCGTGCCGGCCACGCAGCAGTCCGCGTGCCAGCACCAGGAGGTCGTGGAACTCGAGGCGACCCTGCTCACGGCGCTCTCGCGCGGCCTCGAGCGTGAAGTCGCGCAGGGCGACGCCGAGTCGGTAGAGGCTGGCGACGGCGACGCGGTTGCGCAGCTCCTCACGTGCGCTGGCGAGCCTGGCCACCTGCTCCCGCAGCTCGGCGAGGTCGCAGCCGGGCCAGTTGCCCTTCAGGCCGAAGCCGCGCACCTTGAACGTCGGGCGCCGCTCGCCGAGGAGGCGGAGCTGTTCGTACTCATCGGGCGCTTCGCGGAGCCGCCGGGCGTAGGTCGCGATCTCCTCGAGCCGGGGCAGCAGCGTGTCGTCGGCCTTCACGCAGGCCGCGGCCCGAGCGACGACGCCGTCGAGCTCGGCGAGGAAGGCGTCGATCGGCAGTGGTGGCGGTTCCTCGGCGGGCCAGCGGACGCGTTCCGCCACGAGGTCCCAGTTCTCGCCGAACGCGGACGCGAGGTCGCGCAGGTGACCGAGGTCGACCCCGGCGGCGTGGCCGAGCAGCAGGCTGCGGCTGAGCGCGGGGTCATCGAGCAGCGCTTCCCGGAAGCGGCCCCAGCGCTCCTCGAAGGCGATCTCCGACGCGACCTCGTCGAGGACCTCCACGTTCGGCGGCAGCGCGGCCTCGATCGGGCGCTCCGTGAGCAGGCGCTGCGCGAACGCGTGGAGGGTGCCGATGGCGGCGCCGTCGACCTGCTCGAGCGCCGCGCGCCAGCGGCCGCGCGCTCCCTCGTCGGCGGCGGTCGCGAACCGATCCTCGCACCTGTGGCGGATGCGGTCCCGCAGCTCTGCTGCCGCCTTCTCGGTGAAGGTAATGGCCGCGATGTGGCGCATCGGGATGCCCGTACCGACGAGCGCGACCACGCGCTCGACGAGGGCGCGGGTCTTCCCCGACCCGGCGCCGGCTTCGATGAAGAGCGTCTCCTCGAGACCGCCGTCCCCGTCCGCTCCGGTGATCCGGTCGCGGACCGCCTGGTCCGCCAGCGCGGTCATGCCGCTTCGTCTCCCGGTTCGCCGTCGAGGACCTCCGGCTCCGCCAGGGCGACGTATCCGGCGAGTGCGGGGTCCAGGCGCTTGCGTTCCCAGTCCCGCCAGCGATCGGCCGTCCCCAGTCCATCCGAATCGCAGAACGGGCATTCGACGAAGGCCGTCCACCCGGGCTCCGCCGGATGGGCGGGGAACACGCCGTCCTCCACGCCCCGCACGACGCTCCGCAAGACCGCCGCAAACCTGCCCAGCACCTCCGTGCTCAGGTCGTAGCTCACGGCCTTGAAGTCCCCCTTCGTCGTGATGAACCAGTACTCCGCGCGAACCGGGGCGTCCGGCACGCCGAGGTATGCCCGCGCCGCGAGCGCGTAGACGGGCAGCTGCAGCCTCGTCCCGCGCAGATCCGGATCCTGGTCGGACAGTCGCTTGTACGCCGAGTCGCCGCCGGTCTTGTAGTCGGTCACGAGCAGCCCGCCCGACGCCACGTCGAGCCGGTCGAGCTTGCCACGAAAGCGAACACGGCGGTCGTCACCGAGGTCGATCTCGATCGGGCCATGGGCGGCGGGCGCGAGCCCGAAGCCGAGCTCGACGGCGACCGGACGGGCGCCGGACGCGGCACGGCGCCGGTCATCCCGGTCACAGAAGCGGTCGAGGTCGAACAGGATGCGGCGGCGGTCCCGTCCCCATAGCACCGGATGCCCGGTCAGGCCCATGGCGCCGTAGTTGTCGCACCATCGCTCCCCGATCTCCCGTAGCCGCGCGCGCGCCGCGGGGGGCCACGGCGCGGAGGGGTCCGGTACGCCGGCCGCGAGCTCCTCGGCAAGCCACTCCTCCAGCACGCCGTGCACGAGCTCGCCGAGGTCGCGGGGGCTGATCTGGAGCAGCTCCTCGGGGTTCTCGGCCACCTGGACGCCGAGGACGTGCTCCAGGAGGTAGGCGTGGGGACAGCGCGCCCAGGTCTCCAGCCGCGTCGGCGCCACGACGGTCGCGGCGGGCGAGGGGATGCCGGCGCGCAATGCCGCCAGGTTGCCGTCGAAGCGGGTGAAGCGGTCACTGCGGCGTGCGCAGACGAGCTCGGCGCCCCGGCGAAGAACGGGGTCTCCGGCGACGAGCGGGTGGCCGGTGAGCGGCCGTCCACCGGCTGCATGGTCGAAGAGGCTGCGCAGGGCGTACTCCTGCCGCGTGCTCGGGAAGGCCGCCCGTCGGACGCCGCCGGCGAAGGACTCGACGAGCTCGAACCATGGCGCCTGATCCGGGAGGCAGCGCCGGGTTCCGGCCGGCTCGGCTACCCGCAGACGCTCGACGCTGTCCAGCAGCCACCGGGACGGCGGCCGCTCCAGGCTGCGGCGCAGGTCCCCACGCGGGTAGGACAGGACCCGCTCCCTCGCGGAGGCGGCGAGTGCGGCGAGGAGCTGGCGGTGCTGGGCGTGGGTGCGCTGCTCCCTAGGGGGGAGCTCGTCGGCGATGACGGCGCGATCGGCGTCGGGCAGGAGGGAGTCCTCGCGTCGCCATGAGGGCAGCACGCCCTCGGCGAGGCCGAGGACGATCACGAGATCGAGGTCGACCCCGAGGGCGGCGCCTACCCGGCCGACCAGCAGGCCCTCGCCGAAGCGGCCGACGCGTCCCAGGTCCGCCTCGAGCTCCAGCTCGAGGGTGCGCTGGAAGAGCGCCAGGGTGGGGTCTGCCTCGATCCGGTCGAGCACCGTGAGCCGATCGAGCGCGGTGTCCACCTTCTCGGCCGCGACCCGCTCGATCTCGGGCCAGCGCCCCCGCCGCTGCGCATCCCCGAGGTAGCGCTCGGCGAGAGCCCGTGCCCAGCCGACGAGCGCCGTCCACGAGCGGCACGCGCGCCCGCGCTCGACCCGCTGCATGAGCGCGAGGACGAAGCGACGCAGGGCCTCCGCGTCGTCGGCCTCCCGCCGCCAGCGCTCGATGAGGCCGGTTCGCGGTTCGACGGCCGCCTCTTCGCGGTCGGCGGCGCCGCGTTGCTGGCCGGCGAAGCGGCGCAGGCGGCCGTCCCAGTCGGCTCGTCCCCGCACGACCCCCGCCTCGCGGCTGGCGCGCTCCCAGCGCTCGGCCGGGACTGTCGCTCCCTGCTCGTCCCGGATGGGAGCGCCGCCGACCAGTCCGAGCACGTCCTGCCGGCGGTACCCACGGTCCGCGAGGGCGATGACCTCGAGCAGCCAGCGGCCGAGCAGCCGGTCGGCAAGCGGTCGGACGGCGCCGCCGTTGTACGCGATGCCCGCGGCGCGCAGATGCTCGTGGGCCAGCCGGGCGTACGGCTCCGGGTCGGGGTACAGCAGCGCCATACGTTCCAGAGGGATGCCGTCGCGGAGCGCGTCGACGATCGTGCGCACCGCCTGACGGACCTCCTCGTCCGCGTCCGAGACGGACACGACCCGGGTCGCCACGGGTGGGATTGGCTCCGGCTGGGAGGACCCCGGCGTGGAGCGCTCCGGCGGAGAGGGCTCCGAAGACGCGGCGCCCCCAGTGCCACCCAGCCGTCGCACGACGCGGACGACGTCCGCATCGGCCCGTTCCACGCCGGTGAGGCCGGCGATGATTTCCACAGGCGCGACGGCGGCCACGGCCCGCAGCAGCTCCGTCGCTCCGCCGGCGAGGTGCTGTGGGAGGTACAGCAGGATGACGCCGAGGTCGGGCAGTACTGGACTGCCCTCCCGCACCGCCGCGCCGGCGGCGTCCATGAGGTCCGCCTCGTCGTACCAATCAGAGGCGAGCGTGGTGCGGACGAGCCCGTGGATGCGCACGACGTCCGCGGCGCGGGCGCCGCGAGCGGCAAGGCGCGCCAGGCGCTCCTCGGACACGTTCGAAAGCTCCCGGTGCGCACCCACGAGCGCCGCTTCGGTGGCCGGGTGCCCGGCCACCGAGGCGAGGCGGCCGGGGTGGACGGCGAGCGCGCGGCGTACCGCGGCCGCCACCACGGGCGTGGACACCGGCCGCCGCCCCGCGGCGGCGAGCCTGGCCGCACCGAGCAGCTCGGCCAGCCGGTAGAGCGTCAGCAGGGTGAGCCCCGCGACGCCCGCCTGGCCGCCGGTCAGGGCACCGAGACATCCCGAGGCGAGCAACCGCCGCACGCTGACGCCGACGTAGTTCGTCGGCACGAGCACACTCACCGGGCGGAGCGGGTCGCCTCGTTTCACCTCCGCGATGCGGGCATGCAACAGCGCGACGGCCTGGCGGCCGTAGGGCGTGTACCGAACAGCGATTCCCATAGCGGAATCGTATGAAGGGGGTGCGACAACATCGGGCAGGCCGCACCTGCACCCAGGTTCTTCCGAAGGATGGGCGATCCCGTGACCCCGGGTTCAGGCCGCACAGGGGATGAGGTGGCGGCGCGCCCTCCAGCGAAGTTGAGGGACGACGCGCAAGCCCTCGTCCGCGAAGGCCTCATCGAAGGCGACCGCGACGTCGGCGCCGTCGCGGCCATGATCGGGAACCCGGCCAGTCGACGAGGGCTACTTCGCGGCGGTATGCGGCGGAGCATCTACCCACACAACCCGAAGAACCGGCACGCCGGCCGGCCCAAGACCCGACGCGCAGGAGGAGGTTGCCGCGGTGAGGCCAGGAGCGGCCGTCCGCTGGAGATGGGTATGGTGCGCCTGCGGAGCGGAGCGTCGCACGTCCCCCTGAAGCGGATCCCGCTGGCAGTGCCGAACCGAACCGGACCCACGACGGACCGCGGGACGATGGGAGGACCGGTGATCTCGTACCAGCCCAGCCCCGATCGCTACCTGCGGATGTTCTACCGCCGCTGTGGGCGCAGTGGCATCCAGTTGCCGGCGGTGACGCTCGGGCTATGGCAGAACTTCGGCGCCGATACGCCACACGCAACGGCGCGACAGATCGTCCTGCGGGCCTTCGACCTCGGCATCACCCACATAGACCTGGCCAACAACTACGGGCCGCCGCCGGGATTCGCCGAGGAGTCGTTCGGACGGATTCGATTCTCCGCGAGGATCTCGGCCGCTACCGCGACGAGCTCCTCGTGTCGACGAAGGCCGGCTACGACATGTGGCCATCACAGCCGTTACGGCGACGGCGAAGCCGTTGGTGAGGGCGTGCAGCGCAACGGCGCGCTTGATGTGGCCATCGCGGACGGCGATGGCGCCGTACACCGTAGGCGATCCCACCGACGGTGATCGCGGGACGGCCCGCCATGAGTTGGGGTCCGAGCAGCCCGAGGACGCCGGCGAACACAGCGGCGCTCACCAGCACTGCGGCGCCGATCGCAAGCGTCGAGGGCCAGCGGAGCCCGCTGCGCGGACGCCGATGCCGAATCCTGCCCGCCGTCAGAAGGACCGTGCCGTTTGCGCGTCGAACCCGCCCTTAATGACGACCACTTCGACCGGGTAGCCCTCCATCTCCTCGGGCACCCTCTCCCGGACCGAGTCGTAGAGGACGTGGACCAAGACGGCGTCGGCTCCGATCGCCGTCCGGGTATGGCCGATGCCGATGACACCGTCAATTGCGAGCAGCCTCGGCCCGTTTCGCTCCAGCACCCCATCGATGGGTGAGGTCGGCTGTGGGTTGGGGGTGAACGCTGAGACTGCGGCCTCCCCACCATCGGCGCCGGGCTCCAGAAAGCCCTGGCCCTGCGTACCTTGCATCCAGACCACCCTCAGGAGGAACAGCGCTCCTATAGCGACCAGAACCAAGAGTGAGATTCTACGCCCGTCTCTTATCAGCACGCGCGCCTCCCCTGTCGCCCCGCCGCCGCCCGGATGGGCGGGGCATCAGGTTCGACGCGCGCGCAGCCGGTTGCGTTCCCTGATCCACGACATCGGGAGGGGCACGCACTCGATCGGGCGGTGCGCTCCGCTTGTCCCCCTTGACGTAGCGGTTACGGCTGGCTGGGATGGTCCCTGCTGCAGAGGAACTGGAGAACCTTGCCGAGGTGTGCCTGGACGTCGATGACCTCGGTGGCTATGTAGCTGCCACTGTTGAGGAATCCAGCCTTCCAGAACTCCAGCCTGAGAGTACTCGACCGAGCGGATGCAGCGGTGAGGTCGGTGGTCGGGAACTTTTGATCATCCACGGTGCCCAGCGTCCGGATCCTGAACCAGTTCCCGAAGAGAGGGCGTCGATCTCGATTTTCTTCCACCAAGTGATGTGCTCGGCCACGGTGAGCCGAATCGTGAGTTGGTTGGGCAGCCCATCGGTGACAAGATAGTGCCACCTGTCCCAGCCGTTGTCGACGAACGTGCCGAGGCCCTCAAGCTGCGCTGCGGCTCGGTTGTCGTTCTGCAACTGCTCCTCGAGCGTGTAGCTGGGCACGTAGTTGGCAGGCGCCGGCTCGGTCGGAATATTAAAAGTATAGGAGCCAAGTGGGCTGGGGCCAGGAGGGGCCGACTTGATGAGGGACTTGCTGAGACATGATTACTCCTTTCTA
>WUUC01157958.1_pt1 | contig 12268 bp, 8 predicted proteins | sample 6278441 | NCBI WGS metagenome assembly WUUC01 (sample SAMN13675441, study PRJNA597444) | soil metagenome | isolation source: soil | place: USA: Washington | collected 2017-10 | reverse complement strand
CGGCGAGCTGCTGGCCCTCGATGTACTCCATCACCAGGCCCAGACCGTCCACATCGGACACGATGTCGTAGACGCGCACGCAGTTCGGGTGGTGCACCGCGGCCAGCGCCCGTGCCTCGCGCAGCATCCGTTCCTCGGTCTCCGCGTCCGGCGCGTGCGCGATCTTCACCGCGACGGTCCGGTCGAGCTGGGTATCGACGGCCAGCCACACCGTGCCGAACCCGCCGTGGCCGAGCGGGCGCACCTTGCGGAACCGGCCGCCCGCGGCCTGCAGCACGCTGGTGCGCTCGAGGTCGCGCGGGGTGAACGGGAGCGGACCCGGGTCGGCGGCCAGCTTGGCGAGTGCCGCGCGGTCCGGCTCCGGTTCACGCAGCGGCGGGCGCATGGGCGGTGGGGTGCGGGCCAGCTGCGGTGCCGGGCGGTACGGCGGCGGGGGTGGACCGGCCGGCTCCGGACGCCGGTAGGCGCGCTCGATGACCGACCAGCTCGGCGGGCCGACGATCAGGACCGGGATCATGCCGAGGATCGCCACCGGCAGGAAGCCGAGCCACAGGTAGATCGCGACGCGGGAGCCCATCGGCGCGGAGAGCAGGATCATCATCAGGAAGGGGATCCAGAACAGGCGCGCCGGCCACTTCGGGCCCCGGCGCAGCGCCGCGCGGGCCTGCAGCCAGACGAAGAGCAGGCACAGCCCGGGCACCACGACCAGCGTGAGGATGTGTACGAGGAGCTTCGGCCCGCCCTCGAAGGGATGGACCAGCACTTCGTATACGTTCGGCTGCCGGCCGAGGTAGAACCGTTGCTCGCCGACCCAGCAGTACGTGTCGTTCAGGGTGCGCAGGTCGGTCGCGCTCAGCCCGGTGACCTGGTCGCCGGCCGCGGCCGCGCTGAACACCGCCGAGGTGCCGAGCGCGAGGACCCACGGCAGCAGAAACGCGAAGAACAGCCCGACGAGGCCGAAGACCGTCAGGGTGACCGCGTTGTAGGTGTTGCCGGTGCCTTTGCGAGCCAGCGCCACGAAAAGCGCGCCAATGACCGGCAGCAACGCGATGAGCGCTCCGGTAGTGGCCGTCGCCCACACCCAGTCACCAGGGCAGACACCCGGACCGAAGATCCGGTGGGCGAACGAGAGTAGCGAACCCGCCAGCTGTACCAGAGAATCCACCGCTCCCTCCTCTCCCCGCACCACTTGCCAGACTAGGCGAAGGACGTCACGACACGGGCCAAGGTTGCGCTGGCGCGGCATGATCTCCCCTATGGGCACCTACCGCGATGCGTATACCCAAAGCCTCACCGATCCCGACGGGTTCTGGCTGGGCGCGGCGTCCTTGGTCGACTGGGACCGACCGCCGACCCGAGCCCTGGATGACTCGACGGCGCCGCTGTACCGGTGGTTCCCGGATGGCCGGCTCAATACGTGTCACAACGCGCTGGATCGCCATGTGGCTGACGGGCGGGGCGATCAGCCTGCGCTGATCTACGACTCGCCGATGACCGGCGCGGTGACCCGGTACACCTATCGTGAGCTGCGGGACCAGGTTGCGCTGTTCGCCGGGGTGCTCGCCGGGTTGGGGGTGGCCGCCGGGGATCGGGTGATCATCTACATGCCGATGGTGCCGCAGGCGGTGATCGCGATGCTGGCGTGCGCTCGGCTCGGTGCGGTGCATTCGGTGGTGTTCGGCGGGTTCGCGCCTCGGGAGTTGGCGAGCCGGATCGAGGATGCCCGGCCGAAGGTGATCGTGGCGGCGTCATGCGGCCTTGAGCCAACGCGGGTGGTCGAATACCGGCCGATCATCGCGGACGCGATATCGTATACGATGCACAGTCCAGACCATGTTGTTGTGCTGCAACGGGATCAGGCGCCGGCCGAGCTCGCTCCCGGCGACGTCGACTGGGACGAGGCAATGCGTGACGCCTCGCCGGTGGACTGCGTACCGGTGGCGGCTACCGATCCGCTCTACATCTTGTATACGTCCGGCACTACCGGGAAGCCGAAGGGCGTGGTGCGCGACAACGGCGGGCACGCAGTAGCCCTGGCCTGGTCATTGCACAACGTATACGATGTGCACGCCGGCGACATCTGGTGGACGGCGTCCGACGTGGGATGGGTCGTCGGACATTCGTATATCGTATACGCTCCGCTGATCGTTGGCGCCACGACCGTGCTCTACGAGGGCAAACCCGTCGGCACGCCGGACGCCGGCGCGTTCTGGCGGGTGATCTCCGAGCACAAGGCCAAGGCGCTGTTCACCGCGCCGACCGCGTTCCGTGCGATCAAGCGGGCCGACCCGGAGGCGAAGCTGCTCGCCGACCACGACCTCGCCGTGTTCCGGACCCTGTTCCTGGCCGGCGAGCGGCTCGACCCGGAGACCTACCACTGGGCCAGCGAGCACCTCGGCGTGCCGGTCGTCGATCACTGGTGGCAGACCGAGACCGGCTGGCCCATCTGCGCCTCTCCTCGCGGGCTGGAGGAACTGCCGATCAAGCCCGGCTCGCCGAGCGTCCCGATACCCGGCTACGACGTGCGGATCCTGGACCAGTCGGGCGCCGAGTTACCACCCGGCCAGGAGGGGGCGATCGCCATCAAGCTCCCGCTACCCCCCGGCACCCTGCCCACCCTCTGGGGCGACGACGAGCGCTACATCGAGTCATATCTGTCGCAATACCCCGGCTACTACCTCACCGGCGACGGCGGCTTCATCGATGCCGACGGCTACGTGTTCGTGATGGGCCGTACCGACGACGTGATCAACGTGGCCGGCCATCGCCTGTCCACCGGGTCGATGGAGGCGGTGCTCGCCGCGCACCCCGCGGTCGCCGAGTGCGCGGTCATCGGTGTGCGCGACTCGCTGAAAGGCCAGCTGCCACGCGGTTTCGTGGTTCTCAAGGCAGGCGTGTCGATCGACGAGGCGATCCTGCGCGATGAGCTGGTCGCCTCGGTGCGCCGGGAAATCGGCCCGGTGGCGGCATTCCGTGATGTGTCCGTTGTGGACGGACTGCCGAAGACCCGGTCCGGCAAGATACTGCGCAAGACCATGCGCGGCATCGCCGACGGCCGTGACGAGCCGGTGCCCTCGACCATTGAGGATCCGTCGGTGCTCGACGCGCTTCGCCCGATCCTTCGCGCGAACTGAACCGGGCAGCCGCATTAGCCGTGTGACGGTTACACCCCCTGCGGTGGCCATGGACAACGGTTAATGTCAGGATGAGCCTGTGCGTACCTCTCCAACCCGGTCGTGGCGCGGAATCAGCGCCGAGGACCGGCGGACCGAGCGGCGAACCACGCTGATCGAGGCCGGCCTTGAGGTCATCGGCACCCAGGGTTGGGCGAACACCACGGTGCGACGGGTGTGCCGGCAGGCCGGCCTGACCGAGCGGTACTTCTACGAGAGCTTCCCCGACCACGAGGCGCTGCTGATCGCGGTCTACGAGCACGTGCTGGTCGAGGGCATCGGCAGGGTGCTCGCCGCGGCGGCCAAGGCACCGCACGACATCCGGCTGACCGCGCGGGCCGGCATCGAGGCGGCCGTCGAGCTGCTGATCGACGATCCGCGCAAGGGACGGGTGCTGATCCTGGAGGCGACCGGCAATGAGACGCTGCAGCGCCGCCGGCAGGAGGCGGTGCACGCACAGGCCGCGCTGCTTTCCGAGTTCGCCAAGGATTTCTTCGGCGATCGCCCGCCGGATCCGACCGACAGCTACCTGACCGCGCTCGCGTTGGTCGGGGCGCTGGCCGAGGTGGGCAGCGCCTTCCTGGACGGCCAGCTCGAGGTTTCCAAGGACCGGCTGATCGACCACCTGACCGAGCTCTTCGTGGCATCCGCGCTGGTCTCCACGGCTCATCACCGCTAGTTATTGTGCGGCAACCGCTAATTGGTCTATACCTGTGAGTTGGACCCTGCCAGTCGGGCACCTCGAGGAGGACCCGTGAAGACCCTGCTCAATCGCCATCCACTACTACTTGTTGGGCTGACCGTTGCCGCCGTGGTCGGCGCTGTTACGTCCGTTCCCGCGTCGGCCGACATGTCCGCCAAGGGCGCGATCACCTCGGTCGTACCGGCGCCGGTCTCGGTCAACGCCGATTCGAGCGCGAGCTTCACCATCACGCGGTCGACCAAGATCGTCACCCAGCCCGGCAACGCCGAGGTCGCCGCGGTGGGCCGCTACCTCACCGACATTCTCCGGCCATCCACCGGGTTCGCACTGCCGATCTCGAACTCCGGCAAGGGCAATGCGATCTCCCTGCTGATCGGCGGCGCCGACGGCCGGGTCGGCAGCGCCGGCTACGACCTGCGGGTGGCACGGTCGGGTGTGACCCTTCGGGCGAACACCGCGACCGGCCTGTTCTCCGGCGTGCAGACGCTGCGCCAGCTGCTACCGGCCAAGGTGGAGAGCAAGACGCGCCAGTCCGGGCCGTGGACCGTGTCCGGCGGCCGGATCGTCGACTTCCCGCGCTTCGGCCACCGCGGTGCGATGCTCGACGTGTCGCGCCACTTCTTCAGCCCGGTCGAGGTCAAGCGCTACATCGACCAGCTCGCCCAGTACAAGATCAACGTGCTGCACCTGCACCTGGCGGACGATCAGGGCTGGCGAATCGAGATCAAGAGTTGGCCCCGGCTGGCGACCTTCGGCGGGAGCACCGAGGTCGGCGGTGGACCCGGTGGTTTCTACACCCAGGACCAGTACCGAGACCTGGTCGCCTACGCCGCTTCCCGGCACATGACGGTCATTCCCGAGATCGACATGCCCGGGCACACGAACGCCGCCCTCGCCTCCTACGCCGAGCTGAACTGCGACGGTGTCGCCCCGCCGCTCTACACCGGGACCGACGTCGGGTTCAGCTCCCTGTGCGTCAACAAGGAGATCACGTACCGGTTCCTGGATGACGTACTGCGGGAACTGGCGGCACTAACTCCTGGTAAGTACCTGCATATCGGTACGGACGAGGCGCACGCCACCACCCCGGCCGACTACCTCACGTTCATCAACCGCGTGATGCCGATCGTGGCCAAGTACGGCAAGACCGTCACCGGCTGGCACCAGTTCCTCAAGGCCACCCCGCCCACCTCGGCGGTGCCGCAGTACTGGGGTCTGGAAACCTCGGACGCCGACATCACCGCGGCGGCCAACCGGGGCAACAAGATCCTGCTGTCCCCGGCGAACAAGGCCTACCTGGACATGAAGTACAACTCGAGCACTCCGCTCGGGCTGAGCTGGGCGGGCTTCATCGAGGTGGACACCGCCTACGGCTGGAATCCCGGCACCTACCTGCAGGGTGTGCAGGAGCGGTCGATCATCGGCCTGGAGGCACCGCTCTGGTCGGAGACGCTGGAGAACAGCGACCACATCGAGTTCATGGCCTTCCCGCGTCTCCCGGCCTATGCCGAGCTTGGGTGGTCGCCGTGGTCCACCCACGACTGGAACAACTTCCGGCAACGGCTGGCCACGCAGGGTCCCCGCTGGACCGTGCAGGGCATCGATTTCTACCGCTCGACCCGGATTCCTTGGGCGACAACCGGCTAGCTGACGATTTCCACTGTGCCGCGGTGACGGGCCCGCTCGGCGGCGAAGACCGCGAGATGGGTCTCCAGGGACTCCTGCGGGCCCGAGAGGATCGACGACGGATCGCCGGTCGCGACGGCGGTGGTGAAGGCCTTCATGAGGCCGGCGTCACCACCGCCGTGGCCGGTTCCGGCGTCCATGCCGAGGGATTCGGCGGTGAGCTCCTCGGTCTGCCCGGTGGTGAAGTCGTAGATCGACAAGCGTTCGCCGTCACCGTCGATGGTGCCCCGGGTGCCGAAGATCTGCGTGCGGCGATCCAGGTGTGCGGTGAAGCCGACCATCTGGAAGGTGGCGGTGGCACCGCCGGCGAACTCCATCGACACCACCTGGTGGTCGACGACGTCGTTGTCGCTCGAGTACACGCACCGCCCATAGGGTCCGTCGCGCAACGCCGTGAGCACCGACTCCTCGGTCACCTCATCTACCAGGACACTTACCGGCCAACCGGTACGTCCTCCACGGACCATACCGATGTATAGGCGGGTACTGCTGTAGGCACAGTTACTTTCCACCGCCCAGTCAAGGCAGCGGTCGGCGGCACCTGCCGGCTTGTTTTCCGGCCTGAAGTGCGTGAGCGAGCCGAAACTGGACACCCGCTCGATCGGTTGGCCGATCACGTGGCGCAGCCAGTCGATGTCGTGGCAGGACTTGGCCAGCAGCATGAACGAGGCCTCGTCCGAGCGCCGCCAGTTGCCGCGGACGAACGCGTGCGCGTAGTGCCAGTAGCCGACCGGCTCGAGATGCTGCACGCTCTGCACGGTGCCGATCCGGCCGGTGTCCAGGACGTGCTTGAGCAGCGTCGTGTAGGGGCGGTAGCGCAGCACGTGGCACACCGCGAAGAGCACGCCTGCGTCGGACACCGCACGCACGAGCCGGCGGCACTCCTCCTCGGTCGGCGCGAGCGGCTTCTCCACCAGCAGGTGATAACCCTTGTCCGCCAACAAGATCGCCGGCGCCACGTGCTCGGTGTCCTTGGTCGCCACGATCGCGGCGTCAGCCAGCTTCGGCACCTCGGCGAACTCCTGCCAGCTCGAGAAGACGTTCTCCGGCGGGACCTTGTGCCGCATGGCGAGCGCGGTCCGCTGGTGCTCCCGGGGCTCGGCGACCGCGACCACCCGCGCCAGGCCAGGGTTCTCCGCGATCCACCGGGCGTAGGTGTTCCCCCGGTCGCCGGCCCCCACCACGGCGAAGGTGATCACCGATCCTCCTTGGTGCGCTTACGAAAGCTGGACACGATGACCGACGCGGTGACCGCGAGCGGCGTGTCCAAGGTACGCACGCGATCATGCAGCACCGCCGCGTTGGTGTGCCAGGAACTCGGCCCCATCGCCACGGCCGCCACGATGTCACTGTGGGACAACGACATGGTGAACTCCCAGTCGTCCTCACTGGACAGCTGGCAGTACGGCGTGAGAGCGGACTCGATCCGTTCCTGCTTCTCCGGCTCGATCTTGAGCAGGTCCAGCTTCCAGACCAGCTCGATCAGGTGCCGGCTGGTCGGCGAAACCACGATCAATATGCCGGTGTCACACAGGATCCGGTGGATCTCCGCCGGATTGCGTGGCGCGAAGATGCTCAACACCACGGCCGCCGACCCGGTCCGCACCGGCAGCCCCTGCCAAACGTCGCAACCGATCGCCGCGGCCCGCTCATGCGCCCGCGCCGCTCGCCGCAACGCGTACTTGGACACATCGAGCGCGACACCGATCCGTCCCGGCAGCATGTCCAGTACGGAGGCGAGGTAGTGCCCGACCCCGGCGCCGATGTCCACCACACAGCCGGCCTGCCGGTCGGCGGTGGCCCGCTGCGCCGCCGCGGTGACGGCCCGCTCGATTGGCCCGAAGTGCCCGGCACCGAGGAACTCGGCACGAGCGGCGATCATCGCCGCAGTGTCACCGAGTATGCCGGATGACTTGCCAGGCAACAGGTTCACGTATCCTTGCCGAGCGATGTCGAACGTATGTGCTGTGGCACAGCGCAACGAGGAGCCGACCTGGGTCAACTCCGATGCGCAGTGCGGACATGCCAGAAACGGCAGCACATCGGTGAGCATCTGGCTCACGCTACCGCCACCAAGAGCTCAGGCGGGTAGACCATTCTGGCTCGCTGGCCCAGCACGGCTCCGCCTTGCGGCTCAGCCATGCTGGCCCCGCTCCTGATCGACGGCGCCTACCCGCACGAGCTCTATGCGGTGCGGGCGGCAAGCCGCTCGATCCTGTCCAGTCGGTCGAGGTGAATCTCCGCCTCCGGCTTGATCAACACGCTGCGCAACACCCGCGCCGCTTCGGCGTCGTGCTGGATCTTCGGATGCCGGCGCGCGAACGCCGTCCCATCGACCCGCAGCGCGCTGAGGAACACCGGCTCGTGCTCGGCCTTCATCCCCTCGGTCAGCACCCGCTCCGACGCCGCGTCGATCGCGGCCAGCGAGGTCGCCGCCGTGGGGAAGTACGTCACAATGTCCAACTCCGGCGGCTGATACAGCGTGAGATGCGCCGAGTCCTCGATGATCTCCGCCCACTTCTTCGCCGCCCGCCGGCTCGCAACCAGAAACTTTCCAAGCCCATCCGCGTTCAGTGGCAACACCCGCAACGTCAACCAGAACGCCGCGGCCGCCGCACCGGCACGCGAGCACTCCAAACTGATCTCGCCAAGGTGAAACTCGGCGTCGGTAAAGTACGTGTATGGCGAATCGTGCAGGTAGAATCGCCCAACCCCCGGGTCGGCAAAAAGCACCGCCCCACACCCGTAAGGCTGCAGGCCGTGCTTGTGCGGATCGATCACGACCGAATCGCAGCCGGCAATAGCCCGCCACGGCTCGGGAGCAATCGCCTCCGGTGAGGACTCCGTTGCCAACAATGAGTAGAACCCACCATAAGCCGCGTCCACATGCAACCGGACGCCATACCGCTCCTTCAGCCCCAACGCCTCGTGAATCGGGTCCACCGCCCCCAAAGCCGTGGTCCCCGCGGTAAGGACGACGGTGCCAACCGTCCCGGTCCGCAGCACCTTCTCCAGCGCCTCAAGATCCATCCGCCCACCCGCATCGACCGGAATCGTGGTGCCTTCAACCCCCAACACCCCACACATCCGCCCATGCGTGTAATGACTCTCCGCCGAAAACGCCACCCCCTTCCCCGGATGCGACTCCCGCGCGACGTACAGCGCCTCAAGATTCGCGATCGTCCCACTACTGGTCAGATGCCCAAGGTGACTCCCCAACCCGAACATGCCCGCCAGCTCGGCAATAACCTCCCGCTCCATCCGCGCCGTCGCCGGCCCACTATCCTGCGCATGGTTATTAGGATTAATGAGCATCGCCGTCAAATACCCCACCACCGCAACCGGATGCGGCGGCTTCAACATCTGCCCAACATAATCCGGATGGAAATACGGATAATTATCCCCCAACCGCTCTACAAATTCAGAAAAAGCCCCCTCAAACCTCTCCCCCGAAACCCCCTGCGCCGGATGCTCCTCAAATCCCCCAAACCGCCCCCGCCACGCCTCAACCGCCCCAACCCCCCACCCCAGCCACCGCTCCAACTCAGTCATGGCTCGGACCCTACCTATGGGTAGCCCCCACCCTCCCGGGGGCGGCCCTGTGTCCAGTTTATCGGCAGGGGGTGACAGAGAGATCCAGATCGGCGGTGGCTGTGGATAACTTCGTGCCTGTGGATAAGGGAGATGAGCTGGGAGTTTAGGCGGCGGAGAGATCGGCGAGGGCGGACTCGATGGCTCGGTGGAAGGTGGGGTAGGCGTAGATCATCGAACGCAGGGTGGCGGTGGGAACCTCGGCGTGGACGGCGACGACGAGGGCACTGAGGATCTCGCCGCCGGTGGGGCCTACCGCGGTGGCGCCGACGAGGACGCCGCGGTCGGCGTCCTCGACGAGCTTGATGAAACCCTCGTTGCCAGGGCCGTGGATGTAACCGCGGGAGGAGGACGAAAGCTCGACGCGGCCCACCCGAACACGAAGGCCACGCGAAATCGCGGCTGCCTCGGTGAGGCCGACCGAGCCGACTTCCGGGTCAGTGAAGGTCACGTTGGGCACCGCGCGGTAGTCGGCCGGCGGGTGCTCGTTGCCGAGGATGTCGGCGGCGGCGATGGCGGCCTGGTACATCGACATGTGCGTGAAGGCGCCCTTACCGGTGATGTCGCCGATCGCCCAGAGGCCGGGCGCGGCCCGCAGCCGTTCGTCGACCTCGATGCCGCGCGCACTCTCGTCGAGGCCCAGCGCGCCGACGCCGAGCCCGGCCAGATCAGTGCTCCGGCCGGCGGCGATCAGCAGGCACTCGGCGGTCACCGGCTCGCCGCCGGCCATGGACACCGTGAAACCGCCGGAGCCGTGCTCGACACCGGACACGGTCACGCCGGTGCGGACGGTGATGTTCTCCTCGGCGAACCGCTGCGCGACGAGGGCGCCGGCTTCGGGCTCGGCCTGCGGCAACAGGGTCGGACGGCTTTGGAGCAGGGTGACCTTGGCACCGAATCGGGAGAAGACCTGGGAGAACTCGCAGCCAACCGGGCCGCCGCCGAGAATGATCATCGTGCTCGGCACGGTCAGGGCCTGGACGGCCTCACGGTTGGTCCAGAACGGGGTGCCCTCGATGCCGGGGATCGACGGGACCGCCGGATCGGTGCCGGGATTGACGACAATCCCCTTGGCAGCGCGGAAAGTTTGTGAACCGTTCGAAGTGGACACTTCGACCTCGCCGGGCGCGGTGATCCGGCCACGGCCGCGGACGAAGCGCACGCCAGCACCTTCGAGACGCTCGACGGCGACCCGGTCGTCCCAGTCGTCGGTGGCATCGCGGCGGATGCGGGCGGCGACCACCGACCAGTCCGGCTGCGCCTGGGCGGAGCCGGCCAGGGTGCGCACCCGTCGCGCCTCGGCGAGCGAGTCCGCCGCCCTGATCATCATCTTGGTTGGGATGCAGGCGTAGTACGGACATTCGCCGCCAACCAGCCGGGAGTCCACGCCGACTACGGACAGGCCGGCCTTGGCCAGTTGGGTGGCGATCGCCTCGCCGCCCGGTCCGAGTCCGATAACGACCACGTCCACCGAATCGGTTGTCACGCGAGCATCATGCCCTTGGCGCCTCGAGCACGCGTTCCGGGCGCCTACCGAACACGCGGACCAGCCCGAACGTCGCCAGTATGAGCGCGGCGATGACGTAGGCGTTGCCCGGGACCGCCTCCAGCAGCGACCAGTGCAGCTCGACGTGCGCGCCGCTGGGCACCACGAAGAACTCCCCATCCGCTGCCTACCACGACGATCGTGGCCAGCGCGATCTTCGCCCAGGCCAGGCCGCGCAGTGCCCTCGGAACCAGGAAGGCGACCAGCGGCACCACCCAGACCCAGTGATGCGTCCACGACACCGGGCAGACCAGCAGGCCGCAGAACGCGGTCACCAGGAGCGCGCCGAGTCGCTCGCCGCGCGCGTGCAGCCGGTGGACCAGCATCCCGGAGATCGCCACGCACAAGACGCACAGCACACCGACGATGAGCAGGGTTGTCGTCCCCTGACCGGCCAGTCGCTGCACGATGCCGTTCGGCGACTGGTTGCCGATCCAGGAGTTGGTGGTCGCGTCGTTACCGTCGACCAGCGCCTTCGTCCAGAACGGTATGGTGTCTCACGGTAGTACTAACCCAGCGAAAGTAACTAACGCACGGAAAGCAGCCGCGACGGCCGGTCACGACGAAGATCAGCGGCGCGAGTTTGATCGCGCGGCCACCCTGGTCAGCACCCTGGACCAACGGATTCCTTGAGTACCAACATGCCACCGCACAGTCGCGCCGCTGTACATACTCAGCCGCAGTACCTCACTCAGAGAAAGTACCGACAATGCGGCTAGTACCACCCAGCTGACTCGTACCGGAACGATCGATAGTGGGACGAACAGGATCGCGGCCGGCGACGGGTAGGCGAAGGGCAGCGCCGGCACCTAGGCCGGCTCGGTAGTCAGCGGGGCATACAGCGAGTCACCGTTCAGCGCGGTCAACGCACCAGCCCGGCAGATCGCGCTATCCACCCCGAGACCCAGCCCTACAGCCAGCCAAGCACCGACAGCCCCAGCAGCCCAACTGCAAGCACCCATGCCCGAGCGGCACCCGGCTGACCCCATGACTCCCCCGCGTCCCCACAGTCCCCCATACCGGTTGTTTACAAACGTCTACTTCGCCGCCGCGTGCCTGGCCAGGCCCCGGACGGTTTGTCCGATAAACCGGTCGAGCGCCTTGTGCAGCACCCATCCGGTCCCCGGCACCAGCGGCGAGAACGACACTCGCCAGTGGATCGCCGTCCCGCCACCGTCGGCCGGGCTCAAGTTCACCTCACCCCGATAGCCCCGCACCGGCAGCCCCTTGAGATGCGCATACGAGAACGTCCGGTCCGGCGTGAACGACAGCACCTCATCCCGCCCCGTGATCCGCCCATTGCGGAAGATCCGCACCGCACCGATCCCCTCCGGTTCACCCTGCCCCTGCTTCTCCAACTCGAACGAGTCGATCCCGCTCCAGTCCGGCCACGTCGACCCGTCCCGCAGCAGCGCGTGGACGGTGGCGGGATCAGCGGACGTCTGCTCCGTCTTGTCAACCTGGTAGCGCCTCATGTACCAGATGGTACATGTACCATCTGGTTCAATGACCAGCCCCAGGGAACGACTCCTCGCAGCGGCCATCGACCACATCGCGGCCAACGGCGTC
>WUUC01045135.1_pt1 | contig 12268 bp, 9 predicted proteins | sample 6278441 | NCBI WGS metagenome assembly WUUC01 (sample SAMN13675441, study PRJNA597444) | soil metagenome | isolation source: soil | place: USA: Washington | collected 2017-10 | reverse complement strand
GCTCGATCGAGCGCGTGATCAACGGGTGGGTCAGCATTTCGCCTTCCTGCGCTCCGAGTCGATCCATCAGCCGCGCGATGCGCTCCGACCCGAAGAGTCGCATGAGATCATCTTCCAACGAGAGGAAGAACTGCGATGCACCTGGGTCGCCCTGACGCCCAGCGCGCCCGCGCAGCTGACGATCGATGCGGCGAGCTTCGTGTCGTTCCGAGCCGACGATGTGCAGACCGCCGACTTCCACGACGTCGACGAGCTTTCCGTCCGGATCCTTGACCTGCGATGGACGGGGCTCGGTGACGCCCGCGCCCAGCTTGATGTCGGTTCCGCGGCCGGCCATGTTGGTCGCGATCGTCACCGTCCCGGGCTGACCCGCCTGCGCGACGATCTCGGCCTCGCGCTGGTGGTATTTCGCGTTCAGGACGTTGTGCGGGAGGCCGCCGCGCTGAAACAACTTGGAGAGGGTCTCTGACGCATCGACGCTGGTCGTTCCGACGAGCACGGGGAATCCGAGCTCGTGGAGGCGCTTCGTTTCCTCGACGATCGCGTTGTACTTCTCGCGACGGGTCTTGTAGACGAGGTCCTGCCGATCGTCGCGCACCATCGGCCGATTGGTCGGGATGACCGCGACCTCGAGCTTGTAGATCTGGTAGAACTCGCCTTCCTCGGTCTCCGCCGTCCCCGTCATCCCGGCGAGCTTCTCGTACATCCGGAAGTAGTTCTGGATGGTGATCGTCGCCAGCGTCTGCGTCTCACCCTTGACCCGCACTCCTTCCTTTGCCTCGACGGCTTGATGGAGCCCCTCCGACCAGCGACGTCCGGGCATCGTGCGCCCGGTGAACTCGTCGACGATCAGCACTTCGCCGTCCTGCACGACGTAGTTCACGTCCTTTTCGTACAACGAATGCGCGCGCAGGAGCTGATGGACGATGTTCAGCTTCTCGCTCGTCTGCGCATAATTGAGCTCGAGCTGTCGACGCGCCTGCACCTTCTGCTCGCCGGTCAGCTCATGGTCGTGATCGATGCGGTGAACCGCCTCCGAGATGTCGGGAAGAACGAATTGATCGTGGTCGGACGGCGAGAGGAAGTCGACGCCCCGGTCGGTGAGGTGAACCGAGTGCCCCTTCTCGTCGAGCACGAACAGCAGGTCTTCCTCGATGTCCCGGTACTGCTGCTTTGACGCCGGCAGTTTGCGGTCGGCGATGTGCTCGAGCTCCATCCGCTGGACGAGCATCTTGTTCGACGGCTCCTGAAGCACCTTCATCAGCCGCTTGGTCTTGGGGCCACCAAGACGTGCCTTGTAGAGGCACAACGCTGCCGCCTCGGTGTCCCCCTTTTCGAGCGTCCGTTCCGCTTCGGCGACGAGGGAGTTCACCATCTCCGTCTGTCGCCGAGCGAGTCGGGCCACGTCGGCGTTGTACTGGAAGTACGTGCCATCGTTCTCGTTGCCGACCGGCCCCGAGATGATGAGCGGCGTTCGCGCCTCGTCGATGAGCACGGAGTCGACCTCGTCGACGATCGCGAACACGTGACCGCGCTGTACGCGCTGATCGAGCCCGACGACCATGTTGTCACGCAGGTAGTCGAAGCCGAACTCGTTATTGGTGCCGTACGTAACGTCGCGGCGATAGGCGTCGAGGCGCTCCGGTGTGCCCGGCTCGGTGTCGTCGATGCACCCAACGGTCAGGCCGAGATACGTGTACAGGTGGCCCATCCACTGCGAGTCGCGGCGGGCAAGGTACGAGTTGACGGTGACGAGGTGCGCGCCCTTCCCAGGAAGAGCATTCAGATAGAGCGGCAGGGTCGCGACGAGCGTCTTGCCCTCGCCCGTCGCCATCTCCGCGATTTTCCCGAGGTGCAGCTGAATGCCACCGTGGAGCTGTACGTCGTAATGCACCATGTCCCACGACATCTCGCGGCCGGTGACCATGACCTTGGTGCCAACGAGTCGCCGCGCTGCCTCGCGCACGGTGGCGTAGGCCTCGGGCAGCAGCTCGTCGAGCACATCCCGCGTCACTTTGCGGAGTTGGCCTTCGGCCCCGCCGCGGCCATCGGGACCTGACAGCTCGAGGTCGATCCGCTCGCGCTCGGCCGGATCCTTGTTGACGCGCTTCTGCTCCTTCAGGTCGGCGATACGGGCTTCGAGCTCGGCGGCTCGCTCGCGAATGATCTCGCGGAAGCGCGCCGTCTGCCCACGTAGCTCGTCATCGGAGACGCTCTGCAGTCGCGTGTAGTGTTCGTTGATCTCGTCGACGACGGGCTGGATCTTCCGCCGCTCCCGCTCGTGCCGCGTGCCCATGACCGCGGCGATTGCTCGCTTCAGCATATCAGTCCTCTATCTATACAGCCGATGCGCAGCGATGTACGCTGCGACGGCCTCCGGGACAAACCCTCGTATCGTCCGGCCCACGCGCACTCGCTCCCGTACCTCGGTGGACGACACGTCCACTCGGCGCGTCTCGACTCGGACCGCACCGGCCGGGACCGGGCCGCTGTCGCCGGCCCGTTGCATCACAGCCAGCGTTGCGAGCCGGAGCACTCGCGCGGGTTCCCGCCATTTCGTGAAGGCGGCAAGCACGTCCGTCCCAACGAGGAAAAATCGCTCCGATTCTGGGTGTCGCTCGGCGAGCGCGGCCAGCGTGTCGACTGTGTAAGATAACCCTTCCCGTTCGATTTCGATCGGGTCGACCGAGAACCGCGGATCGTCGCCGACGAGCAAGCGAACCATTTCGAGGCGATCGCGTGGCCCTGCCGACGCCTGGCCGGCCTTGAGCGGCTGTACCGCCGCGGGCACGAACGTCAGGTGATCGAGCCGGAGCGCGTCGACGGCATCGGCAACAACGAGGAGGTGCCCGACGTGCGGCGGGTCGAAACTCCCCCCGAAGATGCCGAGGCGCACGCCTCAGCGATCCGGCGCGACGGCCGCGGTCACGTCCCCGCACGCCTGCCGCACTTCCGCGTCCGTCGGATAGCTCTGACGGAGATTGGTGCAGACTTCCTTCGCTTCATCGTTCCAGCGGATGGTTCGATAGGCCTCGACCATTCGCAGGCCGGCCTTTCGTGCCGAGGTCGTCCTCGGATACAGCCGCATGACGTCACGGAAGTATATGAGGGCGGAGTCGTACATCTTTCGGCGGAGGTAGTGTCGGCCGATGTCGTAGTTCTTGGTTGCGAACCACTCTTCCAGCTCGGCGCGCTCCGCGGTCGCGCTGCGGAGATGGGGCGAATCTGGAAACAACCCTTCGAACTGTTGATACGCAGCGAGCGCTGTCTCGCCGTACTGCGCATCCAGCGCCGGCTTGCGCCAGATACGCCGGTACGACCGGGCGGTCTCCAGCTGCGCGTCATCGGCGAGCGAGTCCTCCGGGAAGCCTTCGACCAGCCGCTGGAAGCTCTGCGCAGCCAGGAGCCATTCCCGCCGGCCCTGTTGTGACTTTGCCAGATACCAAAACGACCGTGGCAGCAGCGTGTCGCGAGCCGGCAGCGCAGTGGTCAGACGCTCGAAGCCAGCGACGGCGTTGTCCCATCGGCGCGCCTGAAACTCCCGCAGCGCCGCCTGATACAAGGCGGTATCGGTGGTATAGCGTCGCAGCTGAAACGTCGGCCGACAGGCAGCAAGGCCCGCGGCCGCCACGAGGAGCGTGCCCATCCTCCACAATGCGACTCGAATCACAGGCACAGATACCCGCAGCACGTCGTTCCGTTCAGCCCTGTCCGCCGCGGCGGCGGGCAAGCATCGACCGGTAAATCTCGAGCCGTGGCTCCTCGGGATGACGCGCGGACGCACGATCCCACGTCTGGCCAGCCTCGTCGAGGTCGCCTTGAAGGTAGTAGGCGAGGCCACGGATCAGCATCGCGTCGAGCCAATCAGGCCGCTCACGAAGGGCGTGATCGATCGTTCCGCCTGCCTCGTGGTAATCGCCATGCTCGAGCAGGGTCCGTGCGAGCTTGAGTCGGATATCGCTGAAGCCGGGTCGGAGCGCGAGCGCGCGCCGGTACTGCGCGATCGCCTCGTCGAGCGCTCCCGCCGCGCGGTATTCGTCGCCAAGTGCAGCGTGACTGTTCGCCAGCCGATTCGCGACGACTGCCGGGAACCCGCTCTCGTCGGGACGACCCAGTTCCTCGGCGCGCGCATACGCGTCGCGCGCCTCGTCATGCCGACCAAGCTGGGTCAACAGGACAGCGCGGTTCAGCAACGCCTCGATGTAGCGCGGGTTGCGCTCGAGGGCGTCGTCGAACGCCTGCAGCGCGTCCTGCGTGCGGTCGATCATCGCGAGCGAGAGGCCAAGCAGGTTGAGCGCGTCGGCATACAACGCGCGCTCGCGGGCCGCCTCCGTCAGCAGAAGCACCGCGCCGTGATAGTCACGGACAGCGAATCGCTCCCGGGCAAGGGTCAGAACGTCACGCGTGGCTTCCAGCACGGCTCCTCGGGCCGGCGCCGCGGGGCGCCATTCGGTCGGTGTTGAGAAGGGACCGGAAATACTCGACCGTGCGCGCAACGCCCTCGCGAACCGGGACGCGCGGCTCCCATCCGAGCATCGTGCGCGCGCGGCTGATGTCGGGACAGCGTTGCTTCGGATCGTCGGTGGGCAGCGGACGGTAGTCGATCTTCGAGTTGCTCCCCGTCACCTCGAGCACGATCTGCGCGAGCTCGGCGACGGTGTACTCATCCGGATTGCCGATGTTCGTCGGCTCGGAATCGCCGTCGTGGAAGAGGCGGTAGATCCCGTCGATCTCGTCGTCGACGTAGCAGAAGCTGCGCGTTTGCGTTCCGTCGCCGTAGACGGTCAACGCTTCACCGTTGAGCGCTTGCACGATGAAGTTCGACACGACACGACCGTCGCGCGGCTGCATCCGCGGACCGTACGTGTTGAAGATACGGACGATGCGCGTATCCACGTCGTGGTATCGGTGGTAGGCCATCGTCACCGCTTCCGCGTAGCGCTTCGCTTCGTCATAGACGCTCCGCGGACCGATCGGGTTCACATGTCCCCAGTAGGTCTCGCGCTGTGGATGCTCGAGCGGATCACCATAAACCTCCGACGTCGATGCGACGAAGTACCGCGCGCGCTTCACGCGAGCCAGCTCGAGCAGCTGATGACTCGCCGCCGAGCCGGCCTTGAGTGTCACGAACGGCTGCTCGAGATAGTCCACCGGACTGGCTGGCGATGCGAAATGCAGGATGCCGTCGAGCGGGCCGGCGACGTCGAGCGGCTCGGCGACGTCGTGCTGCACGAACGCGAAGCGCTTGTCGCCGCGCAGGTGGTCGAGATTGGCGCGGTGGCCGGTGACGAAGTTGTCTGCCCCGACCACCTCGTGGCCGTCGGCGAGGAATCGATCGCACAAGTGCGAGCCGAGGAAGCCGGCCGCACCGGTGACGAGCACCTTCATGCGTCTGCTCCGCGTCCGATCGACAGGTATGTGAAGCCAAGCTTCGCCATCTTCACCGAGTCGTACAGGTTGCGGCCGTCGACGACGACTGGACGGCGAAGCGTCTGCTTGATACGCGCAAAATCCGGGTGCCGATACTCGTTCCAGTCAGTCACGACGACGAGCGCGTCGGAGCCATCGAGCGCGCCGTAGCTGTCCTCGGCGAGCTCGACTCGGTCCTCGAGGCGGCGCTTTGCCTCCGGCATGGCGACGGGGTCGTGTGCGACGACACGCGCCCCTGCCCCGAGCAGATCCTCGATCAGTGTCAACGCCGGTGCGTCGCGCATGTCGTCGGTGTTCGGCTTGAAGGCGAGCCCCCAGACGGCGACTCTCGATCCCTTCAGGTCGTCATTGAGCGCCGAGCGGACCTTTTCGAAGAGGCGGTGCTTTTGGCGGTCGTTGACCGACTCGACCGCCTGGAGGATGCACAGCGGCGCGCCGTAGTCGTTGCCCGTGCGCACCAGTGCCTTGACGTCCTTCGGGAAACACGAGCCGCCGTACCCGGGCCCCGGAAAAAGAAAGGCCGGTCCGATTCGCTCGTCGGTGCCGATGCCGCGGCGCACCATGTCGACGTTCGCTCCGGTGCGCTCGCACAGGTTCGCAATCTCGTTCATGAACGAGATCCGTGTGGCGAGCATCGCGTTCGCCGCGTACTTCGTCATCTCGGCGGAGGTGATGTCCATGAAGATGATCGGCTTCCCGGTTCGCACGAACGGCGCGTAGAGCTCCGTCATCACCGTCCGCGCGTAGTCCGTTTCGGCGCCAATGACGACGCGGTCCGGCTTCATGAAGTCGTCGACCGCCGCGCCTTCCTTCAGGAACTCGGGGTTGCTGCAGACATGGAACGCATGCCGCGCATTCTTTCCGACCGCCGCTGCCACCCGCTCGGCTGTTCCGACCGGTACCGTCGACTTCGTGACGACGACCACCTCCCGGCTCATGTGCCGCCCGATCTGGTCGGCGACCGCGAGCACGTACCGCAAGTCCGCTGAGCCATCCTCGTCCGGCGGCGTGCCGACGGCGATGAAGATGACGTCGGCGCTGCGAATGGCAGCTGGAACATCGGTCGTGAACCGCAATCGCCCGCCCCGCTGATTGCGCTCGACGAACGCATCGAGGCCAGGCTCGTAGATCGGAAGCACGTTCTCCTTCAAGCGCTCGATCTTGCCCTCATCGACATCCGCGCATGCGACGCTGTTCCCGGTCTCGGCGAGGCAGGCTCCGACGACGAGACCGACATATCCCGTTCCGACGACGGTGATGTTCACAGACGATACGTCCAGGTTGGAGAGCGCTCAGTCGCCGGAGCCGACCGGTTCGGCAGATCCCGCGACATGTGCGGCGCTCGAGAGGGAGACAATGCGGGCACCGGTCCGCAGACAGTTGCGCGTCGCGTTCCGCGTGTCAACGATCAGAGTTGCGCGGTCGACCAGCATCTGATAGTCGATCGCTCGATGATCGGTCACGATGACCACTACGTCGGCCCTTTCGACCTCGGACCGGTTGAGCGGCACGCTCCGCCACTCGTGGCCGTCCTCGACGACGACGGCGATATGCGGGTCGTGGTAGACGACCTCCGCGCCGTGGCTGGCGAGGAGCCGCATGATGTCGAGCGCAGGACTCTCGCGGACGTCATCGACGTCGCGCTTGTACGCCACGCCAATCACCAATGCCCGGCTGCCGTTGACCGCTTTCCGCTCGTCGTTGAGCGCCAACGCAACCTTCTCGACGACGAAGACCGGCATCTGGCTATTGATCTCGCTCGCCAGATCGATGAAACGCGTCTTGTAGTTCAGTGTGCGCATCTTCCACGCGAGATAGTGCGGATCGAGTGGGATACAATGACCGCCGATGCCGGGGCCGGGCGTGAACTTCATGAAGCCGAATGGCTTCGTGCCGGCCGCTTCGATCACTTCCCAGACATCCACCCCAAGCTTGTCGCAGACGATGGCCATCTCGTTGACCATCCCGATGTTGACGGCCCGAAACGTATTCTCCAGGAGCTTCACGAGCTCCGCCGTCTCGGTCGACGAGACACGAACGACGGTGTCGATGCAGGCCGAATAGAGCTCGGCCGTGAGCTCGGTGCACGAGGGCGTGATGCCGCCGACGACCTTCGGCGTGTTCTTGGTGTGATACTCCGGATTGCCGGGATCGACTCGCTCCGGGCTGAACGCGAGAAAGACGTCCTGCCCGACGGTGAACCCGAGCTGCTCCATCGTCGGCTGCAGGAGCTCGCGTGTGGTTCCCGGGTACGTCGTGCTCTCGAGGACTACGAGCAAACCGGCATGCGCGTTCCGCGCGACAGTGTCGCGCGCCGCGAGTACGTAGCTCATGTCGGGATCCCGGGTCTTCGACAGCGGCGTCGGCACAGCGATGGAGATCGCATCGACGTCGGCGAGCCGCCGGTCGTCGGTGGTTGCCTCGATCATCCCGCTTCGCACGAGCGCGCCGAGCTCCGTACTCGGGACGTCCTGCACGTGCGAGCGGCCGGAGTTGATCGCGCCGACGACCCGCTCGCTGACGTCGTACCCGACGACGCGAAAGCCCGCCTTCGCGAATTCGACCGCCAGCGGAAGGCCGACGTAGCCCAGTCCCACGATGCCGACCTTCGCCGAGCGGTCGCGAATCCGACCGAGCAGAACATCCTTGATCATCGCGACGAGCTCAGTCCCCGTAGAACGTGCGAACCGCGCCCGCCACTTCCTCGAGCTGCGTTCGGCTGAGCTCCGGATAGATGGGTAGCGAGATCACGTCAGCTGCCGCTCGCTCGGATTCGGGGCAGCTGCCGCGCTTGTATCCGAGGTACGAGAAGCAGGGCTGGAGATGAAGCGGCAACGGGTAGTAGATGGACGTGCCGATCTCGCGCGCCTTGAGGAAGGCCTGCAACTCGTCGCGCTGTTCCACCCTGATGGTGTACTGATTGAAGATCGACTCGTTGTTTGGATCGATCACTGGTGTGCGAATGTGCCGAATGCCGCTGAACGCTCCATCGTAGAAACGCGCGTTCTCCCGCCGTTTCTGGCTCCACGCCGCAAGATGCGGAAGCTTGGCGCGTAGCACTGCCGCCTGAAGCGCGTCGAGGCGGCTGTTGTAGCCGACTTCGTCGTGAAAGTACTGCTTGGCGCCCCCGTGGACGCGGAGACGCCGGAGCCGCGTGGCGAGCGCCTCGTCCTGTGTGACCATCATCCCGCCGTCCCCGTAACCACCGAGATTCTTGGACGGGAAGAAGCTGAACGTGCCGATCGTGGGCACCTCGCCAGCCATTCGCCAGGCGCCGCCGATCTTGCGCCGAGCCCCGATGGACTGCGCCGCGTCTTCGATCACCGGGATGCCCGGCGCCGCTGCCTCCACCGCCTCGAGCGCCGCCATCTGGCCGAACAGGTCGACGGGGACGATCGCCTTCGTCCGTGGCGTAATTGCAGCCGCGATCGCCGACGGCGCGATGTTGAACGTGGCCCGGTCGACGTCGACAAAGACCGGCGTGGCGCCAACGTTGTGAATCGTCCCTGCGGTCGCAAAGAAGGTGAACGGGGTTGTGATCACCTCGTCGCCGCGTCCGATGTCGAGCGCGCGCAGGGCGAGCAGCAAGGCATCGGTACCGCTCGCACAGCCGATGGCGAACCGGGCGCGACACAGCGCGGCGACGTCGGCCTCGAGCCGCTCGACCTGTTCGCCGAGAATGAAGTGCTGCGAGTCCACGACCTCCATCATCGCACGAACGACGTCGTCGCGGATGGTGGCGTGCTGCGCGCGGAGGTCTAGGAGCGGAACGGGCATGACTGAGGCTATGGCGGTCGGTGTCGGACGTGCGCCGCCCAAGGCGGCGCCGTGCGCGGGTGCGCCGCGCTCAACCGCTAAAAGTCGCGGTCGCGCCGACGTGAGTCAATCGTTAATCGAGGCCTAACCTGGCCTGCTAGAGGCGGTTCCGCAGTGGGAGGGGGACCTCGCGGCCCGTCTTTGCCGATTCGTAGATACCGAGAATGAGCTCCAGCGATTTCCGCCCTTCACGCCCGTCGGTTCCCGGCTTCGCTTCACCGCGGAGAACCGCAAGGACGTTCCGGTAGTAGCCCTCATGGCCGAACCCGTAGACCGTCGCAGGGGCGGTGTTGGCTGCTTCGATCAGCTTGTCATCGTCGTCATAGTCGGCAAACTGCCAGTGCTCGACCCGATTCACTGCCGTCCCGCCGATCTTCACTGTCCCTTTCTCGCCCAGAATGGCGATCGAGCCCTCGACATTCCGCGGGTAGGTCAAGACGGTGACCTCGATGACCCCGAGCGCCCCCGACCGGAAGCGGAGGACCGCCATCCCGGTGTCCTCGGTCTCGATCCGACGGGCGAGCGTCGCCGTCTTGGCGACGACGCTTTCCACAGGCCCAACGAGCCACTGCATCAGATCGACGTAGTGAGAGGCCTGGTTCATGATGGCTCCGCCGTCGAACTCCCAGGTACCGCGCCACGGCGCCGCGTCGTAATACTCCTGCGGCCGCGTCCAGCGGACCGTGGTATTGGCGAGGTAGATCCGCCCGAACCGTCCCTTGTCCACCGCCCGCCGGAGTAGCTGGATCGGTGGGTTGAGGCGGTTCTGCTTCACCACGAACAGGTGCACCCCGGCCGCATCGCACGCCTGAACGAGCGCGTCGGCGTCGGCGAGTGAGATCGCCATCGGCTTCTCCGTGACGACGTGCTTGCCGGCGCGGGCAGCAGTGATGCCGTGCGTCGGGTGGAGCCCGGACGGCGTGCAAATGGACACCACGTCGCATTCGACGCCGGCGAGCATCTCCTCGAGCGATCGAAAGGCTGGGATGTTCCGCCGTCGGCCGACTTCATCGGCGCGCTCGAGCTCGACGTCGCTCACGCCGACCAGCGTCAGCCCCTCGATCTTGTCGATTGCGTCGAGGTGGTTGCCGCTGATGCGCCCGCACCCGACGAGCGCCACGCGCACGTCGCGGTCGCTCGGCATGGGATCCGGCGTCACCGCGGCTTCCCTGCCGCCGTCTTGACCGGCTGGATGCCGCCGCCCGACGGCTCGTATTCCGTTCCGCAGACCGCGCAACGGCCAGTGCCACCGTCGGGAAGCCGCTCACCACACTGGCACATCCAGCCGACGCGCCGCGCCGGCACGCCGGCCACGAGCGCATACGCTGGTACGTCTTTGGTCACGACAGCGCCGGCGCCGACAAAGGCGTACTCGCCGAGCGTCACGCCACAGACGATGGTCGCATTGGCGCCAATTGTCGCGCCCCGCCGCACCAGGGTACGCCGGTACTCGTGCTTGCGCGAAATGTGGCTACGCGGATTGAGCACGTTGGTGAAGACCATCGAAGGGCCGCAGAACACGTCGTCCTCGAGCTCGACACCTTCGTAGATCGACACGTTGTTCTGGATCTTGACGTTGCGGCCGATCCGCGTGCCGCCCATGACGACGACGTTCTGGCCGAGGTTGCACCGCTCACCGATAATCGCGCCCGGCATGATGTGGCAGAAATGCCAGATCTTGGTGCCGGCGCCGATCACCGCGCCGTCGTCGACGTACGACGACTCGTGAACGTAGTAGTCGATCATCGAATCGTGGCCGCTCAGTCGACGAGCGCCGCATCGGCGCGCAGGAGGCTCTGCCACTCCTGAAGCGAGCGGACGACAAGCCGGCGGGACCGCAGCGACAGCACGGCGTCGCTTGCGGCGCTCGCCGCCGATAGGGTCGTCGTGTACGGAATGCGATGACGAATTGCCGCGGCCCGCAGCGTGTAATCGTCCGCCTGGGCGTGCTTCCCCAACGGGGTGTTGATCAGCAGGCAGGCTTCGCCGTTCACGATCAGATCGAGGCAGTTTGGCCGCCCCTCGTGAACCTTGAACACGCGTCGCGCCGGGATGCCGCGCGCACGGAGATACTTCGCCGTGCCCGCCGTTGCGACGATGCCGAAGCCCATCTCCTGAAACCGACGAACGATCGGCGTCACGTTCGGCTTGTCGGAGTCGTTGACCGTCACGAGAATGTCGCCGCTCAACGGCAGCGCGTTCGACGCGGCCATCTGTGACTTCGCGAACGCGCTGCCGAAGGAATCGCTGATTCCCATCACTTCGCCCGTCGACCGCATCTCCGGTCCGAGCACCGGGTCGATGCCGGCAAACTTGTTGAACGGGAAGACGGCTTCCTTGACCGACACGTACGGGGGGACGATCTCCTCGGTCAGGCCGATCTCCTCCAGCGTCTCCCCGACCATGACCCGCGCCGCCAACGAGGCCAGCGGCACGCCGACCGCTTTTGAGACGAACGGGATCGTCCGGCTGGCCCGTGGGTTGACCTCGAGGACGTACACGACGCCGCCTTTGATGGCGAACTGCACGTTCATCAGGCCGACGACGCCGAGCGCTCGCGCGAGGGCGACAGTCTGATCGCGCATGGTCTGCAGATCGCGCTCGCCAATCAGATATGGGGGCAGCACGCAGGCCGAATCGCCAGAGTGCACGCCGGCGTCCTCGATGTGCTGCATGAGCCCACCGATGACGACCGTCTGCCCGTCGGCGATCGCATCGACATCTGCCTCGAACGCGTCCTCCAGAAAGCGGTCGATCAGCACGGGGCGCTCTTCAGACACCCGCGCCGCCACCGCGAAATAGCCCTCGAGCTGGGGCGGGTCGTAGCAGATCTGCATCGCCCGACCACCGAGAACGTACGACGGCCGGACCAGCACTGGATATCCGATCTCCTGCGCGACGTCCAACGCCTCCTCGACGCTCGTCGCGGTGCCGTTGGGCGGCTGCCGAAGTCCGAGCTCGCGCGCGATGCGCTCGAACCGGCGCCGATCCTCGGCGATGTCGATCGCATCGGGGGAGGTAC
>WUUC01018219.1_pt1 | contig 12272 bp, 10 predicted proteins | sample 6278441 | NCBI WGS metagenome assembly WUUC01 (sample SAMN13675441, study PRJNA597444) | soil metagenome | isolation source: soil | place: USA: Washington | collected 2017-10 | reverse complement strand
TGGACGGGTTCTGATCCGGACTCTCCGGAGTAGGGGTAGACATGGGATCTCCTGGGGGGGTTAGGGCAACGCCAATATGCTACATCAAGTCGCCCGGGAAGAAGAGGCTGTCCAGCTTCGCGCTTCTTTTGGGCCCCCCGTTCAGGCGAACGGGTTCTCCACCTTGATGCCGTCATACCTCCGCCCCGCCGGCATCGTCCCCGAAAGCACCCGCATGCACTCCGCCCGCCGAGCCGCCTCGACCACCGCTACATCCCAGGGAGAGATCTGCTCCCGTCCAAGAGCGAGAGGTCCGAGGAGAGAAGGTTCCCGTCCACCTCCACCCCATGCCACTCTCGGAGAGCCCTTACAGAGTCGACCGCCTCGATGGCCGGCCTAGGGGCGTCGCCTTAGGGGTAAGGCCCACGTAGGCCTCCATCAAAACCTGGGTGCTGATCGCATAGCGCATAGCACCCCTCTACAACCCCCCTCTCCACGATATCGCTGGCCGTGTCCGCTGCTGAGCCGGCCGGTCGGAGGCCAAGGCATACACCAAAACGCTGTGTCCACAAAAGGCGCTAGTTCACCTCTCATGAAGCGTCTCCCGCCCTGGAACCCCTCTCCCAGCCGAACCGAGGGCTTCTCCATCAACCGCCTGACATCCCCCCAAGCTCCAACCGCTGCCGCTCTTGGCGCACCTCCCGAGAGGCGGAGGGGGAGTCGGGCCTTGGGGAGTCTCCTAGGCTAGGGAAGCAGCAATAGGGTACACCAAGCCTGGACGCGGCGTCTCCTGCCTCTTGATGTCAGTTGGGGCGGATCGATTTCGAATTGGCGCGCACAGAGGTTCGACAGGGCGGCCTCGTACTCCCCGGGTAGATCTGCGCTTCACCGCCAGAGAGGCCGATCTGCCTGAATCTCTATGATATTTCAATTGGCCGGACCGCAACCACCGAGCGCTGCTGACATCCCCGTGTCCTGCTCCGTGGTCCGCGCCAGTGCGGCAAGACCACGCTGGCGCGGACCACGGGCGAAGCGAAGGGAGCTATTCTGACGCGGCGACTCTGGCACCTTGAGAGGCAATCGCATCTTTGCTGGCCGGTCCTGAGCGAGGTGATTGTTCGGGCATGATCTCTTCCCAGCAGCCCGGCAGCAAATCAAGGTAGGTGACGCTCTCCAAGTCGCGCCTATATGCTGTCCACACAGAATTCCATCGTGCTTCATTTTCGAACCAGAGATTCCTCAAGACCGTCTGTAGTTGATTGGGTATATTGCCGCCCTCCCGCTCTTCCTCGTCTCGTGCTTCACCAAGATGCGGCTCGTTCAAAAAGCCCTGCCTCGCGAGTTCGAGGACTGCTTGCAGCACCTCGTCAAGGAGCTCACCCTTCTCTATCTCCATCAAGGCGGTGGTGATCCTCGAACTGTCTAGCGGCAGCGTGGCGCATCGGGTACCCAGTAAGAACAATGCGTTTCGAGCTCTGTTCTGTTCCTCTGATGGGATTCGGGACTCAAGCACTCCCATGAGGATATTGCCGAGCAAAGCATTGTTGCCCGCATTGCGGCAGCCGATGTCCCTACCTCTCTCGTACTTGATGTTATCGCGGCTATAGCACCAGTCTCTCGTCCACACGCTCCACTGGGTGATCATATGGGCCCAATGATAAGCGAGGTTTTGGCCCACGAGATCGGGAGCCTGCCCCAACACTTCGAGGACTGCATCGATATGAGTAGAAGCCCACCTTTCCAAGGGCTCTCGGAGGAAGCCTGGACGCTCCATCCATTCATTGTGCCAGGACAGCGAGAATGCCCGATTTGCCGTACACCATAGATGAGGATGGACGCTTCCTTGAGTCTCCTGCTCCAACACCCGGGCTAGAGACTTCGCAGAGGCTAGATTCTTGATTTGATGGCCCGCTCCGTCCGGATCTCGCACCGTATCGGCCCAGATTAGCGCGTCTTCGAGTACCATTTGGAGCTTATCTGTCAAGCTGGTGTCGCTACCTGTTGCGCTGTGCTGCGGAGTTTCTTCCAGTGGATTGGTCAATAGAGCGAGATAACCATCCGGCTCCGGCTCTGCCTCCATTAGGACGACCCACCGCAAAAGGTTCGAATATGATACCGTGATGAGTTCGCTCTGGCTACCGTGCTCACTTCCCTCACTTACCAATCTCTTCACCTCGCGACCAATTGCATAGAATAACCTGTGTGCTATCGTCATCCCATCAGCATTACGCTGCTTCATGACCTCCCTAAACTTGAAAGCTGCCCAGCCCACAGCCGAAGCGAGCCCGGGCCTGCGCATGAGGTCACTCACATCGATCTCCAGGGGCTCGTTGTCTAGGAGCGAGAGTTCCCATTCAAGAAATCGATCACTGGTAGCCTCGACCAGCTCCCGGAGCGTGGGCTCGTTTTCTTGCATCGTCGAACGATCCAATGGAACGCGTGGACGCCGATTTGCCGAGTCGAGCGCGTGCTCAAGCAGGCCCCTGATTAGCACAGCCAAGTTTTTCTTCTCGTAGGACTGTGAACGTCGCCGAAGGACACCCGCCGCCAATTCCCGCTTTCTCGGATCGGCGAGATGCTCTGACACTGCTTCCAGATAGAAACGGTTGGGGACTCTCAGGACGGCTCCGCCGTCATGATCGGGCTGGATGTACAGCATCTTTCTTAGCGCTTTAGCGCGGTCACCCTTCAGAAACGCGTGATCTACAGAATAGTCTGGGAAGATGAGTCCAGGCGCCAAGTAGATTAAATATGCTTCTTCGAGACCATTAACGATCTGCTCCATCTCACGCGTTAGATCTGACGTCTCGGAATCATCTAATCTCTCCAATGTTCTCTCTAATTCTGACGCAAGGCAATCGAGATCCAAGCCAAAAAACTCCTTCGGCGCGGATTTAACCGTACGCTCACTTACCTCGGGAGAGAAACCAGTGAGGACTTCCGGGGAAAACGCTGCAAGAGGAGGAAATCGTAACCGTGGCTCTATCCTTCTCAACGCCACATGCGCTTCGGCGATCTTTCTATACCAATCGGCTTCATTGGGGCCGCCTATAAAGCCATTTATGTCTTCGAACACCCCGCGCGCCGATCGTCTCCCTCTGGGTTTTTCTAATCCGACTAGATCCTCTGCCCCTATGAGAAGGCCGAAAGTAATCAGCACTACCGATCGAGTTGTTATTACCACGCTGAGTTCGATACCTCTCCCGGCAACAGCTAGCGCAAGAGGATTCCTGCTCCAATCAGCGGAAAGATACTGTGAGAGCGACTCCCTTCTCCTTTCGCTATATGCAAGGGTTCTCGGTCTAATCGTCCCTAGAAAGTCATCGAGTAGTAGAACAATGCGTCCAGACAAACCGCGTTCGATCTGATCATTCAATTCGCGCGCCAACAGTTCAAATCCGCAAGCAAGATCCTTACACGGTCCCAAGTTTATCTTTGCACCCAGCCCCGAGCCTCCGAAGACCCTATGAGAATCCTCTCCTGAGGAGAGTACCTTGTCTACCCTGCCGTTGTCCATCAAATTGCAGATCGTCTCGATCGTACACCATGTCTTGCCAGCCCGGCTCTGACCATCGACGAAGACTAACTTAAAGGGGCCAGCAGGCTCGATTTCATGGGCAAGGTTCTCTAGGCCTAATGGGGGCTCCTGGAAAGTGCTGTTGAAGCGCTCAAGAGGGCTTACCTTTGGATTTTCCGCGAGTGTATAGAAGAATTTCCCAAGGAAAGTGCGCCGATCCTCTGCCACAAAAATCGCATTCATCATCATACTCCTCAAGTGGTCAAGAAGCTGGAAAATCAATAACGCCCCAAAGCCAATCATCCTGGGAGTCATCGAAACTCCCAATGCAGGGGGGAACTTCGTACTCATAGGTACTCCTCGTCATCTCATCTATCAATCGAGCGCGCTCGCCTTCTAGGTATTCGTTTAACTTTTTCTTGGCCGTTGCTTTATCGTATGCACCTACAGGTGGGACAATCGTCCAGCCGACGAGAAAGGGCGGATCCATATTAGCAAGAGCCTTGGCCTTCCTGGCGGCATCCACGGGATCGTCTATCCATCTTGTAACGGAACATTGGGCACCGGAGAAAGATACTTTTATAACTCGATGACTGGGCATTTTTCCTCCTTATATGAGAAATTTGATGAAGCAGATGACGCCGTAACCAACCAGGATCGCGGCAAGGGCGAACATTGCTCCTGCTACGAACCATTTTCGAGCCTCGACCTGTAAATGAGAAATCCTATGCGCAAGGTCCAGCGCCTTGAGGAGATCTTCCCTTGCGTCTGATTCGGTGGTGGCCTTCGCCGCGTCGTAGATCGTTGATCGCAACAAAAAGTCGTTTACCCTTGCTGGCTTGCCCCCTGGAACGGCTTTGTAGCTTACATCGGGAGAGATCTTTACAAAGCCGACTAAAAAAAGAATAGCGGCTATTAGACACAGAGCAAGAGAGATGCGTTGGTAAACTATAGCGTGAGGCGCTCCGAGGCCCCCGCTGTCTTTGGATGCACCGATCAAAATAGAGGGAGCTGCGACCAAAGTTAGCCCTACCGTAGACAGAAAAAATGCACGGTACGAGCGGATCTCTGCACAAGCATTATCAATAAGTTTGGCCATTGTATCGTTTGAAATTCCTTTTGGCACCTCCGTCGAAGCCATGACAACCCCCTTAATCTCTTAGTAACAAACGTCCATATGCTGTAGAGTCGAGTCCGAAACCTACTCTGCCTACCTGCTCGGTGCATGCATCTTGTGTACCAAGAGGGCTTGAACAATTAATTCAGCTTACTGTCTCGTCGTTCTCCGATGTGAGAACAGAGCGGCACCCCCTGGATCGTTGTTACTGTCTTTAATCAGGATGATGTTTTCAGTTGTCTCCTGGGTTAAGAGTAAGATGCTAACCCCTTGACTTTGTAGGCCTTTGAATCTCTCGTCGGCCTCATTTATTGAACGTGCAGACAGCCCCATCCATGCTTCCTCTATTACAGCAAGTTTAATAGAACCTAACATTGCTAAGGCCAACATCAGTGCCTGTTGCTGGCCGCCGCTAAAGTTGCCGCAGATTTTTGTGCCCACATCTGCCAGCGCGGAGAAAGATGCCTTGACTTCTTCTGTAACTCTTTTGGTCGACTGGGCGTCGCTCAAGATAGACAACCGTAACCTGATGTGCTCTTCGAGGGTTAGAGCCGGGAATATACGTTTTCTGCCGCTCCCAAATCCTATGCCGTACCGAGCTAAACTTTCCGGTCCCCAAGATGAGACATCCGCGCCATCGATGAATTTAGTTCCTCCGCTGCAGCTACTCTCTCCCAAGAGGCTCGCGAAAAATTTGCGCATCACGATCGCGTCAGGGAACCCCATCACTAGCCGCTCGCCTGGAAAGAGAGCAAGGGGTGCCTTCAGCATTGTGACCTGGGGCGCCGGATAGCTATGACTTAGGAAGAGTCGAGCGTTCTTATTTTCGTTAAGAAATTCTTTTGTCATTGTACTCTCCTTTGGTCCCCCAAAAGGAAATCTGACCTCGTGACAGAGCGAGGACACGGTCAACTACAGGTAGGATCATGTCCAGATGATGCTCAATTACAAGCACCGCGGGGCCCAATCCTGAGCCAGCAACGGATCGGTCTCCCCCCCTAATGCGACTTAGGACCCAGTCCCGACAAACCTTGCCTTGGCCAGCAAAGGGCTCATCAAGCATTACTAACTTGCTCCCGCTGGTTTCAAACACGCGACGCAGTTGTGCTTCAACAGCTTTCTCCAATCCGGCGAAGGTGGATGGGTTCTGAGCCGGAGTCAAGAGAGGCTCGAAGCAAGAAAATATAACTTGGGAGGCCCGGGTTAACGGATTTGTACTAGCCTTTAACTTGGTAGCCCAGTTCGCAAGCCCCAAGTTTTCCTCAAGAGTCAAACTTTCGAAGCATCTAGGTACCTGCATCGTCCTCCCGAAGCCCCTGCGAGCACGCCACCAGGCTGGTTTCGACGCAATTTCCTTTCCCTCAATTCGAATTGAGCCGCTTGCCTTTACGAAACCGCTTAAGGCGTTTAGTAGAGTCGTCTTACCGCATCCGTTGGGTCCAACAATTGCAAGTGTCTCGCCATAGTCGACTTTGAAGCTGATCCTGTCTAAGGCCAGAATTCCCCCAAATCGAACAGTTAGATCAGAAACCTCAAGCAAGGGCATGTACGTCCTCTTTGATAGATCGCGAGCGATACCATATAACAAGTATCAGTAGAATACCGTATAAAATGACCCTGCCTGCCTCAGGTACGTGTGCAGTACGAAACCAGCGCCGTAGCAACTCACCAATCGGAGCCAAGGCTAGCCCAGCTATAAGTACATGCTCTATGCGCCGACTTCCTGCGAGGATTACAATCGCTAGAACCTGAACGGAGAGATTCAAGGTGAAATCAGCATGAGAAAGGAACTTAAAGTATATCGCCCAAAATGAGCCTGCTAATCCACCTACCCCTGCGGTTAAGGCAAATGCTGCAGCTCTGATATATACTATGTCGATTCCAGTTATAGTGCATAATGGTTCATCGTCGCCGACTGCAACCATCTGCGCCCCCAGCATTGTTCTCCTTAGGGCAAGGTGAAGACATAGGACCAGCGTGAGCATCCCCAGTGCCAAGAAGTAGTAATCCCTCGGGGGAAAACGCGAAATCGTATAACCGAAGATAACAGGGTCTGGAATGCCGCCAAAGCCGAACGGCCCTCCAGTCAGATCTCGCCAATTCCGCATTATAAGTACGACGACTTCAGAGAATCCGAACGTGACAATAGCGAAGTAGTCTCCGTTCAGCCGTAGCGTTGGTAAGCCCAATATGATGCCCGAGATCATTGATAACAGGACGGCCGCGCCCGCGGCGGCCCAGTACGACCAATGTAGCCTCACCATCAGAATGCCGGTGCAGTATGCTCCTATACAGACAAATCCTGCCAGTCCCAGATCAAACAATCGACAGAGCCCAACGATAAAGTGCAAGCCCATTGCCATGACTGTGAAGATGAGGGCTACGATTGCTATGTCAAGGAATCTAGGATTAATTGCAAATGGGGCAATGACTAAGAGGATAGCGAGCAGGGGAATGACATGGCGGCTGGAGATAGACTTCAATGGGATCATAGGAGTTAAAGCTCTCGGGTTTGTTCGTTGGCGAGCAGTCCGGCAGGGCGAAAGGCCAAGGTAAGAGCCATTAGAAGGTATACAACGCCAAGGCCCCAATTAGACAAATTGACAGAAGGTAGGGCATGTTGCAAGAATGAAGGAAGGCTAGCACCGATCGCGTCGGTATCCACTAGGGGGAGCAGAGAAACGATAACGCCAATAGATATGCCGCCCAAGAGGGATCCCCCAATATTTCCAATGCCGCCAATAACAGCCGCCGAAAAGGCTAAGATCCCTTGCGTGTAGCCAAGGGTGGGCTCGAGAACTCCTTGTCGCCCGACAAAGAGGAACGCTGCTAAGGCTGCAAGCGCGGTTCCTGCGGCGAATACATAAGCTCGTGCCGCTCTGGTGTCCAAGCCTAACCGCGAAGCCAAAATTGGATCGTCTGCTGTAGCCCGGATCATCAACCCAATCGTCGACTTCTTTGCGAGCAGTGCTGTGGCCAGCGTAATCAGCAATGTCGTAGATATTATGAGAATGTCAAGTGATGTAAAGTAACCCTGGGTCCAGGGAGGGGAGCCTTGCAGAGCACGGATCGATTCAGGGGGAAATGACCTGCGCTGTGTGCCGAAAAAAATTTGCATAAAGCCCTGCAAAGCCAGCGACAGGCCGATGGCTGCTACGAGATAATTGAGGCGCGGAGCCCCATCGAGGGGCTTGTACACCGCGTACTCAAACGCTACCCCTGCTATGGCAGAAAAGAGCATGGCTAGTGTAACTGCAAGAGGGGCGGGCAGTCCTTTTCCGAGGACAGTAAACCCCAGAAGCGCAGCGACTACCGCACCACTTATGGCAACGCCTAAGCGTTTGGCGAAGGGGAGCCTTCTCAGAATGGAGAATATAGCTAGGGCAGTAGTGAGTGTCCAAAGAATCAAGATGCTGGTAAGCTCGATCCGCTCTCCTCCTCTCACCAAGAAAAGCGTGTAGTAACCACCCAAAACGAAGAGATCGCCATGGGCAAAGTTGATTAGCCGGGCCACTCCGTATATCAGGGAATATCCTACTGCGAGTAGGCCTATCAGGCATCCAAGCGATAGGCCATTCGCCAAGCCGTGTGCAAGTTGCTCCGCCATAGCGTTCCCGGCTGTCCTTAGCGTACGGGAGCTACGACGTAGCGGCCATTCTTGACTATCGCCAAGCTGACGTCGTCGTTGACTGCATCTCCATTCTCGTCAAACCATATGGGGCCGACCAAGCCTTGAACCGCTTTGTCCCGCGAGTTGATTTGAGAGAGAGCATTGCGCACTTCTTCGCGGCCTGTAATTCCTTTTGATATGACATGATCAGCGAGTCCAACAGAATCATAGGAGTAAATAGCCCAGCTATCGGGCTCTTCGCCATGCTTATTCTTAAAGGCTTGCCGGAACCTTTGGACGGATTCCCGGTCGCTTTCAACCAGGAATGGACCGGTGGCAACTGTCCCCTCCGCGGCCGTGCCCGCATTCTTTATGTAGTCAAGAGAGGAGCCTACACCGTCACCGGCAAGAAAGATGGCCTTGGATCCGATTTCCCTAGCCTGAGAGGCGGCAACTTGAAGCTGGGGATAGAAGCCTGCCAGTAGAATTGCGTCGGGCTTTGCAGTCTCTAGGCTTCGGATGAGCGAACGGTAGTCTGTTGTGTCGGAGTCGTAGGATCTCTCGCTGACAATCGTGATTCCCAATGTGCTCGCAGAATTTTTGAACACATCAGCCAATCCCCGGCCATAGTCTTCGTTCTCCGAGAGAATTCCCACACGCTTGAGCCCATGGGAAGCCGCATATCTGGCGAGGGTTTGACCTTGGAGAGCATTTTTGTAAGGCGTCCTGAAGGTCCATATGCTTCCTTTGCCTACATCATCATTTGTAGACCCGTAGCTGATGTTAGTCAGCTTGCCGGCCTCATAGATCTTTTGTGCGGCAAGCGTGCAGGAGCTATTGAAGTGGCCCAGCACGAGGGGTATCTTTGTGTTTCCGACAAATTCTTGGGCAATGATTACGGCTTGGTTGGGGGTAGCCTGGTCGTCTCCGCGAACGAGCTCGTAGCGTACCTTGTTACCTGGCTGGGCATTGAGCTCTGCGACCCGCAGTTCGGCTCCTCGGAGAACCATCTTGCCGTAATTCGCTTGAGGGCCTGTAAGCGGTCCCGCGAATCCAAGTGATATCAGAGCTTTTTCGTCGGAGCGAGGACTCTCTTGATGGCGACAGCCGCCAAGGAAAAGGAACAAGCCAAGCGTGATGCAGAAGAAACTTCTACTGCGTAGCATAATAGGTTCCCCTTCGGGTTGGGCCTGCTTTTATGTGGCTTTAATCTCCACGTATCGAGGATCATGTCCAATTAGAACTCGTACATGATCCCAGAGGACTTGGCGTTGCGCAGAATTTGCCGTGTCCTCTTCTTCGTGCCAGTAACGATGGGATGGTAGCGATCCAAGGTCGGAAGGAAGAAGTACTTCGTTCCAGCCGACAAGATTTCGAAGACCAAGTGAGTCTCTGTGTAGCCAGGAAATCGTATTTGGAGTTAACGTGAACTCATATAAGGCGGCAGTTCTTCCCAAGAAGTTATGCCGTTCAGAGCTGATGACCTCGAAAGTCTCGATAACGTCTTCTATCCGCTCTCCCGGATAGTTTGGGATCAGGTTGAAACCGTATCGCACATCCCGGCTTTCTGCAAACTCCGCCATTGTTTTGATTACCCTTCGAGAATGCGCTCCATCGTAACCCTTGCGCATCAAGCCGAGAAGGTGATCAGTAACAGCTTCGATCCCAACGAACCAACTCTTTGCGCCCGCTTCGCATAGCTTCGTAAGCATGTGCTCATCTAGCTCGTGGGCTCTTAGCCAGCAGTGGAAGCGAATTCCGGGAGCCTTCTTTTTTAATAAGTCTGCAAGATCAATGGTTCTTTGATAATCGCTGTTGAAGTCGAGATCTGTGAAGAAGAAGTCGTCTTTTTCGTGCAAAGACCGTTGCAGGCAAATTTCTTCAACGACATCTTCAATTTGCCGAGGATGATGACGGGGAGCGAGAAGAACTTCGTAGCAGAAGGTGCACCGGTTGTATGAACATCCCTGGGCACCCATGACTGGAATGGCGGCTCCAGCGGATGCTCTCTCTGTGAAGGAATCCGCGGTGACGTTGAGGTAAGAGCTCCAATCGACCATAGACCAGTCGGCAGGCTTCCAAGGAGGAGATGCCGTTGGCTGCATGCGGATCTTGGTCGGATGGCTAAGCCTCCTTACGATTTGCCCATCCGTTGCATCTTCCGACTTGGTTACCCATGCGGCGAGCGCCGAGCGTCCCTCTCCGACAATGACGGCATCAACCTGGCTGAAAGCTTCAGCCCACGGCTTCGCGTTTTCTGAGTTAAAATGAGGACCTCCTAGGACAATCCTCAAGTTAGGCCTCAGTTCGCTAAGTGTGCGAGCCAGATAGATTACGGCGATTTGGTTCGTGACAACTACCGAAAACCCGATCCAATCCTTGGCGTCTTCCGCGATCTTCAGGGCGGCGCTGGAGAGATAAGAGCGTATAAGGAGACTTACTCTCTCAGCCTCCCTGCTTAAAAGATAGGGCTCTGGGTTCAGTTGCTGGAAGAATTCTCGAAAGCTCTTGTTGGTTATTCTCTTGGCGGATGCAAGTATTTCGCTGGGCTTGCGATCGAGGCACGCCATGCTCAAGAGTAGCTCGCCACCGAAGGTTCGCTCTCCAAATGGGAAGATCCATTCGAGCCAATCCTTCTCGACCAGCTGACTGTCTAAGAAGTTTTTCAATCCTATGTTCAAATCCAGAACTGGGCATTCGAGCCCGTGCAGTTTCAGCTCTGCTGCGAGATAGCCCACCCCCACAGTCGGTGAGGTGATGCTATGAAGGGGAGAGATGATCAGCACGGGCCGAAGCTCCGCTAGGCTACTATTAGGCGAGAGCCGGTGACTTTTTATGCCACGAATAGGAGGCACCGGGGCAGGCCACCGGCCCCTCATCGCGAGGGCGTATGCTTGCATCGGTAGCTTTGAGGACTTCCAGAAGGCGTGCTGACGCTACCCGGACCTTCTCGTCCGCGAGCGCTTGGTGATACCGAGTAGCCACGCTGTCGCGGGCTACGACTTTCAGTGTGGACAGAGTTTCAGAGCTTGGGATTTCTAATGTAGACATAGCCGACTCCTTGCGTCGATTACAGTAAGCTTAGGGAACCTGCCCTAGTATTCGTTGAGGGCTGGGGGTTGTCAAGAGGCTTCTCCCGGTGTCAGGGGCGTCCCCTTTGAAGGACGGTCCAAGCGCATCTCTAAGGCTTGATGCGCTCTGACAGGCCCAACAACTAGTGTTTTCCCTCATAGCGTCAGTCTCCTGCTTCCCACCATAAAGCACACTTTGTGCCTGGAGAGGATGAGTGCTGCTTGGAGCGGTGGAAACTTCCTTGGGCTGGGGGGAGAAGTGCGAAGAAGAAGAAGTGCGGGAGAAGCGCCAGCCGATTCGAGCCGTGGTCTCGCTTCAGCCTCCTGCCAGACACGACTACCCTGTAGGAGGCGCTAACGCCCTCTTATCCTGCCCTGCCCCAGGCGCTCGAGCCTACCTTCCGGGGGTGCACAGGACAGGATATTGGACCTGGGACGCCAGAAGGCGCCTCGGAAGCCATCAACTCAAACCTGCTGGCGTGGGGCGGGGGCTTACGCGACGTACGGCAAGGCCGGCGGGAAACTTCCGGGTGGGAAGCCTGGAGTGAGATCGCCGGCTCGCAGCTTCTCTGCCGCCTGACGGAAGGCGTCGAGGAACCAGGCGTAGGCGTCGTAGAGCTCTCGGCGGGCGGCCTTGCTTGCGGCGTGGAAGAGCGGGGCCGGGCCCTTCTTGGAGAGGTTGGGCCGGTCGTGGGTTTCTGGGCTTGGATGGCGTCGGGGCCTGGAGGCTGGATGCCCGTCCTCTCTCTTGTGGCGGCGGCCTCGGCTTCAATCTCTCGGACGAGGTCGGCGACCCTCTCTTTCTGCTTCTCCGGTGAGAGGTGGCTCCAGCAGGGAAGCGGGGCCAGGTGGAAGCTCTCCTCGGTGGCGTACTCCAGGCGGTCGAAGAGCTTGCCGCGGCGGTGGGTGGCGTACTCCTTGGAGCGGTCGAACCAGAGCCCTTCCAGGGGTGAGTCCTCGAGCAAGGCCCGGACGGCG
>WUUC01221736.1_pt1 | contig 12273 bp, 10 predicted proteins | sample 6278441 | NCBI WGS metagenome assembly WUUC01 (sample SAMN13675441, study PRJNA597444) | soil metagenome | isolation source: soil | place: USA: Washington | collected 2017-10 | reverse complement strand
TAGGTGAAGACAGGCCTTCCTCGAAGAACACGTTGGCGGTCGGGAAATCTCCTGTATCGATTTCGTAGTTGGCGGGATTGAATCCGGCCGCAAAATCGCGGCCTTGCCCTGCCGGTCCCGTGTAGAAGCCGCCCAGGAAATTCGGATTGCCGACGTTGGTGTTGTTGCCGAACTGAGACTCGTTGTACTTACCGGCGTAGTGGCCGTAGGTGGCCTGGAGGACCACGCGGCCGTCGCCGGTCGGGTCAAACGTCGCGCCAAGGCGCGGCACGATCGTATCCGTGTCCACACCGATGATTCCACCGGTGGCCTCACTGCGCACCCGTTCGTACCGCGTGCCGAGATCCAGCGTCAGTGTCGGCGTCGGAGACCAGCGGTCCTGGATGTAGAACGACAAGGTGTTGATGTCGATCTCGGCCCCGCGGGTGGCGAGCCAGTTCTCGATAAGCGTATCGCCGGGCACGAACACCGGGATCAGCCGTCCGTCCGCGTCTAAGAGCGGGTCGCCGTTGGCGTCGGTGGCAAAGTCCGCGTTGAACACGTAACCGGTCGCCGTCTGCGAGTTGCCGCCGGTCCGGTTGCTTTGGTACCACTCGGTGCCACCCTTGATGTCGTGGCGCCCGCGCCAGTCGGCCGCGTAGGCCAGGCTGCCGGTGATCTGCTGGTTGTTACGATCCTCGGGGTCGGTCGCGTCGAAATATGGGGCGTTGTACGCCGCGAGTTCCTGCGTGAGAGTGATGATCGGCGATTCCACGATATCGGTGGCAGTGCCGCCAGCCCCGCGGAATCCCTGGGTCTTGCGCGAGTACTGCGCTTCGGCGAAGAGCCGCGGTCCGAGCACTCCGCGCCAGTTGGTGACGTAGCGCGTGTTCGGAAAGGACGGTTCCTCGATGGAATTGGGGTCGATCGTGAAGGCGAACGCCGCGCGTCTGACCTCGCGCGAGTTGTTCAGGTAACTTCCCTCGATCGTGTGGTTCTGCGCGATCGTGCCGGTCAGCTTGATCTCACCCCGTTTGTTGTTGTCGAACGCGTCGAAGCTGATGCCGGTGATCGGCAGCGTCGGATTATCCGCGGTGTTCGCCAGGCGGCCGGCCGAGAAGAACCAGAGCCGGTCGCGGAGGATCGGTCCGCCGAAAGTGGCTTCGTACGTGTCGTTCAGCTGATCGTTGTTCTCGGTTCCCGACTCCACCTGGAAGGGCGTCTCCTGAATCCACGCCGGATTCTGCAGGTTGATTCGGAAGCTGCCGGAGAAGTCGTTGCCTCCGCTCTTGGTGACGGCATTGATGACGCCGCCGGTGAAGCGCCCGTATTCGGCCGACACGCCCGAGGTGAGCACCTGGGTGTCCTGAATGGCGTCTTCGATGAACAGGTTGTTCGGGCTGCCGAACACGTTATCGCTGATGTCCACGCCGTCCACCATCATCAGGTTGTCGTAGGCGAACGCACCCGAGATCGTGACCTGGTTGGCGTTCGGCGTGTCCTCTGTCAGACCTGGTGACAGGGTGGCGATCCCCTGGATCGTACGCGGCGTCGCCAACGCTTCGACCTGCTCCTGGCGGATGTTGATGCCCACCTGCGTTGTTGACAGTGCTGACGGCGTCACGTCGGCGGTCACGGTAACCGTTTCAGTGAGTGTCCCCAGACGCAACTGGCCGTTCACCTCGGTCGGCGCGCCAACTCGCACGTCGACATCCTGTTCGATCGGCGTCATGCCGCTGAGCTCAATGCGAATGTGATATCGGCCGCTCGGCAACCCGCGAACGATGTAGCTGCCGGTTTCATCCGTGACGACCGTGCGGGCGCCCTGGAGGTTTGGTGACGTCACGGTGACGGTAGCGCCAGGAAGCACGAGCCCTTCCTGGTCGGTGACGCGCCCCTGCAGGATGCCGGTCTGGCTGCCCTGCGCGAGCGCGGGAGTGCTTGTGACGAGAGTCGCGAACGCCACGGCGGCAATCGCGACGAGTCGTGTGATGTAAGGCACGGATCAGTTCTCCTGTGTGACGAGAAACCTCGACCGATTAATTCGTGACGAACTGGGAAAGAAAAACCTGTGCCGAAGTCCGCCGGTACGAAGACGCGAGAATTCGGGTCAAAGGGTCGTTCGTCCCTGAGCAACTCACCATCCGCTTGAAGTGGGATCCGGATCAGTGGACTGCAGTCGTGCTTTGTTATGATGGGTCGGATATGCCCCTTGCCGATGTCGTGATCCTTGGCGCGGCGCGCACGCCAATAGGGAAATACGGCGGATCGTTCCGCGATCTGCATCCCGCAGAGCTGGGTGCAGTAGCCTCGCGCGCGGCGCTGCAGCGCGCCGGTGTTGACGCCGCCGAGGTGAACGAGCTGTTGTTCGGGCACGGCCGTCAGGCCGGCTCAGGTCCGAATCCCGCGCGCCAGGTGGGTCATCGCACCGGCGTGCCGGTGAGCGCGCCGGCGCAGACGATTAACAAGGCCTGTGCGTCGGGACTGCAGGCGATTGCCTCCGGCGCGCAATCGATTCTCCTCGGCGAATCGGATCTCGTGCTCGCTGGCGGCATCGAGTCGATGAGTCGCATGCCGTACCTGGTGGACGCTGCCGACGCGCGCTGGGGACACAAGATGGGCAGCTTCCAGTTCGTGGACGCGATGTATCGCGACGGCTTCTCGTGCCCGCTCTCGGGGTTAATCATGGGCGAAACCGCCGAAGTGCTCGCGCGGCAATACGGCATCTCGCGAGAGCAGTCGGACGCGTTCGCGTGCGCGTCCCAGCAACGTGCCGAGGCCGCATCAAAAGGCGGGCATTTCGAGCGTGAGATTGCTCCTGTCACGGTGAAGGACGCGAAAGGGAAAGAGGTGACCATCACGACCGATGAGCACCCGCGCTTCGGCTCGACGCTCGATGCGCTTCGCAAACTCCCGCTCGTGTTCCCGAAAGTCGAAGGGCAAGATGGCATCATCACCGCCGGCTCCTCGTCGGGCATTACGGATGGCGGAGCCGCCGTTGTGCTCTCATCGGGCACATGGGCTCAGAAGCGCGGTCTGACACCGCGCGCCCGGATTGTCGGGTGGGCGAGCGCGGGCGTCGATCCGCGGATCATGGGCATCGGCCCCGTGCCGGCGATCGCCAAACTCGAGAAGAAGATTGGCATCAAGCTCGAGGACTACGACCTCGTGGAGTTGAACGAGGCATTTGCTGCGCAGGTGCTGGCCGTGCTGCGTGACGCGCCAATTGCCGCCGACCGTCTCAACGTCAACGGCGGCGCGATTGCGCTCGGTCACCCGATCGGTGCCACCGGCGCACGCATCGTCGTGACGCTGCTGCACGAAATGGAACGGCGCAACGTGAAGCGCGGCCTCGCGACGTTGTGCGTGAGCGGCGGCATGGGTATGGCGCTCGCGATTGAACGCGAGTAGGTGATGCAACCACGTTGATGCGAATAGCGGTCATTGCTGGCGATGGCATTGGTAAGGAAGTGGTTGCCGAAGCCGTCAAGGTACTCAACGTCGTTGGTGGACTGCAGCTCGAGCCGCTGCCCTGGAGCGCTGACTACTTCCTCCAGACCGGGATCACCATTCCGCCTGATGGCTACGACACCCTGCGGTCGTTCGATGCCATCCTGATTGGGGCGCTCGGTGATCCGCGGGTGCCTGGCAACCAGCATGCGCGGGACATCCTGCTGGGGACGCGCTTCGAGCTCGATCTATACGTGAACTATCGACCCGTGCGATTGCTCGACGATCGCCTGTGTCCGCTGAAGAACCGCACGCGCAAGGACGTGAACTTCGTGGTGTTTCGCGAGAACACGGAAGGCGTGTATGTGAGCATCGGCGGTCGGTTCAAGGCAGGGACCGACGACGAGGTCGCGATTCAGGAAGAGATCAACACGTACAAGGGCGTCCACCGCATTGTGCGCCATGCGTTCGAGTACGCGCGCGCCAACGGGTTGAAGAAGGTCTGCATGGCCGACAAGAGCAACGCGATGACACAGGGCCATGCGCTCTGGCAGCGCGTGTTCGCGGCGCTCAAGGCGGAATTTCCCGAGGTGCAGGCCACGCACATGTACATCGACGCGCTCGCCATGTTCATGGTGCAGAACCCGGGACAATTCGAGGTGATTGTCACGAACAACCTGTTCGGCGACATCATTACGGATATCGGTGGCGCGCTACAGGGCGGGCTTGGCATGGCGGCGTCCGGCAACCTGCACCCGGGGCGGACATCGATGTTCGAGCCGGTCCACGGCTCGGCTCCGGCGCTTGCCGGGAAGAACGTGGCCAATCCGATCGGAGCGATCCTGTCCGCCGCGCTCATGCTCGAGACGCTTGGCCGGAGAGACGATGCGGTGCGAATCGAACGGGCGGTCGAAGGTGCGGTGCAGGCCGGCGAAGGTACGCAGGACATCGGCGGTACGCTGGGGACGAAAGAGGCTGGAGAGGCAATCGTCAGGAGATTGGCGTAAGTCGAATCACGAATCACGAATCACGAATCACCAATCACGAATCACGAGTCACGAATTCCCATTGCCATGACTGATGTGTTTATCGTTGGCGGCGCGCGGACTCCGATGACGGAGTACGTCGGCGCGCTCAAGGACTTTTCCGCATTGGAGCTCGGCACCATTGCCTCGCGTGCCGCGTTCGAGCGGGCTGGCGTCAAGCCGGAGTGGGTTGACCATGCCGTGTTCGGCAACGTGTTGCAGACCAGCTCCGATGCGATCTATGGCGCTCGGCACGTGGCGCTCAAGGCCGGAGTCCCGATCGAAGTACCGGCGCTCACCGTGAATCGCCTGTGCGGCTCCGGCATTCAGGCCGCCATTTCCGGCGCGCAATTGATTCAGCTTGGCGAGGCCGGCGTCGTCCTGAGCGGCGGCATGGAAAGCATGAGCCAGGCGCCGCACATCATTCGCGGCCTTCGCAATGGGCTGAAGCTCGGGCAGGGCAAGCTCGAGGACTATCTCTACGAAGCGCTGCTCGATCCGTACTGCGGGTTGTTCATGGCGCAGACCGCAGAGAAGTGCGCGGCGAAGTACAACATCTCGCGCCAGGACCAGGACTGCTTCGCGATCCGCAGCCAGAAGTGCGCCGACGAGGCGTGGAAGAGTGGCAAGTTCGTCGAGGAAGTCGCGCCCGTCGAGATCAAGACTCGCAAGGGCACAACCGTTGTCGATCGTGACGATCACATGCGGCCCGACACGACGATCGAGGGGCTGGCGAAGCTGCCCGCGGCGTTTTCAAAGGACGGCACGGTGACCGCTGGAAACGCGAGCGGGATCGTGGACGGGGGGGCAGCGGTGATCATCGCCGGCGGAGACGCGGTCAAGGCGCGCGGGCTGAAGCCGATCGCCAGGCTTGCGGGCTGGTCAACGGTTGGCGTGGATCCAAGCATCATGGGTATGGGCCCGGCGCCGGCAATTCGCAAGGTGCTCGAAAGGACGAATCTCTCGCTGTCGGACATCGATCTGTTCGAGATCAACGAAGCGTTCGCCGGACAGTACCTCGCCGTCGAGAAGGAACTTGGCCTCGATCGAGAGAGGGTCAATGTCAACGGCGGCGCGATTGCGCTGGGACATCCGCTCGGCATGAGCGGCGCACGCCTGCTGCTCACGCTGACCCTCGAACTGCGGCGTCGCGGCAAGAAGCGCGGCATCGCGTCGGCATGCATCGGCGGCGGTCAGGGGATCGCGGCGCTGGTGGAAGCTATCTGAAACGACGCGAGGACAGTTGAGCGACGCGGCGATTGAAGTCGAGGACCTGGTCAAGGTCTTCCAAGGCCGTGGCCGCGCTCCCGTGCGGGCTGTCGATGGCCTCAGCTTCGCCGTGTCCGCCGGATCGATTTTCGGGCTGCTCGGTCCGAATGGCGCCGGCAAGACCACGACGCTGCGCGTGCTGACGACGCTGATGCGTCCGACGAGCGGTCGCGCACGGGTGGCGGGCTTTGACGTGGTCTCCTCGCCGCTCGACGTGCGCCGCCGCATTGCCGTCGTCATCCAGGAACACGCGGCCGATTTGCTCCTGAGCGCGCGCGACAATCTCGTCGCGTTCGCGCGGTTCCATGGCCTCAGTGGCCCGACGCTGCGCGCGCGCGTGGACGCGGTGCTCGAGCAGTTTGGTCTCGCTGAGTTCGCCGGGCGAAAGGTGCAGGACCTGAGCGGCGGGTACCGACGCCGCGTGCAGGTGGGCAAGGTGTTCCTGGTGGATACGCCTGTCGTGTTCCTCGACGAGTTCTCGACCGGCATGGACCCGCTGCTGAAGCGCTCGGTCATGGACCTGTTGCTGGCCGAAGCCGCGCGCGGCCGCACCATCGTCCTGACGACCCAGATCCTCAGTGAAGCGGAAGCGCTCTGCGACGACATCCTCATCGTCAATCGCGGCCGCGAGGTGGCTCGCGGTGACGTGAATACGCTGAAGCTCCTGTCGCACGGTGTCTACGAAGTATCGGTGACGTTCGACGCCGTGCCGGCGGGTCTCGAGCAGGAGCTGGCGGCGCTGCACCCGGCGCGGCTTGCCGTGAGCGGGACGACGGTGGAGCTGGCGCTGAAAGAACCCGAGAGCCGCGTGCTCGCGCTCGTCAGCCAGATGGCCACGCGCGGCCATGTGCGGCGCGTCGAAGTCGGCGGCGCGACGCTCGAGGACGTGTTCGTCGAGCTGACGAAAGAGGCGCGCAAGCCATGACCCCGCTGGTGGCCGTTCTCGCCCGCGAAACGCGCATTCGCGCGACGAACCTGCTCTTCATCTTCTGGGACGTCGTGTATCCCTTGGGGTACCTGCTCGTGTTTGGCGTTGGCATGAATCACGCGATGCAGTTTCCAGCCGGCTCAGGCATCGAAGACTACAACGCGTTTTTTCTCGCTGCGGTGCTCGGGATGGCGAGCTTCGGGATCGCGTCGAACACGGCGTGGTCGTTCTTCCTCGACCGAGACAACGGCATCTTTTACGAGATGTTGACGTACCCCGTCAGCCGCGCCGAGTATCTGGTCGGCAAGGTGCTGTTCAACATCGGGGTCGCGCTGGCACAGGCGGCGGTGACAATTGGTCTCGCGTCATCGCTGCTCGGGGTCAACGTACGGTGGGACCTGACGCTCATCACGATCGTCGCGGTCGTCGTCGGTACCGCGGGCTGGTTCTTCTTCTACGCGATCTTTGCGATCTGGATCCGGCGGAACGACGCCTTCAACACCGTCACGTCGATCTTTTATTTCGTGTTCCTGTTTGCGAGCTCGATGTTCTACCCGCTGGAGCCCCTGCCCGCCGCGTTCCGCGCCGTCTCGTACGCGAATCCGATCACCTGGCAAGTGGATGTGCTCCGCTACTCCACCACCGGCCTTGGCGATCCGTCCACGCTGCCGCTCGAGGGCGCAGCATTTATCCTGTTCACGGCCGCGGCCTTCGTCGGCGCGCTGTTTGTCCTGAGACGAGAAAGTTCGTAGGAGTCTCCGATGCAGATTCGAACGGTAGGGGTGCTCGGCTGCGGCCTGATGGGCGCGGGCATCGCGCAGGTATGCGCGCAGTCGGGCTACAAGACGATCGTCCGCGAGGTCGAGGACTCGTTCCTGCAGAAGGGGCTCGGGCGCATCGACAAGTTCCTGAGCGACGGCGTCACAAAGGGCAAGGTTACCCAGGATCTCCGTGACAAGACGATGGGCAATCTCTCGGGTACGACAAGGCTCGACGAGCTCGCGTCCTGCGATCTGGTGGTCGAAGCCATCATCGAGAACATCGAGGACAAGAAGAAGTCCTACGCCGCCCTCGACGGCGTGGTAGGGCAGCACACGATTTACTGCTCGAACACCTCATCGTTGTGCATCACCGAGTTGGCGGCGACGACGAAGCGGCCGGATCGCTTTGCGGGGCTGCACTTCTTCAACCCTGTGCCGATCATGAAGCTCGTGGAAGTGATCCGCGGACTTGCGACTACTGACGACACGTACAAGGCGGTGTTTGCGTTCGCGGAGTCACTTGGCAAGGAGCCGATTACCGCGCCCGATCGCCCCGGCTTCATCGTTAATCGCTTGCTCGTGCCGTATTTGCTCGACGCGATCCGCGAATACGAAAGCGGGCTGGGCACGCTTGAGGACATCGACAAGGGGATGAAGCTTGGCACCGGCTATCCGATGGGGCCATTCACGCTGCTCGACTATGTCGGTCTCGACACGACGTACTACATCGCGAACATCATGTTCGAGGAATACCGCGAGCCGCGGTTTGCGCCGCCGCCGCTGCTGAAGCGAATGGTCCTGGCCGGCCGACTGGGCAAGAAGAGCGGACGGGGATTCTACGAATACGGTTCGTAGCCGATCCGGAATCTAGATTCTAGATTCTAGATTGATTCAAGCCGCCAGCCCGTTTTCGCCGCCAGACGCTGCAGCGGCGGCATCGTCGCGACACCACCGGTGATGTGCACCTGCACCGTGGCCACGTAATCCTCGGACCCGGTGTCGAACGTCACGGTGTAGCCCGTGCGCGCGAACACACCGTGGCCGTGTTCGTCGAACGTCACTCCCGGGAGGACGTCGGCAATACGTTCGCGCACCTCCCGCTGCGGGCCGAGCGAGCGACTGTCGCCGCGCGCCACGAACTGCAGGCCCTTGGCTTCGACCAGCGCCATCACATCCGGTGAGGACGATGGGTTTGAGATCGGTCGGCGTGGCGCGGTCGGGGCGCCCGCGTCACGGCGGGTCAGCGAACCAATCAGACTTGACAGGGTCATGGGTCGGTCTCCTGAAGAGGCACGTCCTGTCTAACGGCGAAACCCGCACCAAGTACGGGGCGCAGATGTCATTCGTGTGTAAACCCTGAGCCACCAATGGCTTACCGCACCGCCGCGCCGCCCATTGCACACACCTGCGCATCACGCTGCGCCGCGCAAACGGGGCAAAACGGGACACGTCTGACGAATGTGTCCATTTTGGGACGAGCGGAAGGAGCGGTTCGCGCTGGTGCAGGCATCGCGGGTTTCGCCGGATGTGGATGATCCAACCGCAACGCGGCAGTATCGTCGGTTCAGCTCGATTCTGACACCGCCGGACCGTACACTCCTACATCCCTGCGTCACTCACGAGGAGAGCTGATTGAAGAAGCTGTACAGTTTCCTGTCCGTCGTGTCTCTGTGCCTGCTCGCCTCGGCCGCGAGCGCGGCGACAATTACAGTCAACGCGGGCGGCGATCTCCAGGCCGCCCTGAACGCCGCACAGCCGGGCGACACGATCCTGCTGCAAGCGGGCGCCACGTGGACGGGCAACTACACGTTGCCGCTGAAGTCGGGAACTGCGTACATCACCGTGCGCTCATCGGCCGCCGACGCGCAACTCCCCGGCCCCGGCGTCCGCATCACGCCGACCTACGCGGCGCTGCTTCCCAAAATCAAGGGTGCCGCCTCGAGCGCCGCGCTGAAGACGGCCACGTCGGCACATCACTGGCGCCTTCAGTTCCTCGAAATCGTCGGCAACGCGGCAGGGGTCAACGAAATCATTCGGCTCGGCAGCGGAACGGAACCGACGCTCGAAAGCCAGCCGCAACACATCATCCTCGACCGCGTGTACATCCACGGACACGCAACGATGGGCACGCGGCGCGGCGTGGCGCTGAACGGACGAAACGTCACGATCCGCGATTCCTGGATCAGCGACATCAAGTCGGTCGGCGTGGACACGCAGGCGATTTGCGGGTGGAGTGGCGCGGGTCCATTCCTGATTGAGAACAACTACCTGTCCGCAGGCGCCGAGAACATCCTGTTCGGAGGTGCTGACCCGGTCATCGCGAACCTGGTGCCCTCCAACATCACGATCCGCCGGAACCTCTTCACGAAGGATCGAACATGGCGCGATCCGATTGTCGGTATGCCCGTCGCGACGGCTGTGGCATCGGCAAGCGGCGGCATTCTCGGCCCGGCCACCTACGGCTACACCGTTGTCGCCTACAAGCCATGCGGCAATTCAAAGGCGTGTAACTCCGCGCCGTCGGTTGAAAAGAAAGCAATCGTCAGCAGCACCGCCGGACTTGTAAAGATCTCGTGGGGCGCAATCTCCGGAGTCACTTCGTACCGCGTGTACGGACGCGGCCAGTATTGGACCGTGACGACGACGTCGTTTGTAGACACAGGGGCTGCGGGCACCGCCGGGACCGCTCCGACTAAGGCGTCGAAGTACATGGTGAAGAACCTCCTCGAACTGAAGAACGCGCGCCACGTCGTCATTGAAGGCAACCGGTTCGAGTACAGCTGGGCGCAGGATCAGACCGGGTATGCGCTCCTCTTCATGCCGTGGAACAACGGGAAGGCGCCGTGGACTGCGGTGCAGGACATCACCGTTCGATCGAATCACCTCGACCACGTCGCGGCCGGGATCACGATCGCGGGCCGTCAGAAGGTCAACGGCGTCGTGCTCTCGCAGACGACCCAGCGCATTGCGATCGTCAACAACCTGCTTACCGACGTCAGCAAGAAGACCTGGGGCGGTCACGGATTGTTCCTGGTGACCGGTGATGGCGCCACTGATGTGACGGTCGATCACAACACCATCATTCACGATGGTCCGGCACTCGTGAACGGGAATGGCATCGGGAACGTGCGGTTCGTCTACACGAATAACTTCTCCAAGCACTCGACTGACGGCATATACGGCAGCGGCTACGGCGCGGGATACGTGTCGCTCAACATCTACTTCGTGGGCGCCGAGATTCGTCGCAACGTGCTCGCCGGCGGGTCTGCCGCGAAGTATCCGCCGGACAACTTCTTTCCGCCCACCAGCGAGTTCCTGGGGAATTTCGTGAATGCCGCGGCCGGCGACTACCGGCTGGGCAGCTGGAGTCCGTACCGCGCCGCCGGGACCGAGGGCACGGACGTCGGGGTGGACATCGCGGCGCTGAACGCGGCGATGAAATAGGTAGGATCGGCGGAGGGCCGACCTCGAAGTCGGCCCCTACAAACACCGGCCGATGTACAAGATCGGCCCGTACACAAAGCGATCTTCGAGGTAGTCAGTTGTAGGGGCGACCTGCGAGGGCGGCCCGAACAAATGACGTTCCGCAAGCAGCTGATCGATCTCCTGTCCTATGAACCGCGCTCCGTTTCCTCGCTGGCGCGCGAGATGGGCATGTCGCGCGGTGACATGGCAGACGATCTCCGCCACGCCATTCGATCGGCGCACGCGCAAGGACATGACATCCAGGTGGTTCCCGCACGCTGCAAGTCGTGCGATTTTGTCTTCGGTCAGGACAAGCTGTCGAAGCCGAGCCGGTGCCCTGCATGCAAGGGCACCCGGCTGTTCGAGCCGATGATCCATATCGCGCGGCGCGACTCCTGATCGCGCGGCGCCGACCGTCCGGCGCGGCTGCGGGCCGCCAGCAGGTGTTCCGCCTTTTCCTTGAACTCGCGATCTTCCGGCTCCCACCCCGGCGTCAACGGCGCCGCGATGACCTTCTTCAGCTCCTCTATTGCTTCCGCATCCCTGTCCATGTCGAACAGCGTCTCGGCCAGGAAGAAGCGCGAGGCGTGGCTGTTGGCATTGTAAGTGAGTGACTTGCGGAGGTGTTCCTCCGACTTCTCCTTGCTGCCTCCAAAGAGCCCTGGCACCTTGGCATACCAGCGCCCGAGCGCCCGATCGGCGGATCCCTGCTGATACGCGCGATCGATCCGCAGCACCGTGAGGAGCGCCTCCTTGATTGCGCCGCGGTACTTGATGCCCTGTCGCAATCCGAACGACTCGGCCAGCGCGCCCATGTTCGCGGCTTTCCAGAAATAGCCTTCGGGCCGTTCAGGGTCGACGAGGATTGCCTGCTCGCCGGCGGTGACGCCGCGTTCGAGATCGCGGCGCCGCTCGGCCTGCGAGCCATGGCCGCCCAGCCAGTAGTACGCGCGCGCGAGCTTCCACGTGGAGTCGAAGTCGCGCGGGTTTTCCTTCAACCGCGCTTCCCAAATCTTCGCGGCATCGCGCGCGTTCGCCAGGTTCTCGCGCTCCCGGTACAGCGCATCAGGATCGGCAGACGTCTGCGCTGACGCGGCGAGGGCTGCGGCACAAAAAGCTGAAAAAACGCTGATATACAATACGCGGATGCAAGAGCTCATTCGGCAGCTGCTGGCGAAACTGGGCGAGGATCCGGCCCGCGAGGGGCTCGTGCGCACGCCACTCCGCGTCGAGAAAGCGTTGAAGTTTCTGACGAGCGGCTACGCGGCCGATATCGACGCCGTACTCAACGAGGCGCTCTTCACGGTCGATTATAACGAGATGGTGATCGTGAAGGACATCGACTTCTACAGCCTGTGCGAGCACCACCTGCTGCCGTTCTTCGGCAAGTGCCACG
>WUUC01206471.1_pt1 | contig 12274 bp, 11 predicted proteins | sample 6278441 | NCBI WGS metagenome assembly WUUC01 (sample SAMN13675441, study PRJNA597444) | soil metagenome | isolation source: soil | place: USA: Washington | collected 2017-10 | reverse complement strand
GCGGCGAGTTGACCCATCCGAAAAAGCGCGGGCTGCTATTGCCCATCGGATAGGGCAGGATTGTCGACGCGACGAAATCCAGCAGCGCGTCGGGCTCGGACGGCCCCCGCGGAAGCGACTGGTGGTCAACGCGTGCTGGACATCGGTCGGCACCGGCGTGCGGCACGGCCGCGACGAAAGCGCGGCCAGATCGTCGGCAAGCAGATCGATGGCGCGGTAGCCCAATCGGCGGAATTCGTCCGGCGGCATGTTCATCATCGACCGGCCACCTCCCGCGTTCGATTATTGACCTCAAATGCCGACAGCGCGCGTCGGCTCGATGCGGCGTCCCTCGATCGTGCGCGGCGGCGCAGTGTGCCGATTAGGCCTCGCAACAGATCCCTCGGGAAATAATACACATGCGGCACGCAACGCGGATTCGGGTTCCGAACGCGACTGGATGTGTAATCTTTGCAACAGAACAGATTCAGCGGGATGCCAAACGTCACTGCGATTCGGATGGCGTCGACGATCGCGGCACTTGAACTCGGCCGCACCCTCGAGCAGGCGCGCCTCGAAGGCCTCGTGCGCAACGCTGCCGAGGAGCAGGTCCGGCGAGCGTTCGAACGCGAGAAGCGGGCGATCACCGCGCGTGGCTGCGTGGTCGAGGTCCCGACGGAGTGGTGAGGCCGCAGTCCGACCGTCCTCGCGAATCTGTGAGAGAACGGATTTTCGGCTGCCTCAAGGGGCTTGCTACGGGCGACGCGATCGGCAAGCAGACCGAGACGTTGTCCCGCGACGGCGTGGTCCGCTGGTATCCCGCAGGGGTCCGTGGATTCGAAGCACCGCCGGGAACAGTGATTCCCCGCTACACGAGCAGCAGCAAACGGAAGTGGCTGATCGGCGAGACGACCGACGATACCGAGCGAACCATTGCCGTCGCTCGCGCGATTCTCCAGGACGGCAACGTCCGCCATACGACCGTCGGACGCGAGTTGCTCGCCTGCACGAAGAGCGTGCATCCCGGCGTGAAGTCGCTGTGGGAATTCCATCAGGCCGCCGACGCCGCACGCGTCACGCGGGAGCATGACGGGTGCGGCGCGGCAATCCGCGTCGCTCCAGTGGGCATCCTGTACGGCTCAAAACGCCTGGAGGAAATCGTCGCGGGCGCGCGAGAAGCATCGATCTCGACCCACGGCGGCGCGCTCGCGCTTGCGGCCGCGGCCGCGACGGCGGCCGCCGTGTCGGCGGCGATCGATGGGGCGGCGCCGCAGGAAATCAGCGGCATCGCGCAGGCTGCTGCCAGTCGAGCGGAACGTGGGCGGTCTGGATCGACGGACGGAGTGTTCGCGGAGGCGATTCGCGCCATCTACGCCGATTTGCGCCAACGGGATGGGCTCGATGCGTCCGACGTGGCAGCGAAGTATTTCCCCGACAACCCACTGAGGATCGTGCCGCTCGCGATCGCGCTTGCGACCGTGATGCAGTCCGCCGAGTCGGCGATTCTCCTTGCGGCCAACGTCGGCGGCGACAGCGACTCTGTTGCGTCGATAGCAGGCGCGATTCTCGGCGCGCGACACCCCGATACTGTGAATGAACGGTGGTACGAGATCGTTCAAATGGTCAACGGCCACAACCTGACGACTGTCGGTGCAGATCTAAGTGCCCTCCGTTGCTGAGCAACGTCAGGGCGGTGTGCCGGCACTGACGAAAGAGGCGGCGCGCAAGATCGGCGCAAGGGGCCGACTTCCCGGAAGGTTGCGGCCCTCTTGACAACCTATACCTATACTATGTGCCATACAGTGCGCGTCGTACCCTATGCGACGCATGGGTTCTCATGGGCAGCGATCAATTTGAATCCCTTCGGCTCGAGCTTCGCCGGGGTTGCCTGGTGATGGCGGTGCTGGCGCAGCTCCGCACCGAAGGACTTCCTGCCCAAAGCCCATCGCGACGACATCGTCCGTGAACTTTCCGAGGAGGTCCGGTCCCAAGGTCGCCGACAAGGCGTCGGGACTCGGGCGTCCGCTCAATCCGGACGAACAGGCGCGCGCCCATACTGATGGGCTCGAGCCGCGACAATTCAAGTGACGTGCGCCCTCCCTTCTACAACAATCGCACGCACCTGCCGATAACTTGAAACGACCGTTCACGGGCGCCGTAGGCTCCGGCCGCGCGTGCCATCGAGACGAACCCATTTCTCGCCAGTGATGGCGCAGCCTTACGGAGTTTTGCGAGTGATTCCCATGAAAAAGACCGCAGCGGCGCTGATGGCATGCGCGGCTGTATTCACCGCGGCTTGCACAAAAGGTGGTCAGACGGCGCCGACCAACAGCCCGACACTTACCGCCCCGACCATTGACACGCCGACCAACGATGTTCAGCTCGACGGCCTGCGCCCGACGCTCACCCTCGTGAACGGCACCTCGAGCGAGAGCGGAACACGCACCTATGAGTTTCAGGTGTCCGACAGCAGCGCGTTTACCAGCGTCACGTTTTCACGCACTGGCGTTGCCGAGGACCCGAGCGGGCGAACCAGCTTCACGCCGGAGCAGGATCTTCAGTCGGCGACGCGGTTCTACTGGCGCGCACGCCTGGTGCAGGGCTCCACTTCGTCGGCGTGGTCGTCGGTCGGCTCGTTCCGCACGCGCGTCGTGGGCTTCAACCGCCCCGGCGAGCTGTACGACCCGCTGGTTCACGGCGACACCGTGGGCACGCCGGTCGGCGCCAGTACGTACGTGCCTGGCAAAGGGCTGAGACTCGACAACGTCAACGCATTCGTCCGGTACGAGCTGCCGCAGACGATTTCCGCGGGTGAGTTTTCGGTCGAGATCGAAGGGCTGCATCCGAACGGTCCCGATCACAAGCTGAAGCTGTTCTCGATGTCCGACGGTCCGGGAAACCTCATTGGCAGCCGGTACGAGTCGGCGGTCCACTACCGCGGCATCAACGGCAATCCCGATAACTGCATTTCCTTCAAGACCGTGTGGGGCGATCACTCGATCAAGCTGGAGCCGGATCTGGGCCAGCGCCGGGCCGCCGTGCAATCGCTGAATCCAAACACCACCTATCTCTTCACGGCAACGTGGACGAGCAACGCCTTCCGCGTCGTCGTTCGGGAGGGCGGCGCTACCGGCGGCGTGATTTACGACCTTGCGATTCCCGCTCCGGCCGGCACGGGGCCTTACGCGCCAACGCCGCACTATGCGTATCTCGGCGCGACCAGCGGCGTGTTCCAGAGCGATGCCGGGTCGTGGCCGGGCGCGACGTTCCGCAACGTGTGGATTGCGAACCGCGAACGGCCGGCGACGCTCGGCAACGCCGTCAGTCCGCTCGGACGCTAGGCCTCGAGTCGCAGGGCCGTCCTGCGTCCTGAACGGACGGGCGCTTGGGTTGAACTTGCGTCCGCTCATGGTTCGACAAGGTCGCCATGAGCGGACATCCACAGAAACAAGCCCGTTCGGTGCTGGCTTCGCTAACACGCTGAATCGCTGACGGTTCGGAACACCTCCGGCCTGGTTCGCCCCTTCGGCTTCGCATCGCGGCTCGCCTCACCCACGTGACCGGCCGCCGCTGGCGCGCGGCGATCATGGAGAGGTACGCGGCTTCATGATTGTTCGATATAATCGCAGCTCCAAGCCGTACTTTCATGCGCCGCTTCCTGGTCGTCCTCGCCATCGGTCTTCTGCTCGGTGGACGTGCGCTGTCCGCCCAGCAGCTCGTGATCAACGTGTTCCGGGATTATCTCGACGCGCTGCGCACGCAGGCAGGGATCCCTGGCATGGCGGTGGCGCTCGTCGGAGCGGACGATTTCGTGTGGGAGGATGCGTTCGGGCGCCAGGATGTGGCCCGCGCCATCCCCGCGACGGTCAACACGCCGTTCCACGTCGACGGGCTGACCGAAATGGTCACCGCCGCATTGGTGCTGCGGTGTGTGGAGGAGGGGCGCCTCTCGCTCGAGGACCGGATCGGCCGTTTCCGGCCTGCGGATGTCGACGCCGGCGCCACTCTGCGGGAGGTGCTGACGCACACCTCCGGACCGGCGAACAACCCCGTGTTCCTCTATCAGCCCCAGCGTCTCGAACCGCTTGCTGCAGCGGTTCGAAGCTGCAGGTCCGACTCGTTCCGCGAGACCCTGTCGCTGACGCTCGATCGCTTCGCGATGATGGACTCGGTGCCGGGTCCCGATGCCGCGTCGCTGACGCCGCCGGCCGAAGGCATTCCCGAACCGGTCGTTGCGCAACGGTACGCTCGCGTCCTCGAGCGTCTGGCAATTCCCTACGCCGTCAGGCAGCAGCGTTCGTTTCCGTCGCTCCATCCAGCGACGACGCTGCTTCCGGCGAGCGGCCTCATCTCGACGGTCCGCGACCTCGCGCGATTCGACCTGGCTCTGAAGCAGGGCGCCCTCGTTGAACTCGCCACGCTGGAGCGCGCATGGCTGCCGCCGTCTGGACGGGATGGCAGGCCGCTGCCCCACGGACTCGGGTGGTTCGTGCAGATCCACAACGGCGAACAGATCGCGTGGCAGTTTGGCATGAGCGAGAACGCCGGTTCTTCGCTGCTCGTCACGATCCCGCGGCGCCGCCTCACCCTCATCCTGCTGGCCAACAGCGACGGCCTGTCGAAAGGGTTTTCGCTCGAGACCGGCGATCTCCTCGGCTCGCCTTTCGGCCGGCTGTTCCTCAGTCTGTTCGTCCGTTAGTGTTCCCCAGCCTACGAGCCCTCGCCGCCACGCTGCTGCTGCTTCTATGGTGCGCGCCGGACGCGTCCGCCGAGTGGCAGCTCAAGCCGTTCGGATCGCTGACGTTCGGCGGCGGCACGACGTTTCTCGATCTCGACCAGGCGGTCGGCAGCGTGAACCCGGCAATCGGCGTGAGCGGCGTGCTGCTCGGGAACGTCATCGGCATCGAGGGCGATTTCGCGTACGGTCCGGGATTCTTCGAACCGGGCGATCAGCGCCTCGTCCAGAGAAGCAGCGTGACGATGCTGACCGGCAACCTCGTGGTCGCCGTGCCTCGCCGCCTTGTCGCGTACACGCTCCGGCCGTACGTCGCGGTCGGGGTCGGACTCATGCACGTTCGGATCGAAGGGGTGCTCGATGCCTTCCAGATCTCGTCGACGCTGCCAGCGGCTGACCTCGGCGGTGGCGTCACCGGCTTTCTCACCGACCGCATTGGCGTCAGCTGGGATGTGAGATACTTCGGCAGCCTTCGCCGTGGCCGCGGGGTGAGCGGGATCACCATCGGCGGCGAGGAAGAGCTTTCCTTCTGGCGCGCCAGCATGGCGCTCACGGTCCGCTATTGAGGCGCGATGTGACACAGCTCCGGATCTTGTTGGTATGCGCTTCGATCGTCTCCGCCACGCTGGGCGGCCGCGCCGAAGAACACCTGCGGATCGTACCGCTCGTCGCCGGCAGCGAGATGGTCGTATCGCTCGAGCTCGCCGACGCCTACACGACCGACGTGCGCGAGACGATCAGGAGCGGTCTGCGCACGACATTCACCTACGACATCGAGCTGAAGATGATCGTGCCCGCGTGGGTCGATCGCACGATCGCCACGAGGCGCGTCAGCACGAGCGATCAGTACGACAATCTCACCCGACGCCACCGGCTCACGCGAACCGTCGACGGCCGGGTCGTCGGGGAGCTCGTCACCGACGACGAGGCGCTCGTGCGGAAGTGGCTCACCACCCTGACGCGTGTCGCGGTCTGTCCCACGTCGCGTCTGGATCCGGCGCGCGACTACTACGTCCGCATCAATGCGAGCGGCCGCCCGCGCGGCACGTCGCTCCTCGGCTGGGCCGCCGCCGTGAGCGGCCAGGCAAAGTTCACCTTCATCCCCTGATCGGCGATCGCGAGCGGCAGAGGACGCAGCGCGCGATCGGCCGGGCAAGCCTTTCACCGGGCAACGATCGCCACGGCGCGGAGCGGCGCGCCGCTCCCGCCCTTGATGTTCATCGGCAATGCGACGAGGAAGGCGCCGCGGGCCGGAAGGCGATCGAGCGCGGTCAGGTTCTCGAACGCCGGAACGTCGCGCTCGTTCAGCGCCCGATGCGATTCGAACGCGGTCGACTGGCCGTAATCGATGCTGGCCGTGTCGATGCCGACGGCTTTGATCGCCCTGTTCGCCAGCAGCCACCGCGCGGCCTGCGGATGCAAGCCCGGAAAGTGCAGCTTCGCCACGGCGTCGGGCCCGCGCTCGTCGGTGCCCAGGTACCGTACGGCGTCGGGCCACCTGCGCGAGTAACCGGTTCGAATCAGCAGGATGGCGTCCTTCGGCAGCTGTCCGTGCTCCTCCTCGGAGCGCCGCAGATCGTCGACCGTGACCTGATAATCGGGATCTCGCTCTGCCCGCGCCGAGACGTCGACGATCGCTGCTGTCCCGACGAGCCGATCGAGCGGGATCTGATCGACCGCCAGACGGCCCGCCGCAAAATGCAGCGGTGCGTCGAGGTGAGTCCCGCCGTGCTCGGACGTGAACAGATTGTTAGCCGCGTAGTGGTAGCCGCCAGGGGTGATCCCGTCGGCGACCTTTTCGAGGCGGAAGCGGTCGGACGTCGGCCAGTAGATCGTTTGTTCGTCGTAGGCGTGTGAGAGGTCGACGAGATCTCCGGCCGGAAACGCACGCGGCGCCGGGCCGGAGGCCGGCGACCCGCAGGCGGCCGCAACGACACACGCGACGGCCGCGAAGGGCTGCCGCAATTACCGGCCCTGCGCGGGAGCGGCGTCCGGCATCGCCGGAGGATACGGCACGGCGAGCTGCTCGAGGTACGAGCTGTATTTCGTCGCGTCGTAATAGTGCTTCCGCAGCTCGGGCCGGAAGCGATCCATGAGCTCCTTGTTCAACCACGTGGCGGGTCGATCCTCCGGCCGCAGCAGAGGCTGGTACTTCCGATCTTTCGTCTGCACGTTGTCGAAGTAGTCGCGTGCGGCCGCGAGGAGATCGGGCCGCAGCATCAGGTCAAGCACGGTCATCGCGTGCACTTTCGCGCCCTGGGTCGCGCCCTTGTGGGCGACCGGCGTCGCCATCGCGATCGCGCTGGACCAGTGATGGCCGGTGCCGCCGGACACGTTCGACGGGAAGCTGAGCGACGCGGTCGGCACGCTCCACATGATGTCGCCGATGTCGTCCGACGTGCCGCCGTATTTCTCGTTGTCGGGAATCAGCGCGCGTCCGCGAATCGATTCCGGCACCTGCGTAGACAGGCCGCGCTCGGGCGCGCCCATCGCGCGCTGAAAGGCGCGCGCGAACTGCTGATCGGCGGCGCTCCACTTCGGCATGCCGACCTCGGCGATGTTGGCGTGCATCGCCTCGGCAATCGCCTTGTTGCCGTGGCGGGGCCACGCCGATCCGAGGACGCGCGACTCGACTGTCGTGCCGGTCATCATCGCCGCCGCCTTCGACATCGTGTCGCCGAGGTTCCACATTTCCTTGATGTGGTCGTAGTCGTTCTCACGGAAGTAATACCAGACCGACGCGTCGGGCGGCACGACATTCGGCTGGTTGCCGCCGCGTGTGATCACGTAATGAGAGCGCTGGGCCAGCCGCAGATGCTCGCGCCTGAAGTTCCAGGCGATGTTCATCAGCTCCACGGCGTCGAGCGCGCTGCGGCCCCGCCACGGCGCACCGGCAGCATGCGAGCTCTCGCCCGTGAAGGTGTACTCGACCGACACCATCCCGCTGTCCCCCGTGTCGCCCCAACTGGTGCTGAGACTGCTGCCGACGTGGGCGTAAAGGCCCGCGTCGACGTCCTTGAAGAGGCCGGCGCGGACGAAAAACGCCTTCGCGCCGAGCAACTCCTCCGCGACGCCGGGCCACAACATGATGGTGCCGGGGATCTTCTCGCGCTGCAGGATCGCCTTCACCGCGAGTGCCGCCGTCACGATGAGCGCCTGTCCGGCGTTGTGGCCTTCGCCGTGGCCGGGCGCGCCCGGCACCAGCTCCTTGCGCGTCACGATGCCGGGCGTCTGATTTGCTGTCGGAAGGCCGTCGATGTCGGTGCCGAGCGCGATCACCGGATGTCCCGCCCCCCAGCGGGCGACCCACGCCGTCGGAATCCCGGCAACGCCGCGCTGCACGACGAAGCCTTCCTTCTCGAGAATGCCGGTGACGTAGCGCTCGGTCTCGAATTCCTGAAATCCGACCTCGCTGAAGCTGAAGATCGTATCCACCATCTGCTGCGCGAGCTGGCGGCGGCGCTCGACTTCCGTAGCGACGTCCTTCTTCAACGCGGCAAGCCTGGCGGTCCCGGACTCCCCGGCAGACGGTCCGGTGCGCGGCGCCGGCCCCTGCGCCGTGAGGTCCAGAGCGATCAGCAGCAGCGCCGCGGCAACGAGCCACGATCTTCCGACTGCATGCACGGCGTCCCTACCTGCCGGCATCCTTCTCGGCGACACGGGCGCCGCGAAGCACGCCTTCGAGCGAATAATTGCCTTCGTGGCAGGCGTACTCATAAATCTCCTCGCTCGTCGCGATCCACGGGTACTCCCCGGTCCACGGCCGCTCCCACGTGGTCGGATCCTCGACCGTGAAGCGATACAGGATCGTGTTCGGATCGACGCGCGTAAAGCGTTCGGTCACCTTCAGGTTCTCGCGCGATCCCCGGAACTGCGTCTTGTCGGTGAAGTTTGTCGTCTCCACCACCAGCGTGTCGCCTTCCCAGCGGCCGATCGAGTCGCCCATCCATCGGCGCACGTCGGGCGGAAGATGCGTGTCGCTCATCCGGATGATGCGAACGTCGTGCACCATCTCATTCAGGATCATGATGTGATCCTTCGTCTGCACGATCTGCTTCAAGTTGTTGTAGAAGTAGTTGGGCAGCGTGGGCGGCCCGGAGGTGGACCCGAACCCGAGCAGGCACCGCTCGGCGAGCGGCCGAAGCTCCGGGCCGTCGTACGCGCCTCTCGGCCCGGCGGCGGCGCTCTCGGCCGCATCGGGGCTCACGGCGCGCGCCAGGTATTCGGCGTTTCGCTTCCGCGCGTCGGGTTTCATCGCGGGCACGCGGCCGTCCGGCGGATCGACGATGATCGAGCTGCGCTTCTCGCCGTTGATCGTAGCGACCTGCGACCCCGGCGCGAGCCAGAAGTTGTTGTAACCGCCCACCGTGCCGCCGCCCCCCTCGAACAATCGCTCGAGGTACGTGGCGTTGGGATTGGGTTTGCCGCCGCCGACGGGCGGCGCCACGCGGTCGGCGGCCGCCACGCTCGGTTCCGCGAGCTTTTGATAGCGCTCGGCTTCGCCGCGCTCGAGGGCAGCGGCTTCCTCAGCGGTGAGAATCAGCCGGTTTCCGTAGATGGCGGGACGCTCGACCGGCGTGATCGTCGCCACGTCGTAGACGCCCTGCAGATCCGGGTGGCCGTCGGCCGTTCGCGGCGGCGTCCATCCTTTCGCAGGACTCTGCGCCACGAGCGGCACCGCCAGGCAGAACCCGGCAATCGCGAGAGTGAGAGAGCCGGAGACTATGAGCAATCGATCGCGCATACCGTGAAAACCTCCAGAGCGTCGAGCGATCCAACGGCGGCGAATCTTTGAATGATATGTCAACCGCAGAGGACGCAAAGGATATCAGAGGGCTCTTCTCTGCGGACTCAGCGGTCGGTGCCGTGATCGTGTCTGCGGTTGTGAATCAGCCGATACTCGCCACCGCCTGGCCTGAGTCTCAGTCTAGTCAGTGGGCCGGGCCGATTCTTCGGCGACAACCGGATGCGTCTGCGTGCCAATCCCCTCGATCGCGCACTTCGCCGTATCCCCCGCCCGCATCCAGCGCGGTTCCGCGCGCTCGATGTTGGTCCCGGCCGGACTGCCGCCCGAAATCACATCACCAGGGTTGAGCGTGAGGATGTTCGAGGCATAGTGCAGCAGCTCGTAGATGTTGTGGCTCATCCGGCTCGTATTCGAGTCCTGCATCACCTGATCGTTCAGCGTGAAGGTGTGCCTCGTGTTCATCGGGCTCTTGACGAACGCCCTGGGCACGATGAATGGGCCGAGCGGACCGAAGGTGTCGTGGTTTTTTCCGATCAGCCAGTCCGAACCGCCCATCTTCCGGTCGCCGCGCCCGCCGCGATCGGATACGTCGATCTGCACGGTGTAGCCGAAGATGTGGTCGGCGGCGCCTTCAATGGGCACGTGCTTGGCCCGCTTGCCGATTACGACCGCGAATTCGCATTCGAAGTCGATGTTCGTCCGGCCGCGCGGGATCACGATCGGGTCGGCCGCTCCAGTGACGACGGTGGGCGATTTCTGAAACAGATACGGATTGTCCCGCGTGTCGCCCGGCTTCCGCTCCCAGATGCCCGGCGCCGAGGTCGCGGCAGACGTCGCTTCGGGCGCGGCCCCCGCCCGCTGCTGCTGCGCGGCGATCCCTTCGGTGTGCTCGACGTAGTTGCCGCCGGCATTGAGGATCAGCGCCGGCCGGACGGGAGGCAGAATCCTGAGGCTCTCGAGCGCGTGGACGTACGGCGGAGCGCTTCCCGCGCTCGCCACGCTGCTGGCAATCGCCGACAGGCGCTCCTGCCACTCGCCCTCATACCGCGCGATGAGCTGTTTCATGTCGCCGGGAGCGGCAAGCTTCGGCGCCGAGGCGTTGCTGCTTTCGAAGGCGCGATTGGCCTGGTCGATCTCGACGACCTGGGTATCGCGGAGGACGAGTCCGACGAACGCCTGCCCGCCGCGCTCGAAGGTGCCCAGCTTGAACGGAACCGCCGCGCCGCCCGACTGCGCATCAGTGCCCTGACTACACCCAGCGCACACGATCGCCAACGCCAGCACACGTCCCGTCGCTTCAATCGCCCTTCTCACTGGTGACCTCCTTGGTTGTCGTGAAGTTTCAGCAGCCTGACAGCGTTCTGCCAGTAAATCCGCGCGCGCTCTTCAGAGGTAATCGGCAGCCGATCGATGACGCCGATTGTCTCGCGGATGTACATCGGACCTTTTTCCGGATCGAACGGCGAGTCGGAGGCGAACAGTACGCGGTCCGGCCCGAAAAAGCTGAGGCCGCACACCGTCGCGTCGTAGGCGCCGAACAACGCCGTATCGGCGTAGAACATACGGAAGTAGTCGAGCGGCCGCTTGCGGAGCTGTTGCAGCACCACTGTGTAATCGCGGTCCGACGTGCGCGCGCCGAGCTGGTCCATCCCGGGACCGAGCCTGCCGGCGAAATACGGAGCCATCGCGCCCATGTGATGCGTGATGACCTTCAGCTCGGGAAACCGATCGAACAGCCCGGCAAAGACGATGCGCGCCATCGCCGCGCTGGTCTCGTACGGCCAGCCGAAGGTCCACCAGATTTCGTAGAGCGACTGATCCTCCGCCGCGAAGTCCGGCATGCTCGCCCCTCGATATGGATGCAGCCACACCGGCAGGTCGTACCCGGCCATCGCTTCGAACAGCGGCAGGAACTCGGCGGCGACGATCGGCTTGCCTCCGACGTTGGTGAAGACCTGAATGCCGCGAGCACCGAGGTCGGCGATCGCGCGGTGCAGTTCGCGCAACGCGGCGTCCGGCGCGTTGAGCGGCAGCGACGCGATGAAACCGGGGAACCGTTCCGGGTAGCGCTCGACGAGGTCGGCCATCCCGTCGTTGGCGCGGCGCGCCAGATCGACGGCATCGTCGGGCGCCGCATAGGCTTCGATCGGCGGCGTCGCGATCGACAGGATCTGCTGGTACCCGTCGAAAGCGTCCATCACTCTGAAGCGCACGTCGAGATCGACGAGCATCGGTACGCCGCGCACGCGCTTGCCCGAATCCTTGTAGTCTGGCGCCACTTCGCGCATCCTGCCGACGTAGGCTTCCGGGAAGATGTGCGTGAACACGTCGATTTTCCGCATCGCGCTACCGCGTGCCGGATGTCAACGCGGCAAACGCCCGGTCCCGCATCCTTGCGGCGTCCTGCAGCCGCGCGCGGCGCGACTGCAGCCACTCGCGATCCGAACTGGCGCGACGCCGCTGCTCGGCGAGCATCCGCGCCACCTCGGCGGGCTGCGGGCCGCCGAGCACCTTGGCCGCACGCACCATGTTCTCGGGCGTGAGCGAGGTGCGGAACTGTGATTCTGTGAGAGGCAGCTCGGCGTCCGGCAGCTTGAATGCGCCCGCGGCTTCGGCGTAGATCTTCTTCGCTTCTTCATACGGGATGTCGGTGGGTTTGAGATCGCGCCCGCGCCCGTAGTCGACGAGCTCGGACGCGAAATGGTGGCCGACGCGGAACGGCACGTCCGCGTCGCGCTGCAGGGTGTCGGCGAGCTCGGTGGTGGTGGCGTAGTCGCCGTTGACTTCTTCGAGCGCGCGCGCCGGGTCGAACA
>WUUC01097174.1_pt1 | contig 12279 bp, 8 predicted proteins | sample 6278441 | NCBI WGS metagenome assembly WUUC01 (sample SAMN13675441, study PRJNA597444) | soil metagenome | isolation source: soil | place: USA: Washington | collected 2017-10 | reverse complement strand
GCAGCATCGCTCGCTTGTGCAGCGATTTGCGCGACAGGCCCCGCACCTTCTGCGACGAGTCGATCGACTCAACGAGCGCGACGAGGCCCTGGTCGAGGAACGGTACGCGCAGCTCGACCGAAGCCGCCATCGACATCTTGTCGGCGATCAGCAGCAGCTCGTCCGGGAGCCAGAGACGGGTATCGACGTACAGCATCTGCCCGAGAGGATCGAGGTGCCCGACCCGCTCCCGGAGCCGCTCGACCGTCGCCTCGGGGGGAGCGCTCGCGCGCACGCGCTCGGCCACCTCCGGCTTGTAGAGGCCGCGCTTCTGTGAGTCGCGAAACAGCCTGTACGCCGCCATCAGGAGATCGAGGTCGCGCCGCGTGCTGAGCGTCTGCACCCCCCGGGCGAATCTGACCTGGTTGCCCAAGCGCGGGAGCCGTTCTGCCAGGCTCGCCGCGCCGGGAACCCCACGCGCGGTCTGCGCGATCTTGACCCCGAGGTGACGCCAGTAGCCACCGAGCGGTTCGTCGGCGCCCTGGCCGCACAGCGCGACCGGCACGCTGGGCCGCATGAGCTCCGACACGAATTTCACAGCGAGCGAGCTGTCCGAGCCGATCGGCTCCTCGAGGATCTGCAGCGCTCGAGGTAACTCCGCCAGGTAGTCCGCGGGGGCAAGCATCAGGTGCTGATTTTCCGCGCCGAACAGGCGAGCCGTCTCCTGAGCGAGTGGCACCTCGTTCGTGTCGCCCCCGGCGGAGAAGCCGATGGTGAAGGTGCGCACCGTGGGGGCGTGCTTGGCAAGGACGGCGGTGATCGCGCCGGAGTCGACACCCCCGCTCAGCATCACCCCGACCGGCCGATCGCTCATCATCTGCCGCACAACCGCGCGCTCAAAGGCATCGCAGTACTCCTCCAGAAGCTGCCCGCGGTCGGTTCGCTGCACCGTCGGCGCTTCGTCCCAATAGCGCTGCTCACTGACGCCCTCCGCCGTGCACCTGAGAGCGCTGGCGGGTGGCAGCTTGCGGATCTCCTCGTGAAGCGTGTAGGGGGAGGGGATGAAGCGGAACGTGAGGAAGTGGTCGATGGCCGCGTGATCGAGCGCTCGCGGCGGGTCGGGCGCGACCATCAGCGCCCTGATTTCCGACGCGAAGCTCACACCGCGGTTGGTCCGCCGCCAGTACAACGGCTTAACCCCGAACTTGTCCCTGAAGAGGTGAAGGATGCCGCGCCGCGCGTCCCACAGGGCGATGGCGAAGATTCCGTTGAGGCGCTCGACGAACGGGGGGCCGAGCTCCTCGTACAGGTGAGGGACAACCTCGCCGTCCGTCAAAGACGAGAATTCGTGCCCGCGACCGGCGAGCCAGCGGCGAAGCTCGGCGTGGTTGTAGATCTCGCCGTTGAAGACGACCACGACATCCTTGCGCTCGTTATAGAGGGGCTGTTGGCCGCCCTCGGGGTCGATGATCGCGAGGCGGCGCATGCCGAGGGCGATGCCGTCGTCGAAGTAGTAGCCCTCCCCGTCCGGCCCGCGATGGGCGAGGGTGGCAACCATGGAGCGCACGAGCTCTCGGTCGACCCTCTCGTCCGGCGCGAAGATGCCGGCGATCCCGCACACCGCTAGACGGCGTCCACGCCCGCCGCCGCGCGCGAGCGGTCGCGAAGGGGCAGGCGGGTGACGAGCAGGCCGCGTATCCGGCGCAGCTGCTCTCGTCGAAGGAATCGCCTCAGCTCCGGCTCGGCCCGCGGCCGACGCCGCATCGCCGCGAGCGCCCAGCCCGCGACGAAGTTGAGCCCACCGAGAACGAGCGGACGCTCGCGGAGGCGAACGGCGGCGCTCAGTCCAACGTTGAGCGGATGCGAGCCGTAACCGTACGCCGCCTCACCCGCACGCCTGAACCCGCGCAGCATCCCGTGGTACGACCCCGCTCGCCGCAGGTGAATCGGGTCGCCTGAGGGCATCGCGAAGCTCCCCGTACGCCACCCGTGCATGCGCGCCCGCGCCTCGTCGATCGTGTCCCAGCCGAGGGTCGGAGGGATCGGGGAAATCTGCTCGTAGCACTGTCGGCGATAGAACTTCGTCGCCCCCTCGACGTTACCCGGCGGGCAGCGATGGCGTCTGGCTCGACCGTACGCGTCGAGCTCACTCAAGTGCGTTCCGGCCAGCCCGAGCCTCGGCTCGCTCTCGAACCGGTGCTCGAGCTCGGCCAGCACTACGGGGGTGAGGCGGAGGTCGGCGTCGACCTTCCCGACGACATCGTAGGCGCCATCGAGCTGCTCGACCGCGGACGTGAAGGCGCGCAACTCGGCTGCTGTTGCGAGCCGATCAGGCTCCGGGGGTCGAGGCGGCCGCCGCAGCACCGTCACGTGGTCGCGCCCGCGCGCGAACTCCTCGGCGATTTCGGCCGAGCGATCCGTCGATCCATCGTCCACGAGCACAATCCGGTCAGGTTGGCGCTCCTGGGCGATCAGCGACTCGAGCAGCCTCGGGAGATAGCGCTCCTCGTTGAGGAACGGGACGATGACGGCGAGAATCATGTGGGGGACCTGGCGCTGGCGAGCTCGCCCACGCGGTGACCGACCGCCCCCGCTTCGGCGCCACGGCCAGCACCGCTCATCCGTGGAGTTGCGCAGATGGCGATGAAGAGCCCGATGACTGGGGTGATGGCGGGGATGCGGAAGCTGGGCCAGGTGATGCCGATGACGAGCAGGGCCAGCAGGCCGCCCTGGCACCCAGTCCGAACGGCGGCGTAGAGCCGGCTCCCTTCCGGCGGCCCCCGCCAGAAGATCGCCATCAGAATCAGCACGCATAGCAGTGCCGTCAGGGGCACGCCTATCTTCCAGGCGAGCCAGAGGTATCCGTTATGGCTGAAGCTGTAGGTGGTGGCGGGGACGTTCGCCCAGGGACGGCCCCAGAAGATGGTGTCCGCGAGTCCTGAGCCGGTGAGCGGGTGCTCGGCGATCTTGGCGACGACATGCTGCGACTCGACGATCCGGTAGCGCAGGGACGTGTCGCTTTCGTACTGGTTGAGCGACAGCAGGCGCTCGCGCGCCGTGGCGAGTTCGCCGGGCGCAAGGGCGCTGAGGGCAGCGACGCCGACGACGGCCAGCAGTGGGAGCCACACGAGCGCGCGCAGGCGCGGGAGGACGCCGAGCCGCAGTGTGACGAAGGCGATTGCCACGAACGCGCCCACCCAGAAGGCGCGCTCGAAGGTAAGGAGCAGCGCGCTGGCGTTAAGGGCGAACACCGCGAGGAGCAGGAGGTACGTGCGCAGCGCCCGCACCTCCCCCGAAATCAGCCCCGCGTAGGCGATTCCGACCGCGACCGGAAAGCCGAACATACCGCCCTGAATCTGGCCGCGCCCAGCTGTCGTCAGGCGGACCCCAGCGCGGACCCCGAGGTCGCCGGCGCCGCCGTAGGAAATCCTGAACGCCCACTGGGCGAGGCCCCACAGGCCGAGCAGGAGGCCAAGTACAAGCAGCGCCTTGAGCAGTCGCCCACGGCCGAGCGGATCGAGCACCACGGGAAGCGCCACAAAGAGGACGCCGTAGCCGAGCAGCTGCCGGAACTCGGCCCCCACCTCGCTAAGGTCCCGTCCGCTGCGTATCGCAAGCAAGAAGTGGATCAGCACGCCGGCCAGGAACACGAGACACATGCCGGCTGCAAGCGCGCGGCGGCGGTCGAGTGGCCGGGCCGACAGCACGACGACGGCGCGGACGAGTCCGGTCAACAGGAACAGGTCCGAAGGGAGAAGTCCGGCCGAGCCGGCCGACTGGTTCTGCACGCTGTAGGGGACGATCGCCGTCAAGAAGAGGAGCAGCGTGAGGTGCGTGACCGGCGCCACGAAGGCGAGCGCGAGCACCGCGCCCGCCGCGACCAGCCCCGCCGCGATCGACGGGCGAGCCGCTATCAGCGCCCCGAAAAGCAGCGCGGCCGCACACAACCCGGGAACCGCCAGGCGATCGCGCAGGCTCAGGGAGGAGGTCATCTGACCTGAGCCTACCCCGACCCCGGGCGGCGCGGGGGCGGCACCGCCGGCTCAGCGTATGCCCGCTCGAGTGCCTCCTCGAACGTCAATCGGGGCTTCCACCCCAGCAGCTCCCGGATCTTGTCGTTGGGAAACTCGAGCGGCTTATACTGCGCCGCGAAGCGGGACGGGACGAGCACGTCAGGAAGGTTGCCGCCAGCGTCGAAGACGCGGCGCGCGATCGCGTCGGCGAGCTGGCTCACGCGCCAGCCGACCGCATAGGGGACCGCGACGCACGTGGCGCCGGATCGGGTTCGCTCGAGGTACTCCCGCGTGTAGCGCCAGGCCGTGATCTGCTCGCCGTCGACCACATTGAGCGTCTCGTCCCGCGCGTTCCGGTTGACGGTCGCCTCGACGAAGGCGTCGGCGCAGTTCTCCACGTACGTCAGGGGGAGCAGCGTCGACCGGCCAAAGACGATGTACACGGGGCCCAACCTTTGGCCCATGCCCGGCAACCACGTGTGCCGCGGACCCCAGACGAACCCCGGCCGTAGGACCGTGAGGGAGAATCCGGCTGCTTCGGCCATCCGCCGGGCAACGCGCTCCTGCCAAACCTTTGCGATCGTGTACGGGCCGCGGCGATAGTCGTCGTGGCTGACCGGTGAAGACTCGGTGATGGTGCCCGAGACGGCCTCCCAGTCGTAGACGGCGTAGCTGCTGGCGAGGACCACGCGCGCGGGGCCGGTCGCCTCGACGGCCTCGAGCAGCCGCTCCGTCCCCACGACGGTCGTCTGGAACTGCTGGACCTCGTTGCCGCCGAGTCGCGCGGCCAGATGCACGACGGCATCGACTCCCTCGACTGCTTCCCCGAGCCGCTCGCTGCGACGGAGATCGGCCGGAAAGAACTCGACCTGCTCGCTCCACGGGAAGTCTCCAGCCGCTGGGGATGACCTCGCGAGCGCGAGTGCGCGCACGGCATGACCGCGGCGGAGGAACTCAGCGACGACGTAGCTTCCGATGAACCCGGAGGCCCCCGTGACAAGGACCTTCACACTCGGTTGTCCTCGTTGAGGAGGTCCGCACGCATCCGGTTCACGGCATGGACCTGCGGCATCGAGACCGGCAGCGGCCCCCCTTCCCGAAGCGCGCCGTACGTGCGGGCTATCAACCGGTGAATGTTGAGATAGGCGGATTTGCCGCTCAGTTTGTCCCAGGGGTGCCGGAACGCCTCGCTCGTGACGCTCACCCCTGCTGCCAGGCTCTCTCGTGCCGCCTTGAGCGGCTCGCGCCAAGACGGGGCGCGCTCGATGGACAACCGCCGGCCGCCCACCCGCGCGGTCGCACTCAGCCGCGTGCCGCTCACGCGCACCCAGCACCCATTCGGATGCGCCCGGGCGCTGAACGACAGCGTGGCCGTGCCGCGCTCGGCTTCGACGAGCGCGCGGAACTCGTCGCTCTGCCCGGGCGCGGAACCCCCACTACCCCACATGGTCCGCAGCCGGCGGTGGGGACCAACGATCGCGTGGGCCAGCGAGGCGAGGTGGGGAAGGAAGTCCCCGATTCCGCCTCCCGCGGCGACCGTCGCGGGATCGGGGTGCAGGAACGCGCTCCGCTCGGCGAAGATCTCCTGCCGGACGGCGATGTCAGCGTCTGTGATCTCGCCGAGCTCACCTGTCGAGATCGCCTGCAGAAGCTGCTCGATCGGCTCATCGAAGAGGTAGTTGTAGTCCTCGACGACGAACCGCTCGCGCCTCTCGGCGTGATCGAGCAGGGAGCGGAGCTGCTCGTAGTCGACGGTCGCAGGCTTTTCCACGATCACGTTCGCGCCGGCGTCGAGAGCGTCGATGCTCAACTCGAGGTGGGCGCCGACCGGCGTCGTGACGTGCACGACGTCCGGGCTTACGTCCCGGAGCATCGAGGTGTGATCGGTGAACCAGTCGCTGGCCCCGAAGCGCTCGGCCGTCGCCTCGGCGGCGGCTGGTGAGCGGTCGCAGACCGCGGCGATCTCGACGTCGGCAAGCTCGCTTAGACCGGCCAAGTGCTCGCGCCCGATCGTGCCCGTTCCGATCAGCGCGGCTCTCACCAGCGCGAGGCTAGCAGTGGGACTCGCCTCTTGCCGCGGCCGATCGGCTCAGGCGGGGCTGCGGCGGAGCACCGCCCCGAACGTGTCCCGGGCTTCGAGTAGAGGACTCGGGCGCTGGCGCCAGAGGACCACGGTTGCCACGAGCAGCCCCGCGAGGGCGGCGGCCGGGTGGGCCAGCCCGGGGGCCGCCCCCAGCTGCCCCAGCCCGATAATGGTGGCCGCCGTCACCGCGCCCTCAACGACGGTCGCCAGCAGGATCCCTTGCACTGCGCCCGCCACCCGGACCGGCTGCAGCCCCAGGCGGCGGCTGCCCCAGATCCCGTAGGCGGCCGCCAGGGGGGCCAGGACGACCAGATGCGCGATGGCGGCCCCGCGGATGCCATCGAGCCGGGTGAGCACTACCAGGGCCAGGAAGATGATCCCCACGAAGATCAGGCTCGTGCGCGCGAAAAACGCGACCTGGCCGGTGCCCGAGAGCGACTCCTGGAGCACCGCGAGCAGAGCGTGAGCGGTGCCAGCGATCAGCAGGAGCTGGAAGGGAACAACCATACTGGTCCACTCCGCGCCGAGGACCCCCGGCAAGACGAGGGGAGCCAGCGCGATGGCGGGCGGAACGAGGGGGGCCGAGACGAGAGCCAAGAGGCGCGTGGCCTTGAGGACCCTCACGCCGACGAGCCCGAGGTCGGGAGTGGCCGCCGTCGCCGGGAAGACGACCTTGCCGATCTGGCTCGAGAACTGCGTCATCGGCGCGAACGCGATCGTGAAGGCGAGCGAGTACAGGCCGAGCTGCTCGGCGTTCGTCACTCCTCCAACGACCAGGTAATCGACGTTTAGGAGGAAGAACTGGCTCAGCGACACGAGAAAGAACCAGAACGCTCCTTCCTGCCGCACCCGCTGGCCGCGCTCGGACGGATCGGGCCGCCCGGGCAGGAGGTCCCTGACGTTCCACCAGACAGCGCCGGCGATCACGACCTGGAACAGAACCTGTCGAAGCGCCAGTGCCCACACGCCGGCGCCAAGGAGTCCGGCCCCGATGGCAATGATCGAGGCAATCGTCGCGGCTCCTCCCATGACGGCCGCGTGACGCTTAAAGTACAGACCCTTTTGGAGCAGGGCCATTGGTACCGGAGCGAATGCGGACAGCGCGACGCTCAGCGCCAGGAACCGCAGGGCATCAGCGTCGCCACCGGGCGCGAAGGCGTCAATGATCGGACCTGCGAGAAGCGCGATGGCGCCGGTCAGCGCCACGCCGGTGATCATGTTGAACGCAAACGCGCGCTGGAGCAGCTGGCGCGTCACGTTCCGGGTCACGATCAGGCTCCCGCGGGTGCCCGAGTCCATGAACAACTGCGCGGTGTTGACGATTACCATGCCGGCGGCGATGGTTCCGAAATCCCGCGGAGGGAGAAGCGCCCCCAGCGTGAGAAGAGAGCCGTACCACCAGAGCTGGCCAAGGACTTGCCCGAGCCCAAGCCACGAGAGGGCGCGACCGACCTGGCCAGCCGTGGGCGCCCCCGGCGACATGTGCTGCTCCCCGGCGGGGGACTGGCCGTTCGCCACGACGCGATGTTAGTTCGCGAGCCGGCGACTCGAGGGCGAACCAGGTACTAGAGGCCTGGTAGACGCTCGCGTTCCTGGAGCACGCACCTGCGCTACGATGGATCCGCCATGAGGGGTCGCCTTTCCCCGGTCTGGCTCTGCGTCTTGCTGTGCACGGTTGCCCTCCTGCCGGGGACAGCCGTCGGTTCCGTCCGGGCGGAGACGAGCTTGGAGAAGGCGGTGACTCGACCGGTCGGATCCCTTGCGCTGAGCGATGCGCAGGCCGCCAGTCGCGTCCGGCGCTCCTCCTGGGAGCCCCGGCCGCAGAACTCCACGGCCAACCAACGCGTCCCCAGCGCCTCGGAGCTCGAGGCATTCCATGACGCCCAGGCGGCACTGGACGAGTGGAACGTCAACCCTTACTTCCAACAGGTGACGGGCAACTTCACCGGGACGACCGACGAGATCATCCAATGGGGAGCCTGGAAATGGGGGATCGACGAGGACCTGATCCGCGCGGCGGCATGTGCTGAGTCCTGGTGGAGGCAATCCGGAGTCGGCGGCTTAGGGCCTCACAGCTACGGGCTGCTGCAGGTCGAGGACACCTACGCCGGCAGCTATCCGCTTTCGCAGCAGAGCACCGCATTCAACGTCGACGTCTACGGTGCCTCGATCCGCTTTCGCTTCGACGGGAAGAACCGCTGGTTCAACGACGTCCCGCACGGCCAGACGTACGGGCCGGGCGACATCTGGGGGTCGATCGGGTCGTGGTACGCGGGAGCATGGTGGACGAGCGGCGCGCAGTGGTACATCGACATCGTCAAGGGGCATCTGGCGGAGCGCGACTGGGCCAAGGAGGGCTTCTGAGGGGTCCGGGCGGGGCAGGGAGGGCGTGCCGGCACCCTTGGTGAACGAGCGTCCCGGTGCGCTGGCATCGGCCCGTTGGAGGAGGGCGCTCGCAGGGACGCATTTGGGCCCGCTAGCGAGGGATGAGCGATGGGTGAGCGCGTCGTGAGCACCGGGTGAAGCGAGCGGCGCATCGCCCCGGGCCCGCGCGCCGTACACGTCGCCTGCTGGCGCTGGTCGCCGTCGTCATCACCGCCCTGGCGCTGGACGCGGTCGGCGGGAGCGGGGGACGCGCGCCGGTGCAGCCGTCGACCGGCGATCAGGCCGCGCCCCAGCGCAGGGAGGGAGCGAGGACCCGCCCACTCGGGGCGCGGCCACTGAGCGACGCGCGCGCGGCTGCCCGCGTGCGCCGCTCCCGCTGGGAGCCGCGACCGGAGAACGCGGCCGCTAACCACCGAATCCCGTCCGCCGCCGAGCTGAGGTCGTTCTACCGCGCGCAGGCGCGGCTCGACAAGTGGAACCGCCTAACGTACGCAAGGCGGGTCACGGGCAGATTTCGGGGCACGACCGACGAGATAATCCAGTGGGCTGCCTGGAAGTGGGGCGTCAACGAAGATCTGATTCGAGCCGCGGCCGTCGTCGAGTCCTACTGGAGGCAGAATGCGGTCGGCGGCTCCGGCCCCTACAGCCACGGCCTGCTCCAGGTCGAGGACACGTACGCCGGCACATATCCGCTCTCCCGCCTGAGCACCGCTTTCAACGCCGACTTCTATACGGCCGTCGTTCGCCATCACTTCGACGGCAGGAACCGCTGGTTCAACAAGGTGCCCCATGGCCGACGATACGAGGCCGGCGACATATGGGGCGCGGTCGGCGCCTGGTACGCCGGCGAGTGGTACACCCCGCGCGCCAGGCGCTACATCCGCTACGTGAGGCGCGCGCTCACCGACCTAAGCTGGAAGGACCTGGGTCCGTAGCGAGCCTCAGGAGGGCACGAGGGACACGTTAGGGCCTCGTCGGCAGCCCCAGCGCCCGACGACAGATTCGACGAAGCTGATTTCGACGCACGTACGCTCGCAGCTCGGGCTCGGCCCGAGGAACACGGCGCAGGGCCGCCCACGCCCATCCAACGATGTAAGAGAGCCCACCGATTACGACGGGCCGGTCGCGCGACCGCTGGAGGCCAACAAGCACGACGTGAAGGGGATGCTCGCCGTAGCCGTAGGCGCACCACCCCCATCGTCGATAGGCCCGCAACAAGCCGTCATGGTGACCCATGGGACGAAGGTGTACGGAGTCGCCCCCGGGCACCTCCACGCTTGCCGTCTTCCAGCCGCGCATCGTTGCCCTGATCTCGTCAATCGTGTCCCAGCCGAGGATCGGCGGAAGTGGGGCGATCTTCTCGTAGCAGCCCCGCCGATAGAACTTCGTCGGGCCCTCCACGTGGTCCGGGGGACACCGCTGACGCAAGAGACGGCCATCTTCCGCAACGCTGAGATACGGCCCTACCATCCCGAGTCGCTCGTCGGCCTCCAGCTCGCGTTCGATCGTCGCGAAGAGATCTCTGGTGAGGCGTAAGTCGGCGTCGAGCTTCGCAACCACGTCCCACGGCTCGTCGACCTGCTCCAGCGCCCACTGAAAGGTGCGGAGCTCGTTGGCCGTGGCGAGACGGTCATGCTCGAGCGGCCGCGGCGGCCGTCGCAAAGCCCGAGCGTAGTGGTGTTTGGCGACGAAGTCGCGAACGATCGCACGGGAACCGTCGGTCGATCCGTCGTCGGCGAGCACGACGAGATCAGGCGGGCGCGTTTGAGCGGCGATCGACTCAAGCAGGGTGCCGATGTAGCGCTCCTCGTTGAGAAAGGGGACGATTACGAGAAGGAACACAGGCGGGAGAAACGCGAGGAAGGAAGGGAGAGCTGCGGACGAGTGTATCGGCGCCTCGATTGTCCCCCGACCTCACGCGCCGCACATATCCACCGTCGCGACGCGCCGCCGATCCTGAGCCCGGTCGTCACCCCGAGTTGCCGCGGAGTCGTTCTGGCGCCCGCCGAGAAGGCGTCCTACCCTGGGCGACGGGCTAATGGCGATCAGGAGCAATCTCGGTTGTCAGCGATGCGCAGCCCGACCCGTGCCGCCCGGTGGAGGATGACAGACCCTCCACGGGCGCTCGCCGTGCCCGCCCCAAAGGCGAGGGAAGCTCGCCACGACGATCACCGTGGTCTCGCACCCTAGGTCAGTTCTAGAATTGCCCTGGGCCGTGGCGAAGAAGCGGGTATACGAGATTGCGAGGGAACACGGGCTAACGAGCGCCGAGTTGCTGGCAAAGCTTCGGGCAGGAGGCATGAAGCCGACCTCACACGCCTCCAGCGTGGATGAGGCGGCGGCGCTGCGCGCGCTCGACAACGGCGCCGCCGCCATTGGGGACAGGAGCACGCAGGGGGGCTGGCCGCCCCCAGGGCCGCCTCCTCGTCGCTCCTTTTCGGACTACCTCAAGATTCTGCGTCGGCGCTGGAGGCTGATCACCGGCCTGACACTCATCGTCGCCAGCGCGGCCTTTGGATTGAGCCTCACCGGCACGAAGCAGTACGACGCGACTGCCAAGGTGATCGTGCGACAGAACGAACCCATCAACGAGCTGCTCGACCGTGGCTCCCCGGCCGCCCCCAATCCCGAGCGCGACGTTAATACCAAGATCGGATTGATCAAGCTCGAGGGCATCGCCGAGGAGGTGAGCCGCCGTCTCCGCCTTCGCGTTTCGCCCGAGAGGCTTCTGGCCAAGGTCGACGTGGAGGTCGAGAACAACTCCGACATCGCCGTGCTCACGGTGAGAGATACGAGCTCTCGGCGAGCTCCCCAAATCGCCAATGCCTTCGCCGACGAGTACGTGGACTTCCGGCGGCGCTCAGCCCGCCGGAGCCTAGATGAGGCAGCGACTCTGGCTCGCGCTCGCCTCCGCTCGCTCACCCCGGAGGAGCGCGCCTCGAGGGAGGGCCGACAGCTCGCCGCCCGGCTACGGGAGCTTGAAATCGTGGCTGTCCTCCAGACCGGGGGGGCCGAGGTGGTGCTTCAAGCGGCCCCGCCGACGAGCCCCGCCACGCCCCGTCCGCTGCGGAGCGGTCTGCTCGGACTCGCGCTCGGCTTCGTATTCGCGTCCGCCGCCGCGCTAGCGCTCGAGTTCGCGAACCGGCGCCTCGCCGACGAGGACGACGTGAGGGCTGCGCTCGGCCTGCCGGTACTCGCGTCGATCCCGCGATTGCGCCGCAACTCCGCAAACGACGCCGCCCGACGGGAAGCCTACGGTCGATTGGCGGCGAACCTGCGCTTCTCGGACCTCAACGACGAGCTGCAAGTCATCATGGTCACCTCGCCTGGACAAGAAGAAGGGAAGACCTCCCTCACTCTCGGCTTGTCTGTCGCGCTCGCAGCGCTCGGGCAGCGGGTGATCGCCCTCGAGGCGGAGCTTCGGAGGCCGCAGTTCGTCGAGGCCCTGGATCTCGTGGGGGGAGGTGGGCTCAACTCAGTTCTGGCCGGCTTTGTCGCTCTCGACGACGAGCTCGTGGAGCTCGACTTCGACACCGGCAGAGCGCCCAAGCCCTGGGCTCCGGACGAAGGCGGCTCCTTGTTCGTGCTTCCCGCCAGTTCAGCCGTCCCCAATCCGGCCGGGGCGCTTTTCCGTCCGGAGATGGGGCGCGCCCTCGCGCGCGCCCGGGCGCGAGCGGACGTGGTTGTCATCGACACGCCGCCGATTGGCGTCGTGCACGACGTAATCGCGCTGACTAATCTCGTCGACGGCGCGATCCTCGTCTCGCGTCTGAACCATACGACGAAGGATGCGGCACGCCGAGCGCTCGGCACGCTTCG
>WUUC01239162.1_pt1 | contig 12282 bp, 26 predicted proteins | sample 6278441 | NCBI WGS metagenome assembly WUUC01 (sample SAMN13675441, study PRJNA597444) | soil metagenome | isolation source: soil | place: USA: Washington | collected 2017-10 | reverse complement strand
AGAGAGCCGCTATCTCACGATGAGAGAGCTAACTCGGCTGATGGGCTACCCGGATGATTGGAGCTTTCCCGAGGTACGCAACTGGGGAGTGATCTCCATGTGGCTTGGCAAGAACGCACCAATAGAATCTTGTAGGTGGTTGAGCTACTGGGCAAAGCAGGCGCTAGAAGGCGCTCCAGGCAGGCTGCGCGGTGTGCCTGATCCCGATGCCATCGAGCAAATGATTAACGTCACCCACGCGTATCAAGGGCCTCACAAGATAGAGGCTGAGGAGGCGGAGTGAGAAAATTCACGGTACGTCGTCGAAAGCAACTCACCGAGTTCAATAACAACCTGATGTATCCTCAGCCCGTTCGCGGTCAGCACGAGTGCACTGCGTGTGATGAGATTTTCATGAGTGAAGCTGCTTTCACCTTCCATCGTCGTGTCAGGGGACCCCGCTCAGGAATGATATGTTTAACTGAGCGACAACTCAAGAAAGCTGGGTTCAAGCGATTGAAGAGCAGCTTCTGGCGAGCACCTGGCTGGACAGAGTGGTGGTACATCGACATACTGGAGAAAGGTGAAGCGACAAAGGAAGACTGGGCGGCCTGAGTGTACAACCGTAAACTGGGCTGATCAAGGATTAGATCTAGAAGGTGCTATACATCAGATGATCGACATCGCTGAAGAGGGTGCTTGGTCAGAAGCCGGCTTTATCCCGGTGGATAGTCGAGTTCTGTGGGTGTTCAACGATGAAGAAGGAACAGTTGATCTGTTCTACCACAGGGAGGTGGCAGCCTGATGAATTGTCGTGAGTGCGGCGCAGAGCTTAACGAATGTGCTGAGTGCCACATGACCAGTTGTTCGCGGCCCATCTGCCACACGGACCTACTGATCTTGCGCGAGGAATGGAGAAATCAATGACAGCGATTAGAACTACCTGTCCTACCTGTGGCGTCGTTGAGGTTGGTTCAACCGACATCCTATTGACATACGATGATCAAGAAGGTGAAGGGATGTATCAGTTCGAATGTCCCAGTTGTCATGAGATCATCGAGAAAGACGCCGACAGCAAGATCGCTGCGGTACTTCGTAGTGTTGACGTCGCAGAGGATAGACCCGATCAACGACCGATCTATCCAGAACATTATGAGAACGCCACACCCATCACCAAAGCGGAGATCGCAGAGTTCATACTGGACCTACACAACGAGGACTACCTTGCTGAACAAGTTTGAAGAAGACGAAGAGCAGCCACGCAAGGTAACCAAACGTGAGCGGCGAAAGAAGTGGTTCTCATGCGCGTGGTGCGGCACGCGCCGCGAAGAGTTCATGACGGAAAATGAGATTTGTAAGCGAAGGTGCGAGACAGCAAGCGAGCAGGTGCCTATGACGCTGGACGAGGAGTGGCAATGGGAGAACAAGATTCTTCCACGGCTCAAGGAAGGGAGGGAGAGATGACAGTGTACTGTCAGCAAGACAGTGAGATCAAAAACGTCACGCGCGTTCTAGATCGCAATCGCGTACTTTCCATCGATGAGATGGGCGTTGAGGTATGGGCGGTTCTTGAGTGTGATCATCGGGTGCGGATCGTCACCTCACGAGAACAACTTGAACGAATCGGATGACCCCTGACGAGCAGGCACGTGGCACTCGGGAGTGGCTGGAGTTAATGCTTCCGCAGGAAGCAAAGGAAGATTTCATTCCCAGATGCTTTCAACGTACGTTGAAGGACGGAGCGAAATACTTCAACTTCCAAACCCTTCAGATGAAGTTTGAAGAGATGTCTATCGACGAGCTCTACGAGTACGCCGAAGAAGAACTACTTGACATCGCTAATTACGCCTGGATGATCAACGAGCGAGGATCGTCAAACTCGGCGTTCGAACTCGCTCAAGCATCATTCACGCTGTGGGAGAAACTTCGTCAGACGCGTGAAGTCACTGTGGTAGAGTAACTTACTTAAGAGGGAGGAAAACTTGTGAATGCTGAGGATGAAATGTGGGCTAGTCGACTTGTGGCTACTGTCCTGCTTGTCATCGGCTTTACAATGACAGGACTTCCGTTTTTACTTGCTCTTCCTGTAGGAGCAGCCATAACCTTCTTGTTCGTGATGTTAGGAAGGTACGACGAGGGAAGGTGGCGCCGTGAACGCTGATCTAAATCAAGTAGGGAACGCGACCCTCATCAAGGTGCAACTCTCAAAGCGTAACCTTGAGACGCTCTTGCATAAGATCGATGAACCAGACTCAGAGAGAACCATCACCAGACGACTCAATAACGGCAACATGCTGATCGTCTCTTCTGAAGATAATGACACCCACTACAAAGATCGTCCTGCGGGTGCCATGCACCCCCGTGAGGAGGAGCGTATCAGCAGACCAGAAACCGGTATCACGATGTCTGGCTATGGCATTCCAGACAATCTCACCCCTACCGAGAAGATCGCTCGTGAGCCAGGTACGTGGGCAGACTCTAGGGGTGAAGGGTGAAGAGTATCTTCAAGAAGGTCGATAATCTCCCTGTACCTCGAGACGTTGAGCAGTCAGAAATTCGAGAGATTCACAGTTCGTCTGGACAATTTCTCATTATCCGTAGGGTAGGAGACTCTACCCAGATCATCAGAAGTAGACCAGGGTACTCGGGGGCGTACCAAGAGAACCTCGAAAGCTTATCTGACGAAAATCTGCGAAACTTGCGTGACGCTATCACCGTTGCGCTGGAGGAAGAAGAGACTTCCGCCGTGGTGGCGGAGGAAAGGAGGAAAGGATGAGTGACATAGGAGGTGGCGGCTCTGTGAGATGGGGTGCCGTGTTCGGTACGATTGTTGCACTGGTAGTAGGATTCTTGCTGTTTGGCATGTTCACGGCCACAGCAAAGATCCCTCAGGATTCCATCGGATTGACGTACGGTGGTGGTCCGTTCGAGGGCCAGCACTTCCAGGACATCGTCGAGCCGGGCACCGGCCGGTTCGTCAAGGGGATGTTCGACAAGCTCTACCTGTACCCCGTAACACAGCGCAACTACATCGTCTCAACCCGAGCCAACGAGGGTGATGTTGAAGGTGCCGACGCGATCACCGCGCCGAGCTCTGATCGAGTACCAGTCACATTCGAGATCGCTACGTACTTCAAGCTCAATCTGGAAAAGATTAGAACATTCCACGAGAACATCGGGCTGAAGTATCGTGCGTGGGAACATGACGGCTGGAACGAGATGCTTAACGACTCCTTCCGTCAGCAAATTGAGTTCGCGTTACAGCGGGAGTCGCGCAAGCACACGGTTGCTGAGCTCTACGCCAGTGAGCAGGTACTTCAAGATATGCAGATTAGCATCGGGCAGATCTTGAAGGAGGAGATCGAGGAAGTTCTCGGCGACGAGTACTTCTGTGGCCCAACGTATGAGCAAGGTGGCGCGTGCACTGATTTCACGTTCGTCATCAAGAACGTCGTGATCCCCGACGGCTTGCGTGAGCAGTTCCAGGCGATTCAGGAGTCCTTCGCACAGATCTCCGTTCGCGAGAACGAGGTGCAGCAACGGCGCCTGGAAGCAGACGCTATCAGGGAGCTGAACGCGGCGCTCGAAGAGGCAGGCCAGAACTACGTCCTGCTTCGAGCGATCGAGGAAGGCAGCATCGAAATCATGGTGGTGCCGTCCGACATCGGACTGACGCTACCGACTCCTGCAGGTAGATCAGAGGAGTAAGCAGACTGCCAAATCGGGGCCGGATGCTAGATGACTTCGGGGGAAGTTCCATCCGGCCCCGAAGCGGCTGATCGAGGAGGAAGTATGGGCATGTTTGGATTGAACTACCAAGACATTGAAAAGCTCACACGAATGGTGGCAGTATCGGTAGCAGCGAAGGTGCAAAGCACTGAACCTAACCGTGTACTTCTCGACGACGCTGAGAAGATCGCGAGCTGGATACAGACAGGACACGTGAATGACGACTCGGCTTAATGAAGTGGCGGACTGTGCACGATGCCGATGAAGATCTAACACAACATGGAGGTGAATGATGCAATTTACACCAGCCAGAATTTTCACCATCGTTACTGCATCAATCGTAGCGATTCTTTTGCTTAGCGCTACGTACGCTAGTTTCGATGACCCAGGCGCTCAACTTGTCTCAGCGGCATTCATCGGGACGGCCTGGGCGGCTGCTGTAGGAACCGCGCTCTTTTTCGAGGACTGGTAGATGAACACCTGGCAGAAGCTTTTACTGGTCCCACTAGGACTCGTGTTAGCCGCTGTGTGGATGACGCCCGCCCCAGTGTATGATCACTTGGGAATGACCGCGCTCTTCACATTGATCTACCTCGGACTAGCGGGAGCCGTCTCAGAGGTGAAACCGTGATCAACGAACAGCATCTAAGAATCGTCGAGTTCTGCGCCGAGGAGGTTCGTCGGCAGGGTGACTCCCCACTCGAGGTATTTGGCATGGTTGATGCGTGGTCATACGCACAACTGCTCCGAAACAACAATCCATTGCCAAAACTTACTGACGTGAAAGAGCTTGGTCGGCTCATTCTGCAGACGAAGCTCAAGACAGAAGGCTTCGTCTACGCTCGTCCTTACAGGTACAATCTGCTGGACGATTGGTACATGGTACCTAGTGGGTGGCGCGCAGTAGAGGTACAAATTGGATCGCGCCGTGGTACCAACCCATCGGCCATTGACTACGCGATGGAAGAATGGGAGGACGCCCTACATAATCCTGATAAGCAGATGATGCTGGACCTTGGGAAACGACGCGCAACTGAACAGGGCATCCTCGAGCGCTTCAAGCACTTAAACCCTGATTTTGCTGCGTGCGCGTATCTTACGTTCGAGCATGTGCATCCATTCCCAGATGGAAATGGTCGGACCGGGAAAATCATATATAACTGGGTACGTGGCTCACTCGACGAGCCTGAATTCCCGCCGAATTTCTGGGGAATCAACAACCCATGAAGCGCGCATTGGTCTTCGTCGCGTTATTGGCTACGGCCTCATGCGTAGCTGAGGAAGACGCATACATGGATCAAAGTGATAGTTCATCCGTAGGATGGTGGGACCTCGGAGAAAACATCTGGTATGCCGAGATTCACACCCCAGACGGCAGCTTCGTTCGATGTGTGCAGGTCACTGACAGCGGGGGCGGAATGGACTGCGAGTGGGACGAACCGCCAGACGTCGAAGAGCTTGAAGACGAGGAAGACATTTACCCATGAACGACCATCTCTTCTCGCTGAAAGACTCGCTGAACGAAGTTGCCGGCAAGGTTCTGGTGGGTGGCAATCTGTTCGGATCTCACATCATCGAGGTATCGTACCGAGAAGACAAAGACATGTGGCGACTCAAGACTGCAGACGGTAAGCAACATCTTCTTACTGGCCACACCGTACAAGAGCTCGTAGCAGGACCCCAAATTCAATCATACTCTCAGCTCATCAGTCAGCACGCGTATGGAAACGCGACTGATTTCGCGTTTCCCAAAAAGATCAACATGAAAGAGATGAAGATCGCTGAGCCAGTTCCGTTAGGCGCTGGCGACCCTTGGGGGTGTCTACCATACAAGACCATAACAGTGGCAGTAGAGGCTGAGATCGATATCAACACCCTTCCTGGTGGCTTCATTCAGGAGTTTAGCGACTTCGCTAAGGAGATGGAACAAGCTCAGAAGGAAGCCGAGTATTTCACCGCAGGAGCGCTTGGCGCGGCTGGTGGACCTAACATGCAAATGATACTGTCGTTAGTTCCTGGTCTCTTGGAAACTTGGACCGGTTGTCCAACCCGTGTTAAGTTCGATCCACTGGCAAGATTCAAAAAGACGTGTGAGAATAGAGAGAAAAGCATACTTGCTGAGTGGGTCGTGCACCTAAACGATCAACACCAATGGTCATGGAAAGAGATCATCAAGTGGATGAAGTCCATTGGTGCGGACCTAACTGTTAGAGAGGAGGTGAAACATGAAGACCGCAGAGATAGAGGTATTAGATGTAGTGGATACCACGACTTCGACTGCCCCGGTCACCTTGCCGGATACCACGTCAAGTCTGACTCCGGATACCTCACCAAAGATCTCACCGCCTAGTGATGAGCTCGAAGCGATGCTCCGACCTCTCGAACTGGGTGATCTGATCGAGGAAGGTCTTAAGGCTGGAAAGGGCCAGGCGTTCGGTAACTGGTTCGATGGGGATAACGCCTGTACGCTGGGACTCGCGATCATCGGGGCCCAGAAGCGCGGTTTGCTCTGACACGTCTCTCGCGGAGAGGCGGTTCGCCGTCTCTCCGCGGTCAGGGCTGTGCTAGAATTAGGCCCTACAGGGAGGTCAAATGAAGGTTCCGTTCTACAGACACGGACTCGGGGATGAGACGGTTCGCGCCCTCGAGAACGTCATCTACTCGCCTTTTCTCACGACCGGAAAGGTAACCGCAGAATTCGAGGAAAAGTTCGCGCGTTACCTTCAGGTTGACGAGGTCGTCGGGGTATCATCCTGCACCGCGGCGCTTGAGCTCTTGCTTCGCGCTGCTGGCATCGGTCCTGGAAAGAAAGTCGCTGTTCCGGCAATGACGTTCGTCGCTACAGCAAACGCTGTTCTAAACGTGGGCGCCACGCCAGTACTGGTGGACGTGCGCCTGAGTACTGGTCTCATCAAGATGAACTCGCTTCTTGAGGCTGATCATCGTATCGGCCTCGACGCCGTGATCCCCGTCCATCTGTACGGGTCAATGGTAGACATCATTACACTACGAAACCGGTTCCCACACCTCACCATCATCGAAGACGCGGCACACTGTGTTGAGGGCCGACTGGATGGTCGAGCGCCTGGGTGGAATCCGGCGTTCGGAGCCGCGTTCAGCTTCTACGCCACCAAGAACCTTACGTGCGGGGAGGGTGGAGCGATCGCCACTACTGACCCCGAGCTAGCCTCCCGCCTTCGGTCGCTCCGTAATCACGGGATGACGGCTGGCGCCGACAAACGATTCGAAGGCGGGAGCTACGCACACTGGGACCTCGATGAGCCCGGGATGAAAGCAAATATGTCGAACCTTCAGGCAGCGATGCTGCTTCCCCAGCTACCTGGACTTGAGAGTCGACTGCAGCGTCGAGAAGAGATAGTTTCCTACTACGGTGCGGCAGTTGACTCGATCGGGGGAGTCAGTGCCCTAGATCTCCCACCTAGGTGTAAGTCGGCACGCCACCTGTTCACCATAGTAGTAGAGAACTCAACACAGCGTGATCCGTTGCTTGAGTGGTTCGCCGAGAGGGAGGTCGGTGTGACAGTAAACTACCGATCCCTAACACAGCTCAATTGGTACTGGCACGCCCTCAGAAACGAAAGCAACGTGACGAGTGTTGACACGCGAAATGCTGACTGGTTGGGCGAGCGCACCATCACCCTTCCTCTGTACCCTGGATTAACTGATACTGAAGTGGAGTACATAGCGAAGACGCTAGAAGACGGGATGAGGAAACTATCATGAGCTGCCAAGTAACCAGGTGCAAGAACGAGGCAACATGGCGAATACCTGTAACGCTGGAAGCGCTTTTCCCCGGCGGTGCGATACCAACTGATGTAGACATCGATGTGTGCGAATATCACAAGTCACACATCTCAACACCCCTTAATAAGTTCTGGCCAGGCTTTGAGCGGATGAAGCACCTGGAAGAGGCTGAGGTATGAGACAGGAACTTGACAAGTTCGAGTCTGAGATTTTCGGCTTTACAGTTGGACGCATCGATGAGGTTCGGTCATTCGAGCTCACTCCTGGAACGATCGACGGACTAAAACGTAATTACGACATGACGCTAGCGCGTGTGAGTCTTACAGATCACAGCGTGATTCGTGGACTGACACGAGGAGACTTCGAACTGATGGACGTCGGTCTCACCTTCGAACGCAGCACCAAGGTGAAAGACCTGAACACCGGTGAGCTCGACATCGAAGTGGGCGTGGCTCATCCCGGCGATGTGGAACAACTCGTGCCGATGCTCGTTGATCCTTGGGGTGGACGATACGACGAGGATGAGCACTTGGATCGCGACAAGGTCGCTAAGCTTCGGCTCGAGTGGTTGAAAAATGATCTCGCTGGCCGCACGAAGTATTGCTTCATCGCCGTTGACACGTTGAAACCGTGGACCAAAGGCGGCTTCAAGATCATGGCGTATGTCTTGGCCAAGGATGATGGTGAGATTGACCTGGTCGGTACTCTCCCTGATTACCGAGGCCAAGGGATAGCGTCCGACCTTCTGCTCTCGTCACTTCATGAGATGCGTCAACGTGATGGCGTTGAGCAGGCGACCGTTCGCACTCACGCTACCAACTATGCTGCGTGCCGGCTGTACGAGTCAACCGGCTTTAAACTTCATAAGAGCGACGCAACGTTCCGACTAGCGGGACCGAGATTCGAAAGGAGACCCTTGTGACAACAGCACTAGAACGCTTGAAGGCAGTGGATCAAGCACGCGAGTACGCACTAACGCAGTGTGCGGCCCTAAGGGCTGAGACACACTGGGATGAGCAGAGCGTGCAGGTCCTACTGAGAATATGTGAAGCCGTCGAAGATGCGGTAGATACCTACGCGGGAGCGCTCACGCGATACGTTGAGGATTGCTCGTGAAAGTCTTAGTAACAGGCGGTCTCGGCTACCTCGGCTCAGAGGTGGTAGCAGCGCTCAAGATTCGTGGGCACGAAGTGGTCACTATCGATCGCGGTATTTTTAATGGTGACTTCGGTGAGGACTTTCGTGACATCACCGTTGACTCACTTGAGGGCGTGGACGCGATCTTCCATCTCGCTGCTGTCAGCAATGATCCGGCTGGCGAGCTGGACCAGAAGTTCACCTATCATCTGAACTGTGACAGTGCCGTGGGTCTTGCGGAGAAGGCATCGATCGCTGGCGTACCGGCATTCATCTTCCCATCTTCAGCGTCGGTTTATGGCGCGGGACGTGATCTTACGATCGACTCTCCCAAGGAGCCAGTAAGCACGTACGCCAAGAGCAAGTGGCGGGCTGAGCAAGAGCTTGGTAACGTCGCGCAGGGTCTCAAGATCGGCAGGCTCGGAACGCTTCATGGGTTATCACCACAACGGATGCGGTTCGATCTCGCCGTGAACATCATGACCCTGTACGCGGTGCGCAAGGGGCGGATTTTTGTGACTGGGGGAGGTTTACAGGTTCGTCCCTTGTTGCATGTTCGTGACGCGGCACGTGGGCTAATCTACCTGTGGGAGCATCAACCGAACGGCGCGTACAACCTGGCTACCGAGAACGTGCGGATGATCGACCTCGCGATGATGATCGGGCTACAGCAGAAGGTGCCGGTCGAGGTAGTTCCCGATGACCCTGATCGACGTGACTATGAGATGCGCGCGTCGCCAGTGATTCCAGGCGTTCCCACCTTACACCCAGAGTCAAGCGTTGAGATCGCGGAAGCGATTCGCGCGGGCAATCTCCTTGAAGCTGAGGCAGCGCCCAATACACTGGCAGTCTGGAAACACATCGTCAATAGCGTGAGAGCACAGGTGGTCTACGATGGGGCTTGATGCTGACGGCATCTTGTTTTATGGATTCCCACTAAGCAACAACGACGACGATGGTTACGGTTTCACCCCACCATGGCGTTCTGAGGATGATCCTTATGGTGATTGGGAAGAATTTCTCGCAACCAAGATGGGAATCGTTCGTCCTGATGTTCCATACAATCAAAACGATACACCTCCTGAACTGAAGAAGTTTTGGGAAGACAAAAGACGTTACTTAGAAGGTCTGAACTGTGTTGTCGGTACTTATGGTTATCACGATGAGCCTGGTTACTACGTGGCGGTCAATGATTGCCACATCACAGCGCACTACGGAGATGTTAAGAAATTAGACTATTTTGAACTCGCCTACAAGGCAGGCTGGGATCGACAGCTTCAGCATTTTTGTGATCTACTCGAGGTGAAGTATGAGCAGCCTGGATGGTATCTGACAAACTACCTAGGCGGTTGAACGTGAATTGGATACAACATCTACGTGAAGCACCTAACCCGTTAGAAGGAGCTGGCGAGTGGCCTACTGTGTGGACGGCACTGGTTGATGTAGCGAACGAGGCAGCCCAAGCCATCAACAATCGTTATCCTGCTTGGCGTCGACTTGAGGATGATCCACTATGGCAAGCACTTGAAGAGCTGCGAATGGTGGTGACAGGCCCGTGAGCGTCTTTAATCTCGACCTCGAAGCGATTGAAGCGCGACATCCGTTCATAGGTGCTACACACGACAATCCTCTGGCCGATGATCTTGTGATGTTGATCGCGGAAGTTCGGCAAAATCGCGAAACCATCAAACGGTTGAAGGAACGACTATTCGAGTACGAGACGGGGGTGATCCCATGATTGCAGAAGGCGATGTATGGTACGGAATTTGCTCATACTGGACTGATGATCTCACAAAACTCGGGCGCTCTGTGTCGGGATTACCGGGCTGTCCGAATGGTCACGTGGGCTTTGAGATTGATGCTCCTTCGTGGTGGGCAGACGCTGAACGGTACGAAAATGATGGACATCCGAGGTATGTCGAATTCCTCAAGCGCAAGAAGGAATTCTGTAGTCCACAAGCGTTCATCAAGCTCTATGATGATTGGGTAAGGGTAGGATTTCCACCTCACGTTCCGCCGAGGTATGCATGATCGCAAGCGTAGGTGATGACTTCATGGGATGGCTGTGGTTTGTGACGATCATCGGCCTCTTCTGGCTCATGTCGAGGGACTAATCCATGAATACTTGGAGGAGACAATGAAAAACACAGTTCGCGGTAGAGGTGAAGTGTATGATGCAGAAGGTCGCGGCGTTGCTGCTTTCATCGCAGTGAGCACTAAGGCACCCAATCTTACTTATACTCAAGCAGTTGCTGGTCTTCAACGCAGCACTAAAATCAAAGATGGAACGGCTGATCTCATTCACTTAGACAAAACAAGTGACGGATTTGATGTTCATCTTATCTTGGCAAACCGCAAACAAGTTGTAGGACGAGATGGAGTACGACTTGTAGCCAAAGCTTTCAGCATCCCGCTTGATGATGCTTCATATAGGCTGTTTCACCCTGCATTGTGCGGTAATGGTAGAAATGGAGAAGGATCTCCTCGTCTTGGAGTTTCTCGTAGATCAAGAAGAGGTGAAGGATCAATTCACAGATGAAAATCGCTATATACGAGCCTCGGCTTCGGGTAGCCGGTCCCGTAGGGTGGGCGTTCCACCTTCGTGATGGATTCCGCGAGCTCGGTCACGAGTGTGATGTGGTGACTGTCACCCGCTCAGGCGATCCTTCGATCGCGTGGGGTAAAGGTACAGGCGAAGCGGTCTACAAGGGAAAGGGTCCTCAGCGAGGGTGGGGGTGGTGGCCACGGGTCCCTGACCGGGTACTCAAGCTTAAGGACGCGAAGGAAGGCTTTCAGGACTATAACCTGATTGTTTTGACCGAGCCGAAGTCAGCACCCTACGACCGATACGCGCAGAAGCAGCGAGGCAAGATTGGGCGCTTTGGGGAGAAGTACATCAAGCCCGACGCTCTTCCGATGTACCTAGAGGTCCTCAGGGACGCGCGAGTGCCGTGGACGTCCGCGCTCCATGGTCCACAGTACGATCGAGCGCGGGCTCCCTTCATCCAAGAACTTCTGGGTCTCGACACGTTCACCGGCGTACTGTTAACGCCGCAGGCTGGCTTCTTCAACGAGCGCCTCGGTGACGTGAAGGTGATTGAGCACCGCGGGCTTCCATACACGGCAATTAGAGACATCGACGCTAAGTACCCAACACAGAAGATCTTCGGGATGACCGGGCGTTGTGTGGGGAACAAAGGGCAGCAGCTTCTTGCTGCTTTGGCTGATGAGCTGAAGCCAGGATGGAACGTCGATCTCTATGGAGCTGGTGCGGTAGGGCTTGGTCCGTGTTTCACATACCGACTGCTCCAGGCCCTACGCACCATTGGAGCTGAGGGAGAACTAGAGGGCGGTGACACGGACCCGAAGACCGGGAAGCGTCGCGCTCTGAAACCTGAGCGTTGGAAGGCGAAAACTGAAGGTGGCAGGGTAGTGCGATATCGCGGAAACTATGAGGATGCCATTGCGACAGCAGGTAAGTTCGCCGTACATCTGCTTCTCACGGACAAGGAGTTCAGTTATGGGGAGATCGAATTCGCCGGCCTGGAAGCCCTGGATGCTGGTTGTGTTCCCGTCTACCCGAGCCACTCCCTGGGAGCGGCACCTTACGAGGTGTTCGAGCTTGAGAAGTTTGTCATTCCGCCACCCGTCCGAGCCAACAACGCTGAAAAA
>WUUC01040790.1_pt1 | contig 12282 bp, 11 predicted proteins | sample 6278441 | NCBI WGS metagenome assembly WUUC01 (sample SAMN13675441, study PRJNA597444) | soil metagenome | isolation source: soil | place: USA: Washington | collected 2017-10 | reverse complement strand
CCGATCGAAAAGATGAGGCTTTTAAGGATGCAAAAAGGAGGTTGAGGAGGATGGAAAAGGGGGATTAGGGTTTAAAAATTACAAGCTGAAAGTCGATGTCCGAAGAAGCGGGTTGTTTCGTAGTTTTCAATCCATGAACTTAGATTCAGAAAACGAAACTTAAGTGGAACTTCGAGATCTAATTGTTACTCCCCTTTTGATTATTGGCATTTATATAATTGCTTACATAATCCGACCGGGCCTTACTGACGAAGTAAATCGCGTATATTTTTTTCCCGCACTCACTGTTAAAATTATTGGAGCCTTGGCTCTGGGATTTATTTATCAGTTCTATTACAACGGTGGGGATACCTACAATTATCATACGCATGGAAGCCGCCACATCTGGGAGGCATTCGTAAATTCCCCCACCGATGGAATTAAACTTTTAACCAAAAACAGCAGAGACTATTTTGACGTCTATCGGTATGCGTCAAAAATAGTTTTTTTTAACGATCCACAATCCTATGCAATCGTAAAAATTGCGGCTGTATTCGACCTTCTGACATTTTCGTCATACTCTGCTACGGCCATATTGTTTTCAATTTTAAGCTTTGTTGGAATGTGGATGTTTTTTTTAACTTTTTATGAACAATATCCCCATCTTCATAGGTGGCTCGCCATGGCCTCTTTTTTTATTCCTTCTGTTTTTTTTTGGGGATCAGGATTGCTAAAAGATACAGTCACGTTAGGCTGCTTGGGAATCGCCACTTATCAGGTTTATAGAATATTTGTTAAAAAGAAATTTTCAGTAACACATCCTATTTTGCTCATCCTAGCATTATACGGGTTGTATGCGATAAAAATTTACATCCTTCTTACATTTCTACCTGCCGTAATTGTCTGGATATTTTTAGCGAATTTCAACAAGATTTCATCGCCTGTCCTGAAAATAATGTTATTTCCATTCATGATAAGCTCGGCGGGAGTATTAGGGTATTTTGCTATGTTGAAAGCAGGGGAGGATAATGAAAAGTATGCTCTGTCCAGCTTGGCAAAAACGGCCCAGATAACGGCCTACGATATTCGGTATTGGACTGGCAGAGACGCTGGTTCGGGCTATACCCTGGGTGAGTTAGATGGTACATTCGCTTCGATGATAAGACTTGCGCCTCAGGCGGTTAACGTCTCTTTATTTCGGCCCTATATATGGGAGGTGAAAAATCCCCTCATGCTTCTCTCGGCTCTGGAGAGTGCTCTTTTGCTCTTTCTAACTATTTATATTCTGTTTAAACGAAACGTACGGCTATTGCGTGCTTTTACCAATCACGATATTCTATTTGCAAGTATTTTTTCAATTTCATTTGCCTTTGCTGTGGGCGTATCAACCTTTAATTTTGGTACGCTTGTTCGTTATAAGATTCCGTTACTACCATTTTATCTAATCTCACTTATTTTGATTTTACATCATTCAAAAAGCGATAAAAATGTCGAAGCATTGGAGAGAACGGAATAATGTTCTATGATCTTCATCCTGCCATTGGCACCCATTGATTTTCGGAGTTCAGGCTCCTCTATGAGTTTTCGCAAAGCCGTCTCCCAATCTTGGGGAGTATTGCATAAATATCCATTGATACTATGGTCAATAATTTTCGAATTTACTCCGACTGGTGAAGCTACAGCTGGGAACGCAAGGGCCATATACTGTAAAGCCTTAAACCCACATTTTCCTTTTGCCCATTTGTCATCAGGAAGAGGCATGATTCCGATATCAAATCGCATAAGATCTTCAATTTCTGTCGCCGGGTTCCAAGGAATGAACGACACGGAAGGTAAAGATAATAACGTAGGATTTTGATCTGCTATAACTTTGAATTCCACCTGCGGGTATTCGAACAAGATTTTTTGCAGCATTGGAACAATCTCCGTTAAATACTTCAAGGTGGAATGAGACCCGGTCCAGCCAATCACAACTTTATTCACTGGAGCATTTTTAGAAGTATATAAAATTGGATTATGCAGGTTTTCCGTGTCGATAGTTGTGGGGTTGTACACCACATTTTTGTTAAATGTGGATGCATAATGACAGAGGTATTCGTTGCCACAGCTTATCTTATAGGACCATTTGCAGATGAGTCCAACTTTCTTTCTAAATTTTCCCGTCCTCAATAACCATGATTCATTTGGCCTGTCCGTCAACCATATGGCATCGTCAAAATCATAAATGATCTTTCGACGTAAAATTTTTGCCAATATCCATTCGAAAACCGGGGGGCCTAACGGTGCTACTTCTCTGTGAATAAAAACAAAATCATACATCAGTGATTTAAAAAGAACTATAATCCGTTTGGCGATGCCTGACAAGATCCCTTTCCCCTTTACTCTATATCCCCCTTCCTTAAAAAAAGCTCTCCAATTACTTGAATTAAGAAAACTGTGAACAGTATATCTATATCCATTGCTTTGAAGTAATGAGAAATATTGCTCGAACCTGAATCTTTGGGAGGGGGATTCATGTAACGGATAAGGAACTAGGAACAATATTTTCTTAGCCATGATACAATTTACGCGATTAAATTTCTTTTTAACACATGAAGCGATTTCGTACTCCAACCCTGAAATTGTCATCGTGCCCAAATCATAATAACTTAGCAGGAACTGAACGTGACTTAATTCACAACTATTGCATAATGCAAATAAATGAACAACATGAATACGTAGTTGATGCTAAAAAACGAAACCTATTCGATTGGCATGAGCTATGGTTTTATAAAGAGCTCTTGTATTTCTTTACTTGGCGTGATATAAAAATTAAGTATAAACAAACTATACTTGGATTTTTATGGGCAATCCTTCAACCGCTCTTTATGATGTTGATCTTCACAATATTTTTTGGCCAAGCTTTAAACGTACCTTCACAGGATCTTCCTTATCCAATCTTTGTGTTTTCCGGTCTATTAATCTGGAACACATTTGCTTTAGGCTTGACTAATGCGGCAAACAGTATGGTTAGCAATGCTTCCATCATCAAAAAAATCTACTTTCCCCGTCTGATAATCCCTGTTTCTTCGATACTTGTTGCGCTTTTTGATTTTTTAATGGCATTCGTGCTTTTCATAGTCTTAATATTCATTTATCGTCAGTCTGTTGATATTACTGCCATATGGGCATGGCCTTTAGCATTAATCATTACACTTGTAGCAACATTGGGACCTGGAAGCTGGCTCGCAGCATTAAACGTCAAGTATCGTGATTTTAGATATGTCATACCATTTCTTATCCAGGTACTATTTTTTTTAACACCTGTTATCTATCCAATCTCTATGTTGAAGCAACCTTCGCTACAGTATCTGTTAGCGCTTTCACCGATGTACGCCGCCGTTGAGTGGTTTAGGTTTCCGTTAACAAGTGTGTACCCCAATCAAACCTTGATGCTCATCAGTACCGCCACCAGTATTGTCTTATTTTTTATCGGACTAATTTACTTTAAGAGGACCGAAGATCTATTTGCCGACTTCGCTTAATGACACATCAATTTTTTTTAGATTTTTTTGAATGAAAATGCAATTAAAAATATGAAGCCTATACTGGAAATTCATAACGTGTCAAAAAAATACCGAATTAGTCACATGGCAGGAGGATATTTAAGCCTGCGAGAACGGATGGTAAGTACCCTTCTGTTCAAAAGATCAAATGTAGAAGATTTCTGGGCTATCAACGATGTTTCGTTTCAAGTCAATCCAGGAGAAGCGCTGGGCATCATCGGACGCAACGGTGCGGGTAAATCAACCTTGTTAAAGGTGCTTTCTAAAATAACCCGTCCTACGCAAGGGAAATTTATTACCAGAGGACGAATAGCAAGTTTATTGGAAGTAGGGACGGGTTTCCATCCCGAATTATCGGGCCGGGAAAATATTTTCTTCAATGGTTCCTTACTTGGAATGAAACGTAGAGAAATTGAATCAAAGTTCGACGAAATCGTTGATTTCAGCGGGGCTGAAAAGTTTTTAGATACTGCATTAAAACACTATTCAAGTGGCATGCAGTTGCGGCTGGCTTTTTCAGTGGCTGCGTTTCTCGAACCAGAGATTTTAATTATTGATGAAGTGCTGGCTGTAGGTGATGCTGAGTTCCAAAAGAAATGCATCGGAAAAATGGAAGATGTTATCCATGGCGGGAAGACGATGCTTTTCGTAAGCCACAATATGTCAGCAGTTTCCACATTGTGCAACAAATGCATTTTACTTGACAGTGGAAAAATAATAAGTAGTGGTGAACCAAATAAGGTTATTGAACACTACACTTCTCTTGAAAGCAGTAGGATATCATCAACAAGTGCGGAGGTTGCATTGCCAAACGGTGTGTATATCCGAAATTTGGAAATCGAATTATGTAAGCAATCGACACATTGTAATTTGGTTTTTTCTTTTACGATTAGTTCTGACTTTTTGAATCCAATTTCCGGTCTTGCTCTTTTGATCTACAACGAGCTCAATGAACGCGTTGGAATTCTAGATTTACGGGCAAATAACCTTTACGAAGTATCCACACAAAAGAATGAAATCTCTGTTAAAGGCGTCCTAAAATCTATGCCTTTAATCGAAGGAAATTATTTCGTAGGACTAAATATCGTCTCAAATTCCTTTCAAGGAGATTATTATAAATTGACACGGTTTGAAGTACTCCCTATCAGTCGGGAGATCATTCCATTTGATAAAAAATATCGAGGATACGTTGACTTTGAGTATGAGTTTGAAATTAAGTAAAGGAATAAAACTCAAAGGAATGGGCGAAAAAAATGAGCCGATAAGTATTTCTCTGATTTGTGCCACGAAGGACAGATACACCGAACTTGAAAGGCTATTTTATTCTCTGAGCAACCAAACGCTCCTCAATTTTGAATTAATAATTGTTGATCAGAATGAGGGTAACTTTATCGATCCAATCATTGCAAAACACGAAAAGAAATTTTCAATCAACCATATAAGAGTTCCAATGTCAGGACTTTCTAAAGCACGAAATATCGGTTTGAAATACGCCAAAGGAAGTTGGGTCGGATTCCCCGACGATGATTGTTGGATGCCCGACGACTTCTTTGAAAAAATAACGGGGGCAATAGCTGACGAATCATCTCTTGAAGGAATTTTTATAAATTGGGAGGATCCTTCGTACTCGCCGAAAAAGCAAATGTTTCAATTCAAACCAGGCCTAATGGAGCTTAGCGAAGCGTTTCACTTGGCATCGAGTATCTGCATTTATTTCCAACTAAAAAGCATTTACCGTGTAAATGGGTTCAATGAAAAATTGGGATTGGGAATAGATACTTTAGTAAAGGCTGGAGAAGATCAAGACCTTCTTTTTCGGCTGCTGAATCGGGGTTCGAAAATTTTAAAGATCCCTACCATATATGTCTATCATCCTATTGGAAAGAGAATGTGGAATGAAGGGTTTAGTAACCGTATTATTGGTCAGGGTGCATGCGACATATATTTTTACAGAACCTACTACGGTATATTACGAGCCACAAAAGTCTTGACATTTTGGATCCTAGCGATGATTTTCAATGTGTTGAGGTTTAGGAGGAAAAATTATTTGTGGTATTATCATAAAATTTACGGTGGCATTTTCTATAGTTCAAAAATATGATAAGCACTTTTTTACAAAAGCTTATTTATTTCCTTCAGGATAAAGTGAAAAAACACTACCTAAAGAATAATTTGAATAAACTTAAGGGAGAAGGATTTTCTATTATTTCAAGTAATTGCTGGGGCGGCATATTATATAAAGACTTTAATATCAAATACCAATCTCCTTTTGTTAACATGTTTATTTACACCCCCTGTTACATAAAACTTTTGGAGAATCTGAATTACTATTTAAAATGTGAACTTAAATTTATATCAGCCTCGAAGTACATTGAGAAAGTCCCTGATTATCCGATAGGGTTGCTCGGTGATATAGAAATACATTTTATTCATTATTCAAATCCAATTGATGTGCTTAGAAAATGGAACGAGCGGACGGAACGGCTAAATTATGACAATCTCGTTGTTGTCATGAGCGAAAGGGATCAATGCTTACCAGATCATATTAGAAGATTTGACGCACTCCCCTTCAAAAATAAAATTTGTTTCAGCGTAAATCCATACAATTTTAAAAGTGTAGTTCAATTAAAAATTTTATCGTGGAGCGGGGAAATGCTACCGGCTGATCAAATTGCAGGGTTAACCTATAAGAAACTTAATGTTATCTCATATTTAAACAATGTTATCACCCAATAAGAGAACGTCATTACAATTGATAGATTCTTTGTACAGGGGCGGAGCGCAAAAAGTCGTTCTTGAAATTGTGATGGCTCTACCTGAGTTCAATCATTTCGTAGGCTATTGGGCGGACGATACCGATCTTGAAGATGAATTTATTAAAAATAATGTAACGCTAATAAAACTCCCTTTTGACGGAGTAAAAACGTTACCTCGCACTATTCGATATACGAATAAATTTATAAATGACCATCCTATATCTCACGTGCACAGCCATATGTTTGCGCCAAACATGATCGCCCGGGCTATAAAGAGAAAGGGACTAACAACAATATGCACGTATCACGGAGAATGTTTGGAAGCCGATGGGCTAACGGGGTATATACAAAAAACAGCAGAACGTCTTTCGCTAAGCAGAACCGACAAAATAATAGCAGTATCCGACCACGTAAAAAAATATATTCATTCAAAATTGTCAACACAGGCACCGATCGAGGTGATTCATAATTTTGGCGAAACATTCGATGGTCACCTTACTTCTCAACGGCACGATCATCGCAATCTTAAAATTGTTGCCACCAGCAATAATCAACCTTATAAAAATTACCCGCTCTTAATAGAGGCCTTTTCTCAACTCCAAGAAGTACCTGTTACACTTTACATTTTTGGAAATAATATGGACCCTCTAATAAATAAGACGAAGATGCTAGGCCTAAAGAATGTAGAATTCATGGGGGTCGTTCCAAATGTTTCAAAAATTTTAGGTGATTATGATGTCTACATTGCAGCGTCCGACTCAGGGGAAGGATTTTCGTTATCTATGTTAGAAGCAATGAACGCGGGTTTGCCTGTAATATGCAGCGATATACCTCAATTTATCGAGGCGGTAGGCGATGCCGGAATAATCTTTAGGAATCGAGATGCGGGTCATTTAGCGGAACAAATAAAGCTGCTACTAAATGATTGCGGTGTACTAAAAAAATATTCAAGCTTAATTAAGTTCCGAACAGCATTATTTTCAAAAACGACATTTATTGAAAAAATTAGGGCACTTTATGAAGTTTAACTCTCCGCTAACAAGGCTAGCCTAGCACTCATGAAAAATTTTCTATTGCAAATTATTCGTCGAAGAAGTTTTCAACCCTTATGGCGCTTACTGTTGCAAGTATCAAAAATTGGTATGAACCACTGGGGCGGCGCAACGGTAGCGTATAGCGGTGAGATTGCTGCAATGAATTATATAAAAAATAAAACTCGGAAAGAGAATCTTCTAATTTTTGATATTGGAGCAAACATAGGCCAATTTGCACTGGTAGCAGCCAGTGTATTTCGAGGTCCTACGTTTATCTATTCTTTTGAGCCGTCGTCTTTTACCTTTAATAAGTTAAATAAACAAATTGAGGGAAACTCACGAATCAAGACCTTCAACATAGGATTCGGTGAAAAAGAAGAAAACTTGAAGCTTTATTTTGAACAAGAAGGATCGTCGATTGCGTCATTGTATAAACCATTGTCAAAGGAGACTGTCGATACAAAAGATTACTTTGAAGTCATTAAAATTGAAACTATCGACGGGTTTTGTGCAAGGAACAAAATTGAGTTTATCGACTTTCTGAAGTTAGATATTGAAGGTCATGAGTATTTCGCTCTTCTTGGTGCATTGGATATGATCAAGCATGGTAATATCAAATACATTCAATTTGAATTTGGAGAATATCATATAGATTCAAAGTGCTTTTTCAGACTTTTTTTTGATTTGCTCAAAGATCAATATCTGTTGTACAGGATCGTGTCTGATGGAGTTGTACCTATAGAAAAGTATTCAGCTGATTTGGAAATATTTGCAACCGCTAATTATTTGGCAGAATTACGGGAAGAACGGATTATATCTTGACAAACGTTTCAATAGACACAGTATGAGAAATTCAAAGATTATAGTCAGAGAGCATTGTCCAAGTTGCCATGGAAAATCTTTCAACGAAATCTATTCACTTGACTTGCATTCTCATATAATGTTAGATTATTTGAATGGATTCTACAAACCACAAGGCGGTATTGAAATCGAAGACCTTAATGGATGGCATTATATCTTATGCGAATGTAAAAATTGCCAACTCATTTTTCAAAAAGAAATTTTGAATGATGAATTGATGGAAAAGCTATATGAGCAATGGCTAGACCCACAACAGTCGTTGATGAACACTAGCAATCATGACCCGCGACACTATTTCAACTTAGCAGAAGAAATAATTCAAGTGATTAAATATTTCGAGTTAAAACCTTCTGAATTAAATTTTATAGATTTTGGCATGGGATGGGGCGAGTGGTGTAAAATGGCAAAGGCTTTAGGCTGCAATGTTTACGGTGTTGAACTATCCACATCCCGAAATGCCTATGCCAAGCAACATGCTATAAGAACTCTCCTATGGGAGGAGATACCTAATCATCAATTTCATTTCATTAACACGGAACAGGTTTTCGAACACATACCTGATCCCCTTAATACTCTGCAACATCTCAAAAGATCGCTTGCTCCAAACGGCTTAATTAAAATAAGTGTACCCGATGGAGCGGATGCACAGCGAGTCATTAAATTAAAAGCATGGAATGCTCCGAAGGGTACAAAAGATTCCATGAATATAGTTGCCCCGTTGGAACATATCAACTGCTTTAATTATCGCTCTTTGAAAACTATGGCGGGCCTTGTGAAACTAACACCTTGTACAGAGCTAGCTTATTCAAAGTATCCCAATACTTTAATAGACCTGATTAAAAATCAATATCGAAAATACTATATTAATCTTTTTCGTAGAAACAAAGGCACTTACCTTTTTTTAAAAAATGAAAATAACAAATAAAACGTCGGGCGTCTTTGTGTCAATGAAATGTAATCTGTAAACCATACTCTAAAAAAAACGGTAGCGTATCCCTTACATGCAATGAATATAGGTGTAATCATCACAGTATATAACCTTGAGAAATTTGTTGAGGACGCAATAGATAGTGTCTTGACACAAACACGCACACCCTCGAGAATTATAGTCGTTAATGATGGCTCCACTGATTGCTCTTTGGAGAAAATTCACCGCTATGGAGATAAGGTTGTCGTGGTTAATAATACATCAAATCGTGGTGTACTTCCGTCTATTATTACTGCATTGAAAATGCTTGATACAACGTTGGTCGCCTTTCTCGACGGTGACGATGTATGGAGAAATAATAAATTGGAAGAAATAAGCGTGTTGTTTGAAAAGTACCCGGACGCGATGATGGTTACGCACTCCTATGAATGGATTAATGGCATTGGAAAAAATGTGGATACAACGGATGAAACACAAAAAAATCTTCAACGTGTTGTCAGCGAAAGTAAAGGGGATTTAATTAAAAGAGATATCCTGCTAAAGAACTCCATACTTTCATATAAAGGTGTGTGGCTAGGAAGTGCCTTTTGCATTAAAAAAAATCTTTTGGATCTTGAAGCTTTTGAAGCATGGTCGGTTAAGTTATGGGGTCATGATCTTTCTCACCAGGATCAACCACTTGCCGCGTTCCTAATCTATATGAACCCTCTTAAAAAGATTTATTTTATTGATAAAATTTTATTTCAATACCGAGTTTTTGGCGAGAATTCAAGTGGAAGTTCAGCTACGATTGAAAAGGCGCTCCGAACCCTCTCAAGGAGCAAGGCGACGCTTCTTAGAACCTTTGACCTCGTCAAAAAGATGCCAGGAAGGAAAGAAGAATTCATACGTCAGGAAAATAAATTACGGGAGGTCGATTATTTGGAATCATTGTACAAAAACAAGCGCATGTTATCCTTGAAATTATTCTTTATGCTGTGGAAGAATTTCTGGACTAAAGAGCAACGATATAAAGAACTACAACGGCTGCTCGGAGCCGAAATACTTGGAATCAAATACTTTCTTCGCTTGAAGGGACAGCTCAAATCTCGAATACGACTTTCAACTAAGTAGCATGTGTGGCATATCCGGTATTATTTCACAAAAACCAATTGATCCTGCGCACATAAAAGCAATAACGGATGCGTTGATTCATCGCGGCCCGGATACTCAGGGTGTATACATTAACGAGACAAGAACTACGGCCCTTGGTCACACACGCTTAAGCATAATTGATTTACGTCCTGAATCGAACCAGCCGTTTGTCTCTAACAACAAAAGATATATTATTGTATTTAATGGCGAGATCTATAATTTTAAAAAGATTCGCGAAGAGCTTATAGCTAATCATAATTGTACGTTTCGTACTCTTTCTGATACTGAAGTAATCGTTGAAGCATATTCGGTTTGGGGGGAGTCGATGGTTAACCGGATGCAGGGAATGTTTGCTATAGCTCTTCTCGACCGGCAAACTAACAAAGTATACTTCTTTCGGGACCGGGCCGGCAAGAAACCTCTCTTTTATTTTCAATCGGAAACCCTATTCGTTTTCGCCTCAGAAATCAAGTCTCTTCTTCATCACCCAGTGGTAAAAAAAGAAGTTAAAATAAATTATCAAATCATTTCCTCGTTTCTTCATTTAGGATATATCCCAGAACCTTACACGATCTACTCAAATGTTTTTAAGTTTCCATCCGGGCATACAGGTGAGGTACTTGCTGATTTTGCTCTTAAGATCAAACCCTACTGGAAGATTCAAGATAAAATTACACCTCAAAAAATAACGTCCGTTGATTCCGCAAAAAGTAAGCTCACTGATTTACTTGATGATGCGGTACAAAGTCGCCTCATAAGCGATGTTCCCTTAGGAGCATTTCTGAGCGGGGGTACGGATTCATCCCTGGTATGCGCTATTGCATCCAAACAGTTGTCGAAACCTTTAAAGACTTTTAGCATTGGGTTTAAAGAAAGCAAATTCGACGAAAGTAAGTATGCACGTGAAGTTGCTCAAAAATTAGGCACCGATCACACGGAGTACAGGCTATCTGAAAATGAGGCTGTAGGCCTGCTAGAAAGTTATTTAAAACATTTTGATGAGCCGTTTGCTGACACCTCAGCTATTCCGACGATGCTAGTTTCTAAATTAGCCAGGAAAGAAGTAACCGTGGCGTTGACTGGAGATGGTGGAGATGAACTATTTCAAGGATATGGGGCGTACGAATGGGCGAATCGCTTAAACACCTTGCCATTTAAATTATTTAAAAGTCCTATTCGGGCAGGTATGATGCTTTCCGGAAAAAGCAGGTTGCAACGCATAGCCCACATACTCGAACCTGTCAAGTCAGACAAAATTCGAAGCCATGTTTTTTCGCAAGAGCAATATCTGTTCTCTGAACAAGAGGTTCAAAAACACCTTTTAAAAGATCAAAACAATTTCACACCGTTCTTGTATAATGATAACCATTTTGAAAATAAAAATTTAACGCCTGGTGAAAAGCAAGCCCTTTTTGATTTACAATTTTATTTAAAAGATGACCTTCTTGTTAAAGTAGACCGGGCTTCTATGTTCAGCGCCCTTGAGTGCAGGTCTCCCCTGTTGGATCATCGCGTAGTTGAATATGCATTTTCATTGGACCAGTCTTTAAAAGTTAGATCAGGTAAATCAAAATGGCTTTTAAAAGAATTGCTAAGGAAGTACTTGCCGCATCACTTAGTGGATAGACAAAAGTGGGGATTCAGTGTTCCCTTAGTCAAATGGTTAAAGACCGATCTTCTCTATCTAATAGAAACATATTTAAGCGATGAAATGATTACTGAAATGGGTCTATTTCAGATGTCATATATTAGACAACTGAAACAAGAATTTTTTTCAGGCAAAGAATATTTATATAATCGCTTATGGGTAATTATAGTTGTACATAAATGGTTGAAAGAAAATCAATAAGAGATCGGCCCCCTGTGGAAGTGCTTTACCTTTCATATGATGGGCTTACTGACCCTTTAGGGCAGTCCCAGATACTTCCATACCTGCGCGGACTCTCCGCTAAAGGATACCACATTACTGTCGTAAGTTTTGAAAAATCTGAGCGATTTGAAAAAACAAACAAGGATATTTCATTATTGTGCACCAACTATAATTT
>WUUC01138605.1_pt1 | contig 12286 bp, 13 predicted proteins | sample 6278441 | NCBI WGS metagenome assembly WUUC01 (sample SAMN13675441, study PRJNA597444) | soil metagenome | isolation source: soil | place: USA: Washington | collected 2017-10 | reverse complement strand
CGATGACCGCCTCGAAGATCTTTTCGCGGGGCGAGTGCTGGTAGCCGATCGTGACCAGCACGGCCTGGTTCTTCTTGTATTTGTGCGACTTGTCGCCGAGTCGGATAGTCGCCGTCTTGCGCCCGCGCTTGAGCTGATCGGCGAAGATCGTCGAGTAGAAGTTGAGGACCTGCATGCCCGCTGCACCCTACCCGCTGGGCTGCATCCGCAACAGCGCGCGCCTGACCATCTCGCGCTCCCCAGGGTAGGTGAGCTCTTCGGCGGCTCGGGCCAGCGGCATCCAGCGCGCGTCCTCCACCTCATGGTCGTGGTCCTCGACCGCGCCGGAGACGTATTGGAAGAGGAAGAACGCCACGATCTTGGCGATCCGCTTGCCCCCGCGCTGGTACCAGTAGCGGACCTCGCCGAGCTTCTCGACCAGTGCGGCGTCGACGCCCGCCTCCTCGCGGACCTCACGCAGCGCGGCGTCCGCGGCCGACTCCTTGCCGTCCGGGTGCCCCTTCGGCAGCGCCAGCACCTTGCTGCCGTCGGCGGCCAGGCGGGTGGGGACGATGACGATGCAGTCAGTGCCGCGGACGACGACGCCGCCCGCGGAGAACTCGGACTCGGACGCCATGGGCGCGCTCAGTACACGTAGCGCGTGAGCGCCGCGGGGTCGTGGACGGTCAGCCGCCCCCGGCCCTGTGAGACGACGCCGGCGCGCTCCAGCACGGCCAGGAACCGGCTCGCGGACTCGCGCGAGGACCCGGCGAGCTGCGCGATGTCGGCCTGCGTGATCGTGACCAGCACGTCGACCTCGCCCGCGCCCTCGCTCTGGGCCTGGGCGACGAGCTGGCCGAGGACGCCGGCGACGCGGCTCTGCACCGTCTGGAACGACTGGCGGGCGATCCGGTCGTTGGCCTCGCGCAGACGGCGGCCCAGCGAGATCACCAGCTTCCCGGCGATGTCGGGGTGCTCGCGCAGCAGCCTGCGCATGTCGGCGCCGAGTATCGCCAGCGCCTCGACGTCGTCGAGCGCCTCGACGGTCGCCGAGCGCCGTTCGTCGTCGAACATCGCCAGTTCCCCGAAGACGTCGCCCGGGCCGAAGTGGGCGAGCGCGATCGTGCGGCCGTCGATGTGCTCTCGGACCGCGCGCACGTGCCCGCTGCTCACGATGTAGCAGGTGTCGCTCTCGTCGCCCTCACGGAAGATGACCTGCTGGGGATCGAAGCGCCGCGGGACAGCCACCTCCGCCACGCGCGCGAGGTCCTCGGGGCCGAGGGTCTCGAAGACCGGGACTCCGGAAAGCAGAGATACCGAGTCCTGCGCGGTTGCCACCGTCTATCCATACCACGCCGACCGGTTAGTGTCGGATAACCATGCGCAGCAGAGTCATCGCCGCCCTCATCGTGATCGTGGCCCTCGCCGGCGCCGCGAGCGCCTCGGCCCACGTCGAGCGTCACTCGTTCTATCCCGACCACACCAAGGGGTCGGTGCCCAAGTACCGCACTACCGGGCCCAAGCTGGTGGTCTGCAAGAGCGACTCGGGCAAGCGCATCCGCAAGGCGTTCCCGCAGCGCGGGAAGCGGCCGAAGCGGCCGGCGGCGAGCCGCGGCAAGAAGGCGCTGCGGGCTTACAAGAAGCGGCTCGCGCGCTACGAGAAGCGCAACCGCGCCCGCCTGACCCGCCTGCGGCTGCTCAAGCAGTGCAAGTTCGACCACATCCAGGCTGCGGTCAACGCCGCGAAGTCCAACTACCGGATCCTGATCATGCCCGGCCTCTACATGGAGGAGCCGAGCCAGCAGGTCGCCGACCGGGCGCCCGCTTGCGGCGACCTGACGGCGGACGGCCGGGTGCCCTACGACGTGATGTACAGGTGCCCGAACGTCGACAACCTGATCGCGGTGATGGGTGACGATCCCAACGACGAGGACCGCGTCTGCGACCAGAAGTGCAACCTGCAGATCGAGGGGATGGGGAAGGTGCCGCGCGACGTCGAGATCCGCGGCAAGGGCTACGGCAAGAAGCCGGGCGCCAAGTTCGTGCTGCTGCGCGGCGACCGCGCCGACGGCATCTATATGCGCAACTTCTTCACCGAGCTCGGGATCGACTTCAACATCTACGTGCTCGAGACGAACGGCTTCGTGATCGAGAAGGTCGTCGCCGGCTACGCCCACGCGTACTCGATCCTGTCGTTCACGTCCGACAACGGCCTCTACGACCACGTCGAGGCCTACGGCGGCGGCGACTCGGCGATCTACCCCGGGTCGGGGCCCGAGGGGCACTGCAAGCGCTACGGCATCGAGGTCCGCTACTCCGACATGCACGACAGCCCCGTCGGGCTGTCCGGGACGGCCGGCAACGGCTGGTACATCCATCACAACAAGATCCACCACAACGTCACCGGGATCGGGCTCGACTCCTTCACCCCCGACCACCCGGGACAGCCGCAGGACTGCTCGAAGTTCGTAGAGAACGAGATCTACTCAAACAATGCGACCTACCTCGACGCGGAGCGCACCGAGTACTGCCGCAGCACGCCGGTCGAGGAGCGCGACCCGGCGAAGATCTGCCCCGTGTACCTGTCGTTCCCCGGCGTCGGCGTGATCGTCGGCGGCGGTAACGGGAACATCTTCGAGCGCAACCACTTCTGGGACAACTGGCGCCTCGGGATCATGCAGATCTACGTGCCCGCGATCCTGCGCGGCGATCCCGGCGACGACCATCCCGCCAAGCAGTTCGAGACGTCCAACGACAACGTGTATCGCGGGAACTTCATGAGCATGCGCCCCGACGGGACGCGCGACCCGAACGGGCGTGACTTCTGGTGGGACGAGGAGGGCAAGGGCAACTGCTGGGAGGGCAACAAGACCAAGGGCGCGGGCATGCCCGACACGCCCTCCCCGCTGCCCGTCTGCCCCGGCTCGGCCATCGTGCGGCCGCCCAACCCGCTCAAGTACGGCTTCCTGGCGACGTGCACGCAGTTCCACCCGACCGACAACACCGATCCGCCGGGGTGCCTCGTCGACGGCCGGCCGTTCTTCGAGTCGGTGCCCGAGCCGAAGTGAGGCGCACCGCCGCGCTCGCGCTCCTGGCGCTGGCGGCCGCCGGATGCGGTGGCGGTGACGGGGAGCAGCGCGGGGGAGCCCTCGTGTGGTCGGAGCGGCCTTCGCTGCTCGTCGCCACGGGCGCTCCGGACCGCGTGCTGCTGGGGAAGGTCCGCAACGACTCGCTCGAGCCCGTCGAGATCCGCGCGGCCGACGTGTCCGTCCTGGACGCCGACGGCGGTCGCATCGCGGCGACGGCGATCTTCACCCACGGCCTTGCCCGCCCGCTCTACCAACAGGACCGCGACCGCCAGCTGCCGGAGTCCGACGCGCGCAGGATCGGCCGGATCGTCTCGCTGAAGCCCGGGCAGGAGGCGCCGCTGGCGATCGGGTGGCGCCAGCGCTCGGGGGACGCGACGCCCGCGCGGATCGACTACGGCGCCGGGTCGCTGGCGATCGGCGCGACCAAGCGCGTCATGCCGCGCTGAGGCATCACGTAGCTTCGAGCGCCTGCTCGCGCCGCCGGCGGCGCACCGCGCGCGCGGCCAGCGCGCCGAGCCCGCCGAGCAGCGCGACCGGAAGCAGCGCGGCGAGCGCGACCAGCGCTACTCCCGCTGCCACCTCGAGGACCCGCAGCGCGTCGCGCAGCGCGTCCCCGGGCGTCCAGCCGCCACCGTCCTCGCCGCGCTTGGAGCCGGTGCCTTCGACTGCGACGTCGACGTTCGCGAAGTTCGCGCGGCGGCGCAGGCTGTCGAGCCGGCCCTTGTCGGCGGCGATCTCCGAGCGGTTCGCCCGCAGGCGCGCGCGCAGGCTGGCGATCTGCGGCGGCGTCGTGGCCTTGCCGAGCGCCCGCAGCAGCGCCTTGCGCTCGGCGCGCGCGTCGCTCAGGCGGTCGGCCGCGGAGACGAACTGGCTCGTGATGTCGTCGGCGCTCTGGCTCAGGGACCCGACGTGCGCGAGCCGGCCGAGCCGGCGCAGCGCGTCGTCGAGGCGTCGCGTCGGGATGCGCAGCGCGAACTGCGCGCTCCCGCTCGCGTCGTTGGTCGTGACCGTCGAGCTGGAGACGATCCCTCCGACCTCCTGCGTCACGCGCACGACGCCGTCGGCGACGTCCTGGACGTCGTCGGGCGCCGTCGTGAGCGTCAACTGCGCCGACTTCTCGAGCTTGCGGCCGAAGCCTGGCTTGGCCGCGGGAGCGACGCGCGCGGCCTGGTCCTCGCCGCCGCCGCCCGCCGCGCTCGGCGCTGCGAGCCGCGCGTCGGGTTCGGGGGCGCCCGGACGCAGCGGGTCTTGGGTGGACTCGAGCTCGCGCGCAGCGGGCGGGCTGGTCGCGACGGTGTCGTCGCCGCCCACTCCCCCGTCGCGGCCGGCGAGCCCGATCACGACGACGGCGATCAGCAGGCTCGCGGCGACGCCGAGCGCGGGCAGCAGCACCATCCGGTCGGGGCGGAGGCGCCCGAGGATCGCCTCCCGCGTGTGCAGCGGCGCCCGCGGGAAGCCCGCCTCGACGTGCTCGTCGAGGCGGGCTTCGAAGGCGGCGTCCATCCGCGGCGCCTCGGCGCGCAGGTCGCTCGCCAGCAGCGCGAGCGCCTCGTCCGCGCCGGGCTCTCCGCCAAGCGCAGCCTCCAGCTCTTCGAGGCCGCGGACGACCTCGGGGTCGGTGATGTCGGGACGGCGGCTCATGTGCAGGCCTCTCTCAGCTTGGTGACGGCCCGATGCAAGCGGGTCCCGGCGTTGGATTCCGACAGGCCGAGCACCGCCGCGATCTCCGCGTTGGACAGCCCGGCGTGGAACTTGAGCGCGACGAGCTCGCGGTCGCGCGGGTCGAGCCCCGCGAGCGCGCTGCGCACGACCGCGCGGCGCTCGGCTTCCTCCGCGCCCGCGTCGCCGAAGGCGCTCGCAGCGGAGGGATCCTCGGGGTCGACGACGAGCGCGGCCGTGCGCCGCCGCCGCCGCAGCTCGTCGAGCGCGGCGTTGCGCGCGATGCCGAACAGCCACGCGCGCTGGCTCCCGCGCCGCGGGTTGAACGTGCGCCGCCGGCGGAACGCGCGCTCGAACGCCAGCGCGGTTACGTCCTCGGCGGCGCTGCGGTCGCGGACGAGCGACGCGACGTACGCGTACACGTCGGACGCGCTCGAGCGATAGAGCGCATCGAACTGCATGCTCGCCGTGTCGGGAGGTGATACCGCCATGGTCAACGCATCGGCCACACTGTCACTACGCATGTCCCGCCGTCTCATCACAGCGTGTTCCATCGCCGCCGTGGTGCTCGCCGCCTCGGCTCCCACGGCGCACGGCGAAGCAGTTGCGCGCTCGAAGCTGTGGGCGACGATCAACGTCTGCGATACGGCCGCGCACCCGAACACGATCGGGATCCGTGCCTCGATGCCGGGCGCCCGCAAGCGCGGCGAGCGTCTGTTCATGCGCTTCCAGGTCCAGTTCTACCGGCCGGCCTCGGACTCCTGGCATCACATCGGCCCGAGTGCGGATTCCGGGTTCGTGCCCGTCGGCTCCCGCCGCTCGAAGGCCGGCCAGTCCGGGCGCAACTTCACGCTGCAGCCGCCGCCGCGCCGGGCGTCGCATGTTGTCCGCGGCCTGGTGACGTTCGAATGGCGCCGCGGGGGCGAGGTCGCCAAGCGCGCGGTCAGGGTCACGCGCGCGGGCAGGCCGAACACGGTCGGGGCCGATCCGCCGGAGTTCAGCGCAGCCACCTGCGAGATCCGCTGAGCAGGCACGGGGGCGGGTTCAGCCCCCGCGCCGTCGTGCCGATGAAGGCCTCGTGAAAGCCCGTGCCCTCATAGGGTTGCTCGCGACCGCAGCGCTCGTGCTTCCCGGCGCGGCCGCACAGGGCGCAAGCGCGCCGTCGAGGCCGGACCCCGACCTGTGGGCGACTGTGAACCACTGCGACTCGCCGGCCCGTCCCAGCGCGATGGGCGTGCGTGTCTCGGTGCCGCCGCGCTACCGCGGTGAGCGGCAGTGGATCCGCATCCGCGTCGAGTGGTACGACGCGGTCGAGAAGGGCTGGCTGACGCTGCCTTCGGCGGCCGGTGGAGACAGCGGCTGGCGGCAGATCGGCCAGGGCCATCGCCTCGCACACGGCGGCACGACGTTCCGCTTCAGGCCGCCGGCGGCCGGCCGCTACCTGATCATCCGCGGAGCCGTCCACGTGCAGTGGCGCAAGCGGGGCCGGGTCACGAAGCGCTCATTGGTGCACACGATGTGGGGCCACGCCGATCCGGCCGACCGGCTGCTGGCCAAGTCGCACGCGGCCTGCATGATCACCCGCTGACGCGGCGCCGGCCTGGATCAGGTCGGCTCCGGGACCGGCCCGAACAGGCGCGGGTCGTTGGAGATGATCCCCGTCACGCCGAGGCGCTCGAGCGCCGAGATCCGCGCCGGGTCGTCGACCGTCCACACGTAGAGCTCGCCGCCGGCGGCCTCGACCGCGTCGACGAGCCGCGGCGTCACGAGCGCCCAGTGCGACATCACGGCGTCGATCCGCCCGGCCCGGATCTCCCGCGCGGCGCGGCCCGGGAGCATTCGCCGGCCCACCTCCAGCGCGGCCATCGCCGGCAGCTTCGTGGTCCACGACTTGAGGTAGTCCTTGCGCGCCCGCGGGACCGACCAGCCGAGGCGGATCTCGGGCGCGATCGCCCGGACCGCCCGCAGGCTGAAGTCCTCCATGGTCGAGATGATCACCCGGCCGTCGAGGCCGTGCTCGCGCAGCGCCGCGATCGTGCGCTCCTCGTAGCCGGGCAGCTTGAGGTCGACGTCGAGATCGATGCTCGCGTAGGCGTCCGAGCAGAAGTGCGCCAGCCCCTCCGCGAGCGTGAGCGGCGTGCGCGCGCCCGCGTCGCGATAGTCGTGGGCGAGGATCAGCTCCCCGGTCCCGTCGCGGTTCTCGGGCAGGACGTCGAACTCGATCATGTCGACGCCGGCCTCGAGCGCGGCGTCGAAGCTCGCGATCGTGTTGCCGGGAGCGATGTGGTCCGCTCCCTTGTGGCCGATCCGTCTCATCGCTGGCATCGCTCGCACCAGTATGCCGGGCGGTTGTCGTCGCCGAGCCCGGCTCGCCGGATCGGGGCGCCGCAGCGCGGGCACGGACGGCCGGCGCGGCCATGGACGAGCGGCGGCTCGGCCCGGTGCCCGTGCTCGACGGAGCGCTGCATGCGCGGGCGCGCCGCGCGCACGATCGCCAGCACCTCCGCGTCGGTCACGGCCCCGACCCGCCGCCGGGGGTCGACCGCGGCCTCGAAGCACCCTTCGCTGCGCCAGATCGTCCCCAGCCCGGCGATCGTGCGCTGGTCCAGCAGCGCGTCGCCGATCGGGCGCGTCGGGTCGTCCTCGCGAAGACGCCGCAGGAAGACGGCCTCGTCGAGCGCCGCCGCGAGGATGTCCGGGCCGAGCTGTGCCAGGCGCTGGTCGAACCGCGTGCGCGACTCGGTCATGAGCTCGAGCACGGGCCCGTCGAACTGCACGACCTCGCGATCGCCCGAGCGCACGACGAGCCACGCGCGCCGCGGCGAGCGCCCCCAGCGCGCGCCCGACTCGTAGACGCCCCACGCGCCGGTCATCCGCAGGTGGGAGTGCAAGGTCAGCTCGCTGTCGAAGCGCAGGAAGAGATGCTTGCCGTGGGCGTCGACGGCGGTGACCGCGCGCCCGGCCAGGCGCTCGGGCCAGCGGCCCATCCGATGACGGGTATGCGGGGTCTCGACCGCGTCCGGCACCCGCCCGCACAGGACCGCGCGGATGCGGTTCGCTGCGCGGTGGATGGTGTCTCCCTCTGGCACCTACCTCAGGGTAAGCGCGCCAGCGCGTCCAGCGCCTGCGCGCGATCCGGATAGGCGTCGAACAGCCCTTCGACGCCCGACAGCTCGAGCAGGCGCTGCACGACGCTGCCGGCCGGGAGGATCACCGCCAACCGCCCGCCGCGGCCGTTGCGGTGCTGTTGCGCGCCCACCAGCGCCGCGAGGCCCGAGGAGTCCATGAAGCGGACCGCGCTGAGGTCGACGAGGACCCTGTCGGGCGCCGAGGCCAGCGCGGCCGCCAGGACCGCCTTGTTCGCGATGTCGACTTCGCCGCTCACAGCGACGATGTGAACGCCGCGGGCCAGCTCGCTCCTGACCGCGAAACCGGTCGACCGCTCGTACTTCAAGAAAGGCTCCTTCGTGCCTAGGGACAGGACAGATGCCTGACCGTCCGGTCACGCCCCCGTGGAGCGCCGCCGTCTACATGCCTGGACCAAGGAGCCGGCCGACGCTGCTCCGCATCGCCCCGCCCTCCGCTGATGTTATCGACCGTCTACGCGGGCTCGAGCACGAACGTCTCGATCGCGAGGTCCGGATCGATGTGGTTGTCGCTCATGAACGCCTCGACGCGACGCCCCGTGACCCTCTCGACGACTGCGACGGCCTCCTCGCGCATCGCGCTCTGGATCCGGCGGCGCATGTCGAGGACGGCGTCGTGATGCCCGGCAGCCACGAGCCTGCGCTCCGCCTTGGTGAGGCCGTCGCGAAGCACTACGGCGATGAAATCGCCGTTCATCGTCGTGCGCGCATGAGTGGGCCCGCGGCCCGTGTACTCCGCGAGCAGCTGCACGATCCCGTTGGCTATCGCCTGGGCTGAGCTCACCGTACTGTCGTACCCGCTAGCGGCCCGACGACTCGTTTGATGAGAGCGCCCTCAGGTGGGGCGGCGCCGAACCCGCACGCGCGCGATCCCCGACCGGTAGCCGCGCAGGCTCGCGCGCGCGGTGAACAGGCCGGGCCTGCGCATCAGCTTGCGGATCCTCGCGCGGCCGTCCTGGCCCGTCTTCGCCTTGCGCCCGGCGAAGCGGACCGTCGCGCCCGGGAGCGGCTCCCAACTGCCGCCGCGCATGACGCGCGCCGCGAAGCGCAGCGACGCGACGTGGTCCACGGTCGCGCGGCGCGGCCTGACCTGCAGGTCGATCTTCGGAAGCTGGTCCGTGATCGGGATCGACTGCCAGTCGGGCGACTCCTCCCTGGCGGGATTCGGCGACAGGGGGCGCTGGTCCGATCCGTCGCTGCGCATGACGTAGATCTCGCTGTTGCCGTCGTCCCGTTCGGTGGTGAAGGTGATGAACTCCGCGTCGGGCGAGAACACGGGCCCCTCGTCCAGCGCGGGCGTCGACGTCAGGCGCCGCACGCGCCCGCCGTCGTCGTCCATGACGTACACGTCCGTGTTGCCGTCGACCGTTCGCTCGAACGCCATGCGGCGGCCGTCGGGGGACCACGACGGGGCAGAGTCGAACAGGTCGTTGGACGTCAGCGCCCGGGGTTGCGTGCCGTCGATGTTCGAGACCCAGATCTCGGCGTCGCCGTCGGCGTCGGACCGGTACGCGATCAGCCGGCCGTCGGGCGACGGGGTCGGGTAGCGCTGGTCGCCGGGCAGGTCGAGCTGCTGGTGCTCGTCGGACCCGTCGGCGTTCACGACCCAGATGTCGGCATCGCCGTCGCGGTCGGATCGGAAGAAGACGCGCCCGTCGGGCGACCAGGCGGGCTGCGAGCTGTAGAAGCTGGGCGGGGCGTTGGTCAGCACACGCTGGCCCGAGCCGTCGGCGTTCGCGAGCCAGACCTCGGATGCGGCGTTGGGCCCGCGCCTGAACGCGATCCGGCGGCCGTCGGGCGACCAGGCGGCCTGCGCCTCCTGCGCGGGGCCGCCGATGACGGTGCGCAGGTCCGTGCCGTCGGGTCGAACCGTGAAGATGTCCCCGGCGCCGGAGCGGTCGGAGGTGAACAGCACGCGCGCGTTTGCCCCCGGGAACACAGCGCCAGTCGGTGCCGCGATGCTCAGCAGCGCCGCAACGACGGCGATCGGAAGCAGCGCCCGCTTCATGCGCTGAGCGTCAGCTTCCGCGGTCCCGCCCGGAAGCCGACCTCGATCAGCAGGTCCTCGTACGCCGAGCCGACGACGGCCTCGCCGTCGATCCGCTCGAGCGAGAGCTTGCGGCCGCGGCCCGCGAGCACGAACTGCGCGAGCGCCGCGAACGCCGGACGCAGGCGCCCGTCGTCCGGCTCGACGAGCGTGGCGATCCCGCGCCCGCCCCTTTCGACGTAGATCACCGGCTCCGCGGCCGCCAGCACCACGTACGCGCCGGCCACCCGCTGGGGCCGCCGACGCTCGTTCTCGCCCTCGCGCTTGGGCCAGGGAAGCGCCGCTCCGTACGGCTGCGCGGGGTCGGTGGCGGCGAGCACCAGCGGCGGCGCCTCCTCGTCGACGCGCTGCCCGCGCAGTCGCTCCACCGCGCCGGGCAGCGCGAACTGCGCACCGCCGAGGCCCTCGATGAAGTACCCACGACGGCACACCCCGAGGGTCTCCAGCTGCGAGAAGGAGTCGTAGAGGAGCGAGAACCCGCCGGCGATCCCCTCCGCGAGGACGTGCTCACGGGTCACGATGCCGTGTCGCTCCAGGAGCAGTTCTGCGAGCGTGCGTCGCCGTTCCGCCGGCTCATGTTGAGTTCGCACCGGCTCATGTTGGGTTCGCATTGAGGGGTCTGACCCCTTAACGGACTCGTTGAGGAGTGGTGACGTAGATGTCCACCGTCCTTGCACCTGGGCAGCGGCGCCCGACCGGCGGGCGCCGAAGCGCCGGCCCGGTCGCGAATGGAGATCGCGGGCGCGCTGCGCGCGGGCGAGCGTCAGGCGCGGGGCGCGCAGCGGCGCCCACGCGTCGTTGGTCACCTCGCCCGCCCAGACGAGGTCCCAGAGCGCCTCCTGGATCTCCTCGGGCGCGAGGTCCAACTCCGACAGCAGGTCCGTGAAGAAGCACGGACCCGCGGCGAAGCGCGTGCGCAGCACCTCGTGCTCGGGGTTGGACGGGGGCTCGACCCCGCGCACGGTCGGCGGACCGATCGCGGCGATGTCGTCGCGGAAGTAGAGGGCGACGCGGCCGCTGTTGCGGCCCAGCGCGCCGGCGCCGATCCACACGACCTCGCCGCCTGCGCAGAGCTGATCCATCCACGTCGGCGAGTAGGCACCGGTGCGCCGGGGCAGGACGTCGCGCTCCCACACGTCGGCGGGCAGCGCCAGCCCCTGCAGCGGTACGAGCACCTCACGCAGGCGGTCGATCCCCGCGCCCGCGGCCGGATGGCGGTCGACGCCCTGCCACGAGGGAGCGAATGCGGCGAGCGCGCGCTGGTCGACAGCCTCGATCTCCCGTCGCAGGACTGCCAGCGACGCGCGCCGCAGCCGTCGCAGGACCTCCGGGTCGCACCACTCCCGCTCGGCTCCGCCGGGGCGCAGCTCGCCGCGGACGAGCGCGCCGGCCCGCTCCAGCGCCTTCAGAGGGGATGACGGGTCGGTGCCGTAGCGTGCCTGGACGTCGGCCGTCGTGAACGGCCCGTGCGTCCGGGCATAGCGCGCGAGCACCTGCTCGAACGCATCCGGCACGTCGGCCAGGAACGCGTCGGGCAGCCCACTCGGAGGCACCGCGCCGAACGCGTCGCGGTAGAGCGCGGCATCATCGGCCGCGGTCCAGCGCTCCTCGCCGGCGAGGCGCAGGCGGATCGCCCGCCGCTCGCGCTCCAGCTCGGCGAGCATCGCGGCTGCGTCGAGGCCGGCCAGCACGCGGTCCTGGGCCTCGGCGGCCGTCAGGTCGCCGACCCGCCGCAGCACGTCCGCCAGCGCGTCGCGCGTCCCCGCACGGGTGCGGTCCGAGCGGTGCTGCAGGTCGGCCTCGACCTGCTCGAGCGCGTCGGCGTCGATCAGGTCGCGAAGCTCCTCCTGGCCCAGCAGCTCGCGCAACAGATCGCGGTCCAGCGAAAGCGCCGCCGCGCGCCGCTCCGCGTTGGGCGTGTCACCCTCGTACATGTAGGTCGCGACGTAGTCGAACAGGAGCGAGGAGGCGAACGGCGACGCGGTTCGGGTCTCGACCTCGACGAGCGAGAGCTCGCGGCGGTGGAGCTTCGTCAGCAGCTCCTGGAGCCCCGGCAGGTCGAGCACGTCCCGCATGCACTCGCGGTAGGTCTCGAGCACGATCGGGAACTGCGCGTAGCGTTTGGCGACCTCGAGCAACGTCTGCGACTTCAAGCGCTGCTGCCACAGCGGCGTGCGCCGCCCCGGGTAGGCGCGCGGGATCAGCAGGGCGCGCGCGGCGTTCTCGCGGAACCGCGCCCCGAACAGCGCGCTGCCGCCGAGCTCGCCGACGACGAGGTCCTCGAGCTCGTCGGGCTCGATCAGGACGAGGTCGGCCCCAGGCGGCTCGTCCGCGTCGGGGAGGTGGACGATGATCCCGTCGTCGGA
>WUUC01080721.1_pt1 | contig 12286 bp, 11 predicted proteins | sample 6278441 | NCBI WGS metagenome assembly WUUC01 (sample SAMN13675441, study PRJNA597444) | soil metagenome | isolation source: soil | place: USA: Washington | collected 2017-10 | reverse complement strand
CTTTCACAATTTGAGTAAAACGGGAAACGCCAGCCTGCATAGGTTGTATCGGCATATACGACACCTGGGACGATGCGCCGCGTTAGGCGGTTGAGTACATCATACGCCATAACGAGCATGTCGCCACGCCTAGTTCGCTGCTGTATGACGTTGCCCGCAGGATCATAGCGGCTCGAATCGACCCAACCGTCCGGCGCAATCTCGGCCACCGTCCGGCCAGCTCTATCGTAGCGCCATTTCGTGGTGATAACCCCGACGCCAGCCGTATTCGGGTCCGACGACCGCTGGAGGCTGTCGAGCTGTCCCTCAGCGTTGTAGAAGTTGCGCACGATCTGCCGCTGCGACGGCCACGGATTGGCTGGTGCGTACGACACTTCGCGAATGACTTGGTCCCCGCTGTCGTACTCCAAGGAGTCGTCATGCCACAGCGTCGCAGCGCTATCGAGCTGTGTTCTCTTGAGACGGAGTCGGCCAATCCCGTCGCGTTGAAGTCGCCGCTCTATGTTCGACGGCGTCCATGTGGTCGTGAGATTGGCTAGCCAAATATCGTACTCGAGGGAGTCGCGAGCGCCACTTGGCGCTTGGACAGCCCGGAGCAGACCAACACGCGAGCCACTATCGTAGTACCGGTAGTTAACTCGAGTCGTGGTGCCACGGCCGTCTTCGCGCCATTCGAGATTGCAAGTCGTACCGTTGTATCCCAGATTAACTGAATCACCTTCGGGTGCCGTCATCTGCGTGACGTGGTCGCACGCTTGGTCCCACGCATAACGAGTTGTAGCATATCGCCGGCCGCTTGCGTCATCTCGCCACGCAGATGAGTCCGTGCTGCTCGCCGCATTACCCCGCCCGTCGTACGTGGCACCCAACACCCGACCGTTACTATACTGCAGCCTTGTCGCAAGTGCCGGCCACCGGGGGTCTGCTCGTCCAATCAGAATATCCGAGCGCAGGGGGTCGCGAATTCGTAGCGCCGCTCCGAACCGGTCGAACCAGAATAGCGTGGTATCGGCGACATCAGTTCGAGGGCCGTCGAGGCTCGTGTACGCGACCGCCGGAGAAATCGCGATGGACCCGTGAAGGCCACGCGTTTCTTGTGGCGCGATAACCTGCGCGATTACTTCACCGGTCTCGAGGGTCAATGACGAGCTCGTAAGCGCGTTCCCCGGCCCAAAGGCAAAGTTAGTTGTGTGAAGACGGCGATCCGAGCGCCCAGTGATCCGGTTGGCGATTCCATCGCCGTACGCAAAACCAACCCTCGTTAAATCCGGATCACGAATGAGCTCCACACGGCCGTTGACTATTGTGAATTGAGTCATCCGGGCGCCGTTGGGCGGCGGTGGTGCGGTGACGGCTTGAAGCTTGCCAGAGCCGTCATAACTGAATACGTAGTGAAGAGCTCCGTTGGCCACCGGAAGCTCGATTCGCCAGAGCCGACCAACGCTATCATGCACAAACCACGTCCGGTGCGCGGCCTCGCTGAGAAACGCAAGTGCGTTTCGCGTGTGGCTGTGCCGACCATTTAGGTCGAACATCACCATCCCGCGATGAGGGAGCCAGCGACGGTATTGTGTGCCTACCGAGTCGAGCGTTTCTGGCCGGTCGAGGTTGGTCGTTGTCCGCACGCCACCGTTTGGCACGGAAAAGACTCGCGTGCTTCCATCACCTCCAACCCAGAGCTTTCGTCCGTCGCCCACATCAATGAGCTGCTCATACCCAGCCAACCACCAGCCGGCACCGAATGGGCTATTGGAGCGATTGACCACTACCAATTCGTCGGAAAGGATTTGCGTTTGCGGTCCTCCGGGGTACCATCGTGTCACCTCCAGCGTAAACGCGTAGAGGCCAGTCGACCGGGCTAGCGCGTCGAATGCCAAGGCCAGCTGGCGCGTGCTCCCCGGCGTCCAGTGAGTTCCGCTCCAGGTGCCTGATGCTTCCTCGGCCCCGCCGATTAGCAGCCGAGCCGTGACGCTATTGGGAACAATGCCGTCGTTAGGGAGTGTGAGTTGGAACGGTATCCGAACGGTAGCACGCGCGTACGCGCTATTGTACAGCAGTGTGGGTCGCCGAATTTTCCCGTACGTTGTTGTCGCCGGAAGGCCATGCACGATGCGCAGGTCGGCGCATTCATACGCAGCGTCTGCACCTAACGCGATTGTCAGACAGAGACCGCGGTCAGTGGATCGCAACTCGCGCGTGATGACCGCACCAGCAGCAGCCACACCGGCGCTTACGTCGATCCAACCTTCGTCGAAAACCGAGGTGCTTGCGGCATGGGTGGCGCGAAGCGTTACTCTCCCTGTGGAATTCTGCCCGCCCGCTGCGTAGCTAACCAGCACAGCGGCTTCAGTCCCCGGTTGCAGTGACACGGACTGCGGAGCTACGCAATCAGTGAGCGCCCCTGAACAGGTAGCTGTCAGGTTGAAGGTTCCCGATCCACCCCCGGTGTTCCGCACGATGAACGCGTGGCTCTGGATGCTGCTCGGCGGAGCGAGGACCGGCGGCCCGCCATCGGGAGTCACCGCCGCAGCCGCGAGCGTCGCCGTGTAGATAGTTGTCCGAGAACCGAAGTTGCCGCGTGTATCCTCGATCTCGGCGTACAACGTGTTAGCGCCCTCGCGAAGCGTTATCGTGGCGGTTGAGGTCGCGCTCTTGGTTGTGCCGCTATAACTGAAGTCCGAAGTGACGTCCACACCGTTCAGCGTGATGTAGCGAGTTGCCCCAAATAGCCCCATGTTGTCAGTCCATCTAACGGTTACTGAGAGCGTGGGAGTTGAATACAACCCGCCGTTAGGTGTGAAGCTCACGACTGGGGGGTCCGTGTCGCATGGGTTCGTTCGCGTGCACTCTTGGGCATGAACGGCGAGCGGCCACGCATAAAGCGCCACCACTGCAATCGCTGAGGCGAGAAAGCCCACCGCATCCCCTCCGTTGTTCCTGCTTGGCAACCGATAGGTCCTCGGTTGCGGGCGTCGAGGATGAAATGCGCTGAAGGGCCGAAGGCTCTTAGTGACACTAGAGGGGAGTCCCATTTATTATGGCCTCAACCTTGGGGTTCAATTGACACGGATCGGCTGCGTAGCCTGACGGTGATCGCCGGACAAGTAGTCGAAACGGTCAAAGGGTTGTCTCGACCGGCGCGCCTGCATCGACTCTGCGCCAGCGCCAAGCGGTCCATTGATCGTTAGGGCGTTCGGGCTCGAGGGTTCGGCGCCCGCACACGAGATCTGCGGCGTCAATGCTCCAGGCTTTGTCGCGCAACAAGGTGCGTACGCGGAGGGCGGCCAGGCCGTCGCATTCACCCGATCGCCCAACTCGGACTTCGACACGCACGCTGTCCCACGACGCATTGCGCAGTATGAGACGTCCAGCCGGCGACCTCGTGGACGAGGGAGCGCCCCAGGCACTCACGAGCGCTACAGCAGAACCGAGGAGCACCAATCGCCAACTGTTTGAGAAGGACACTGGCTACCTCCGGTGGGGGTTTTCTCGACTAGGTAACGTCCGCGCACCTCATTCGCATATCCGAGCTCTCACATTGTGGAAGCGGTGTAGCAGGGTTGCTGGCAGAGGCAGCGGCCCTAACGATTGCTCGAGTCCACACTAAGGCACGCACGATACCAGACGACCGTGGAGCCTAACACGCTGCCGCCAACCGACTTAGCAGTTCGGCTGGCTGCGGCGTCGCATCCCGTCGCACGACACTGGGGCACGGTTGCGCGACCAGATGCGACGCAGGAGCGTCGCCCAACTCAGGTGAGACGGGCCGTTCGGAGCAGGAGTTGTGTGGAATTGAGGGCGACGCGCCTAACGCCTACTTATGGCGTCAGCGCAAAGTGTGAAGATCGCGCGGGGCTGGCGTCGGAGGTGTTGCGGTCACGGGATGCGCGTCATGAAGGGCGTCACCCAGCGTCTGCGCGGGTCGGTCACGCGTACACGAGTCGACGAAGCGTGTGTCGCGAAGGGCCAGCCGCTGAATCCAGCGATACACGGTGGCCTTGTTAACACCCAGCGCGACCGCGGCAAGAGGGACCTTCCACTCCACCTCGTCGAGTACAGCAACTAATCGGCGCGTCAGAAAGTCCTGCCGGCGGAGCTGTGGGACGGACGCGCCACCGAGGAGGCGCACGACGTCGTCCGATGACACCCGACTGTCCTCCGCTACGAGCATGAGAGACTCAACGACGTGGCGCAGCTCGCGGACATTCCCTCGCCACTCGTGCGCCACGAGACGTGCAATCGCGTCAGCCGAGAATGAGCAGGCCGGCGCGCCACAACCCGCGCGATCGGCAAAGTGCCTGACGAGCACGGGGATGTCATCGCGTCGCTGGGCCAAGGACGGTACCGCGATGGTGAACGCGCCTAGTCGATACCGAAGGTCGACGCGGAACGCGTTCGCGGTAACAAGCTCGTCCAACGCACTGTTGGTAGCCGCGATCGTGCGGAAATTGCTCCGACGATCCTGCGTTGCGCCCACCGGCCTGTACTCTCGCGTTTCGAGCGCCCGCAACAGCTTTGCCTGCGATGAGAGCGGAAGCCCGCTCACTTCGTCCAGGAAGAGAGTTCCGCCGTCGGCCTCCCGTAGATAGCCGTCGCGACTTGCGACCGCCCCGGTGTACGCGCCGCGCACGTGACCGAAAAGTGCATCCTCGAACACCGTATCGGCGATTGCACAAACGTTGAAGGCCACAAGGTGGCCAGTACGCCCGCTCTGCGCGTGAATGGCATGCGCCACGAGTTCCTTTCCGGAGCCGGTAGGACCCTCGAGCAACACGCTGATGTCAGAACGCGCGACCTTGGCAATCGTTACACGGAGCCGCCGCATGGCGATCGAGTCCCCAATGAGGATTTCGCCTGGATGGTACGTCGGTGCCGAAGTGCTCATGGTTTCATTCTCTCTACATCGCGTCGAAGCGGGCTGGTCACCCTCTCCGCATCCTCGTCGTCGCGGATGACTCGCGGGGTCAGGAACAGGAATAACTCCGTTTCGGTCGTACGCCGGCTTGCTCTTCCAAAGAGTCCGCCAAACAGAGGAATGCTCGAGAGCACCGGTACTCCGCCTTGGGTGCGCTCGCGCTGCCGATCAGCAAGCCCACCGAGCACAACGGTCTGACCATCGCGTACGAGCAGCTGTGTTCGTACGGTCCGCGTCGAGATTACCGGCGCGTCGAAGGCGATCTCGTTGGTCGCCGCATTTACCTCCTGCGTCACCTCGAGCATCACATAGCCATCCTGGCTGATCGTTGGCCGAACTGAGAGGTTCGTCCCCACGTCCTTGTACTGGACCACTTGGTCCCGGGCCGCATTGTCGGTCGGTAGGGCCCGAGAGACTTGAATGAACGGGCGCTGACTTCCAACCAGGATCTCAGCCACCTGGTTATTTGCCGCGAGGATGATTGGTCGGCTCAGGATCGACACATCCCCACGTGAGGCCGCCGCGCGGAGCGTGACGTCGAGGTTCACGCCGCCGATGTCCATGATTCTGAGCGCAAAGTCGCCGAGGCCGATCCCGGCCGTCTGTGCGTTGACCGTTGTGTTGGTGGTCCCTCGTACTCTCGAGGTCGGCAGCGAAGCGTCAACACCAAAGTTGAAGCTTCGATCTTTACGTACTTCCGCGATAACGACCTCGATCAGGACCTGAAGTGGCCGCACGTCGACCTCACGCACGGCGGCTTGGATAAGCTCAAAGTCCTCCTGGCTCGCCCGAATCAGAAGGCTGTTGGTTCCAGGATCAGGCACGATGGTCACTTCGCCGGTGAGTTGAGCGGGGCGGCCGGGGACCACGCCGGCCGCGGGGCGGTCCACGCCGGCAGGAAGAATTCGATTCTCCCTGAGCTCTTCGTTGAGCGTGGCCGGCGCGCCGCGCTCACCTAACGCGCTCGCGCGCCCATAGAGCGCGTTCACTGTAGCGGCAACGTCTGTGGCTCGCGCGTGACGGAGCCTAATGACGAAGAGTGCCGGCGGCCCTCCCTGCGGTCGCGGTGGTGGTGCCTGTCCCAGAGGGGGCACAAACGCGCGCGCCTGCTCACGCGACTGCACTCGATAGGCACCGGCTGCACTGTCGGCGACGAGCTCGAGCCCCTGGGCCTGAAGCACTCCTCGCAAGAGGTCGACAACCTGCGACCGCGGTACCGGCCGCGGGGTCTCGAGCGTGACACGCTGCCCTCCACCGACGGCGCCAAAGATCACCGGACGATCGAGGTACCGCGACAGCGCCTGGATGGCCGCACGCACGTCGACGTCCACAAGCCGGATCGTCACGCTGTCACCCTGCGATACAACAGTCGTGTCCTGCGCCCGTGCCGACAGCGGAAATGACGCGAGCGGCGCGACGACAAATAGCGCAACGACAAGGCGCCTCACTGCCACGCTCGCCGAACACTCAACGTCCAGGTCGTGTCCATCCCACTTATTCTGACGGTATCCTTCGTGATCGAACGGACGCGGAGTCCGCTCAGCGTATCGCCGCGCCTGACGAGTGCACTTCCCTCTCGCCCCGGGATGCCTTCCAACAGGGCCTCCCACGGTGGGCCGCCCAGGATTCCGGAAACCGCGAGCGCGGGACGTGGGGCCCGCAGCGCAGGCGGTGGCGCGCCGTCCAGGGCCGGGCTGTACGCGACGCCTGCCGGCTTTCGCTCGAGGCGAAACGGATCTCGCGCCACCAGTGCCTCGGACGCTGCGACGAGGGCATCTGAACGCGGGACGAGGACCCGCGAAGGAGTGCCGAGCCCCTCCCACGGTAGCGCAGGAGCTGTCGAGCTCGACAGGGCGGCGGCGACCGCCCAGCCCCGCATTCCCGCAAGCGCCGCCAGCACGATCGCCGCCACCCACAGCGTGAGATCCAGCCACCGACGCGTCATCGCGCCGTCCTCCGCCCTGTGAGAGCGAGCCCAGCCACGATGATCTCGACCTGCAGCATTTCGGGACGCGTGCCGTCAGCGCCAGGCTCGGGTTGCGTGACCGAGAGTTCGTCGATCGAGAGCAGCGTCAGGCCTCGCTCGAGCGCAAGCAGGAATCGGGAGAGTCCGCGGACATCCGCCGTAAGGCTGGCCCGCACGGCGACGCGGGTGAACGTTCGACGGGCTGCGGCTGACGAATCGGGGACGCTGTCAGCGCGAAGCTGGACGCTCCCCAACTTCGCATCGGATGCCGCGGCCGCGCCCGAGACGATGGACGCCAAAGTCGCCCCCGCGGTTGCCGCGCTCTTACCATCCAGCAGCGCGGGCGCGAGCGCGATGAAACGTTCGCTACGCACCTGCATGGTATCCGCGAGCGCCCCCGCTCCCATCGCGCTTCTGCGAGCACGCTCGGCCTCGCCCACGACCTCGCGCGCCGAGGCGACCGACGTCTCGCTCCATTCCCGAAGTGCGGGCACGCCGCGGGCGCCGGCGATCGTGGCGGCAATCACGAGCGTGCCGAGCGACAACGCGCGGCGGTCGCGACTCGACATCGCGCGACGCAAGGGAACCCAGCTCAGGCGCCACCTCCGATTCCAGCACGATCGGCGCGACGGGCTGGGGCGCTCACGCGAAAGCGAACCGTCACGCGCTCAAGCGTCTTTCCCGCCAGCAACTCACGAGTGACAGGGCCAATGATCTCCGCGCCCTCGATGCCGGGAACGGTCTCGAGCTTCGTGAGCACGACAGCGGCGCGCGGCGTCAGCACAATGAGGTTGCCCGCATTGCGCGTGACATGGAGGGTCACAAGCGCACTCTCGTCGGGGAGGGCATGTGTAAGGTCTGCCAACAGCGGAGTCATCGGATAACGTGGCGCGTCGAATGCCGCGACCTCGCCGAGCCCAACCGTGAGCTTGGCAAACTCGCGCTCCGCAAACGTCACGTCGCGACGAACCGGCGCGAGCGCCGTCAGGCGCGCCATCGCGCTCCGCTCCGCCCGGTGCGCTGCGACGCCGGGCGCCGCAAGGGACGCGACACCTGCCACGATCGCCGCGATCGCAGCGAACGCGAGCCGCCATCCAGGTGCCGTGCGCGCCCGTGACTCGCCGCGGGCACGCCATGCGAGGACCGCGTCGGGACGAGCACGAGCAGCGCCGAGCGCGTCGGCGAAGCGCGAGCCGTCGGGACCCAGCACGTCCAATGCGACGACATGTCGGCTCTCCAATGCCGTTAGGTTCGACGCACCGCTCGCGCGACGCACGGCGACGAGCTCGCCCGCTTCGAACGAGAGATCCACACACAGCTCGCCATCCGTCCAGGCAATGCGCTCTGCCCCAGTCGCCTCATCTGCGCCGGGCCCGAGCACCGAGACCGTGGGAACGATCGCCGCGAGCTTCACGCGACGCGTACGGCACGCGCTCTCGATTGCATCGAGCACCGGCTGCTCGACCGCCGCGGCCCATGGCGTACCGTCCGCGGAGGGCCTCCACGTCGTCACGAGCGGCACGCCGTTCCTGAGAAAGAACCGTGAGGCGCTCTCCCGAACGACATCGCCCAGACGCGACGTGTCGCTGACGGCAGGCAGGCCGACGAGGCGCTTGGTCTGAGCATGCGCGGGCCCCACGGCGGCGATCACGCGGGGGCGTGGCCAGCGCGTGATCGGCGCGTCGGCCAGCAACTGCTCGATGGTCCGCGCGAGCGGCTCATCGCCGCGTGCGCGCTCGAGTGCCCACGCGATCCTGCCAGCGCGCAGCGCGACGGCGCGCACGCCGTCGCCTCCGATGCCGAGCCCAATCGTCAGGCGGCGCGGTCGCGATCTCATTCGATCCAGCTGCGTCGGCGAACGACGGCCGCACGGGTACCCCCGCGCACCAGCCGGGCCTCGATGACAGGCGTGACAGCCGATCCGCCGTCTCGGCCGCGGCTCGTCACGATCCACGCATCGGGCTCCGGCGTCGTAAGCCGGGCGAGCTCGGCGTAGCGTTCCAGGAGCGATGCGCGCGCCTCAGGTGACAGCTCGGCGGCAAGCGCGATCAGCTCCACCGCCTGTGCACCGCGGTCTCGCCGCTCGGCGATGCGAGCGAGCGCCTCTTGGCCCATCCCCGGGAGGCCTGCGATGACGGCGAGCGGGGCGCGCGCGAGGAATATCCGGCCTGATTCGACGCCGAGGACCGTATCCACCACCGGGTCGCCTCCAAACCCACGCACGAGCACGATTTCGCGGTCCGACGCAAGGGCGCCGTTGCGTGGCGTCATTCGTCGCGCCTCGGCGTACCAGGCGCGCTCGGCACCGAGGGGACGCGCGACATCGTCCGCGTCGCGCCAGTCGAGGAGCGCGTCAGTCATGGAGTCGGCGCGCGCGACCGCAATACCGGCTGCGCGCAACGACGTGCGCACCATTTCATCATCCGCCGTATTGACGTCGATCGTGATACCGGTCGCGCAAAGCTCTACGGTGCATGGCAGGTTGGGAGCCAGCATTGCCCGCGCGACGACGGTGTCGAGCGCAAGCCAGGGCGACGAGCTCTGAAACGATTGGGCTGCCGCTCCCTCGAGCGCGTCACCGATCGCGGCGCGCGTGCGCTCGAGGCAATCGTGCGCGTGCCACATCGCCCGCGTCGCACTCCCTCGGTTGCGCGCGGCTGCGACCGACTCACGCGCCGCAAGCGTGATCGTCAGCCCTAACGATGCCGCGGCGAGGATGATCCACAGCACAACTAGAAGCGCGAAACCGGCCCGCGCGTTCGCCGTACGATGCGGCAGCCTGCGGTCCGCGCTCATCCGCGCTCACCGATGCGGAGGATGAGCGTGTCGGCATCGAGAACGATGCCGATTGCAAGGGGCGCGGTAATGCTCTCTCCCCACGAGCGGAACCACGTGCCGCCGCGCGCCGCGTCGCCGAGGTACCGGAGCGTGGCGTTCGAGAAGCCGCGCCGGAGTACCAGCAGCTCGCCCGTCGAAAGCGAGGCCGCGAGTACCCGCTCCGGTCCCTCGGTGTCGATGGCGAACGTCACGGTGCACCGCTCCTGCCAGCCGCGCGGGACCTCACACCACGAGGTGAACCGCGTCGTACGCTCGTCGCCGACGAACCGTCGCGAGTCATCGGTACCAACCTCGAGGCGCGAGACGAGCTCTCGGAGCGTTCGCTCCGCGTTCGCTTCAGTGTCGTTGGTGGCCGCATGAGCGACGAGTCGCTCGGCGTCGTCGGCGAGCCGCTCGAGAAGCATTCGCGCGGTGACGACGACGGTCCCGGCGATCGCCAGAGCGACGAGAATTTCGAAGAGGGTGAAGCCGTCTCGCGCGGCGGAGCGGTGTGATCTACCGCGCACGTGCCGGCTCCGGGCGATAGAGCGAGGTCACGAGGAGGGTGTCTTTGCCCGACGAGTCGGCGAGAGTCACCACGTACAGCGTCGGGAGCGGACGATCGACGCGCATCCGCCACGGTGTCTGTGCGCGCTCGCCGAGGTGGCGGTCGAGATCCTCGCGAGGCCAGAGCGCGACCGCGTCGAGGAACGCGCTCGCCTCGAGCAGCGATCGATCGGCATCCCGCGCGGATTGGACGGAGCGCCAAGACTGGGCCGCCACGCCAAGAACGGCCATCGCGGCCGTGGCCAGGATCGCGAGCGCCATGAGCACCTCGAGCAGGGTCATGCCGCGGCGCGAGCGGCGTCTCATCGCACGCACCTCCCGGAGAGGCGATCGATCGAGAGCGCGGAGTCAGCGACGACGCGTCCATCGGCGTGTGCGGTCGCCACCATCACGTGGCCCTCACGCGACACGGCGACGGTCACCGATCTTCCGATGCGAAGCGCCTGGCGCCGCGCGGCGGCCACGCGGGCGCCAGCCTCATCGGTTTCCATATGCTTCGGTTCAGCTCGGAAGCTGAGTCCGGCGACGCCCGCGACCACGCCGACGATGGCGAGCACGACCAGGAGCTCGATGAGCGTGCTCCCCGCGAGCCTCGGCCCTTGGCCCTTGGCTCGCCGCCTCATACCGGCCGCACCGAATACACAGCCTGCATCAGCGCCGCCGCAACGAGGGCGACGAGCGCGCCAAAGGCGAGGATAAGGGCGGGCTCGAGGAGCCGCACTGCATTCTTGACGAGTTGCGTCGCGCGCTCGCCTTCTATCCGTGCGGCGTGGTCGAGCATCGCTGCGAGGCGGCCCGTTTCTTCGCCAGCTCGGATGAGGCGCACCGCGGTCGCCGTCAGCCCATTTTCGTGATCGACGGCCGCGCTCATGCGCTCGCCGTGCGCGATGCGCTCGCGGACGCTCAGAAGGCGCGCGCCTAACGCGGCGTCCCCACTCGCGCGCGCGGCTTGGGTCAGCGCGGTGGGCAGCGGCACACCGCTCTCGAGGAGTGCCGCCAGTGCGGCGCAGGCTCGAGACGTGGCGGCTGAGCGCCGCACGCCACCGGCGATCGGCATCTCCAGCAGCCATGCGTGCCAGCGTCGCCGTCCGGTGTCCTGCGCGATCCACGCGCGCCAGATGAAGGTGAGGATGACGGCCGTTGCGACGGTCGGGAGCGCCAGCGTGCGCGACCATTCAGCGGCGCCCAGGACGAGCTGTGTCGCGGCTGGAAGCTCCTGCCCGAGGTCGGCGAGGATGCCAGCGAAGCGCGGGACGACGACGCTGACGAGGAGCGCGACGGTCGCCAAGCCGGCAGATGCAAGCACGAGCGGATAGGCGAGCGCGCCTCGCACGGCACGCCGGGTCGCGGCCGATGACTCGGCCAGCTCCGCCGCGCGGCGCACCGCAACCGCGACGCCACTCCCGGCTTCGCCTGCGTGGATGATGCCGAGCGCGACCGGTGGAAGGCGCAAGCCGGAGACCGTGAGTGCGTGCGTCAACGTGCGACCCTCGCGCACGACCTCGCGCACGTTGGCCAGGCCGCTCCCCCACGAGGGGGGCGCGAGGTCGTCGAGCGCCGCGAGAGCGCGGCCCATCGGAAGGCCGGCCTCGAGCAACGTCGCGAGCATCCGGAGGCCGAGGGCCTGGTCATCAGCAGAGAGCCGCGAGCGGGTCGAGCCTGCCTCTGCACGCAGAGTCAACTCGAGCGGAAAGAGTCCACGCTGGCCAAGCAGCGCGGAGGCAGCGTCACGAGTCGCCGCTTCAATAACGCCGGCCTCGAGCGCTCCGTCGACGCGTGCCGCGCGGTACGCGTACGCGCTCTGCCTCAGAGCACTCATTGGCGTACCGGCCCGCCCCACGATGTCACGTCGGCATCCTCGCCTTCCCCAGCCGGACGGCCATCGCGTCCTAACGAGTAGAGATCGTACGCCTCCGGGCTCTCGCGTCCGGGCGCGGTGTACACGTAGCCGCGTCCCCACGGGTCGTTCGGCACCACGCGTCTCAAGTACGGGCCGCGCCAGTTGCGCGGCGGCTCGCCGG
>WUUC01182722.1_pt1 | contig 12290 bp, 12 predicted proteins | sample 6278441 | NCBI WGS metagenome assembly WUUC01 (sample SAMN13675441, study PRJNA597444) | soil metagenome | isolation source: soil | place: USA: Washington | collected 2017-10 | reverse complement strand
TGTTTTCCGTGAGAGATTATATTTCATATCACTTGAAATCCATATGCGTAAGGATCATCGTCCGGATCGATCGAGATCGTATTGTGTCCATAGATCCTCGCCCACCCTTCCACACTCGGCACGATAGCGGGCTTGCCATCAAGTGTTGTCTCTTCTTCAATCCTTCCGATGAATTTCGATCCGATGATACTCTCGTGAATGAACTCCTGTCCTTTCTTCAACTTGCCTTTCGCATACCATTGTGCAAGACGGGCTGATGTGCCTGTGCCGCACGGTGAACGATCGATGGCCTTGTCACCGTAGAACACGGCATTGCGAGCGGTCGAGGTGGGATCGATCGTCTTGCCGGTCCAAAGTATGTGACTGCATGAATTGATCGTTGGGTTCTCGGGATGTACAAACCGGTATTTGGCGTTGATATTCTTGCGAACCTCACGGCTCCACGATATCAGCTGGTCTGCGGTGAAATGCTCCAATCCCGGAAAGCTCTCCTGCACATCGACGATCGCGTAAAAGTTGCCGCCGTAGGACACATCGAGCTGTAACGTACCCAGGTCCGGGCATTCTGCGGTAATATTCTCTGCAGCGAGGTATGACTTCACGTTCCTGATCTTGACAGACTTCACCTTCTTCCCCTCCTGTTTATACTCGACTTTCACGATCCCTGCAGGGACTTCCAGCGAAAGAACGCCGGGAGTTTTCGGTATCACCAATCCTTCTTCGATAGCGATCGTCACTGTACCGATCGTTCCATGACCGCACATGGGCAGACATCCGCTGGTTTCAATGAACAACACGGCGATGTCATTGGCGGGATCGACAGGCGGGTACAGTATGCTCCCGCTCATCATGTCGTGACCGCGCGGCTCGAACATAAGGCCCTTGCGTATCCAGTCGTACTCACGAAGGAAGTGCTGGCGCTTTTCGCTCATGTTGCTGCCGGCGAGCAATGGACCACCGCCGGCTACCAAACGAACGGGGTTGCCGCAGGTATGGGCGTCGATACAGAAAAAGGTCTTTGAAGCCATTCAGGGTGTTATCATTTTTTCCACTCGCCGTTGAACAGTCTCCATATGTTTTTCGGGTTGGAGGTCTTGAGCTCTTCGGGAAGTAAGGATTCGGGAAATGACTGAAATGCTACCGGCCTGACAAATCTCTTGATAGCATCCGCTCCTACCGAAGAGAAGCGTGAATCGGTTGTCGAGGGATATGGCCCGCCATGTTGCTGGGCGGGACAAACTTCGACGCCCGTTGGAACGCCGTTGATGACAAGCCGTCCGGCTTTTTCGATCAGCCCGTTCATCAGGTCTTTGTGCTTCGCGATCTCCGCTTCGTCGCCGATCACAGTGGCAGTGAGCTGGCCGCTCGTGTTATTCACGACTGCATTCAGGATGTTGACGTCCTTGCAGCGAATGATGAGTGAGAATGGTCCGAATACTTCCTCCGCCAGTTGAGGGTTCTTGAAATACTCGGCGGCATCTGCGGAGGCAACAAGGGCACGACCCTGCGATGTATTTCCTCCGTCGGAAGATTGCGTTTCGACCTTCACGCCCTTTTGCGCGAGGGCGTTGGCGAGTTTCTTCGAGTAGTTGTCTGCGATACCCTGGTGCAACATCGTTCCAGGCATGGCAGCGGCCACGTGTTTGGAGAGCGCGATGATGAATTGATTCAACCCCTCGCCTTCGACGGCAAAGATCAACCCCGGATTTGTACAGAACTGTCCAACACCAAGTGTGATCGAGCCCGCGATCTTTTCAGCGGTCTTATCGGCGTCACGTTTCAAAGTTTCAGGCAGAAGGATCACCGGGTTGACGCTGCTCATTTCAGCAAACACAGGAATAGGCTCCGGCCTCGCATTAGCGATATCGAACAGTGCCCTGCCTCCGGCGAGTGACCCGGTAAAGCCGACGCCTTTGATCACGGGATGAGTAACGAGCGCCTTACCCACTTCGAAGCCCGTGCCGTGCAAATGATGAAATACTCCCTTCGGCATTCCGGTGCTGAGAGCAGCCTTGAAGATCGCTTCGGCAATCAGCGAAGAAGTTTTTGCGTGTGCGGGATGAGCCTTTACGATGACGGGACAGCCGGCGGCAAGTGCCGATGCGGTGTCGCCACCTGCAGTCGAATATGCCAGCGGAAAGTTTGCCGCTCCGAACACAACGATCGGCCCAACCGGCACCGACATCTTGCGAATGTCGGGTTTAGGCAACGGTGTACGATCGGGAAGCGCGGTGTCTATCCTCGCATCCACCCACGAGCCTTCCTCCACCAGTGTTGCAAACATCCGGCAGTGGGCAGTCGTGCGGCTCCGCTCTGAAACGATCCGCGCTTCCGGCAGGTTGGTTTCCTCCATGGCCGCCTTCACGAGGATATCGCCGAGCGCTTCGATCTCACTGGCGATGGCGCGGAGGAACCCGGCTTTCCGTTTTCCGTCGAAAGTCTTATAACTATTGAAAGCCTGCTGAGCATCTTTCAATGCCTGGTCTATTTCCTGTGTTGTTGCGTCTTTGAATACCATTGTGTGGATTTTAATGAAACCATTCCTGCATTTGTAGTTCTGTAAGATTGCTGCCGGTCAGTACGAGAACAACCGACTTGCCGGCAAAAAGTTCACGGTTTTCGAGCAATGCCGCAAGGCCAACTGCCGCGGAAGGCTCGACAATGATACCGGCATGCAACCGGAGCAGTTGCATGGCTCTGATGATCGTTTCTTCTTTGACCAGGAGCCCTTCGCTCACCAGCTCTTTCATTTCACTCACGGCCTCGGCCACGGGGATCCTCACCCCGATGCCGTCGGCTATCGTATTGATGCGCTCGTGTGTAATGATCTTCCCTGACCTCCACGACTCGAGCATGGCCGGCGCGTTAGCCGATTGTATGGCGATCACCTGCGTGTTGGGCTGTAAATTTCCGGCAGCCATAGAAATGCCGTTCACCAGAGCGCCGTTGCCCAACGGCACAAGTATAAAGTCAGGAGTGAGACGGCCATCGAGAAGCAATTCTATTCCGATCGTTCCGGCGCCGACAACGGTATCGACGTCCAGACTGTCCTCGACGAATCGAATGTGTTCCCGGTCTGCTTCCATCCTTGCCGCAGCTTTCGCTGCATCGAAGTCCTCGCCGGCAAGGATGACGTTCGCTCCAAGCTCTTTCATGCGCCCCACCTTGAAGGTATTCGCGTGAACACTTGCGTAGACGGTCAGATCGATGCCGCGCTTGCGACAGCACCATGCCATAGCCTGCCCGAAATTACCGGCGCTGGCACACATGATCTTTTTGTCTTTCGAATGATACGTGAGCAGGTCGGCCCCGCGTCCTTTGAAAGAGCGGATTGGATTCAGTGTTTCGAGCTTCAGTACGACGCGACAATCCAGCGCTGCGCCAAGCGGTTCACACTCGAACTGCGGTGTATGGACGAATGTGGGATCGATCACGCCCAGCGCGTGTTGTATGTCGGCAAACGAGAATCGCGCCATTGCCTGCGTTAAAGCTTTGGCCTGGACTTGATACCGTCGCGGATAATACGGAGAACGCGCTCGCGCTCTTCTCCCTCGAGCTTCAAACGCGGCGCACGAACGATCTCTGAACCGATACCGGCTTCCTGTTCTGCAAGTTTTATATACTGTACAAGTTTCGGATGAATGTCGAGCTCGAGAAGCGGTAAGAACCACCGGTATATCTTGAGAGCCTCGTCGATCTTTCGGGCCTTCGTGAGATTATAAACAGCAACAGTCTCTTTGGGAAAGGCGCACACGAGTCCGGCCACCCATCCGTCTGCACCCATCTGCAATTCTTCCATAGCCAAAGGATCTACACCGCATAGTATCTTATAACGGTCCCCGAATCTGTTGATCATCCTGGTAACGTTCGACACATCGCGCGTCGACTCCTTAACAGCCTGAATGTTCTTGATGTCCTTCAGTTGATCGAACATATCCAGCGTTACCTCGATCTTGTAGTCGACCGGGTTGTTGTAGATCATGATCGGCAGGCCCGTCGAGTCGGCAACAGCCTTGAAGTAAGTGACGGTCTCGCGGTCATCGGCTTTGTATCGCATGGGTGGAAGCAGCATGAGCCCCTGCACGCCGATCCTCTCGGCCTGACGGGCAAGCTTCACGGCTTCGGCCGTGCTGCCTTCGGCGATGTTCAATATGACTGGCACTTTACCCTGCACTTTATCGAGCGCGAATTTCACGAGTTCGAATTTTTCCTCATTCGTCAGGACACTGGCTTCGCCCAGGCTTCCTCCGAGGACGACGCCATGCACGCCGGCATCGAGCTGGGCGCGGAGGTTCTTTTCAAACAGCGGAAGGTCGAGCTTATCGTCGGAAGTGAACTTGGTGGTAAGGGCGGGGAAGACGCCTGTCCAGTAAATGGCCATGGTTTGAGTAAATGTTATGATTCGTGCAAATATAAAGAATGGACGTCGCTGGATATTATTAGATTATAAGCTAATTTTTCACATTCAAATATTAACTTATAGTATTATATTTGACATCGAATATTTGTCTATAAACATATGAAAAGCAACAAGAAGCTTCAAATTCAGCATCTGGACGAGAAAATAAGCAATCATGGGTCCTTTCCTGATTCGCCACCGAGGGGCTGGATCTATGCGATTCGTACGACCTTAAATATGTCACTGGAACAAATGTCCAATTATATGGGCGTAACAGCACCAACCCTCTTTGCTATGGAGAAAAGAGAACGGAACGGCGCTATCAGTCTCAAGACTCTTAAAAAAGCCGCGGCTGCTTTAAATACCAGGCTGGTGTACGGTTTTCTGCCGATCGACGGCACTTTTGAAAAATTACTTGAGAAACAGGCGTTTATTGTCGCCCAAAAAATAGTCATGCGAACGGACGCTACTATGAAACTGGAAGATCAACAAGTAAGCAAAGAGCGCCTTCAGAAGTCTGTAAAAGAACTCGCCGAAGAGATAAAAAATGAAATGCCCCGATATCTATGGGATTAAATTCTGAGCTCGTCGCTGGTCAAACTCCCCTCGCTCCCGAAGAATTGGAAGGCTTATCTATCCCTACCATTACATTGAAGAAGGAATTGGATGAGTTCGAACAACGGAACATTGAAAAGGCCAACCGGTGGAAATTACGGGTAAGAGTAACGACGAAAGAACTATTGACTGAGGCCTTTGTGAGGCTCGTTCACAAAAAAATGTATGGGGATGTATGGCGTTGGGCCGGTCAATTCAGAAAGACAAATAAAAATATCGGTCTCGAATGGCATCACATTCCTGTCGAACTGAAAAAATTACTCGACGATTGTGCGTGGTGGATTGAACACGAACTATATACGCCGGATGAAATTGCCATTAGATTCAAGCATCGGCTGGTGTCCATTCACTGTTTTCCAAACGGAAATGGAAGGCATTCACGATTGATAGCAGACTTACTTGCGGAAAAGGTTCTCGGGAGGCCAGTCTTTTCGTGGGGTAATGGAGATGACCGCCAGTTATACATACAAGGCCTGAAAGCTGCAGACAAGGGTAATATAGAAACACTTCTTGCCTTTGCAAGAAGTTGAAGTTACCACTCCACCTTCTCCTTACTCAAGAACCCTGCTATTCCCTTTTTACAGTCATCCGAGCCACGGGCATCTGCATTCATCCGCGCCGCGTAATTAAGGGCTTCGGAAAGTGGAAGCGATTGGACCTCCGCCATCATTCGTTTCGTGGAGGTCATCGCCTGCGTGGAATTAATTTTGATCAGTTTGCCGGCAAAGTCAAGCACATCTTCCTTGATCGTTGCTTTATCCGAAACTTTCGTAACAAGACCGAGTCCCAACACCTCCTCTGCTCCAATAAGATTTCCAGAAAGCAATAATTGCCTCGCGCGCTGATCTCCGATCTTGCGGATGAGGAATACCATCACGATCGCCGGGATGAAACCGATCTTCACCTCCGTGTATCCAAACTTCGCCCCGGGAACCGTGAAGATGAAATCGCAGACCGTCGCCAATCCGCAACCTCCTGCTATCGCATGACCTTCTACTTGCGCGATCACAATCTTGTTCAGCGTATAGATCTGCAGGAACAGCTCCTTCAGCCGGGTGGAATCCGCCAGGTTATCGTCGAACGAAAAATTCTGAAGCTCCTGTAAATAACCCAGGTCTGCTCCCGAGCAGAAAGCTTCCCCGTTGCCCCGAAGGATGATGACCTTGACCGCGTCGTCTTTGGAGGCTTTCGTGAATGCCGACGACAAGCTTCTGACGAGCTCCTCGTTCAATGCGTTTCTTTTTTCGGGGCGGTTCAAAGTAATGAACCCGATCCTGTCGCGAACTTCGTATTCAACTGTATTCATGTTCAGAAAGAATATTGAAAGGCTCCGTGATGAAGAACGGAATGGACCGATCCTCCGGGTAACGGTTGTGCAAGGAGCCGTTCTGCAAAGTAAAAGGAATTACTGCTATCGATGATAACTTTCCGGCATTTGATTTGGGATGTTATTTCCGGAAGAGACCTTGCAGCGTTGTTGGAAATGACTATAAAGTCAACCTCCAGCTTTCGCGGAAGTGTAAAAGAGGACGACCTGATCATGAGCACCTGCAGTCCGTGCCAGCGAACCACGGTACATCCGTTCCGCTCGACCTTCTGCACCGCGCTTCCATTCTCCTGAGCGCCCAGCCTCACCCGGTTCGCAGCAGTCTGAAATGCAGGTATGCTGTCGCCAAACGTTAGTAACCTCCCGCCGTGAATGAAATCGATCGCCGTCTGTCGTCTTATGTTGTAAATCGTTATGTGTTTGCGATCTACCACCTGATAAAGATGTATCCAGTCGATCACCGAGAACGCGATCACCATAACAAATGAAAGCCAGAGCCAGCGAATACGCCTGGACATCAGACACAGCACCGTGCTCAATGTGATCGCCGCCAACAACCAGGTCTGATGTGCATCGATGTAGATGTTGCTGATCAGCGCAAACGGCAGCGACCCGATAACGATCACGATCTGGTTCATGATGTAAATCACCCATTGAAGAAAAAAACCCATCACCGAAGCCAGCACCGGCACGACACTGAGTGGCAGTACCGCCAGTCCCGCTACCAGTACAACAAACGACGCAGGGATCACAAGCAGGTTGGCAACCAGGAAGTAATTCGGAAACTGGTGAAAGTAAAACAAGCTGATGGGGACCGTTGCAATCTGTGCTGCGACCGACACACTCGTCACCTTCCATACCTCGTCCCAAATGCGCCGCCTGGGTTCCCAAAGACGGTAGAGATGCGGATGCAGGAAGACAATTCCGAATACCGCTATGTACGACAGTTGAAAACCTACCGACATAAGGAAGAACGGATCGTACACCAGCAGGCAGAATGCAGAAGCCGCCATGGTGTTGTAGATGTTGGTGCTCTGTCGCCACGGCCTGGAAAGAGCCACAAACGTGAACATCATCACCGCCCGCAGGACCGAAGGCGACCATCCCGTAACGAAAGCATAGATCCAGAGGATGACCACGCTGCCTGCAGCAAGTATCACCTTACCGGATCTCAGTTTCTCGAGCGGCTTTCCCGCCAGCAGTATGATCCAGTAAATGATACTCACGTGCAGGCCCGATACGGCCAACACGTGCATCGCTCCCGTGGATGCATAAGCTTTCAGCAAGTCGTCGTCCAGCCCGTCTGTCACGCCGAGCACGAGCGCCGATGCGGTAGCTTGCTCCCGTTCACCGTGAACATAGGTCTTCAACTGGCGGTCTGCCCACAGCCTGACTGTGATCGCCGACGAAATAAAGCCGTTGCCCGAACCGCTGTCGATCAATAAGACGTGGTCGTAACCAGGACTATGGCGATGATAAATATTCTTAAAGAACAAATGTCGTTGTATGTCGAACTCACCGGGGTTCGACGGAGGCAGAACAGGCGACGGAGATCCGCGAACCAGGAGAACATCGCCGTAACGGAACGGTTCCCTGAAATCTTTCTTATTAAAATACAAAAGCACACGGCCGACGCGGCCCTTCCACGTACCGTTCGACGACACCGAGACAACTTCGCCCTCCGTCCTCCACGAGCTTGCCTTTTCTTCCGAGAATTTTACAATGCGTACTTTATATAACGCGATGGAGTCGTTCGCAAAATGATTTGTATCGTTGTGTGCTGTGTGTATGTGAACGCGCAGAGCTCCCATCAGGAAAAGCGCTGTAAGACCGATCGCTCCCAACACGACGTTCCAGCGGGTGACACACAGACCGAGATAGACTGACAGCAATACCACCAGCAAAAAAATCATTGCCGGCCTGGACACGTCGGGCGGAAAAAAAATCGCCACGGCAATGCCGCCAACAAAGAACAAGGTGACTCGCACCATGGCGTATGGTATCCACCGGAACATGGTGGAAATTAAGCGTAGTTATGGCTGAGTATCGGGTCTACGCGGGATTCCCGTCCTTTTTGTCAGGATTTTCGGATAGGGTATGGTATGCTTCGATGATGTCTCTCACCAGCTTGTGGCGAACGACATCTTTTTCGGACAGCTCCACGATGCTGATGCCCTTCACGTTCCCCAGTATTTTGACGGCTTCTTTCAGACCAGAGCGCTGGCCGCGGGGAAGGTCCACCTGCGTACTGTCGCCGGTCACGATCATCTTCGACTCCGGGCCCATGCGGGTGAGGAACATCTTCATCTGCATCGGCGTAGTGTTCTGTGCTTCGTCGAGCAGGATGAACGCATTGTTGAGCGTACGTCCGCGCATGTATGCAAGGGGTGCGATCTCGATGATCTCGCGCTCCATGAAGAACTTGAGCTTTTCGAAAGGGAGCATGTCACCCAGTGCATCGTAGATAGGTCTCAGATACGGATCGATCTTTTCCTTGAGGTCTCCCGGTAAGAATCCGAGGTTTTCCCCTGCCTCGACAGCCGGGCGGGTTATGATGATCTTCTTGACGTGCTTGTTCTTCAGGGCACGGACGGCCATCGCCACCGAAATATATGTTTTGCCGGTACCGGCGGGTCCAAGGGCAAACACCAGGTCGGTATCCTTTACTGCCTGGACGAGCCGTTGCTGGTTGACAGACTTTGGCCTGATAGGATTTCCGCGGGTGCCGTAGATCAAGACGCCTTCATGGTCGCCCGGGAGCTCTTCCTGCTTCTCCTGGGTAATGTAGCCGCGCACATTCTCGGCGGTCACCTTTCCAAACTGGTGGAAATGATCGATCAGGGAGGACAGGATATCGGAGATCTGCACAACTTCCGAGTCGTCGCCTTTAACGACGATCTCATTACCCCGTGAAATGATCTTTGATTTTGGAAAAGCAGACGAAAGTTCGTTGATATTCCGGTCTTCAACCCCAAGAAAATCGATGAGTGAGACGTTGTCGAGCGTGATGGTTTTTTCTATCAATGAAGTAAAGTTGTTGAAATGACTTATTTTTGAATCAGCAAAATTAGCGAAACTCCGGCCTAATAGACAAACGGTTAAAGGCGGGGCAAAGTTCAGCGATGGCAATCGTCACACTCATCACCGATTCAGGCGAAAGCGATTTTTACGTAGCCGCCATCAAGGCAAAGATTCTGAGTACCAACCCGGGGCTGACGATTGTAGATATTTCTCATCACATCTCCTCCTGCGACTTAGCACATGCGGCGTTTGTCCTCCGTGCCGTCTTCCGCGATTTCCCCAAAGGCACCGTTCACCTGGTCGGTGTCGACGCGGCTGGCAACCGCGGCGATGTTCCCATTGCCGTACAGCTCGAGGACTACCTCTTCGTAGGTGCCGACAACGGATTCTTCGGCCTCATCAGCGACAGGCAGGCACAGAACGTGATCGAGCTCAACAAGGTGAACCGGATCGCGACAACCTTTCCCGAGAAAGACATCCTTGCACCGGCGGCCGCCAGGCTCGCCAGCGGCGTCAATATCTCCAGTCTTGGTACGCCTTTGCCACAATTCAGGAAGATGACCGACCGCTACGTGAAGGCGACGAAGCGAATGATAGCCGGTCACGTGATCCGTGTCGATCATTCGGGCAACCTGATCACCAACATCCCCCGCGACGCATTCGAAACATTAAGCAAAGGGAAGAACTATGTGATCCAGTTTGGCGGAGAGAAATTCCGAAAGGTGCAGACGAACTATAACCAGGCCGAACAGGGCGACTGCTTCGTGATGTTCAACAGTTTGAATTTGCTGGAGATCGGGATCTATAAAGGCAACGCGAGCGCATTGCTGGGATTACACTACGACAGCCCGGTCAGCATCAACTTCGAAGAATGATCAGCTGAGCTTATCCTCGCTGTCCCCGATCTTCTCTTGCTCCCCGTCAATCTCATCTTTCCTGATATTACGGAAGAAAAAATTCCGCATGAGGCGGAAGACTCCCCAAACCAGCAACGCCGGTATTGCCATTACCAATACAATGGAGATGTATGGCATCCATTTGGTGGATAGCTCGTTGCTTCCGTCGCTGTCTTTGGCGATCATTACCACGATGATGGTGAATGCCAGGCAGAAGCCGGCGACGATCGCCAAACCGGCGAGTATGTAAGTGAATATCCTCTTCATACAGGATACCACAAGTTACCAAAAAATTTTTTTTAACGCGGGTCCAACTTTGGCGGTGTGTGCTGAACCTGAAGACCTCGGCGAGTGCGGGCCAATCGGTATATCCTACCAGTATTTCTTTATCAAGGCCACCGTTTTTCTTATTCCTTCTTCCTCTGCCTGGTTGATCCCTTCGAATTCGACGCCGATGTATCCTTTGAACCCGGATGACTTCACGATACCCAGCAACTTCTTGTAATCCATCAGTGGTTGCTCGCCAGCATCGTCGAAGTCATACGTTTTCGCGCTGACACCTTTCGCGTATGGCAACATTTCCTGGACCCCGTTATACCGGTCGTACACTTTTTCGCATGCCTCCTGTGTCGAGCCCCATGGATGGGAAATACAGAAGTTCCCAAAATCAGGAAGTAAACCGACGTTCGGTTTGTTCACACCTTTCATGACGCCCACCAGCCATTGCCCGTTCGATGAATCGCTTCCGTGATTTTCAACCACGATGTTGATGTCCATAGGTTTTGCATACTCGGCCAATCTTGAGAGCGAATCGATCGAAGCTGTTTTCTTATCCGCCGACGGGCCATCGCCGTGAAGATTGAGTCGAACTGTTTTGCACCCGAGAAACTTCGCGGCATCGATCCACTTCTTATGGTTGTCGACCGCCTGAAGTCTTTCTTTGTCGGACGGCAGTGCCAGAAATCCCTCTTCATCGATCATAATGAGGTGATTGGTGACGCCATTGTCTTTACTGCGTTTCAGCAGCTCACCAAGATATACCGGATCTTTACCGGCGTCTTTGAAATTTTTAGTTTTTCCGCCGAAGAGCCCGTTCACATATTCTACTGTGTCGATACCGAAATCGTTTCGCGCGATACGCGGAAAATCGAGGTGATCGATCCTGCCTTCCTCGATGCCACGATGCAGCGACCACTCCGCGAGTGAGATCTTCAGATTGGTGTTTTGTGCTTCGGCCAGGAGCTGTGCGGTTAGCAATGCACCGGAAGTTAAAAAGGAATGCTTTAAAAATGATCTTCGTTTCATGATGAGCGGACGATAAGGTCTTGCTTTGGCGATCCAAGGTAACGCGGTTTTGCGGCTCCTAATTTGCTCAAGTTTTAAAAACTGAAAGCCATGATACGGAAACTCTCCGACGGTCAATATCGTCTCTATTCCCGCAAGAAAAATCCAAAGACCGGGAAGCGCAGGAACCTCGGCACGTTCAAATCCCGGGCTGGCGCCGAAAAGCACGAAAAGGCGGTGCAATACTTCAAAAGGGCAGGCGGCTGAGGCCGGCAAAACAGCATATTTGGGGCTAATTCCGACCCAGAAAAAGAGACGAATAAACATGAGGCCGATGCTGAAACTTGCTAAATTTGTGGTTGCCGTCCGTGTAACTGCATGAAAACTGGCCTTTTTGTACTCCTACTTTGGTTCTTATGGGCTGGATCTTATGCTCAAGCGCCAGGCAACGTCAGTACAAACCTCCGATGGTGGCTGAAGGCCAACGCCGGCACCTTTACCGATAATGGTACAACTGCGGCGGCGGATGGCCAGAGTGTCCAGCAGTGGAACGATCAAAGCGTCGTGCTCAACCACACCCGCCAGACTACCCTGGCAAATAAGCCCGTTTACAGAACAAATATTATTAATGGAAATCCGGTCCTAAGGTTCGCCGGTGACCAATTCATTGATGGACTCGCAGCCCCAGGCATCGGTCCGACCGACCACCTGTATATGTTCATGGTCATGACGCAGAGCAGCTATAGTC
>WUUC01101632.1_pt1 | contig 12290 bp, 7 predicted proteins | sample 6278441 | NCBI WGS metagenome assembly WUUC01 (sample SAMN13675441, study PRJNA597444) | soil metagenome | isolation source: soil | place: USA: Washington | collected 2017-10 | reverse complement strand
AGCCCTCCTAGCGAGCTATGGGGGGCCTTTGCTCATTATAGTCTTTCCTCCATCTTTCTACGATGACTCTAGTCTCAGCTAGAGTCTCGAACATATTTTCATTTAAACATTCATCTCTGAGCTTTCCATTGAAGCTCTCGAGATAACCGTTTTGCATGGGTTTCCCACAGGCTGGATATAGCTCCATTTCACTTTTTTTTCCTGGGCCCACTTCAAGACGGCGTTACAAGTAAATTCGGTTCCATTGTCACTCACGATCTCTTCCGGTTTTCCTCGGATTTTTATTAGCTCTGAGACCTCTTGGGTTACTCTCATCCCTGTGATCGATTTCTCAACCGGTATCTTCAGACTTTCCCTTGTATAGTCATTCATGATGGTCATCAGACGTATCCTTCTTCCATCTGCTAAGGCATCCATGACGAAGTCGATGGACCATCTCTAGTTTGCCGATGATAATACTCTCTGAGGTATTCTGGATCCTACAGCTTTTCGTCGCTGTTTGCGCTTTCGTACCTCTAATCCTTGAGCCTTGTACAATCGATAAACTCGCTTATGATTGATCTTGCGACCTTCTCTCATAAGCAGATAGCCGATTCGGCGGTAGCCGAACCGGCTTCTTTCTTCTGCTAAGCTTTTGATCCTTCGATAGAGCTCATCTTTGTCCGAAGATTTTTTAACTTCGTATCTATCCGAAGCACGGCAGAGCTGGACGATCTTACAAGCTTGCCTTTCGCTGATCTTATGCTCTTCTATCTCATCACAGCTCTCCTTGCTTTCGGGTCTACCACTTTTTTGACAGGACGTCCTTGATAGCTTGGATTTTTAGAAAAGAGTTGGCCAACAGGGTCTTGAGCTTCCGATTCTCTTTTTCTAGCTCTCTGAGCCTTTTAGCTTCTGAGATCGACATGCTCCCAAACTTGCTTCTCCATTTGTAGAATGTGACTTGAGAGATCCCGTATGTACGACATACCTCAGCCGCTGTTAGCCCTGCATGGGCTTCTCCAAGGATCTGTAAAATTTGCTCTTCTGTAAATTACTTTTTCATGATTCGTGCTCCTTTTCAGGTTAAATTTTTACACGAACCTTAACTTTCTTATGGACTAGTTTTTGGAGAGCAGGTCAGTCTGTCTTGTCCAGTCCGTAAAACCTGCGTAAGTTTGGTTGTGCTGCGAAATTTTGGGAATTATCTCTAAGAAAAATAAAGGCCTCGGGAACTCCGAAGCCTAATTGGAGGTGGGGAGAATTGAGCCCTCGTCTTCTATAAATATTCTACTCATGATTACATGCTTATCGCCATCTCTTTACTATAGATCTTGCTAGAAGACGCCCCACTTGGGATCTATACGGCCCCTATAAATCTCGAATTTCTCGCCTGCAGAGCACCGACGAGGCTCACACCAGGGTTTTTCAATCGAATTTCTCGGAAATTTTGAATAGTTACTACCAAACCGAGGCGGGTCGTTCTAATTGTCTTACTTTTCAGAAGCCTTTGATTATCAGAAGTATAATTGTTTCATCGTGAGTCAATATGAGCCAATTGAAACAATTCGTTTTGTAAATTGACTCAATTGTCTCATTATTGTACCATTGAATCAATCTACAGAGAGGTTAAGATGAAGTACCCTGACGCGGAGTCTTCAACTTTAGAGTTGAAAAGGGATCTCCCAAAAAATGATCGGATTGTAAAAACAATCATTGGATTCTCAAATCAAAGTGGTGGAAGATTGATAGTGGGGGTAGCTGACGATGGAACTATTGTTGGTATTCCAGAAAAGGAAGCGGCTTCTGCAATCGAATATCTAAATCATGCCATTTACACGGCTTCAACACCGCCTATTTTGCCAGATGTCTATACGCAAACCATTGATGGGAAGACACTTCTTATCATCGAGGTTTCTTCAGGTTCAAACAAACCCTATTTTCGGAAACAGGAGGGGCTGGAAAAAGGAACTTACATTCGATTAGGCAGATCCACTGTGAGAGCAACGATAGATTTGATCGAAGAGCTTAAATGGCAAGCTCATGGTAAATCTTTTGATTGCATGCCTGTCTATAGAGCAAGCGAAGATGATTTGGATCATAAAAAGATTGAGAAATTTTTAGAAAAAAGAAAAGACAGGGGTTCTAAAAAAATTACCAAAGATACTTTGTTGTCATATTATTTGATTACTCAAGAACATACACATGTCTATGTAACAACTGCTGGTATTCTTCTGTTTGGAAAATGTCCTCAGCATTTTTTTAGTGAGGCGATGATTATTTGTTCTCATTTTAAAGGGATTGAAGGCCGAGAAGCGATAGCTTCAATCGATTGTATAGGAACTTTGTTTGAACAATTTGAGACTGCCTATGAATTTATACTGAGTCGTCTATCAAAATCCTTTGTGATTAAGGGACCTCGACGCGAAGAAACACTTGAAATTCCACCTGAGGCGATTCGTGAAGCTCTCCTGAATTTACTTGTGCATAGAAACTATCACTACAGCAGCCCCAGCAAAATAGCGATTTATCAAGACCGAATTGAATTTTTTAGTCCTGGTATTTTCTCCAATCCCACGATTGTTAATAATCTACAGTCGGGCTTTAGCTATATTAGGAATATCGCTATCTGTAAAGTTTTTCGCGAAGCACATTATATTGAGAAAATCGGATCCGGATTTATCACTATTTTCAAAAGTTATAAAAATTGGGGGTTAAAGGCTCCTTCAGTGATTGAAGGTGAGGGCTTTGTAAAATGTATTCTTCCTCGCATAGCGGCTCAGGCAGAAGAGGTCGATGAGTTAAGAGCAATTATGAATCTATTTGAGATGATGAGCGAAATCAATATTTCAGATGTGATGAGTCGGTTACGGCTTACACGTCCAACGGCAGGCCGTAAACTCAATGCTCTTGTTAAAAAGGGGTTAATTCAAAAAAAAGGGAAAGGACGGGGATCGGTTTATATCAGGCATCCGAAATAAAAAAGGCCGGGAATTCCCACCCTTTGGTATTGGAGGTGGAAAGACTCATTTAGAACTTTTAACTGGTCAAAGTTGGCCAATCACATTAGGTTTATGTTTCTTCGTCCTTTGGCATAACAATACTACGACCGAAACTTAGGTGTTTAAAAGTAAGAGGCTTAGGTCCAGCAATGATTTGGCGTGAAAAGTGGGGGCAAATTTTACGTTTGCAAGATAGACCGAATGTAGATAAAGATTCAGGAAATATTTCTGGCAGAGTTTGAGAAGAGGCGCAAACGAGTAGCTCCCAATCATCCACAAACGGGATTCGCAAAGCCGTATTATGAAAAATTAATTTCTGAAACATTTCATATTGATGCAAGATATCATGCGTAAAGGTGCGGTCAACAAGGAATATCAAAAGGCTTAGTTCTTGAAGTTCTGCAAAACTCCAATGATATGAGTCAGGCATTTGATCATGGCTAGGAGGCACAGGCCATTCTCCACTATTTGTAAAAATTGAATCAACGATTAGCGGAGTAATAATCTTTTTGTTTTTAGGAAAAAGTCCATCAGGAAGTTTACCTATATGATAATATAGGGGAAGCTTACTCAAACCTTTCTTTGTTCGGTTTTTTTCTTTATATTTTGCATGTACATTACCATCTGCGTGAAATGAAAAATGATCTAATCGACCGGCGATAGTCTTGGCATTAACGTCGTATACGACAGAGGTCTGCACATCTTCCTTCGGAGTGTAATAGATCGCCTCTTTTCCCTTTTGCAAATCAAGAGATATGTTCGCTGCAGTGAATGTGATGCCAGAAAATACTAGGTTTATTTTTTCAGATCCTTGCATAGGCTAACTCTCTATAAAAAAGTGGCCGAGCATTTGCTCGGCCTTATTGGAGGTGGAGAGATTCGAACTCTCGTCCTAAGCAAACATCCAACCCATGACTACATGCTTATCGCCTCCGATATATTAATAGATCTTACTGGAAGGCGCCCCATTTCAGATCTATATGCCTTAAGTAATCTCGGCTTTCCTCTCCCTTAAGACAGCGAAGAGGGCCACACCAGGCTTAATGACAATACTTCTAAAGTTCCTGGTCAGGCTCTAGAGTATCGGCTACAGTTTGCTGTTAGGCTTATGCAGCTTGAAGATTTACAGAATCATCAATTATAGTTTGCCGATTGTTTAAAGAGGTGATCGACGACCTCCGCATGCCATGAGCTCTCAGCTTCCTAGTCGAAGCCTTTCACCCCCATGATCATTGTATCATATTCTACAAATAGTATACTATAAGGGGTCATTAAGGATCTATCATGTTCGAAATCAAGGACCAAGAGAGTTTTCCCCATCGAGAAGAGCGGGTATTAAAGTTCTGGGGGGACAAAAATGTTTTTTTAAAGACCCTGGAAGCGACCAAAAAAGGTCCCCAATTCTCCTTCTATGATGGACCTCCCTTTGCGACAGGGCTGCCTCACTACGGGCATTTGCTAGCTGGGACCATCAAAGATGTTGTCCCTCGATTTTGGACCATGAAAGGATACTATGCGATCCGGAGATTCGGCTGGGATTGCCATGGACTGCCGGTCGAAAATGAGATCCAGAAGGCCAAAGATCTTTTAGAAGCAAATTCTATCGAGAGATTTGGAATTGCTAATTTCAATGAAGAATGCCGCAGTATCGTCCTCCGATATACCAAAGAGTGGGAACATACTGTCAACCGGATGGGCCGGTGGGTCGATTTTAAGCAGACCTACAGGACGATGGACAAGTCGTTCATGGAATCGGTCTGGTGGGTCTTTGGAGAGCTCTATAAGAAGGGGCTCGTCTATGAAGGCTACAAGGTAATGCCGTTTTCAGCTCGGCTGGGAACCCCGCTTTCTAACTTCGAGGCCAATCTCAATTACCGCGATGTGGATGATCCATCGCTGACAATTACTTTTCCCTTAGAAGATGAGCCTGAAACCTCTCTCGTTGCTTGGACGACAACTCCATGGACGCTTCCTTCTAATTTAGCTGTCGCTGTGCATCCTGAGCTCGACTATGTCAAAATCCTCGACAAAGCCACAGGCCAGCAATACATTTTGGCTCAGGCTCGTCTAGAAGCAAACTTCAGAGAGTATGAAGTCTTGGAAATGTTTAAAGGAAAAACTCTTAAAGACAAACGGTATAAGCCGCTCTTTTCTTATTTTGTCGATAGGCAGGATGAAAAATCCTTCCGAGTTTTAACAGATGAATTTGTCACGATTGAAGATGGAACAGGCATTGTTCATTTAGCTCCAGCGTTTGGTGAGGTTGACTTTTTTATCTGCCAAAGAGAAGGCATTGAGCCTGTCTGTCCAATCGACCAAAACGGCCGTTATACGGCAGAAGTTCCCGATTATCAAGGAACCTTTGTTAAAGACGCAGATAAAGAGATCATCCGCCGCTTAAAAGGCGAAAAGCGAGTCCTCCATCACACCCAGATTCGCCACCGTTATCCATTCTGCTGGAGATCGGATACTCCGCTCATTTACAAAGCGGTCCGGACATGGTTTGTTGCAGTGGAAAAAATTAAAGACAAACTCATTGATGCCAATACAGCAATCCACTGGGTGCCCGGGCATATCAAGGAAGGACGCTTCGGTAAATGGCTGGAGAATGTCCGCGATTGGGCAATCTCGAGAAATAGGTATTGGGGAACGCCAATCCCTCTTTGGAGAAGCGAAGATGGAGAAATCCGTGTGATTTCCAGTGTTAAAGAGCTCGAAGACAAAGTCGGTAAAGAAGTCCTCGATCTGCATCGTCATTTCATTGATGATTTAACTTTTATAGAGAATGGGAAAACCTTCAAACGGATCCCCGAGGTTTTTGATTGCTGGTTTGAATCAGGATCGATGCCGTATGGTCAAAATCATTTCCCTTTTGAACATAAAGAAGAAACGCTAAAAGCTTTCCCTGCTGACTTCATCGCAGAAGGAGTCGATCAAACGCGCTGCTGGTTTTATACATTGCATGTACTAGCGGTTGCTCTATTTGATAAACCGGCATTTAAAAATGTCGTTGTTAACGGGATTATCTTGGCGGAAGATGGCATGAAGATGTCGAAACGTCTGAAAAACTATCCAGAGCCGGGGATTGTCATTGAGAAATTCGGTGCAGATGCTGTCCGTCTCTATCTTATGAACAGTCCCGCTGTCATGGCAGATGATTTAAGATTTTCAGCCAAAGGCGTAGAGCTAGTCCTGCGCCAGGCGCTTATTCCTCTATGGAACTCTTATGTCTTCTTAGCAACCTACGCTAAGATCTACAATTGGAAGCCTAAAGACCATTTCCCTGTTCCTAAAGCAAACATCGACCGTTGGATCTTATCTGTGCTCCAGAGACTCGTTTACGATGTAAATGAAGCCATGACAGCATATGAGCTGCAGGCTGCAGTTCAGCCGCTGGTGGGTTTTGTCGATCATCTGACCGATTGGTATATCCGCCGCAATCGAACTCGTTTCTGGGCAGATGAGGCTAGCTGCGATCGAGATGAGGCTTTTGAGACGCTGTACACTGTTTTACACACACTTGTGCGTGTAACAGCGCCTTTTGTGCCATTTTTGAGTGATGCAATCTATACCGAGCTCCGTCAAAAAGACGATCCGATCTCCGTGCACCTCTGTCGATTTCCAGACTACCAAAGCAAGCTGCGTGATCCTGACCTTGAAAAAGAGATGCAGGCTGTGCAGATCGTTGTGGGCATTGGCCACTCGCTCCGTAAAGAACATAAACTCAAAGTCCGTCAGCCCCTTTCTAAGGCCCATGTGATCTGCAGTCATGAAGAGAAATTGGAAGCGCTCAAGAGGCATGAGAGCCTGATCGCGGAAGAGCTGAACGTTAAAGAAGTCCAGTTCCATAACGATGAGACAGCCTTTGTCAGTCTCCATGCTAAACCGAATTTCCGTGTGCTGGGTAAAAAAGTCGGCAAGCTGATGAATGCTGTACAAAAAGCCGTTGAAAAAATGTCTTCTAAAGATCAGAAACAACTCCTAGATGGAAAGGAAGTCTCTTTGACTGTCGAAGGGGAGACCATACTACTGACTTCTGAAGATGTGACTGTCGAGCGCCAGGTCAAAGAAAACGTGATTGCTGGAACAACGGTGGATATCACAGTTGCTCTGGACACTGTGCTCAATGCCGAATTGATTTCAGAAGGGATTGCCCGGGAGCTGGTCAATAAAATCAATACGATGCGCAGGGACATGGACTATGCTGTAACCGATCGCATTCATGTGAAGCTGCAGACTGCCGCTGAGGTGAAAGAAGCCTTTGAGAAGCACCGAGATTACGTCTGCCATGAAGTGCTCGCTTCTGATTTTGCGTTTGAAAAATGTGAAGGCGAAGCCTGGGACATCAATGGCTACCCAACGATGATTGGGATTCAGAAAGTTCTATTGTAGAAAGCGGCGACCGTAAAAACGAGTGGCTTCTGCTGAATAGAGTCCACTCAAACAAGCTCCAGGAATATTCTACCATGCTAGGGCGAGGTTCATCGGAGATAACCAATTATAGATATAGCGGCATTTCAAAATTAAAGGCATTCCGATGAAGTCAGGGACGATCTCCCATGTTCTTTTGATCGTATTTTCATTTTGGAAGGACGTTGGATAGACCAAAGCCTAGGCCCCAAGTACACAGCAGTCGTGAATCGATGATAATACAGTCTTGCAGCCATTATGGAGAAATTTCACTCGTCATATTAGATAAATAAGACCAATGGCTTGAATCATATCTTTGATTGTCCCGATAATAGAATCCAAAGGGACTCCCTTTCTCATTGCAATCCAGATATGAAGTAGTTTTTTAAACAGCATATAAACATGCTAGTGTAAATCCGATCTTGGTATTGCCATAGCGGAGTGCTAATGGCCAAAATAATATCAAAAGATCTATTCTATTCTTCAGTCAAACGATAAAGGGAGCCGGTTGCGCTTGCGGTGAATATAATACCATGATCCAAAACCGATCAGGGCAAGACCCCAGATAATGAGGCGGGCTGGGTTGAAAAAAGGATAGGAAGGCTGATTCGGAGCTCCAAAACGACTTCCGAAAGGCCAAAAAATAAAGACAGGTCCTCCACGGAGATTTTCTTCGGGTACGAAGCCGAAATCACGGCTATCGCCGCTATTGGCATGGTTATCTCCTAAACAGAGATAAGACTTGGGAGGAACTTTCAAGCCGTATTGTTGGATGAACTCGATATTGAGTTTGCCCTCTGCATTCAATGGGGGCCCTTTATCAAAGAAGGGGTGATAGCCATCCGGAGAACGGCTCAAGGCTTGCCGTTTTTTTTCCCGTTCCACAAAATTAACTAATTTTGGATCATCTTTTTTAAGGATCGGTGCTCCCATGAGATAAAGATCGCCATCACGGAAATAAGCATATCGGGAAGGAACGAGGTATTGTTCTTTGCTTTGAGGATTGTATCTGTTATCAAATTCCATACCGATGTTGAAAAGCAGCTGCACTTGCTGAGGATCGAAACGGTAGAGAGGACTGGAAGGAGGCAGCTCTGAAGTAAGACCCTGCCATTTCACTTGATAAGCTTTCCCATAGTAATATTCATACATGCCATCGGGAATTGTCGGAAGGTAAGGGAAAAATGCCTGTGTTCCATAACGCTCAGGGTTGATGCCATAACGATATGCAAATCCATTGCAGACAACAAACCTTGCAGTATAGAGATTCTCCATGATGGCTTTAAGTTGGGATTCTTGCAATGGGATGATCGATGTTGACAATCCTAGAAGAGGTCTTACCCGGTTGTATTCATCAGAGCCGATTTTTGTGCCTGTTAAACTGGGATGATGCTTCAATTCAAGGTATAAAACACCTTCTTCCATAGTAGATGGATCTTGATCAGTAAAAACACGGACCTGGTCTTTGGTTAAAAGACGGGCCATGGCAAAATTTTTGATTCCCCACATATCGCCATAATGAAGTTTGGGATCTTGGAGCTGAAATTTAGGTAAGAACTCTCCTCGTGCTTGCGTAGAACTTGTCGCATAAAGACGGGCAAGCGGTTCATTCATTTGGTAGATAACGACAGGAGAATAGATTCCAGGAATGACAGAGGGGGTTGTAGAAACGCGCGTTCCTTCAAAAGAGATAAAGGGAATATGATCTATTTTATCTAGCTGCGGCAGTTGCAACTCAGGAGTAATGTCCTGGCCTGCTTCATCAATCCCATAAATTTTTCCTCCATAAAAATAGAGGGTATCGCCCGGCTTGCCGATGATCCGTTTGACCAAAAGCTTTTTTCCAGGGAATAAATAAAAGTACACGGTATTGCCATCTCGAACATCCATGTTCTCAACTGTGAAAATGACGATATTGTTGCGTTTAATAAGATTAGGATTGAAATAGAAATGTCCAAGTTTTAGCGGAAAATTAATGCCGAAATCAGTTTTAGAAACAGAAAGTCGGTCTTGTTCTTTAAATGTCGGCCTCATCGAGCCCGTGGGGATTTCATACAGCTCGAACCACATTTGCCGGATTAAAATCGCAATAAAAAGAGCTGCAGCAATACCTAGGATAAAATCTCTGGTTTGCTCGAAAAAGTTTTTCTTAAGATGTTTGTGAGCTGAAGTCTGCACGATATGGCTGAGTTCAACGGCTTTGATAGGGTCTTTTTGTATGACAGCTGTTTGGAGAGAAAGCAGTTCTTTTTTGACCACTTCTTTTATTTCAGGGGAAAGTTGTTTCTTCTTTTTGCAAAACCTGTGATAGGTCGCTAAAAGAGTCTTCTTTGCTTTCTTCAAGATAAAGTGATTTTTCATAATAAATTACTTAAGTTTACCATGAATAGACTTTCATGACTAATTCCTTTTTAGACGGATATTTTTGATTAAGCTTGGCTAGTTTTGTTAATGTTTGTGCTGTGGAAAACTTGTTGATAACTCGACTTGATAAGAGATGTGTAGAATTGAGATAGATCAAGCACAAAGGGGTATAAAATCTATTGAGGATCAATCACTTAAATTTCCTCTCTCTTACCAAAGAAAATTATCTGCGGAAAGTTTGTTGATAACTCAGTATTTTTTAATAAAAGTTATTGAATTTTTGTTAAGGAACAAGGATTTACCATTGGAAGAGTGCTTCAGAATAAATCACTATACTAGGATATTCTATTGAAGTTAAAACCCAACGGTAGTGATGACCTTTTTGGAGCTTGTTCTCGAGAGTCTTCTCAGGAATATGCACTGTCACATCTGGTCCATTTTTAGGAACAGCTTGAGCGATCTCCACCATCGGATGGGATTCAATGGAAAGGTCCATTGCTAGGATACGTAAATTGGAGTAGTAAGGTGGACAGTGGACATGGAACTCTAAAGATCCTTCATTCATTTGATGATTTCCAATAAAAAAAGGAGACTGTTGGAAGACAATAGCTTTGGGTGATATCATGCCACGCCCTGAGTCGATGGTCCGTATGGCGGCTTTGTAGTGAGGGCTTTTAATTTCGATCCAATAGGGAAATGCAAATTCTGAAAAATAGAGTTCAATTTCACAACCGGCAATAATGGAATTGTCAGAAGGCCATCTTGTCGACCAGGCATCGATCGAAGGTTTTTCCTTTTTTTTGCCCTCAAAAATTACAGAGGGCATCCATAGTGCCCGATGGTCTTCTTCTGCATTCGGCGGAGGGCCAATTCTTTTTCTTTTGTCTAAGGGAGTTTTTCCCAAAGAGAGTGTCATGAGACGGGATAGGAAATTGTTGGGATCTTCAGCATAGAGCCAAGCAGCCCTAGAATGAGAATAGCTCTCGAGCAATTTGTTTTTTTTAAGATCGATGAGATATGAGACCCAGGCAGTATGGCCGGGAGCTTCTTGGGAGATCCATTCTTTCCAAGAAGCAGGTTCAGGATCAAGATTTAATTTAGGGATATCAATTTCTTCCAGAAGGAGATGATGGTCGGATAGAGTGCGGATCAGAAGAATCGTATAAGTGCCCATCTGCTCAGTAACAACATAATCTCCTGGATTTCCTTTTATTATTTTATCTTTTAAAGAAAAAGCATTTAAAAATGTTGTTATTAAAATAGAAGTTATTAAAATCACTCTTTTCATAGATTAATTATAATTTATTTTCACAATCGTAGTGCTGTGTTGCATAACTCCCCAGGACAACCCTAAACTAAAGCCTTACTTTGCCCTAACTGGTTTTGCTTTGTAGTCACAATTTGTCGAACTTCTCCATTCGTCATTTGTCGCACTGTACACTTAAAATTTTGTTGATAAAAGAAAAAGCATGGGTTTACGCTTCTTAGTGTCTAAACTTGGAGGCGGCCCATGCACCACGATCGTGACTGGAGTAAGTATAACAGAGAACTTGTCAATCGAGGCAAGATCTTTTTTTGGGTCAACCCAAAAGTCTTTAAAAACTTGAAGGCTAAAAACAAGAAGAAAAATGGTCGTCCCTTTGTCTATGCGGATGAGCTGATCAAGGCGATATGTTATGTCCGTTTCAAATACCATATGAGCCTGAGGGAGACAGAAGGCTACTTCCGATCTCTTATGCGTCTGTTAAAGAGACAAGAAAAGGTCCCCTGTTATACGCAGGTTTGCAGGCGTATGAAAATACTGAAGCTACCAAGAGAACTTCTAAGTAAAAAAGGAGTGACAGATATCGTCCTAGATACAACGGGGTTGAAGGTCTACGGCGAAGGTGAGTGGAGAGCAGAAAAATATGGAGGGAAAAAGTCGTGGATAAAACTGCATCTTGCCTTAGATCCCAGGAGTGGAAAGCTCGTGTTAGCAGAGATGACAACGGAATACAAGCACGACACGACCTATCTTGAAAAAGCCCTACAAAGAACAAACCGAAGAAGGGGAAAAGTGCTGATCGATGGAATCGCAGATAGCAGACGGTGTTATGAACTCGCCGAGAAATACGGGAAAGATCTTATCACTCCATCGAAAAAGGGGGCTGTCTTCAGGAAAGAAGAGGTCTTTAGAAAACGAAATGAAGCTCTCAGTACAATCCGAGGACTTGGAGGAGATCCAGTAGCTCGGTCGATCTGGTCAAAATTAGTGGGATACAATCGCCGAGTCATCATAGAAAGCATGATGTCTAGATGGAAAAGGCTATATGGAGGGAGCCTAAAAAGTCGATGTGAAACGAGACAAAGCATAGAAGTGCAAATCAAAGCTCAGATGATCAATGAGATGATAGAGGGTAAAGCGACATGAAAAAACGGAAAAAAAGAGGACTATCTAATCTCTAGGGGGTTATGCAACACAGCCATCGGAAATTATATTTAAGTCCGGTCTAGTTGAATTATATTGTCTTCTATAACCACCCAACCTAGAATGTT
>WUUC01166275.1_pt1 | contig 12292 bp, 8 predicted proteins | sample 6278441 | NCBI WGS metagenome assembly WUUC01 (sample SAMN13675441, study PRJNA597444) | soil metagenome | isolation source: soil | place: USA: Washington | collected 2017-10 | reverse complement strand
TCGGCCTGTGCGTGAGCCTGACGGCGCTCTCCGTCTTGTTGACGTGCTGGCCGCCGGGGCCGCTCGCGCGAAAGGTGTCAACCTCGCACTCACGCAACAAGTCTTCGTCGGATTCGGGCAGTATGATCAACACATTAACTTGAGCGAACAATTATTCGAGCGTCCACGCCTTCCGGCACATGCGCGGGCGCACGCGACGGAGATGTTTTCGCGCAACTCAGTACATCTTGACGACGTTCTTGATGCCCCCGGCCTTGCCGAGCAAAAGATCACGATGTTGCTCGATGGGAACGCGCGACGTGATCAACGAATTAACAACTTGCGGCCAACGCGTGTTGAAGATTTCGAGATCGCGTATGGCGGCCTCGAAAGCGTCGCGCCCGGCATTGACCGTGCCGAAGACGATCTGGTTGCGCAGCACCAGATTGCGCATCAGAAAGTCCGTGTCAACCGTGACAGGAGCTTTCCTTCCGGGCACGCCCGTGAACACGAACACGCCGTTCGTGTCGAGAAACTTCAACACCTCGAAGGCGAGGCTCGACGCGCCGACCGCCTCATAGACGAGATCAATTCCGCCGACCTTTGCGGCCAATTGCTCGACCGTGTGCGTCTCTGCGGAGATGTAGTTCGCGCCGAACGACTCTACGAGGCGTGCCTTCTCGCTCGTCGCCCCTTCTCTCGAATAGACGTGCGTGTCGAAGCCCGCAACCGCGAGCGCCATCGCGCCGAGCAGGCCGACCGGCCCCGCGCCGAGCACGAGCGCGCGATGATAAAGCCACTCGCGCACGCCCGCGTTCCCGGGCGGCGGCGCGCTCTTCTCTTCTGCCGCTGCCGCCTGCTCGTCGCGCGTCGCAAACCACCAGGGGAGACGTTTCTGCACCTGCCAAACCTGCGTCAGAGCCTTCTCGGCAATCGTCAATGGTTCGATGAGCACGCCCGTCTCGCGCAGGTGCGCGGGGAGAACGTTCAAGTATCGCTCGTCGTCCACGAAAAACTCGGTCATGTAGCCGTGTTGCTCTTTGATGCCGCGCTCTGTGAAGTCGCCTGTGAAGCAAAAATCCTGACGCCCCTCGCGACAGGCGACGCAAGTGGCGTGCGGGCAAGGGCGGCGCACGGAAGCGACGACGAGGTCGCCCGCCTTCACACGGCTAACCGCTTCTCCCGTCTCGACCACTTCGGAGAGAGACTCGTGGCCGAGCACAAGAAAAGGTGAACGTGCGGGCGGCGTGCCGTACTCGAAGGCGCAAATCTCCTTATCCGTTCCGCACACGCCGACTTCCAGCACACGCACCTTAACCTCCGTCGGCGCGTTGATGCGCGGCTCCTCATGCTCAATGATCTTGACTTCCTTCGATTCGGGAAAGACGGCGACAGCTCTCATATTTTCTCGCTCTTCTTTGCGGTAACAGGCGTGAACCTGAAACATTCAACACGGAGGCACAAAGAACACCAAGGACGCACAGAGAAGATCATTCAACTCTCTATGCCCGCTCCGTGTTCTGTGTGCCTTTGTGCTGAGTCTTGATTTTCATTTACGCTTCAAGTTCAACCCGCGCGGCTTATTCGCCGAGCGCGGCATATTTGAAGAGGCGAAACCTGTATTGCTGCTGCTCGCGGATGTTCTTCGCCACCGCGCCGTGCAAATTCTCGTCCCACGTCGTGTATTGTTCGATGAAACGATCAGAGGCGGCGCGGTCGCCCTGCGATTGCACTTCGAGCACGCGCTTCAGTAGTTCGCCCACCGCGTCGTGATACTTGCCGTAGTTGATCGAGAGCCGCTTCGCCTGCGGGTCAAAGCGCAGCACGCCCTTCTCCAGAAAGAAGTTCCACTGCATGAGTTGCATGGTGTTGTAAGGCTGCGTGCGTCGCGGGCGGTTGTTCTGCAACACGCGCTGTATGCCGCTCGCGTAGAGCGAGCGCAACTGCGCTTCGGTGTAATAATTCTGCTTGCGCAACGCTTCCGCGACGTAGAGCGAAACGAGGTCGGCCTTCATCTCTTCGAGCAGGCTGGAATTCTCCTGCAAAGCCGTGTCGAGGTCGCGCCCGTCTTTTGTCTGGTCCACGCCGAGATAGTGGCCGACTTCGTGCCAGAGCGTGCGATAGAAACTGCCGTCGAAGGTGAGTTCGCTCGCGTGGGCGGGGGCGACGGCGGCTGTCCATGCGTTGCCGGAACTTTGAAAAATATCGGGGTGGCGCATGATGTTGGCGCGCAGGAGTATGGTGCGCCCGTAGCGGCGCGCGAGATAACTTTCGTTCGGCAGAATCGTCGCGGTGTTGCCGCCGCGCGATTGACCGAAGTCCGCGATCACGTCGTAGACGCCGACGGGGATGTCTTCGCGCACCCTTTTGTGGCGGTCGTAGGGCAACGAATTTTCGAGCGCCTGCAAATCTTTCATCGCGCGGCGCAACTCGTCCGTCTCTTTGCGCCGCGTGGCGAGCAGGCTGAAAGCGTAGAAGGCTTTGACGCCGTAGAGTTCGTCGTCGTAAACCTCGTAAGAACCGATCTGCGCGTTCAGATTTTTGAAGCGTCCGGTGATCCAGGCGGCATCGCCCGACTCGTAATCGTCGGAGAGCAGATCGCGGCTGCGGTTGCGCAGGTAACGCGCAAATTCTTCGTCGTCCTTTTGCACGGCGTCGGCGGCTTCGTTCAGGAGCGCGTGCGCGCGGATCATCTCGTCGGCGAACGCGACGGAATAAGGCACGGCGTATAACGTTTTGGCATCGGGGCGAGTTTGAAGTTTCGTCAGATCATTTTGCAGGCCGGGGTGCAAAGTCGAGAGCACGGGATACTGCCTGAGCACGGCGAGGTCGGCTCTTAAATTTTGCGCGGTGGCGCGACGCACGACCGTACGCAGATCGAGGATCGCATCTTTTCTTTCGGGGTGCGCCGCGAGAAAACTTTCCACCTCCGGTTTCGTGATGCCCCACGGATAGACGTTGTGGCCGGGCGGCGTCATCTCGACGGGCAGAAACGGCTCGCGCTTGTTGTCGAGCGTCGTGGCGATTGGTCCTTGATTGAGGCGATAGAGCGCGAGCAGATTTTGCGTCGCAGGGGTAGAGCGCGTGCGTTTGTCGAGCGCGGCGAGAGCGCGCCGGGAAGCGTGCGCGTCTGCGTGGCGTTGCCGCTCGTACACGTCCTGAAAAATTTGTCCGACTTCGAGCAGCTTGGCGACCGCCGTGCGCTCGCCCGCGCTCAGGTGCGAAAGGTCCGGCGACAAACGCACGGTCTGCGTCTTGGCGATGATCGCCCCGCTTTTATCCGGCGACCAATAACCGGCGGGCAGTTCGCCCGCGCCCAGCGCGCGACGCGAGGCGGCCTCCTGCGCCGGAGCGCACACGCACGCGGCCAATATGAAAACTAGACCCGAAAAGATTTTCATGTTCCACCTCTGCCACTGATTTTAGCTGTTGCTGATTTTGCTGCCGCTGATTTTACTGGAAGCATCCCAACTAAAGAAGCTGCCGACATCCCCAACGCCGAAGACTTAAGCGCCGCCGGAATACTCCCTGCAAACAACTGAGAGAGGCTTCGACGCCAACTCTTGAGCATCATCGAAACGCTAACCCAGACGCAACGCCATGATCTTTCTGCGGTCGCGTATGTAGAGCACAGCGCCGACCAGCGTGGGCACCGTCCAGGAAGTGCCGCTCAGTAGTTCGACGCTCGAATGGATGTTGAGTTTTGTCTGCGAAGGGCTGGCGAGGCCGAGCGTGCCGTCTTCGTCCAAAATAATAAACTTGTCGTCGGCGTAGATGAAACTGGCGTGCGAGAAGCTGCGCTCCTGCCAGAGCACGCGCCCTGTGCGCACGTCCAACGCCGTGAAGAAGGCCGGACCCAAATGTCCGGTCGAAGCATAGATCACGTCGCCCAGACGAATCGCGTTCTCCTTGTGCACGCGCGTGCGTTCGCTCTGCCAGAGTTCGCGCACCGCGCTCGTCGCGCCGATGCCGTTCGCCTTGCCCAGTTGCAGCACGCGCCCGCCCATGCCGTAAGCCGCCGAGACGAACAGCAGGTTGTCTTCGCCCCAGACCGGAGTGCTGATGTTGAAGTGGAAGTTCCAACCTGCGCTGACCGCGTGCCGCCAGAGTAAGTTGCCCGTCTCCGGGTTGAGACCGGCAACCTCGTTGTGCATGAAGGCGATTAACTGCTGCTCGCCGTCAACATTGACGATGATCGGCGACGAAGAAGAGTTGCGAAAATTCTGCGCCTGCCACGCGACGCTTCCGTCGCGCCGGTTGAAGGCCATCAGGCCATGCCCCGCGCCGCCCACCTGCACGATGATCTTCTCTTTGAAAGCGATGGGGCTGCTCGCGTAGCCGACGTTGATGCGCGTGCCGCCGAAGTCGTTCCAGAGATCGTGCCCCCAGACTTTTTTGCCCGTCGCTTTATTCAGGCAGAGCAGTTTTCCGGTGGTGCCCACGGAGCAGACGAGTTCGCCTGTCAAGAGCGGAGTTGAGTGCGGGCCGAGGCCGTAGGTCATGTCCATCTTCGGCAGAATCGGCGCGGCGTAGTCGTGCTCCCACAGCGTCCGCCCGCTCGCGGCGTCGAGCGCGACGACATACTCGCGTTCGTCTCTGCGATACATCGTGTAGAGCCGCGCGCCGTCAGACACGATTGACGAATGGCCTTCGCCGAGCGCGCGCTCCCACAACTTCGGAGGTCCGCCCGCAGGCCAATGGTTTGCGAGCCCTTTTGAGTCGGACTTGAAATCTCTGCGCACGCCGCCCCACTGCGGCCACGCATCCGCTGGCGCGGCCGCCGCGCTGCTCGCGCGGTTCAAAAGTTGGAAGCCGTGCGCGGAAGATGAAGGACCGCCAATCGCGCCGCACGCGAACCACAACAGGCCGCACATCAAGAGGACGCGTTTGCACACTTGAGCAGGCGCTTGCGTAGATGATTGCGCAGATACTTGCGCAGATACTTGCGAAGATGATTGTGCAGGTGCTTCCCGCGATGATTGCGCAGGTGCGCGCCGCTTCTTCATAAAACTCCACCGCCCGTCGAAAAAAATCATGCGGAAAATCATGAACCGCATCGCCAGCAAGATACGACGAAACGCTTCGTAGGACAATGCTGATGCGTGAAAGCGGCGCGATGCGTTGGTCGAACCGGCGTGAACGGGCGTGCGCATTGTTGTTGAACTCGGCTAAAATGGACGCGTTTCACCGTCAGTCAAACATGCTCTCTTAAAGCCGTCGCCGGAGGCCAACTCGAACGTGCGCCATCTCTCAACACTCTTGCTCGTCTTAACGCTGATCTACACGCCCGCTTTCGCGCAGCAGAATCCCGCCCCGCGCGCAGCCGAACAGAAGCCCGTGCCGCCGCCGACGCCGCGCGTCAGAATTGACGACTACCGCGAGCGCGCCGGGCGCATCATCGGCGCGGCTCTCACGAGCGACCGCGCGTATCGCAGGCTTGCTTACCTGACCGACCGCATCGGCCATCGCCTGAGCGGTTCAAACAATTTGGAGCGCGCGATTGAATGGGCGCTCGCAGAGATGCGCGCCGACGGGCTGGATAACGTGCGCGCGGAAAAGGTTATGGTCCCGCATTGGGTGCGCGGGGCGGAGAGCCTTGAGTTGACGAGTCCCGTCGCGCGTTCGCTGCCGATGCTCGGACTCGGCAACAGCGTGGGCACGCCGCCCGCGGGCATCACTGCGGAAGCAATCGTCGTGCGCAGTTTCGACGAACTCGACGCGCTCGGCCAGCGTGTGCGCGGCAAAATCGTCGTCTATAACGTGCCCTTCACCAACTACGGCGCGACCGTGCAATATCGCGGCGCGGGCGCATCGCGCGCGGCTCGCCACGGGGCCGTGGCCGCGATTGTGCGCTCTGTAACGCCCGTCAGCCTACAGACGCCGCACACCGGAGCGATGAACTACGCGCCCGATCAACCGAAGATTCCCACCGCCGCCGTCACCATTGAAGGCGCGGAGCTTTTGCAGCGCATGCATGATCGCGGCGAGCGGCCCGTGTTGCGGCTCAAGATGGAAGCGAAGTTTCTGCCGGACGCCGAATCGGCCAACGTCGTCGCGGAGATCAAGGGGACGGAGAAGCCGGACGAGATCGTCCTCGTCAGCGGCCATTTCGATTCGTGGGACGTGGGGCAAGGCGCGCACGACGACGGCGGCGGCTGCATCGTCGCATGGGAGACGTTGAGGCTGCTCAAGGAACTCGGCTTGAGGCCGCGCCGCACGATCCGCGCAGTGCTCTACACGAACGAAGAGAACGGATTGCGCGGCGGCACGGCCTACCACGAGGCGCACCGCGCCGAACTCGCGAAACATATTCTCGCCATCGAATCGGATTCGGGAATTTATCGTCCACAAGGGCTGGGCCTCGCGGCTGCGGCCTCGCCGCAAGCGCGCGCCGACCTCGAAGAGATCGCCAAACTACTCTCCGGCATACGCGCGGATCGCATCGCCCCGAACGGCGGCGGCGCGGACATCGGGCCGATCATGCGCGCGGGCGTCATCGGCGCGAGCCTCGACGTTGACGGCACGCACTATTTCGACATACACCACACGCCAGCCGACACGCTCGACAAAATTGACCCGCAAGACCTCGCGCTCTGCGTCGCCACGATGGCCGTCATGGCCTACACGGTCGCAGACATGCCCGCAACGTTGAACGCATCAACCTCCGCAACCAAATGATGAAAGCAACAATTATCGCACTGGCATCTTTTCTTTTCCTGCACGCAGCGAGCGGCGCGCATTTTGAGTCGCATTGGGAGTTGCAAGCGAGCAACACGAAAGTTCGTTTTCGCGGCGTGAGCGCGGTGAGTTCCACGGTAGCTTGGGCGAGCGGGGAGAAAGGCACGTATGCGCGCACGACGGACGGCGGGCGTACATGGCAAGTCGGGACTGTGCCCGAAGCGTCGGAGCTCGACTTTCGCGACGTGGATGCATTCGACGCAGACACCGCTTACCTGCTTTCGATTGGCGAAGGCGACAAGTCGCGGATTTATAAAACGACTGACGGCGGCGCGAGTTGGAAGTTGCAATTCAAGAGCGCGCAGCCGACAGCCTTCTTCGACGCGATGGCTTTCTGGGATCGCGATCACGGCATAGCCATGAGCGATCCTGTGAACGGCCGGTTCCTCGTCATCACCACTTCGGACGGCGGCGCGACCTGGCGGGAGACGCACGCCTCGGGGATGCCGCCCGCGCTCGCAGGTGAAGGAGGCTTCGCCGCGAGCGGCACATGCATCGCCGTCGAAGGCCGGAACAACGTCTGGTTCGGCACGGGCGGCACGTCGGGGGCGCGCGTGTTTCGTTCGAATGATCGAGGCCGCACGTGGAAGGCGGCGCACACGGAAATCGCGAGCGGCAAGAGCGCGGGCATCTTCTCCGTCGCTTTTCGCGACGCAAAGAACGGCGTGATTGTCGGCGGGGATTACACGAAAGAGCGCGAGTCCGGCAATAACGCCGCGACGACGCGCGACGGCGGCAAGACGTGGACGCTGATTAAAGTCGCGCCGAAAGGTTATAGATCGTGCGTCGCCTACGTGCGCGGCGCACACGCGCCGGTGCTTGTCGCAGTTGGCCCGTCAGGCTCGGACTACTCGACCGATCAAGGAGCGACCTGGAAGAGTTTCAATAGCACGGAAGGTTTCCACACAGCGAGTTTCGCACACGCCTCCGGCGCGGGCTGGGCCGCCGGTGAACAGGGCCGCATCGCAAAATATACAGGCAGGATAACGCCGACCGGAAACTAAGAGCTTATTCTAAAACTACAGTAGCGTCGTAAATTGATTTTAACTCTCTGTGCCCGCTCTGTGTCCTCCGTGACTCTGTGATGAGTGCTTCTGATTAGAACTCACCACCGCAGACACAGAGCGCACAGAGCGGGCACAGAGATAAACTGAAATTAGGACACTACTAAAACTGCAAGTAACTACTCAACGCTCTATGTTTTCCCACGCACTTTAAATTATTGACCGCGCCGCTTCTTCAATTCACGGCGCGAGCGTATTGCACGGGCCACGGCGCATCCGCTCCGAGTTCCGCCGCCGCATGAAGGGGCCAGTAAGGGTCGCGCAAGAGCGCGCGGGCCAGAAAGACCGCATCGGCCTCTCCGCTCGCGATGATCTGCTCGGCCTGTCGCGCTTCGGTAATCATCCCGACCGCACCCGTCGCGATCTCCGCCTCGCGCCGTATGGCCGCCGCGAACGGGACTTGATAACCCGCCCCGACCGGAATCTTCACGCCGGGGATGAGGGCGCCGCTCGAACAATCAACCAGATCAACTCCGAGTTCTCTGAGCCAGCGCGAAAACTGTATGGATTGCTCAAGGTCCCAGCCTCCGTCCGCCCAGTCCGTCGCAGAGATGCGCACGAAGATGGGCAACGAAGCGGGACACGCCTTGCGCACCGCTTCCGCCACTCTCAGAGGGAAACTCGCGCGGGCTTCGAGGCTGCCGCCGTACTGGTCCTGTCGCCGGTTGGAGAGCGGCGACAAAAACTCGTGCAGCAGATAGCCATGCGCCATGTGAAGTTCGATCACGTCGAAGCCCGCCTCTACGCTGCGCCGTGCGGCGTCCACAAATTGTCCGACGACTTCCGCGATCTCCTGCGCGCTCATCTCGCGCGGCAGCGGATGGCCGGCGGCGAAAGGCACTGCGCTCGGAGCTAAAGTCTGCCAGCCGCCTTCCGACGCTGCGAGCGGTTGGCCGCCGCGCCAAGACAAGTCTGTAGAGGCTTTGCGCCCCGCGTGTGCGAGTTGAATCCCCGCCGCCGCGCCCTGCGCTTTGATGAAAGCAGCGATGGGGCGAAAAGCCCGCGCATGTTCATCAGACCATAGCCCCGTGTCGCCCGGTGAAATTCTTCCTACGGGCGACACGGCGGTTGCTTCCACGATCACGAGTCCCGCGCCGCCTACCGCGCGGCTGCCGAGATGAACGAGATGCCACTCGTCAGGCATTCCGTCCCGGCTTGAGTATTGACACATCGGCGAGACGAAGACGCGATTTCTGAATTCGACATCTCTCAGCTTGAATGTGGAAAACAACTTGCTCATCACTTCCCCTTCGGCTCGCAAACCAACTCGCGCCGCCTTAGCGATTGACCGCGGCCATGCCCGCTTCCGGGTAGCGCGTCCCGGCGGCGACGCCTTTCGGCGCGATCTCGTCAATGCGCTTGAGGTCTGCCGCCGTCACTTCAACGTCCAGCGCAGCCACGTTCTCCTCTAAATACTTGCGCCGCTTCGTGCCCGGAATGGGCACCACATCTTCGCCCTGCGCCAGCACCCACGCGAGCGCGAGTTGCGCCGGAGAGCAATTCTTCTCCGCCGCGATCTCCCCTATGCGACTCACCAGTTCGAGGTTCTTCTGAAAATTTTCACCCTGAAAACGCGGCGCGTTGCGGCGATAATCGTCGGGCGCGAGATCGTCGAAGCTCTTGATCTGTCCGGTGAGAAAACCGCGACCGAGCGGGCTGTAAGGCACAAAGCCTATGCCGAGTTCGCGGCACACGTCGAGCAGGCCGTCTTCCGGTTCGCGGCTCCACAAGGAATACTCTGTCTGAAGCGCGGTGATGGGATAAACGGCGTGCGCACGTCGAATAGTTTCGGACGCCGCTTCGGAGAGGCCGAGGTGGCGAACTTTTCCTTCCTCCACGAGCCGCGACATCTCTCCCACAGTCTCTTCAATCGGCGTGTTCGGGTCTACGCGGTGCTGGTAGTAGAGATCAATCGTCTCTACGTCGAGGCGGCGCAGAGAGGCTTCGCACGCCGCGCGCAAATATTCGGGACGACCGTTGACGCCGAGAAACTCGCCCGCATCGCCGCGCATGTTGCCGAACTTGGTCGCCAACACCACTTCTTCGCGGCGTCCTTTGATCGCGCGGCCGACGAGTTCTTCATTCGTGAAAGGCCCGTACATGTCTGCGGTGTCGAGGAAGTTGACGCCGAGATCGAGCGCGCGTTGAATGGTCGCGATTGATTCCCTTTCATCGCGCCCGGCGTAAAACTCCGACATGCCCATGCAGCCCAAACCCAGAGCCGACACTTCGAGTTTCGCCCGTCCTAATTTTCGTTTTTGCATCGAAGACTCCTTGCGCATCAATTAAGAGTGCCTGACAAAATCGCTCCCCGTTCTCATCTGCGCCTCCGGCGAGAAATTAAACTCACGCCGGAGGCGCGAAAGAAGAACTTAGAGGCGCGCGTGCTCTCACAATGATTTCATGTCTATGACGAAGCGATAACGCACGTCGCTTTTAATCGTACGTTCGTAAGCCTCGTTGATCTGTTGAATGGGAATCACTTCGACATCGGAAGTGATGTTCTTCTCCGCGCAATAGTCCAACATCTCCTGCGTCTCGCGTATGCCGCCGATCATCGAACCGACGAGCGAACGCCCGTTGGTGATGAGCGAGAAGGACGCCAGCTCAAGAGGCTTCTCCGGCCCGCCGACGAGCACCATCACGCGTTCCCTGCGCAGCAGATTGAGATACATGTTGACATCGTGCTGCGCGGAGACGGTGTCGAGTATGAAGTCGAACTTGTTGGCGAGCGGTTCGAGGTTCTGCGGGTCTTTAGTGACGACGAAGTGATGCGCGCCGAGGCTGCGCGCGTCCGCTTCTTTCGTGGGCGACGTGCTGAAGACCGTCACCTCCGCGCCCATCGAGACGGCGAGTTTCACGCCCATGTGGCCCAGCCCGCCCAAACCCACGACCCCGACCTTTTGACCGGGGCCGACTTTGAAACGGTTGAGCGGCGAATAGGTGGTGATGCCCGCGCAGAGCAGAGGGGCGACGCCTTCGAGCGGAAGATTCGTAGGAATCTTGAGCGTGTAGTTTTCGTCCATCACGATCTGCGAAGAGTAGCCGCCGTAGGTCGGAGTCGTTTCATCCTTCTCCGTCCCGTTGTACGTGGCGACGAGATGGCCTTCGCAATACTGCTCCACGCCTTCCTTGCAACTCTGGCAGACGCGGCACGAATCCACGAAGCAGCCGACGCCCCCCAGGTCTCCAACTTTGAAACGCGTGACGCCCGAACCGACCTGCGTGATGCGCCCCACGATCTCGTGGCCGGGCACCATCGGAAAGATCGAGTTGCCCCATTCGTTGCGCGCCTGGTGAATGTCGGAATGGCAAACTCCGCAATAAAGAATTTCGATGAGCACATCCTGCGCCCCGAGTTCCCGCCGCTCGAAATCAAACGGCGCGAGCGTAGATGTCGGTCCCTCGGCTGCATACCCGCGTGTCTTTAGCATGTTCTGTTCTCTTCCTTCCCGTTAGTTTTGATAACTTCTGATCCAATTTCCAAACCGCAAGCAACTGCTCCGAACCCTTCCCGTTTTCTTCGCGTCTTTGCGTGAGACTTATTTGCACGCAAAGGCGCAAAGGCGCAAAGAAAACGGGAAATAGTTTTGCTGCGCGCTCTTAGTATTTGATCACGATTTTACCGAAGTGCGCGCCGCTCTCCATGTGGCGCAGGGCTTCGCGCGCTTCCGCGAACGCGAACGTTCTGTCAATGACCGGCTTCACGCGGTTCGCTTCAAACGCGCTCGCCATCGCTTCGAACATACGGCGTGAGCCGACAAAGATGCCCTGCACCCTTATGGATTTCATCAAGATGCTTCGCGGGTCGAAATCACCGCCGCCCGACAGCACGCCGATCAAAGCGACGTGGCCGCCGACGCGCACCGAGTTCAGAGACTTCGCCATTGTTCCCGCGCCGCCGACTTCAATCACATGCTCGACGCCCGCGCGGTTCGTCAAACGCAAGACTTCTTTATCCCAATCGGGCGTGCTCCGGTAGTTGATGGTAGCGTCCGCGCCCAACTTTTTCGCGCGTGCGAGTTTTTCGTCGCTGCTCGAAGTTGCGATCACGCGCGCGCCTTGAAGTTTGGCGAACTGCAAGGCGAAGATGGAAACGCCGCCCGTGCCGAGCGTCAAAACCGTCTCGCCCGCTTTCAAGTTGCCCGAGTTGACGAGCGCGTGCCACGCCGTTACAGCCGCGCAAGGCAGCGTCGCCGCTTCCTCGAACGAAAGCGACGCGGGAATTTCGACCAGACCGTTTTCATCAAACGCTGCGTATTCGCGCAACACGCCGTCCAAATCGCCGCCGCCGAGCGCGGTGCGATTTTTCTGCATCGAAGGCTCGCCTTCAATCCAGCCCTGCATGAAAATTGGGCACACGCGGTCGCCGATTTTCCAACGCGTCACGTCGCGGCCAACGGCGACGACTTCGCCCGCGCCATCCGAACACGGCACGGCGGGCAGTTTGGCTTTCGGGTGATACGTGCCTTTGACGAACATCAAATCGCGGTAGTTCAAAGACGCCGCGT
>WUUC01236399.1_pt1 | contig 12293 bp, 11 predicted proteins | sample 6278441 | NCBI WGS metagenome assembly WUUC01 (sample SAMN13675441, study PRJNA597444) | soil metagenome | isolation source: soil | place: USA: Washington | collected 2017-10 | reverse complement strand
GCGTGGCCGGCCCCCTCCCTGCCGCGTTGCCCGCGGCGGAGCGCTTCACGCCTTGGGAGGACGCCGAGGCCGGCGCAGAGGTGGCCGCCACGCGATCCGGAGCCTGACCCGTGCGCGTGCTCTTCCTGCAGGGCGCTGGCGAGCGCGCCGGAGCCGAGGTCGCGCTCCTGGGCCGCATGCGCCACCTGCCGGAACGCGGGATCGAGCCGGTGGTGGCGATGCTGGCCGACGGCCCCTTCTGCGAGGAGGTCCTGCGCGCCGGCTTTCCGGTCATACGGCTCGGCGCGGCGCCTCCGCGCGTCCGTGACATCCGGCGGGTCCCCGGCACGGTGCGCGCCGTCGCGGCGGCCGCGCGCAGCGTGGACGCCGCCGTGCTGGAAGGCGTCGGCGAGAAGATGTCCTTCTTCGCCGGCTGGGCCGCTCGCCTGGCCGGATGCGCCTGCGTGTTCAGCTTCCACGACGCGCCCCGGCGCGACGTCGCCTCCACCATGGTCCAGCTCGCCGCGGCGACGGGACGCCGCGACGCGATCGTCGTCCCCTCGCGCTGGATGGCGGACGAGTTCCGGCGGGCCTGGAGGTTCACTCCGGAGGTGTTGCCCAACACGGTCGACACCGAGCGGTTGCCCACCCAGGCCTGCGACGTCCGTGCTGCAGCGAGGTGGCCCGAGGAGGCCGTGGTTGCAGGCCTCTTCGGGCGCCTCGTGCGCTGGAAGGGCCAGGAGGTATTCCTGCGCGCCGCCGCGCGCGTCCCGGAGGCGCGCTTCCTGATCGTCGGCGGGACCCTCTACGGGTGGGAGCGTGGGTACGCGGCGCGCCTGCGGGCGCTGGCCGGCGAGTTGGGCCTCCGCAACCGCGTCTGGTTCGCGGGCCACCGGGAGGACGCGCTCGAGCTCATGGCAGGGTGCGACATCGTCTGCCACTGCTCCACCGAGCGCGAGCCGTTCGGAGTCGTGGTGATCGAGGCAATGGCGCTCGGGCGGGCGGTGGTCGCCACTCGCACCGGCGGCCCGGAGGAGATCATCGCCGACGGGCGGACCGGCCTACTCGTCGACCCGGGCGACGAGGCCGCGCTGGCCGGCACGCTGACCGCCCTCGCCGGCGACCCGGAGCGGCGCGGTCGGCTGGGCGCCGAGGCGCGCCGGGCAGCTCGCCGGGACTACGACGCCGATCGGGTTGCCGACGCCGTCGCCCTGGTTTACCGGCGGGCGGCCGAGCGCCGGAGAGGACCGCGATGAGCGCCGGCCTCTCGGTGGTGATCTGCGCGCGGGACGAGGAGTCCGTGATCGAGCGCTGCCTGGCCAGTGTGAGCTGGGCGGACGAGCTGCTCGTGCTCGACTCCGGCAGCACCGACGGGACCCGCGAGCGCGCCGCCGCCGCGGGCGCGACCGTGCATCGTCAGGCCTGGCTGGGGTTCTCGGCCCAGAAGAACCGCGCCGCGGCGCTGGCGGCGCACGATTGGGTGCTCAGCCTCGATGCCGACGAGATCGTCACCCCGCGGCTGGCCCGGTCGATCCAGGAGGTCCTGAGGGGCCCGATGAACCCGCGTGATGGGTGGGTGGTCGACCGTCGCGGCAACTTCCTGGGCGTCCTGCTGTCCAACGGGTCCAGACCCGCCAAGCGGCGGCGTTTCGTGCGTCTCTACAACCGGCGCCACAGCGCCTGGGACGAGGCGATGCGCGTGCACGAGGAGGTGCTGTGCCCGGGCCGCCGGCACCGGCTGGCGGGCGTGCTCCTGCACTGGAACGACTACTCGCTCGACGAGCTGATCGCGCTCTTCAACCGCTACGCCTCGATCGAGGCGCAAGAGCTGCACGCCGCGGGCGCGCGGGCGAGCGCCGCGAAGGTCGTCTACCGCCCCGTCCTGCGGTTCCTGTGGCACTACCTGGCCACGGGCGACGTGCGGCTGGGCGGTCGGGGCGTGCTGCACTCCGGGCTCAAGGCCGCGTCGGAGTACATGCGCTACGCCAAGCTCTGGGAGCTGCAGCACCGTCGCGCAGCCGCTACTGATCCTCCAGCGGCGCGGTCGGCGGCGCGGGGCGGAGACGTCGCCACAGCCGGTCGACTGCCGGAACGAGAGCAGGATGCGCCGCCAGCACCCTGAGCGCTCGCTCCCGCGCCCCGTGGGTGCCCAGCTCTCGCGCGCGGCGCAGGTCCGCGGCGGCGTCCTCGGACCTGCCCTGCTTGAGGCGCGTCCCGGCGCGCGCGACGAGCCAGTGCCCCAGCTTTTTGCGGCGCAACCGCTCGGCCTCCGCGTCCTCGAAGCGGTAGCGGCTCCAGAAGGCGACGACGTCGCCGCGCTGGCGCTCCTCGGCGGAGCTGGCCTGCCCTGCGTGCATGCGGTAGACGACCAGCGGCTCGTCGAGGTAGTAGAAGGGCCAGCCGCGCACGGCGGCGTCGACGAAGAGGGTGAGATCGCCGCACAGGAGGTCGGGCCAGCTCTGGTCCCCTTCCTCCCACACCTGGCGGCGGATCATCGTGGTCGAGGGGATGAAGCAGTCGTGGCGCACCACGTGCGGCAGGAAGCGCTCGTAGCGGCCGCCGGCGAGCTCGATGTGGCGGCGGGCGTAGCGCCCTGTGCCCCGATCGATCCAGCAGTCCGCGAAGACCACTCCCAGCGACGGATCGGCCTCGAAGCGGGACACCACGGAGCTCACGTAGGAGGGCAGGAAGCGGTCGTCGTCGTGGAGGAAGCCGAGGTAGCGGCCACGCGCGAGACGCAGGCCCTCGACATGGTTGCCGGCCAGACCCAGCCGCCGCGGGTTGGCGTGGTAGCGCACGCGGGGGTCGCCGAACGCCTCGGCCACCGGCGCCAGGCCGCCGCTCGAGTCGTCGGTGATCACGATCTCGAGGTCGTCGTGGTCCTGCTCGAGCACGCTGCGCACGGCGGCGCGCAACCCAGCCGCGCGGTGGGAAGCGGGGACGCAGACGGAGACGAGTGGAGCGGTCGTCGCGAGATGCAGACTACCGGCGGGGCGCCGTGAGGCTGACCGTGCTCACGCCCTACCTGCCCTATCCGGGCGTTCCCCACGCCGGCGGGACGTTTCTCTACGAGTACCTCCAGCGCATGCGAGACCACGCCCGCGTCCGCCTCATCGCCCCGGCGCTCGACGACAACCTGGCCGCGCTCTCCCGCGCCCGCGACGCCGGCCTGGACGTCCGCCTGGTCTCCCTCGATAGCCGCGCCCGGCCCCTCCGCCGCCGGGCGGTGGACCGAGCGGCGACGCTCCTCTCGGGCTTCGCGCTCGAGGCCCAGGTCGAGCGCAGCTTCCGGCGCGGCGCTCCCTGGAGCGAGTTGGCCGGCAGTGACGTGGTCGAGATCCAGTGGAGTCAGTTCCTGCCCTTCGTTCCCGACGTCCGCAGGGCCGCTCCCCGGACGCCGATCAGCGTCATGGTCCACGACGTCACCACGCAGATGCTGGCGCGGCGCGCGGCCGAGGCGCCGCAGCGGCGCGAGCGGCGCTACGCGCGTGTCATGGCCGCGCGAGCGAGGCGACGGGAGCCGCGGCTGCTCAATCGCGGCGACGTCGCGTGGACGTTCAGCGACTGGGACCGCAGCGTCCTGCGCACGCTGGGCGTGTGCGTGCCCGTGCACGTGGTGGAACCGCCGCTGGTCGTGCCCGCTCGGCCGCCCGGGACCGCCAGCGAGCCCTGCGTCCTGTTCACGGGCTACCTGCGGCGCGCGCCGAACCACGAGTCGCTGCTCTGGTTCCTGGACGAGGTCTGGCCGCTGGTCGTGGCTCGGGTGCCGGCGGCGCGGTTCGTGGCCGCGGGAGCCGACCCGCCGGCCGCGCTGCGGGCTCGGGCCTCCCCGTCGGTTCGAATCACCGGGTACGTCGAGGACCTCGACCCCTTCTACCGCTCCGCCCGGGCTTTCGTGGCCCCGCTAAGGAGCGGCGCGGGGCTGAAGTTCAAGGTGCCCCAGGCCATGCTCTATGGGCTCCCGGTCGTGGCCACGCCGGTGGCGGCCGAGGGGGTGATCGACCGCTCTGGCCCGGACGCCTTCGCCGCCGTGACCGACGATCCGAAGGCCATGGCCGCCGCGCTCGCGGATCTGATCGTGGACCCGGATCTGGGCCGGAGCAGCGGCGCCCGGGGCCGCGCCTGGGCGCTGGGCGCCCATGACTTCTCGGCGAGCGTCGATCGCGTCCTGGCCGTCTACCGGGGCCTCACGGGCGACGACGCGGAGGAGCGCGTCAGCAGCCCGACCGTGGCGTCCTTGAGCGCCGAGCGCCATCCCATCCCGCCCCGGGCGGGCGATCGGTAGGCCCCGTGACGCGCGAGCCGGACCACGCGCCGCGCCCGGCCGGACAGCGAGACGCCGCGATCGTAGAGCTGGGCGCGCAGGCGGGCGTGACCGGCGATCGAGGCGTACAGCGCGGCGCCGCACTCCAGCTCGACGCGGCGCTCGGGCATCGCCGTGGCCGCGGCGCGCAGGAAGTCCGCGTATCCGGCCGCGAGCTCCGCGAACGCTTCGTAGGTCGGGCGCCCGGTGTGGAGGGCCATGCCCACCATGTGCTTGACGCCCACGTCCGGCGCGCCGGCGCTGTTCTCGCCGTGCTGGCGGTAGGAGACCAGCGGCCGGTCGATGAACCGGGCGTGGGCGATCAGGCGCGCCCACAGCCAGATCCACTCGTCGTGGTGCAGGCGCTCGTCGTCGTAGCGCGAGCGAGGGCGCGCATCGATCAGGGCCGGATGCAGCAGTTGGCGCCGGAAGACCATCGCGAAGCCCGGCGCGTCGAGCCATGGGCTGGACGCGTGCGGCGCCACGGTGCGGGTCCCGCCCAGGCGGGGGTGGCGCCGGCCGGCGGGCCGCAGCCGGCCGTCCACGACGTCCGCGGAGTGCACGACGAGCCCGACGCGCGGGTCCTCGAAGGCCGCGGCACAGGCGCCCAGCTTGTCCGTCCGCCAGACGTCATCCTGGTCGCAGAAGGCGATCAGATCGCTCGTGCAGCGCGTCGCGGCCCGCAGGAAGTTCTCGGCGAAGCCGAGCCGCGCCTCATTCACCGAGAGGTGCACGGGGAAGGAAGCGCCGGCGGCGAAGTCGGCCACGAGCTCAGGCGTTCCGTCATTCGATCGGTCGTCGCAGACCACGAGCTCGTCGGGCGGACGTCCCTGCGCGCCGATGCTCTCGAGCTGCGCGGGGAGGTGCGCCATCCCGTTGTAAGTGGCCAGCGCGATCGACAGGGTCGTCATGGCTAGCGTGCCAGTTGGGCGCCAAGGTGGAGGCTAGCTCATGGTGTCCGGACACCGCGTGCTGGTCGTCTTCGAGTACCTGGGCCTGCCCCCGAAGGCAGGCGGGCAGAAGCGCGCGCTGCGCCTGCTCGAGACGATGGAGCGCGCGGGCGCGGTGCCGCACATCATCACTCGCTACGCGACGTCCGAGGCGCTGGCTGAGGCGGCCGCCCGCGGCTGGGCGGCGGAGGCCTTTCCGAGGGCCACCTCGGCGCCGACGCGCCGGATCGGGCAGTACCTGCGCAGGGAGCCCGAGCCCCCCAATCCGGCGCTCCGACGGCGGCTACAGGCGCTGGCGCCGGCCGCCGCCTTCGTGCAGTTCGAGGAGATCGAGCCGGCGCAGCACATCCGGGGCGTGCCGCCCGGGACACGCACCGCGGTGTCGCTGTACAACGTCGACTCACGGGTCCGGCTGGCGCTGGCCGGGAGCCGGCCGACGCTCAGCGCCCCCGGCCTGCGCCTCCGATGGCGCAGCCACCGCATGGCGGCGGTCGAGCGCCGTGTGGCCCAGCGGGCCCATGCGCTGCTGTGCGTATCGGAGGCCGACCAGAAGCATTTCGCCACGCTGGGCGCCAACGCGGTGCTCGTGCCCAACGGCGTGGACGACGAGCTGTTCGCCGTCTCCGGCCAGCCGCCGAGCAGCCCGCGCGTCCTGTTCTTCGGAGCCTTCGACTGGGAGCCGAACCTGGAAGGGATCGTTCGCTTCCTTCGCGAGGGCTGGCCGCGCGTGGCCGCCGCCCGTCCCGCCGCCCGGCTCAGGCTCGTCGGTCACGGACGGCTCGATGCGGTGCGCGCCGCGGCCGCTCGCACCACCGGCGTCGAGGTCGTCGGGTTCGTGGAGGACCTTCCGGCAGAGCTGGCCGGCAGCCGCCTGGTCGTGGTGCCCGTCTGGGTGGGCGGCGGAACCCGCACCAAGGTGCTGGAGGCGTTGGCGGCCGCCCGGCCGGTGGTGAGCACGCCGCTCGGCGTCGAGCAGCTGGGATTCCAGAACGACCGCCACGGGATCGTCCGCGGCTCGCCCGAGGGTCTCGCCGACGCCATCGTGGACCTGCTCGACGACGACGCTCGGGCGGTTCGCTTCGCGCGGGAGGGCCGCCGGCTGGTGGGCGGCCAGCGCTGGAGCATCGTGACCCGACCGGCTGAGGCGATCTACCGCCGCTGGCTGTCGCGATGTTGAGAACCGGGCTTGCCCTGGCCGCCGTCGTCGCCGCCGCCGCCGCGGCGCTCGTCCTGCTCCGGGCCGGCGAGGAGGAACCGCAGTCGCCGCCGGTGGCCGCGCCTCCGGCGGCCGGCGACTTCGCGGACTCCGTCGGCGTGAACGTGCACCTGACCTACGACAACACGCCGTACGCCGACTTCGACCGCGTGCTGGCGTCGCTTCGCGAGTTGGGCGTGCGCCATGTGCGCGACGGCCTCGTCCCCGGCCGCCCGGATCAGTACGAACGGCTCGATCGGCTCGCCGGCGCCGGGATCCGCTCGACGCTCATCCTGGGCGCCCCGAACGCGACGCGCGTCGCCGACCTCGTCGCGACGCTCAAGGGGCCGCTGTCGCGCGCGGTGGAAGCCGTCGAGGGCCCGAACGAGTACGACCTGTCCGGCGATCCGCGCTGGGCCGACGCGCTGCGCGGCTACCAGCGCGAGCTCTACACCGCGGTGAAGCGGGAGCCCACCCTCCGCGATCTGCCGGTGTACGGGCCCACGGTGGTGAAGCCGGAGAACCGGAGCGTCGTGCATGACCTGGGCGAAGCGCTCGACGCGGCCAACCTCCACCCCTACCCGGCCGGGCAGGCCCCCGAGCCCGCGGTGGATCGCGAGATCGCCGTCGCCCGTGACCTTGCGGGCCGGAAGCCGGTGGTGGCCACGGAGACCGGGTACCACAATGCGCTCAACGCCGGCCAGGGGCAGCCTCCCGTCGACGAGGCGACCGCCGCCGACTACCTGCCGCGGCTGTTCCTCACCGCCTTCGCGCGGGGCATCCGGCGCACGTACTGGTACGAGCTCGTCGACGCGTTCCCGGACGAGGGGCGCAGCAACGCGGACGCCAACTTCGGCCTGCTGCGCCACAACTTCGCGCCCAAGCCGGCGTTCGCCGCCCTGGCCAACCTCATGCGGCTCGTCGGCGACCCGGGCGCCCCGAGGGCTCCCGGCCGGCCGCTCGACGTCTCGATCGCCGCGCCGCGCGGCGGCGTTCGGCGGCTTCTTCTCCAGAAGGGCGACGGCGCGTACCTCCTGGCACTGTGGTCCGAGCGTCCGCTGGAGGTCCGAGTCCGCCTGCCCCGGGTGGCGCGCGAGGTCGCGCTGCACCGGCCGTCCCGCTCGGCGCACCCGACCCAGCGGCTCCGCGAGGTCGACCGCGTCCGAGTCCCGCTGGCGAGCGACGCGACGATCGTGGAGCTGAAGTTCGACGAGGCGTAGGCGCGTGGAGGTCGAGGCGGACACCACGAGTCGCGAGCAGACGTTCTGGGACGAGCACGTCACGCCGCTCGCGGAGGTCCTGTCGGAGTTCCGGCGTGGGCCCGATCCCAACACCGCGCTGATGCTCCACGCGATCGAGCCGCTGAAGGGCATGCGCGTGCTCGACTTCGCGTGCGGCGCGGGGCTGACGTCCGCCTGGCTCGCCGCCCGCGGCGCGATCGTCACCGGCATCGACATCAGCCCGGCGTCGATCGCGCGGGCGCGCCAGGTCCTCGGCCGGCTCGGACTCGCGGCGGAGTTCGTCGTCGGAGAGGTCGGCGACGCCCTCGAAGGCCGGACCTTCGACCGCGTCGTCGGCCGTTGGGCGCTTCACCACGTCGACACGGCCGTGGTCGGGCGCGCGATCAGCGAACGCCTGGTCCCCGGCGGCGTCGGCGCGTTCCACGAGACGATCGGGCTCAACCCGCTGCTGCGCTTCGCCCGCCGGCGCCTGATGTGGCTGCCGGGCGTGACCCGCTTCGGGTCGCTCGACGAGCATCCCCTCACCCGCAGCGACCTCGAGCGGCTGGGCGAGGCCTTCGGGCGCGCCGAGCTCCAGGTGGCGCAGATGACATTCGTGCGCATCCTCGACCGGAACGTCTTCCGGCACCGCCGCCCGCGCGCCCGGCGGCTCGCCGCCGCGATCGACGATTGGTTGCTGGCTCGCGGCGCGGGCTCGTGGAGCTATCACCAGGTCGTGCGCGTCGCCAAGCCGGCGTGACGCTCAGTCCGCTCGCAGCCGGTAGAGCAGATCGTGATGGGTGAGCGGCCGCACCAGCTCGTAGCGCGGGCACAGGAGATCGTTCACGGCCTCCCGCCTGCCCTCCTCGTCGAAGACCTCCACGAGAATGAACCTCGGCGCGTGCCGCTCGAGGTCCAGGCCGCGGAGCACCTGCAGCTCATAGCCCTCGACGTCCAGCGAGAGGAGATCGATGCGGCCGGGGCGGAGCTCGTCGACGACCGAGCTGAGCGTCCGGCCGGGCACCAGCACCTCGTAGATCTCGTCGGCTGCCGCGCCTTCCTGAAGAAGGGCGAGATCCGCCTGCGTTGAGCCGCGCGCCCCCCGCACCAGCGATGTCAGGCGGCCGAACACCATGGGGATGAGCTCGCCCTCGAGCTCGGGCTCCACCAGCGCGCAGTTGACCACGGTGGAAGCCGGCCGCACGAGGGCGCAACGTCGAGCCAGCGATGGGATCCCCTCGATGAGGATCCCGCGCCAGCCCCGGAAGCGCTCGAACCAGTACGTGTTGCTCTGCTCGAATCCGTCGTTGGCCCCCGCCTCGACGAAGAATCCCCCGGCCTCGGGCAGGTGGCGGGCGAGCTTGCGCTCCATGTCGTACATCGCCGGGCGGGAGTACCGATCGGATCCAAGGCGCTCGAACGCGCGCCGTCTGAGATCTCTGACGAGCTGGTGGGCCGGCCGGAGGTGTCGGCGGAGCGGCTGAAACCGAGCTAGCACGCGGCGACCTCGTAGCACCGGAGCGTCAGCGCCGCCGTGCGGTGCCAGCTGAACCGCGCCGCCCGCTCACGGGACGCGGCGCGGCGTCGCTCACGCTCGCGCTCGTCGCCGAGCAGGCGGCGCAGCGCGCCGGCGAGCGCAGACACGTCGAACGGTGGCACCTGCAGAGCCGCGTCCCCGACCACCTCGGGCAGGCTCGACACATTCGACGTCACCACCGGCGCCCCACAGGCCATCGCCTCCAGCGGGGGAAGCCCGAAGCCCTCGTAACGCGACACGTAGGCGAAGGCCCGGCAGGCGGACATGAGGGCGTTCATGACGTCGTCGGGCACGTAGCCGGTCATGACCAGCCGGTCGGCGATGCGATCGTGCTCGGCGGCGGCGGCCAGCACGCGGCCATGGTCGCCCCAAGCGCCGCCGGCGAGGACGAGCGCCAGGCGCTCGTCGCCGAGATCGCGGGCGGCGAGCGCGAACGCCTTCACCAGCGTGGACAGGTTCTTGCGCGGCTCGACCGCGCCCGCGTAGAGCACGAAGGGGCGTCCGGCGAGGCCCCACGGAGCCAGGAGCCGGTCGCGCGCTACGCCGTCGTCCATGTGTCGTGTGCCGGCGCGCGGCGCCAGCGGCGTGACGTCGATCCGTCCCGGCGGGATGCCCAGGTGCTCGACGATGTCGTGCCTGGCCGCCTCGGAGATCGTCAGCACGCGCGCGCAACGCTCGCGGGCGAAGGCGAAGTAGCGGATCCACTCGGTCACCCAGCCCGGCGGCTGCGTCTCGGGATGGAGGCGGGGCGTGAGGTCGTAGATGGTCGCCACCAGGCTTCGCGCGCGGCAGTCCTCGTAGAAGCGGCAATGGGCGGAGGGCACGTGCAGCACGTCGAAGCGCCGCGACGCCGCACGGGTTCGGGCGCGCAGCGCGAGGCCCTCCAGGCGCCACGGCAGGCCGGGGTGCACCCGCCCCGCCGCGCCCATGATGCGGCGGCGGACGAGGGGGGCCCCGGGGACGTCGAGTCCGATGCGCGGATCCAACGCCGGCATGTGGTGCCCTGGGTGCAGTGCCGGGGCGAAGGCGATCAACTCGTGCCCGTCCGCCTGCTCGGCCAAGGCGCCGAGCAGGCTGTCGACATAGCGGTGGATCCCGCTCGGCTCGGGGCCGTACTGCCCGTCGACGTTGACGGCGATCCGCACTAGGGCTTGCGTCCCTCCACGACGATCGAGTAGCGGTCGACCACCTCGCGCCACGGCTCGGTGTGCCGGTCGGTGACCTCCTGCGTCAGGTCGGCGAGCTCGGCGAAGCCGACCTCCTCCAGTGAGCCGAGCAGCAGCGGAGCGTCGAAGAGGATCTGATGGTCCGACGGGACGGCGAGATCATCGGGACCCCGAACCTCCGGCCCGCAGTACATCCCCAGCAGCGCGCCCGAGAGCATCCATTTGCGGCTCGGAGTCTGCGCGGCGAGATACGCCGCCATCAGGGCCGGCGAGTTGGGCACGTGGACCCGCACGAGCCCGCCGCGGCGCAGCACGCGGTGCCACTCGCGGAGCGTCCGCCGCAGGAGGCTGGGATGGATGTGCTCCAGCGCGTGGATGGAGAGGATCTCGTCGGCCCAGCCGTCGGGGAACGGCAGCGCCCACGCCTCCGCGCGCGCCTCCAGGTGGGCGGCGTGGGGATCCACGTCCACGTGCAGGTATCCCGGCTGCGGATATGGGCCCGCACCGATCTCGATGCGGCGCGTGAGGCGGGCGCGCTCGTCCTCCAGCCCGAGCCGGCTGCGCCACCGGTGAGGCAGGCGCTCGATCGCCGGAGCCGCCGCGCCATCGGCGTAGTAGCCGCGTCGCAGCCGGACGAGCGCCCGGCGGGCCGCGCCCCTGGCCGCGCCCCGCAGCCTCATGCGGGCCTCACTCGCGCCGCGGAGGCCGCCCGGCCCACGAGCCGGACGCTGTCGAGCAGCGCTCGGCGCCGCACCACCCACAGGACGCCGAGGAACAGGCCCTCGGCGAGCAGGGCGCAGGCGGCAGCCATGGCTAGGGTCGGCGCGGTCGTCGCGACCGCCCAGCCGGCCGCGGCGGCTCCCACGGCCGCGGCCGTGGGCACGGTCAGCGGCCGGGCTGCGCGGGGATGGCCCGCGCGAGCGGTGGCCCGGCTGAGGACGACGGCCTCCACGAGGCTCGAAGCGGCGTGGCCGATGCCCACCGCGACCACGCCGGCGACCGGCAGGAGCGGGAAGGTGACCAGGCCCCAGGCGAGGGTGTGCAGCACGGCGCCGCGCAGGACCGACGCCGCGTCGCCGATCGCGAACAGGTACCCCGCCGTGACCACCGAGAGCGGCCCCGCGATCATGAGGCCCAGGCAGGAGCCGGGAAGCACCGCGCTCGCGTCCTCGAAGCCGGCGCCGAACACGGCGGGCACGGCCGCCGGCGCCGCCCCCACGAGGGGGACGAGCAGGGCGCCCGTGGCCACGGCGCCGAGGCTGACGCCGCGCTCGATCAGCGGCCGCGGGTCCTCGCCCGCGCCCACGAGGCGGGACATCGCAGGGAACGACACCTGCCAGAGCGAGGCGAACAGCAGCAGCGGGATCTGCAACAGCCGGGACGCCAGGCTCCAGAGACCCAGCGTCGCGGTCCCGACCAACGCGGCGATCCCCACGTTGAGCCCCTGGTCGCGCACGAGATTGACCACGCCGATCGCCTGGAAGCGCCCGGCGAAGCCGAGCATCGTGCGCAGCCGCCGCCACCGCGGCACCGGCGTGACGAGCCCAATCGGCCCCAGCCACAGCATCATCGCCGTTCCGGCCGCCGTCTTGGCGACGGCCGCGGCGGCGACGCCCCACACGCCCATGCCGGCGGCGACCGCGGGAATGGCGCATGCCTGGAAGACCACCACCTCGGCGATCTCGACCAGGGCGAGGGAGTGGTAGCGCAGATCGCGCTCGAGCAGCACGACGCCCGGCGTCCGGAAGGCCGTGAGCGGCAGGGCGGCCACCATCACCGCGGCCACCTGGCCCGCCTCGCCCAGTGGCGCCGCGATGGCGGCCGTCGCCAGGGCGAACACGAGGGCGGCGACCAGCTGGAAGAACACGACGGACTCCAGATCGCGCCGCCCGGGTGGCTCGGCGCGCCCGATCAGCGCAGCCCCGATGCCGGCGTCCACGAAG
>WUUC01152333.1_pt1 | contig 12293 bp, 5 predicted proteins | sample 6278441 | NCBI WGS metagenome assembly WUUC01 (sample SAMN13675441, study PRJNA597444) | soil metagenome | isolation source: soil | place: USA: Washington | collected 2017-10 | reverse complement strand
TGCGAAGCAATGGTCGGAGTTCAATAATCATTACGTGTACATGCATATTGGAAAAGAAGCGAACGTGGCAAAGCTTCAGGCGTACATTGATAATGTTGCTAACGAAGTATACAAGAATACAGATTACAAAGCATCCTTCCAGATACAAGCGTTGCCCGACATCACACCAGGTCCTGAACTGGACAACCAGATCGGTCCGCAATGGAGCTACCTGTCATTCGGGATTGCTGCCGGCCTGGGACTGCTCATACTTCTTCCTGCATGCTTTAACTATACCAACATCTCTATTGCCCGTTCGCTGAAGCGGTCAAAGGAGATTGGTATAAGAAAAACAATGGGTGGTGTTCGTGGGCAAATATTCTTTCAGTTCATCACCGAAACAGTGATCGTCACATTGCTTTCGCTGGCTGGTGGATGCCTTATCTTCTTTGTGATCCGGGGTGAGTTCCAAAGTATGATGGTACATGCCGCGGCTTTAGACCTCAGTCTCACGGCTGAACGCGTTTTGTGGTTCATTGTCTTTGCGTTGGTTACAGGATTGATAGCCGGAGTTTTCCCTGCATGGTACTTCTCGAAACTCAATCCGATAGAAGCAATGAAAAACAGTTCGGGCATCAGGCTGCTGTCGGGTGAAAAAGTAAGAAAGGGGTTGACCGTATTTCAGTTTGCGCTATGTCTCACTTTCATTCTCTCTTTGATCGTTTTCAACAAGCAATATCGTTATGCTATGAATTTCGATTTGGGATTCCACAAAGACAATATTGTAGACGTAAGCCTGCAGCAGGTAAATCCTGATGTGTTCGCCAACGAGTTTACAAGACTTCCTGCAGTGCAGTCCCTATCGATGTCTTCGGGGATCATGGGTCACGGTGTTCCCGGTTCCTGGGGCCGCCTCGAAAGCAAGGCAGATAGCTCAATGCTGCATTACATGTTTGTTGATGGCAACTTCATCAGCAATCTCGGTCTTAAGTTAAAGGGCGGGCGAACGTTCTTCCCCGATGAATCCGCAAATCGCACGATCATCGTTAACGAAACGTTCCTGAAACGATTCAATTTCAACGGCCCATCGGAAGCGATTGGTGAACGGATTGAACTCGAGCAATCATCCTACGAGATCGTGGGTGTGATCGCGGATTTTCATTTCTGGCAGCTGCACGCACCTGTTGCACCGTTTTGTTTCAGGTATGATAAAGATAAGTTCCGTTATGCCAACATAAAAATTGCTTCGAGCGACATTCAGCAAACATTCATTGACATGGAGAAAAAATGGAACACCATCGCCGATGGACGAGTATTCACCGCGGAGTTCCTGGAGAAGGAAACAGCTGGGGCGTTCTCCAACTATCAAACATTACTGAAAATATTCGGGTTTCTGGGGTTGTTGGCCATCTCGATCTCGTGCCTGGGATTGTTAGGAATGGTGGTTTATACTGCGGAGAGAAAAACCAAAGAAGTCGGGATAAGGAAGGTGATGGGTGCTAGTACCTGGAACGTGACTTACCTCCTCGCCAAAGGTTATCTCAAGCTGATGCTTATTGCGTCTGTGTTCTCGATTCCTGTAGCATTGCTACTGGACAAGATGCTGACGGGATTTGCTCATTACCGTATCGAGATCACGGTATTCGATGTGCTGTTGGGAATGTTATTGATGTTGCTGCTTGGCGTTGGTACGATGGTGTCGCAGACGTTGAAGACCGCGAATGCAAATCCCGCGCAGACGTTGAGAAGTGAATAACAGTTTATTCGAGCTGTACTGATGCAGCCGGCGAGATAAGATGCAGTCAGAAGGCACTGGAGAAGCAAGCTGACAAGTGGTAGAATGAGAGTGACCTGGACAGAGTTGGCCAAATCGAGCTAGAGGAAGTCTGCGAGTATTACAAAGGAGGGTTGGCGCAAAGGTTGAGTTCTTACTGCTTCACGAACTTTCGCAAAAGCACCTTTCCTCCTGCAGAAAGACGTGCGAAGTATATCCCTGATGAGAGGTGCTGTAGTGAGATCTCGGTTCGATCGGTGAAAGTAGTGCTCGACAAGGTTCTTCCCACCTGATCAACTATTGCCATTGTGTTTGTACTTCCTGTTAACCATTCGACCACTAGTATTTCTTCCGCAGGATTCGGATACAGGACAACCCCCTTAAACAACGTATCTTCAACGCCTGTAAACACGAACACCGTAGCATCCGACGCTGCACTTGAAGGACAATCATCGATGGTAACTTTCACTGTATAAGATCCCGCAGCTGTTGTGGTGTACGTTTGCGCCGTGGCGTTGGTGATTGCGGTATCGTTAAGGTACCATTGGTTTCCTGTTGATGCAGAAGAAATTAACAGGTACGACTCTGGAGTAACGCCCGCACTATTGCTGGTGATAAACGGTTTTGGTGGAATAATGCAAAACGACGCCGTTGCTTTTGGTGCGGGCAGATACAGTGCCGATCCGGGTTGATCGGCATGGATAGACGCACGACCGGGTTTCACGATAGTCGCCTTGTTCAGTGATATCGTGATCTTATCCGATGTTGTCGAATACACGATAGGATTACCTGTATTTGCAGCAGCATTGAGTGTAAACTCTGCTACGTTAAATTGTTGGTCGGCAACTGCAAATTCGATTTCCTGTGGAATGGAATTTATGGTTACCGTTTCGCTTGGCGCACTGATACAGAAATTGACGTTGATCTTCAACTCGTATGTACCCGCCTGATTTGGATGCAGTGGTGTGCCATAGCCCACGAGCGCCGTTGGACCGATGAACCACATATGTTCGCCCGGGTCTTCGCCGTTGTGGGACGAATTCAAAACAAGATGTAATGGATCGGAAAAATCGGCTGTGATCTCTGGCTTCGGTGGATTGACGCAAAAAAAGATCTGGCTCACGGCCGGGTTGAACGCTCCATTTCCGGCTTGAGTCGCCCTGATAGCTACCTGGCCTGGCGAAAGAAGCGTAACCATGTTTCCGTCGATTAAAATGTTAGGTGAGCTTGTTGAATATTCAATTGTCAATCCTGACGAAGAAGTGGCTGAAAGTTGATACGGACCCGAATCAACTTCAATATTACCAGGATCGGGAAAGTCGATAACCTGATTAAACTTTGGTACAGGCATACTGAAAAGTTCCTTACCATACTGGGGGCTATCCGCAAAGAAAATCAACTCGTCGTTTTGTCGTACCGCTGACTCCATGCGCTCATCAAGTATTCTTTCTGTAGTCTGAGGTGTTCCGGCAGACCGCCATGTTTCGCCGGGAACGGAAATATATACAACACCTTCACTGTTGAGAAGGAACGTAACGTCAACGGGCCAGATGTTCTCTCTCTCCAGATCCAACATGAAAGTTGTTTCCGGTGTACCTGATGTGGCGAAGATCTGACTGCCATGGGTGGCGTCTGCGGCGACATAGAAAAGCTTGTTTCCGGCAGCATACAGTTTATCTGGTTTAGACACATCGTCGGTCGAAGCGTTCGTGGTCACGACCGGAAAAGTCCCATTTTCAGTACCATCACTCTTCCATATCCGCCATCCGATATTCTCTTCCTTACCTACAAAGTAAAATTGATTACCAACTTTAGTGAGCTGCTCCGGAATTAATGAACCTTGGCCGGGAACAAGATCACTGGCCATCGCGGTGTTTTCCGGCGTTCCATCTGTCTTCCACAACTCAATGCCATGGGTGCCATCATCTGCGGTGAAGTAAACACCGTCGTCCAACTGCACGAACCAATACACGTCAGATCCAGTAGCCCCTGGATTTACGTCGACCAGGAGTTTTGTACCGACTTCAGTTCCATCTGAGATCCACGGTTCTAAACCAGTGGTTCCATCATCTCCGGAAAAAAAGAACAGGTCATTAAAGATTGCATTGCCGATGCTTCCAACACCGGACTCGCCGGGAGCGGGGTTGATGTCTTTTAGAAGGTGAGTTCCATTCTCCGTGTTGTCGGTAATCCAGTACTCATTGCCAAAGTTGTAGGTCGTTCCCCATAGCCCTAGTTGGAAGATAAATTTGTCTCCAAGCATGTCGCCGTCTGCGCCGTAACTCGCCGATGAAGATCCCGGCTGAAAATTTTTGAGAATTTTCGTCGTCCCATCTTCGCTGTCAACCGAAATGAATTTAGAACTGCCGTAGAAAAAGTTGTTTCCTGATAGTGTGCCTAAGAAATATGCGGATTGCGTCGTGGCCGGAGCGGGAATTGACGACGTACCCATGGTTGTTCCATCGGTTGTCCAAAACTCCATTTCTTGTTCGGGGCGTGCAACAAACAAGTGACCATCGTTTCCAAATGGCGCAAACGGATATCTTGAGTTTCCAAAACCCACATAACTATCACCAGTCCCGGTGGCCATGTCCTCAACCAGGTGAGTTCCTGTAGCGGTACCATCCGTTGTCCAGATTTCGCGTCCGTTTATACCATCATCCGCAAAGAACAATACCTGATCGCCGATGCCGAACATGTTGGAAATCCGCGAGCCCGGTAACCCTTCATTGATGTCTTTTAACAGTGTGGTGCCAACAGCCGTTCCATCGCTAATCCCAAGCTCAATCCCGTTTGATGCTGTCGGCATTGAGAATAGTATTTGGTCGTTAAGTACCTTCATGTACCAGCTTCCTGCTGGTACTTGCCCAAGATCAACTAATACGTTTGTTCCCGGAGCACTTCCATCGCTTGAAATAAATGCGCCTTCACCATTCGTGTTTAGGGTTAGCGCATACATTACTCCGTTTAACTCCACTGATGCCTGAACAAAATGCGGACCGAGTAAGACTGTGCCTGCTGAGGTTCCATCCGAAGACCACAGTTGATTTACCAACGTAAAAAAGATCTTGTTGCCTGCGGTGACTGCTCCTTCACCAAATACACGACCAGGAACACGTTTGACCATCTCTGTTCCTACGACCGTGCCGTCAGTTTTCCATAGTTCGTCGTTCACCGCGAAAAACGTTTCATTTCCCATTCGGGTAAGAATGCTCCTGTACGATGCATCAGTTATTGAGAGCAGCGTTGTACCTCCTTCTGTGCCATCGGTCGACCATAATTCGCCCTGAAAATTCGAAAAATTTGCTGCTTCAAATATGACATGTGAACCATTGTCCAGCCTTTCGGTTCCGTACAGAAAGGCATTGACTGTTTTGACCAGGCTTGTTCCGGCCGAAGTACCGTCTGTTTTCCAGAGTTCTGATTGTCCTGTAGTATAGTTACCTATCAGAAGGAGTAGTTGTGATCCGTGGTTGATCACGTACGGGAGCTCACCTGAAAATGTTCGCACCGTTTCAACGTGAGAGGTTTGCCTATCCCAACTATACATTGTGAACCCCGCGGGAGTATCACTAAAGGAAATAAATCTATTACCCAGCTCTGCGCCCCGTTCGAACCGAGGTTGTGTTCCGTCTGCGATCAGTATCTGACGAGTACCGACTTCTGTTCCGTCTGTTTCCCACCATTGACCGTTCATGAGTACATATAGGTGATTTGTACCGGCAAGAACATCATGATAATTGATGTCTTTAGGGATGGGGTTGATATCCTTTACTAGTGTAACCTGGGCCGGCAACACCAAACACAACAAGCAAAAGCACACGATCAGTGAAATTTTCCTCATGTGGGGGTTATTGGAATATCGAATATAGATAATTCTTAAACATACCCGATGCGCTGATCGGCCTCGATCTGCAAACCTCCAGAACAAAAAAAGAGAGCTGGTTTACACCAAGCTCTCGATCTAATATAGTGTGCAGTATTCCTAAAACAGATACTCGCCCTTCGCAATCACATGATCCGCTACTTTTCTCCTTGCTGTCTTCAGATTATATGGTGCAATCTTCGTGAAGCGTTTCAGTCCCATCAACATTAATCTCAGTTCATCACCTTCTGCAAACGACATGATGGCGTTGCGTCCTGCAGATGCTGCAACTTCCATTGCGTGATGCAAGTAGATAATCGCCATCTCCTTTTGTATCTCGCTGGCTTTTTCTCCTTTGAGACCAATCAGTTTTTCCACACGTAACAATACAGACTCGGCTACATAACCTTCGATCAGCATGTCTGCCAGGTTCATCAGTATTTCCTGTTCATCCGACAATTTCATCATGTATTTCTGCACCGCTGCTCCCGCCACCATCAACCCTGCTTTCTTCATGTTCGCCAGCGCTTTCTTCTCTGCGGCAAACAACACTTCATCCTCCGCCGCACCAAAGTCCGGAATGGCCATCAATTCCTTTTGCACGGCCATCGCCGGGTTCATCAGGTCGATCGTTCCCTTCATTGCACGCTTCATCAACATGTCGATCGTGAGCAACCTGTTGATCTCATTTGTTCCTTCAAAGATCCTGTTAATACGCGCATCCCTGTACGCGCGATCCATGGGACCTTCTGCAGAAAAGCCCATACCTCCATAGATCTGCACACCTTCATCCACAGCATAGTCCAACACCTCAGACCCGTGTACTTTCAGTATCGCACATTCAATAGCGAATTCTTCCAATGATTTCAATCTTGCTTTGGCAGAATCCATTCCACCAGCAACAAAGGCGTTGTATGCATCGTCGATGTTCTGACCTGCACGATAGTGCGCCGACTCGCTGGCAAATATTTTTACCGCCGTCTCTGCAATCTTGTGCTTGATCGCACCGAAAGAAGATATCGCGGCACCGAATTGCTTACGCTCATTGGCGTACTTTACTGCTTTCGACAAAGTCATCTTGCTGCCACCAACAGCTGCCACCCCCAACTTGATGCGGCCGATGTTAAGTATGTTCACCGCGATCTTAAAACCATTTTCTCTTTCACTCAACAGATTTTCGACTGGCACTTTGCAATCGTTGAAGAAAATCTGGCGTGTAGATGACCCTTTGATCCCCATCTTCTTTTCCTCTTCATTCATCGTGATCCCGCCGAAACCTTTCTCCACAATAAACGCGCTCAAGTTCTTATCCTGATCGATTTTAGCAAACACAACATAGATGTCGGCAAAACCACCATTGGTGATCCACATCTTTTGCCCATTGATCACATAGTGCTTGCCATCCTTGCTTAACACCGCTTTAGTCTTACCGGAGTTCGCATCAGATCCTGAATCCGGTTCAGTCAAACAATAAGCCGCTTTCCATTCGCCTGTCGCCAGCCTGGGAATGTATTTTTTCTTCTGGTCGTCGTTGCCATAATAAAGAATGGGCAGTGTGCCGATGCCCGTATGTGCCGACAACGCCACAGCTACGGAATGTCCGCCACCAATCACTTCCGCAACAAGCATGGTCGTATTGAAGTCCATGCCAAATCCACCAAGGTCTTGTGGAATAGACGTTCCAAGCAATCCCAACTCACCTGCAATGTCCAGGATCTTCGGCATAAGCTTCGGATCCTTCATTGAATCGATCGCGTCCAGGTGCGGGTATACTTCTTTATTAAGAAAGTCCTTGCATTGCTGAGCGATCATCTTCTGCTCTTCGTTGAATTCCTCGGGAATGAAGATTTCGGAAGCAGTAGTGTCCTTTATTAAAAACTCGCCGCCTTTTATTGGGGTTTTAGTTTCAATTGTGGTACTCATGTCTCTTTCTGATTTCTGTTTCACATTATCATCTTTCAAGTTGTCGGTGGTCGGTGGTCAGTGCGCAATAAAACAGGCCACAGCCAACAGTACACTGGCGACTACTTTAATTCAGCATCTCATAAACTCCCGCCACGCCCTGTCCTCCTCCTACGCACGCGGTTACAAGTCCATACTTCTTATTCTGTCGTTTCAATTCGTTGAAAAGTTGAACTGAGAGTCTCGCACCGGATGAGCCCAGCGGATGACCCACGGCTATCGCGCCGCCATTTGGATTAAGTTTACCGCGATCAATACCCAGCTCCCCAACAACCGCCAAAGCTTGCGCAGCAAACGCTTCATTCAGTTCAATCACATCGATGTCGTTCAATGTCTTGCCCGCAATCTTCAATGCCTTCGGAACCGCAGCCACGGGACCTATCCCCATGATGCGCGGATCAACACCCGCCGCCGCGTAGCCCAGCATTCTCGCTATAGGTTTCAGGTTCAACTGCTTCACCATTCTTTCCGACATCACGGCCACAAATGCAGCTCCGTCGGATGTTTGAGACGAATTTCCAGCCGTAACTGTTCCATCTACGGCGAACACCGGTTTCAGTTTGGCTAGTCCTTCGGCAGTTGTATCTGCGCGAATTCCTTCATCTGTTTCAACCACAAACTCACGTGTCTTCTTCTTACCGCTCTCGTCAACAAATACTTCTTTCACCGTGATCGGTACGATCTCTTCTTTGAATTTACCCGCCTTCCACGCCGCTGCAGCCTTCTGATGAGACTCAGCCGAAAACTTGTCCTGTGCTTCTCTCGAGATCTTGAATTGTTTTGAGATTTGTTCAGCCGTCAATCCCATACTGGTATAATATGTTGGATTGTCTTTGGCGATGGTATAATTCAGAGCTGTCTTGTATCCCATGACAGGCACAAGCGACATCGATTCCGTGCCGCCCGCAATGATCACATCGGCCTGGCCTGCATGGATACGGGCAGCAGCAAGATGTATCGCTTCAATGCCCGACCCGCAATACCTGTTGATCACCATACCAGGCACTTCAATTCCGAGGGCGAGCAACGCGATCATCCGACCCATCTGCATTCCCTGCTCTGCTTCCTGAACAGCGTTGCCAACAATCAGGTCGTCGACCATGTTGTTCTCTAAACCCGGAATAGATTTAACGAGATGCCTGATCACATCTGCGGCAAGATCATCGGGTCTTGTGAAACGAAAGCCACCTTTCTTTGCTTTACCAACTCCTGTTCTGAAGCCGGCTATGATGTATGCGTTCATAAAATAGTTGTTCGTTATTGGTTATTCGTGGTTCGTGGTTTCCGTGTCGTCTGAAGCGGATAACGAACGACGGTTAATTTCTGAGTGGTTTTCCGCCCGTTAGTATCGACTGTATTCTTTCCAGGGTCTTGCGTTCTCCGCAAAGCGAAACAAATGCCTCGCGTTCGAGATCAAGTAAATATTGTTCGCTCACTTCCTGCGGCGAAGTCAGGTCGCCGCCGCACATCACGTTGGCAATCTTCATAGCAATCTTCATGTCGTGTTCGGAAATGTAGTTGCCCATCTTCATACCGTTAACACCAGCGGCAAACAAAGCAAGTCCCGTTCTTCCCTGCACTTTGATGTTGGTAGCCTGGGGTGCCATAGTGTAACCCGCGTCTGCCAGTTCGATCGCCGCGGATTTAGCATCGAGGATCTGACGATCCCTGTTCATGGAAATTCTATCCTGGGTCCGGAGGATTCCCATCTCGCGCGCATCGTATGCAGACAGCGCTACTTTTGCTGTTGCAATATTCATGAACGCATTCTGTAGTGTGTTCAGTTCAACGTCGCCCTCCTGGAGTGAATCGCTGACTCGTTTGGTGAACTCTTTGGTTCCTCCACCACCGGGGATCAAGCCTACACCAACTTCGACCAGACCGATGTATGTTTCAGCGGCTGCCTGAGCAATGTCGGCGTGCATGGTCATCTCACATCCTCCACCCAGTGTTCTGTTCTGAGGCGCTACAACAACCGGAATGGTCGAGTAGCGAATGCGCATTACCGCGTTCTGAAAAGCGCGCACCATAAAATCAATCTCATCGTAGTCTTGTTCGATGGCATACATGAATACCAGGCCGAGGTTGGCGCCGAGAGAAAAGTCGGCACCCTGGTGACCGATAACTAAACCGCGATGACTCTTTTCCGCGAGTTCGATTGACTTCAATAACCCCTGAACAACATCACTTCCCAGTGTATAGCTCTTACTATGCCATGAGAAGTTGATGATGCCATCGCCGATGTCTGTAACTTTTGAATCGGCGTTCTTCCACACCACGCTATTACTGAGGTTTTCCAGGATGATGAATGCATCTTTGCCTGGAATGTTCTTGTATGATTTCGATGGAATGTCGTAGTACTGTCGCTTGCCACCTTCAACACGGTAAAACGATTTATTTCCCGCAGCGATCATGTCGTACACCCACTGATTCGGTTTGTAACCTGCAGCTTCCATTTGCGGTAAGCTCTTCTCGATACCTACTGCATCCCACGTATCGAAAGGGCCAAGCTCCCAACCAAAGCCTGCGCATACGGCGTCATCGATGCGATACAGCTCGTCTGATATCTCAGGGATCCGGTTGCTGACGTACTTGAATAGCGCATAAAAACAATCGCGATAAAACTCTCCCGCTTTGTCTTTACCGGCAAGCAACACTTTGAACCTTTCCCGAAGGTTATCAATACTTTTTGTCGTCTCAAGCGTAGCGAACTTTGCCTTCACCTTAGTCTTATACTCCATCGACTTCAGGTCGAGGGTAAGGATCTCTGTTTTGCCTTTTGCGTCCTTACTTTTCTTGTAAAAACCCTGACCTGTTTTATCTCCCAGCCATTTATTCTTTTCCAGCGTGGCTACTTCCTCCGGCAGTTTGAACATGTCACGACCTTCATCGTTTGGCAAACCGTTATATAAATTGTTAGCCACCTTCACGAGTGTATCCAATCCCACGAGATCGGAGGTTCTGAATGTAGCGGACTTCGGCCGGCCAATAACGGGGCCCGTGAGTTTGTCGATCTCGTCAACATTGAGATCGTATTTTTTCATTGAATCGATCACCTTCAGAAGGCCCCACACACCCACCCGGTTGCCGATGAACGCCGGTGTGTCTTTACATAAAACTGTTGTTTTACCGAGATACAAGTCACCGTAGTGCATGAGGAATGCGGTAACGGCCGGATCTGTGTGCGGCGTCGGGATAACCTCGAATAGTTTCAGGTATCGCGGTGGATTAAAAAAGTGCGTTCCCGCAAAGTGTTTTTTGAAATCTTCGCTCCGTCCATCAGCCATCAGGTGAATAGGAATGCCGGAAGTATTGGATGTAACAAGCGTTCCGGGTGTGCGATGTTTTTCAACCTGTTCGAATACTTTTTTCTTGATGTCCAGATTTTCTACAACCACTTCGATGATCCAATCAACATCCTTGATCCGCGCCATGTCGTCGTCGAAGTTGCCGACGGACACACGACTGGCGAATTTCTTACTCATGAGCGGCGCCGGATTCGACTTGATGCTACGGTCAAGCGACGACTGCACAATGCGGTTCTTCACCACCTTGCTGTCTGGCTTCAAACCTTTCTTCTGCTCTTCCTCAGTGAGTTCCTTGGGAGCGATATCCAGCAGCAGTACCTGGCAACCTACATTGGCGAAGTGACAGGCGATAGCTGAGCCCATGACGCCGGAGCCCAGCACTGCAACTTTTCTGATAGATCTGTTCATACTTTGTGTTGATCTTTTACCCGCGCGCGCGTGCCAGGCTTATTGGAACCTGGCGTACGCCTGGATGAATTGGGAGATGATTTTTCGTAAATGTTATTCCGCTCAATAATGTTGTTGATCGATTGAAGCACCTGAAAGAAAACCCCCAGTTGCTGGCCGGGAATCTCCTGCCTTATTGCCTCATTGAACCGCAAAACTGTTTCCCTTGCTTTCTCCTTGTGACGACGCCCCTCTTTCGTTAACCTGATCCTTACCGACCTCTTGTCGTTTCGGTCCGTTTCGCGATAGATGAGTTGTTTCTCTTCCATCGACTTCAATAATCGTGTGAGGCTTCGCGCTTCTAATCCCATCATCGGCGCGATCTTAGTCGCCGCCGTCCCTTCCTCACCATTAATATTCAGCAGGGCGAAACCAATCGACATCGTTCCTCCATACTTCAAAGCCTGCTGGTGATACATGCGAGCGATCGCGTGCCACGAAGCTTTAATCTGGTAATCAACAGTTTCTTCTCTTTTCATGCAAACGTTAGCGAAAATAACAAAAACTTGTTATGCATGCCGAGCACTTTCCAGGATATTTTAATAAAGATCGGCGTATCAGGCTTCGCGACCGGTCTTTTTAAGGTATAATCTTGTTGCCTGACCGATCCAGTTATCGCGGTGAATGCGATCAGGGAAAACTTCTATTACTTCGGCCAGACGTTCTACACTTTCGCCGCTGAGCTCACTCAGTTGTTTGAAAGTAAAAATATCCAGCGAGTTAAGTTTCTTCTGAAAAGACGGCCCGATTCCTTTGATCTGTGTAAGGTTATCCTTTTCATCAGCATCGGCTTCGGCGGGTCTAACGAATGGGTGATCGGACCAATCGCGGTGACCTGCCTGCCGGGCGGCAGCTTCCTCAAGATCGGTTGTGAGTTTGTTGATAATCGTTTGTTTTTCGGCAACGTCGTTCTCTAATAACCGGATACGAAATTTTGCGGAACTCAACTCGCCATCAC